>Ga0302233_10002303_pt1 | contig 12129 bp, 18 predicted proteins | sample II_Palsa_N3_1_FD_193516 | JGI IMG/M metagenome (GOLD analysis project Ga0302233, IMG submission 193516) | Peat permafrost microbial communities from Stordalen Mire near Abisko, Sweden - II_Palsa_N3_1 | ecosystem: Environmental > Terrestrial > Soil > Palsa > Peat permafrost | place: Sweden...
GCAGCTTGAGCCTGAACGACATGGCCCTGCTTGATCCCAGGTTAGCTACCACTCGAAAAACACAAGAGGCTATAAATAGACATGACGAGAGCATGTGTGCCGAACGGGCTCGGTCAACAGAGAGAGCTGAAGGAGACACGGCGACAACAACAGAGACAGACAGGACCCGGTTGAGACCGCCTGGTTGAGACCGTCTGGTTGAGACTGTCTGGTTGAGACCAGCAAAAATCCCGTCGACGCGACGACAGATTGGCCACACCGCTGATTTCGTCGTTGTTGCCACCAAAACCACAGGACACACCCGCCGCGCAGAGAGGCGTACACACACACACACGCTGGCCCTGGCCGGTGGAAGACCGACGTGGCGCGAAGTGACGTCCTTGTTTTACCACATGACACTGAAAAAACCAAAAAAAAAAATAGAGAAAAACTTCCTGTTTGAGCCTCTATTTTAGACGGACAGAATCTGGGACAGAATGGCGCAACAGGACAAGCGCCAAACACAAGAGCGTGCCATCCGGCCGCAGACAAAGACACCAGCAAATGTCGTCAACAGACTCAAACATCAATTCGAGATCATGAACAAATGAGAAACAAAAACAAATCTCTCGACCCCCCTCCCTTTGCAGACCCATTCGCAGGCGACAGAGGCCACTCAAACAACCGGCGTCTCCTCACAGGAACGCAAGGGCGCAAGCCACAGCCAGCAGAAAACAAAAAAAAGCAAAACGCCTGGCAAAAAACACCTCCAGCCAACCGATCACTTCCACGGCATCGCGGCTGCAATTTCCACGTGTTGCGCACGTTTCCCCGAGCCCAAGCAGCCAAGCAGCCAAGCAGCCAGCGCTCGCCCTGCTCTATGGCGCCCGTACGCTTGTGTCCCTTTGACGCGCCTGCTTGTGTGCTAATAAAAAGCGGTGCGTCACCGTCCCAGAAAAGCTCCGGCAAACAGAGGCATCTGCGCGCCCTCGGGGCAGCCCCCAGCCCGCCACAGCAGCAGCAGCTGCTGCAAAGGCACCAGCAGCAGCTGCAGCTGCAGAGGAGGGACAGCGGCAACATGGCCCTCGCGGCCGTCATAGACATGCACCGCAACGGGGGCGACACTCGCGGTGTGGCCACGGGGCTGGGCGTGGACAAGGGCGTGTTTGGCACGCCGCTGTTCCCGATCCTCGTGCACTACATTGTCTGCGTACGTGCCCCAGGGAACCCCAGTGAAACCAGCCACAGAGTGCTAACACGCCCCGAAAAAAAAAAATGTACAACAGTACTTTGTCCTGATCGTGCTCAAGATCGGGATGCTTGCGACCAAGATCAACCTCGTGCACAGCCTGCTGTACTGGGTGGTGGCCTACGTGACGCTGCAGGTCTCGCGCATCGTGTACTACCACAACCCGCTGTCGATGCAGCCGCTGCTCATGACCTTTGCGCCGTTTGCCGTGCTGCTTATCGTCTCGCGCGAGGCGCACAACTATGTCGCGGCCATTTGGTTTATGTTTTTGCTGCTGAGCAATCTAAGGTACGAGTATCACGTCCGCTTGTGCCTAATTGGGTGCGTTGCTACTAGCGTCTATTCGGGGCGAAGGCTACGGATGGACGGGCACGGCCACGGCCGTCGCTTTGGCTCGATCACCGTCATCTACGCCCTTGTCCTGCTGGCCTCGGTGGCGTTCATATCGGTCTACTATGTCGCCGAGCCCGACAACTTGAAGTACTGCCCCTCGTTGTGTATACGTGTGAAACTGACTAGCGGGATAAAACATAGCCCTCTCATTGGTGAAAAGCTCGACTGGGAGGCGGTCAACTACACGACGTCGTTCGTGACCATCGTCCTGGGCCTGTTCATTGCCTTTGCCTTTTACATGCTCGAGGTCAACAGCTTTCTCATGCGCCGCGACGAGTTTGACCGGTGGAAGGCCCACTCGGACGCATGGAAAGAGCACAACAAGGCAAACGGGATCGTCGAGGTGGCCGATCCCAGGCTGCAGCTCTTGCAACGCAGCGACTCGCTCAACAGGTTTATCCTGCCGTTTGGACGGCAGATCAACTTTAACAACCACCAGCCGCCCGAGCCCGCCGTGGTCAAGTCGCCCGCCAAGGCCTCGCGCACCACCGACAACCTGACCCTGCCTCGCTTTGAGATTGACTATGACGAGCTCGAGGTGAAGGGGAAAAAAAAAAAAAAGAAGCTATTGATTTACTTGTTTGTTTGTTTTTCCATTATTAGATTAAAGACTTTATCGGCAAAGGCGCATCCGGGTCCGTGTTCCTGGGCGTGTTCAACGGACGGAGAGTGGCCGTGAAAAAGCTCATCACCAACACGTCCATTCTGGAGGCGGAGCTGCTGAGCCAGCTCAGCCACCGGCATGTGGTCCAGTTCTTTGGTGCGTGCACCGATCCTGCAAACCTGTGTATCGTCATCGAGTATGCCGAAAAGGGCTGCCTCTACGACGTCCTCCACGACGTAACTAGCACGGTTACCAGGGGCTGGATAATAAAATTGTTTCTCGCAGAAATCGTTCCACATCTCGCCCGAACTGACGATGATGTGGGCTCGCCAGGTCGCCTCTGGCATGGACTATCTGCACAACGGCGCCCCCAAGCAGATCGTGCACCGCGACCTCAAGAGCAACAACATTCTCGTGTGCAACAACCACGACCTCAAGATCACCGACTTTGGCGTGTCGCGCGAGCTGGACCACGCGACCCAGATCACCGTCGCGGGCACGTACGCGTGGATGGCTCCAGAGATCATCCGCAACGAGGCGTGCAACGAAAAGGTCGACGTGTGGAGCTATGGCGTGGTCGTGTGGGAGCTGCTGACACGCGAGATACCCTTTGCGGGGATGGAACCCTTTGCGATCGCGTTCAAGGTGGGCAACAACACGCTTAAAGTACGTTGACGTTTTTTCTTTCTTTTTTTCTTTTCGCTGTTGTGCTTATTGGACCCCCGCTCAGTTGCCAACGAGCCTCAAGGGCCTGCCCGCGTTCTTCCGTCTGCTGATGGAGCAGTGCTTTGAGACCAACCCTAAAAGCAGGCCATCGTTCTCGGACGTGCTCAAGATCCTGGGCGACGTCCAGAACGACTTTACCCATCAGGGCGGCGACGAGTACATGAAGCGGCAGCAGGCGTGGAGTACCAAGATTGCCCAGTTTGTGGAGGAGGAGAAGACCAACGTGTTGAGGCAAGCAATACCAATTGACGAGCCAGAAAAAAAAAAATTCTAATAATAATTCTTGTTTTTTTCCTCTCTACGGCAGCAACAAGGAGAAGGAACTCAACGCACGAGAGCAAAAGCTCAAGCAGCGCGAGCTCGACGTGCGCCGCCGTGAAAACCAGATGATCAAGAAGGGCAACAAGCCCATCATTGGGCAGATCGTCTCGCGGCCCCCTTCGACCGGTCCCGGCGCCGGTCCGGCTGCTCTCCTGGGCTCCCCCGTCACTCCGCGATTTTAAATGGCACATAATGAAAAGCAGAATTTTTTTTGTTGTTGTTGTTGCTGATGTAGATGAATTATTATTAAAGAGGACTGGAGATCCGGCCCGGCTACGCCTTTTTCTCGCTAGAGGGGGATCGCGCCAATGCTCTTGAGCCAGTCCATGTACTCGTTAAACTTGATGACGCCGTCGTTGTTCTCGTCGAGGGTGGCAAGCGCCGAGTTGTAGTCGTGGGTGGTCAGCTGGTTCTTGACCAGGTCCGCGTGGAGGCTCTTGAACTCGACCTGGTCGATCGTGCCCGACTTGTCCTTGTCAAAGAACTGAAAGTAGGCGATGGCCTGCTGCACCTTGGGATCGTGCACAGCCTCCTCCAGCTTGACGAAGCGGTCGCTGGTCTTCCACCACGTCTGGAAGTCGGCGTAGGTGATCTTGTCGGCCGTGCCGATCGCGCCCAGGGCAAGCTGCACCTCCTGGTCATTGAGGTGGTGGCCCATGTCGTAGCACAGCAGCTTGAACTCGCCCGCGTCGATCGTGCCGCTCTTGTCCTCGTCGTACTTTTCAAACACGCGCTGGCTCATCGGCTTGGCCATGGTTGGTTCGCTTGGGGGGGTAGGGGGCTGGGTGGCCGGCGGGCTGTCTTAACGAGAGGGAATGAAAAACAAAACATGCACGTGCGCGCCATTTTTCATGTGTTTTGGCGGCAGCAACCAGGTCGACAACCATTGAACCCCTCGCTGGCATGGCCGACTGGATCCGCGGCGTCTTTGGCGCGTTCAAGCAGGCGTCCGCGGCTTTTACACATGAACATCAACATTGAAATAAAAGAGCAGATGATAAAGAGAGGAGTCCGGACAACTGAAAAAAAAAAGCAGCGGCTAATCCCTTTTGGGGGGTCGGTTCAGAACACGACGGATCCAATCTCTTGGAGCCAATCGAGGTACCTAGAAAAACGAAGGGATGAGATGTCTTATAGATAGCTTCAATGGGGCGTACTCGTTGAAGGAGACGTCGCCGTCGCCGTTGGCGTCGAGCTTCTTGAGGGCTTGGGCGTATGTCATTTGGGTAAACTTGTGCTTGACGAGGTCGGCGTGGAGAGTTCGGAACTCTTCCTTGTCGATCGAGCCCGAATGGTCCTTGTCAAAGTACTGGAAATAGTCGATGGCATTTCGCAGCGCGGGCTTCTCGAGGGCGGCCTCAAGGCGCTTGAAGCGATCGTCGTTGTTTCGCCACCTTTTTAAATATAAATATTTATTAAAATAAAGAGATAAGTATAAAAAAGTACCATGCCATGAACTGAGGGTAGGTGATCTCGCTGCCCCCGATCGTGTGCAGAGCAATGTCGAGCGACTTGTCGTCGAGGAAGTGGCCCATCGAGTAGCACAGCTTGCGGAACTCGTTGTGGTCGATCTTGCCTGAATAAACTGCAATTAGATACCAAAAATCCATGAGGCAAGAACCCAAGTACCGCTCTTGTCCGCATCGTATTTCTCAAAGATGAGCAGCGACATCGGCTTGTTGGTGCTCATGTGGAGGACATTCTTGGCCATGCTTGCGGGGTTGGTTGGGGAACAACGAAAGGAAAGGTGTCTGCTCTGCTCTGTTCGTGTTCAGAGGCTCGTCAGCAAACCAACGGGAATAGGCGCACTGACGAGGGGCCAGGTGCACTATCGCACAGCCGGCGAGAGAGGAAAACTCGTACATGACGGACTTGCCCAGTGATTAGGGAGCACATGGTCTCGATCAAGGGGAGGTGGAGGTTCAAAGCGCAGCCACAAAAACAGCAACCACACAACCACACAAGAGAGCCACAGCAGCAGCAAACGGCTGCCGGGCAGCCTTGTCAGCCACCACCACCACCACCCCCGTCGAACCCGCGAGAAAAGCTCGAATACGTGTGACAAAGTGACAGGTGTGAAAACGCGACACAGAGCAACCCGTATTGCCGAGCTTGTTCTCCGACGGTGCTGCTGCCCGGCTCGGAGGTCCGACGCAGAGGCCCCTCTGCTTATCACAGAGTGGCCCGGCCGCCTCGTGGTCAGCCTAGCAACCAAAAATCAGGATGAAAAAAATTCGAAACTGTCATTTTCAGTGAGTGACACCCCCTGGTCAACTCAGTGTGCTGCCCAAGTCATGGACTCGGTGAGCTTGATCCCAATGGTGCAGGAGGTGCCGCCGCTCGAGGGTGCGCTGGCAGGTATCAGTGGTGGGTGGCGGGGGTTGGTGTGGCTTTGTCCTTGTGAGGCCTCGTCCTTTGCTTTGCTTTGTTTTGTTTACCGTTTGTACTGAGACATAAAAACAAAACAGACAAGGCCAAGTGGGAGCTCAACGAGACGGCCGACAAGCGGTCGCCTGCCGTGCTGGAGCTGCGCAAGTGGTTCATGCAGCACCACGAGGGCCTGCTTCCGCGTGACGACGACGCGTTCCTGCTGCGGTTCCTGCGGGCTCGCAAGTTTGACATGCAGCGGACCCAACTGTAACGTCACTCGCCGTCCCTTTAAAGGGGGAATGACCAACGGTGCTGATTTGCACACACGCACACACACAACTTTAGCCTGCTGAAACACTACAGCGAGTTCCGCAAGACACAAGCCGACCTGTTCAAGGTCACGGCCGACGAGCTGGCCGACGTGCTGGGCAAGGGGATCGTTGCTGTGCTGCCGCAGCGCGACAAGAACGGGTGCACGATCGTGCTGGTGCGCTCAGGGCAGATCAAGCTGGAGGAGACGCCGTTCAAGGTCCTGCTGCGCGCCCTCATTTACATCTGCGAAAAGCTCATCGAAGACTTCACTGTCCAGATCAACGGTAACCGAATTATTTATTTTACTTTATTTACTTGTGTGCAAAAACAGGGATCGTCATCGTGTACGACTTTGCCGGGTACCCACTGGGCCTGGTCACCGCGATCCAGTCGGCCGAGAAGACGGCGGCCATGCAGTGGACCGAGAACTGCTTCCCCATCCGTTTTGGAGGCGCGCATCTGGTCAACCAGCCGTGGTACATGACCTTTTTCCTCAGCATCGTGCGGATGTTCTCGTCCAAGAAGATCCTCAGCCGTGTACCGCTCTTGTGCTTTGTTCCCAGGGTGTGCTAAACTGTTTCCGTAGGTCTTCCTCCACGGCCGTAGTCTGCCCAGCCTGCACCAGGACTTTGACGCATCCCTGCTGCCCACTCCCTATGGCACCCTGGAGAACTTTGACCCGCTTGCTGCATTTGAAAGCGACATCGCCCGTCTGCGCGATCCCAATGCTGTTCCAACGACCGTCTTGCCCGAGGTCTCTGCCGCGGCCGCCCCCGCCGTCCCTGTGCAACAAAAGGATCCCAACCAGGTCGTGCTTTTGGTGACCCCCTCCAAACCGGCAGCATCTGAACCCGCAACGGAGGCGGCGGCGGCGGCGGCAGCAGCAGCAGCGGTGCCAGCACCTGCGACTGCACCAGAGGCAAAGCCATCCGGTCAGCCGTCGACATCGACCAATCCGTTTGACGACTGATGACTATTCCGTTTGTTCCCACCTCCTATTCTTATCTCCTTTTTTAAAATATTTGCAGTAACCGTTTCCAACCGATTTGATTTATTTTTTTTTTACAACGACCCCAGTGCGTAAAAGAGCGGGAACGACACTGTAGCGCCCGTCTCGACCGTCTTGGTGAGCTCAGCCGGCAGGTCGACCGCGACCGAGGCGAACCCGGCGTCCTTGTACCACTGCTCCATGTCGGCCACGGCGATCCCGTGGTGCGACACGCTGCCGTGGGCGGCCTTGGGGTGGAACAGCTCTGTCTGCTCGGGATGGCGCTCGAGGTCCATGACGATCAGCTTGCTGCCACTGGCCGGCTTGAGCAGCGAGCGCAGCAGCGCCACCGTCGACGCCAGCTCGTCAATGTGGTGGAACACGAGGCTCGACACGATCAGGTCGTACTGCTGCGGCAGGTCACTGGCCGACTTGATCTCCTTGCAGATGGCGGTGATGTTTTTGAACCCGTTTGCGCTGATCTTGTTCTTGAGCACTGCCAAACACATGAAATAAAATATTTCAATAAATAAAAATAAGTAAATGCAGTACCTTCGATCATGCCCTCGCTCATGTCCACGGCCGTGACCGATCGGACCTTTGCCGCAATCGCTGTCGACAGGAGCCCCGTCCCAGCGCCGAAGTCGAGCACGTCCAGTGCCGGTCCCAGCGTCTTGCGTTCCTCCAGCAGGCCGGCAAACTTGGCCGAGACGATCGTGGGCTCCGGCTTCTCGTCCCACAGGGCTGCCTGCACGTCAAACTTGTTGACGGGCGTGGTCAGGAGGTGCTTGACGGCCAGCAGGCCCTCCCAGCTGGTGACCCGGGTGATGAACTTGTCCAGCTTGGACGGGCCCTTGTTCCACATGTACGCGCCCTCCAGGTCAAACAGGATGGCGCGGATGCCGTGGGTCAGGCAGTCCTCCACCCACGTCAGCGAGTCGTCGATCAGGGCCACCGCGCCCACCTCGGCACAGATGTCGGCCTTGTGCCGGAACGTGATCGTCTGCTGCTCGGCCGTGCTGAGGAACGAGTTGCCCAGGTGGAGCTCGTCAAACTGCCGTCAAATAACGTGCAACGGCGATGGGTATTAAACAAAACGACAAACAACACAAGCAAGAACGTACGATGCCAGCAAAGTGCTGGTCCAGCCACCGCTGCGTCTCTGCCCGCACCACCTCCTGCCGCGACGTGACCACGACAAGCCGGAACCCGTCCGCCTTGAGGGCCGTGAGCGCCGCAAGGGCCCCAGGGACAGGTGCGAGCCCGCCCTCGCCCAGGAAGAACGGCGACTGGTAAAACGCACGGATCTTTGCAATGCTCTCCTCGCGCGTGCCACCCCACACGTTCCAGTAGTTGTACGAGGTAAAGTCGTGCGCCGACAGCGTCGTCCCGTACGTCGCGTTGTGGAAGGCAACGATGCCGTCCACGGTGCGACCCAGCACCTCGTCCAGGTCCACGGCGACGGTCGGGTGGGTGCGGCAATGCTGCTGGGGCTGGTGCAGGGCGTGGCTGTTGGGTCCGTGCTCTCCCTCGTGCTCGTCTTGCGACATTGTCCGTTGCGTCAGCAGTCGATTTTTTTTCTTTCCCAAATGATTCGAGCCACTGAGTGTGCAACCTGATTGCCGGAGAGCTGAAGGCGTGCACTTCTTCTCAGTCTGATCCACCAGGTAACAAAACGAATGACAACTGAAGACTGAACAGCACAAGTAAATAAATAAAGGAATGCAGGGTACGCGGAACTCGTAAGATGAAATATATAAGATAAGGGACGATTGCCTTGCATGTGACTCGGAGAGGTCAGTGCGCGTCCGCCTCCTCATCCTCTGGTTCCTTGGATGGCCCGAGCTAATAAAAAAAAAACAGATCAGCGCCGATTCATCGAATTCGCGAGAATTACCTGGTAGAGCTCGTTCAGACGGCGGTCGGCATTCAGCCCACGCTTACCCGCGGGCACAAAGAACGAGGCAGACCACACGTCAGTCGATTCTGTCAGGGTACGATTTCAAAACGAGAACAGTGTAAACATTACGTACCGTCGTATTCCTTATCGGTCGACTTTTTCTCACTGCGCGCGCGATACACGACGAAAGCCGCGATTGCGATGAGCACGAGGCCCACGGGGATGGCAACGGCGAGAGCTATGGTGGCAGCCTGGAAAAAGGAAAAACATAAGCATAATGAAAAAATAATATTCAACTAATAGTTGTTTATTTACGGACGAATTGGCCGATGCAGCCGTGGGAGTCGCGGTCGCCGCGGGGGTTGTCGTCGGCACTGCTGCAGGGATCGAGTAGACTACCTGAACCGCGGCAAACGGATCAGTCAGATGGGTGCACAGGCAGACGAGGGACGTGGACAAAGTATCGGCGAGCTTGCTGCAGCCGGCATTGGACCACACCTGCTGAGCCTGGTCAAAGTAGGCGCACTGCTCCGTGCTGGCAGTCGCGTCCGTGGACGTCGAAATACTGAGGACAACCGAGCCTGTGCTCGGCGTGAGCTGCTGGGCGGGGTTGTTGTTGTCAAAGAACGCGGTCGAGAAGAGGTCGTCGACAACGGCAAAGCTGGAGATGTGGCCGCTGAAGAAAACGTTAGCAACAATGAAGCGAGCCGTGTACTGTGCGCATTACCTGTACGAGAGAGACGATGTTGCCAGTCCAGCGTAGCTGAAAGGATTGGCGGGCTGGGAAACACTGATAACCTGAGTGCAGCCTGTAACAGCCGGTTGAAGGACCACGCTGAGGTATGCAGCCGAGACAGCGTCAGTCGATGTGGCATAGCCGCTGACACTCGAGACGATCTTAGCAACAACCTGGGGAATAGCTTGGGTTATTACAAGCAAGAAAAATAGGCAAACCAACCTCAATGCCACCCGAGATAATCACAGTGGGCGCTTCCTCACAATAGATGCCGTTGGTGGCGAGGACGGATTGGCCGAGCTGGTAGAGGGCAAGCTCTGCGGCTGCAACCTGTGACTCCGCAGATGTCGAGAGCGTCGAGCGGCGACGGCCCAAGCCAGCGTTCTGTTCGATCGCCTGCAGGAGGTTGCTGACGCTGGTGACAAACTGTGGGCCCGTCAATCCTGAATAACTGGCCAGGCTCGTGACGAGGAGAACGAGATCGTCCTCTGCAGCAATCGAGAGCTGCTGAGGGACAGAAGAAACGCTTGCCAAAACCTGGAATAAAAAAAAATAAGTCGAAATAAAATCTACTGAAAAAGGTACCTGGATCACGACGGCGGCATTGTCGAGCGACGACGACGACGACCAAACGTTAGCCAGTGTTTGAATCATGGTCTGGCGCACCAGCTGGGCATCCGTTGATGTATCGTTGGGCTGGGTATTGATAAGGCTACGCGAGGGGGGGTGAGTTCACAATATATTCCTCGGCGCAAGAACGTACCTAGCGTACGAATTCACCGTGCTCAGAATGGACGAAGGGTCCCCAAGGGCAACCGCAACCGCAATGCTGCTTGTCAGGCTGGCCAAGGTGGAGCTCATGTTGGCCAGCAACGGGGAAACGGTCACAGTCACGAGGTTGCTCTCGGTCCAGTCGCCACTGCACACGTTTTTTCAATAAATATGATAACTTCAAAAAAAATCGTACACTTGATCGATGGCGACGGCGGAGATGTAGATGAGTCCGGTAGGGAGGGTGCTCGTGTAAAGGACAGGAACCACAGAGGGCAGCTGGAGCAGCGACGTGAACGGAACAGAGGGATCCGTGCTGTCCACAGTGCGAATATTGAAGTTGTATGTGAGCACTCCGCCCTCTGGATCCCTATTCACCGACTTTTCAATGAAATTATCGATGCCAGTACGTACACCCAGTCAAAGGCCTCCAGAGTGAACGTCGTGATAAACTGGGCGCCAGAAGTGGCAGACATTCCAAACGAACCAGGGAGCGGGGGCTCATTTATAGTCATGGTGTAGTCGCCATAGCTGATTCCAGTGGGATTGGTCGTGGTGACGGTGAGGCGGAAGGTGTACGAAGCGCCCTCGGTCAGCGTGCCAGCAGCAATTGACAGGTTGGGCTGGTCAGGCGCAGAAAGAAGCACGGTGCTGGTGGGCGACAGATCGGGCAAAACAGCGCCCTGCCAGAAATGAAACGGATTAATTTTCATCAGTTGTCAAAAAAAAGAAGAAAAATTTTTTATTACTTGGGTTGCGGCAACACAGGACCAGGAGTAGGCGACATTGAGGGCCGTGATGTTGGTGAAAAGGGAGCTAAACTGGACATTCGAAGACAGCCGCACTGGAATTCCAGACCGGACCAGGTTGCCAGCGGGGAGATCGATCGTGACAACCGTGACGGGTGCTCCAGGGTTGTTGAAAAGACCGACTGTAATCGTGGCGGAGGGGGAGGAACCTGTGTCGTATGCAAAGACAGAGATCGACACAACGTCCCCATCCACAAACGTGTCGGCCGCAATGGTGGCGTTGCAAAGCCTAAGGGGGAACGGTGAGTTAGCATTATTTTGTTTGCATTATTCGTACGACAACGTCGAAAGGAACGCAGGACATGCGTTATTGGCGCTCGTGCAGCTCCAGTTGCAGCTCACCTGTGCCGACGCCTCGCCGTAATTTGGATCGGTTGAGCCGGTGGCTATCAAATAAAAATGGTTTAGCTAGGAAATAATAAAGCATGAATAAAAAATACCGTCGAGTTTGATTGGTTGAGAATAGTTGAGGTTCATTGGCGACGAGGACGCGATCACAAACCCGTTGATCGAGAGATTCAAAAGAACGGGCTGAGGCATGACGTAGATCTGCAGGCCGTTGGAAGTCGCCTGGACAATGCTCGTTCCGTTGGACACGGCGACGTTGACGTAGATCGAGTACGCGCCGGGGACGATCCTAAAAGAGTAACTCGGTAAGCAAAAAAAAAAGAAAGAAAAAAAAGGCACCCCAAAGAAACTTACTGGCTCGCATCCAGCGTAATCGACGAGGTGGTGAAGGCAGAGAGATCACAGTTGGGAGAGGAGGACGTCCACGAATAAACGGCTGATTCCACCGCAAAGCACGGATTGACGAAAATACTCGAGGAAACTGTTTGTGAGTTCGCAGCTGAAATGTTGAAGGCAATCGAGGGCAGTGAAATAAAAACAGGTGTATCGCAGGCTGGTGTGGGAGGGGGATCTGCATAATTTTTTTTTATTTATCGCAAAAAAAAAAAAAAAAAAAAGAAAAC
>Ga0302233_10002305_pt1 | contig 12116 bp, 20 predicted proteins | sample II_Palsa_N3_1_FD_193516 | JGI IMG/M metagenome (GOLD analysis project Ga0302233, IMG submission 193516) | Peat permafrost microbial communities from Stordalen Mire near Abisko, Sweden - II_Palsa_N3_1 | ecosystem: Environmental > Terrestrial > Soil > Palsa > Peat permafrost | place: Sweden...
ATTGAATAGCGCCAAAGACGAAGCAACCAGGCCAGCAGCAGCAGCAGCAGCAGCAGCAGCAGTACCGCCGCTACCACCAGTAGAACAAACAGTCTGCATGTGTACGAGCTGGACCCCGACGACGACATGGAGGCTATCCAACTGGAACATCTACAGCATAGCCGCCGCCAGCAGCAGCGCGACCACGACGACGGGACAGAAACGGAAGCCGAGGACGATGATGGTAGTAACAGCAGCGGCGCCAAGAAGTCCAGGAAACGCAGCCGGACCGATACTTCCACTTTCTCGACTTTGGCTGTTTCTTCTTCGTCGTCGTCCAATACCCAGCAACAATGCCAGGAGCCAAGGCATTTGTCGGTCGAGCTCTGGTGCGCCCTGCTTGAGCACATTAACGACGTATGCGTGTGTATCCCCACGATTCCGCAGGATTTCCTTACAACATTGCTGCAAACGTCAACAGATTGACGACTTGCTCAGCATCCGCATGATCTGCCAGAACGCGCGAACGGCGGTTCATCTTTCCATGGCGCCGACCTGGGACAATCTGACTGTATTGAAGAGGCTTGTTGTCTTTCATAATGTCGCAAACTAAAAAATAAAAATAAAAAAATAAAATCTTGTAGGGCTCGCTCATGGTCTCGCACAGCAAGCTCAAGCCCTCGCATGGCGACCGGGGACGCAAGTACTATGAGCAATTGCCGATGGCTTTGTCGATCAACCTCAGCAAAGACAAGGTTTTCTTCACAGTGTGGAAAACGAGTCACGGTTCTAATTTGTTCGTTTCTCGCTAATCAGCAAGGCACAGATGTGTCGTGGTCGTGGCTCGGTCGTCACGTTCGTCCAACGTCGATATCATTGGTACTACACAATCTAATTTCAAAATCTGACGCACTTGCGCAGACCAACACAAACGCGCGGACGATCGGAAGGATGAACTCGGTCCTCCTGCCTCCGCTCTTGGGAAATTTGCAATCAATCCATATCGAGGCGATCGACGACACCATCCGCGAAACTCTTCTGAATTCCATACCGACGTTGGCTTCACTGACTCTGGTATGCATCTGTTCCAGTTCTTTACCTCGAAATGAATAAATAAATAAAATTTTTTTTGTAGACAAAATGCACCGTACTCCTCCTTGACAATGTGACCGCACCGATTATGCACGTCAAGTTGATGGACTGTGTTGTTATCCTCGCGGAGCGGAGCATCCGATGGGATCATGTTCAGTCGCTCGTGTTTGAACAGGGCACCGTGCGCCGGATTGTCAACAGCACGCACACATGGACTATGCCCAACCTGCACGAGTTTGGATTTATCGAAACCAAGGTTTGTGCAAAACTCGCCCACAACAAGTTTGACTGATACTGCCTCTGCAGACTTCGTTCAGCCCTGTAACCATTGGCAGTGACGACGAAGCAGCAGCGCCTCTGTGCATCACTGCCGGGAAACAGCTTAAAAACATTCGACTGTATCCTTCGCCGCAACAAGAGTTCCCTGTCGACATTGTGCAGCATCCGTTTGGTGAAAAGCTCTCCAGCGCCTACATCTCTCACGTGCGCTTGCATTGGATTTTTTCCAATCTTATTGAACTTTCACACTGATGCGTAGAATGCCATGAACACCGTCGGCCTGAGTTCGCTGGACTGGGACTCGACAGAATACTTTGTCCGATTTGACACAGCGACATACGAGCGTTGCGTGGTATGCTGTTTTTTTTTTTTTTTTTTTTGCTCACCGCCAAGCCAAAAAAGGGCGACTATTCTGTCGTTCACGGATCATTGCTTGCGTGCATCAAAAAGCTCACAACGATGCTTGACAGCGCGTACAAGGACCACTGGCTGCCCTATGAAGGGCAAGATAAGTACGATGGTGGTTGGAAAAAGGTTATCGCTCCTTTAATGCTTTTTTTCAATACAGCCTCGTTGAAATGTTTCAAAAGATCGAGACCGAACTCCAAACCGTGACCACCCCGTTGCAGCGCGGCTTTCAGCGGATCATCTCCAAGGCCAAGATGCTCTTGAACCCGGCCGCGCAGCCCCCAGTCGATGGTACTCCTTGTTTGGATTGCAGTTTACTAAACAAAGTGCCTTGACTCAGCGGCAGCAACAACCGAGGCCGCAACTACACAACCGGCATGGCGGATGAAGGCGAAAAAGTGGGCGCCCGCGGCTGGCCAGGGACGTCGCCTGTACTGCGTGCTGGAGGACTTTTTGCCGATGACTCCGATCTGGCCCTACGTCGCAGTGTGCCCGCAACTAGAGGTCCTCATGCTCGACGGCGTCGAGTTTGACCATCCCGACAAGCTCATCACTATGGACACCCTCAAGGAAGTCTGGCTGAGGCCGCACAGCAGCTACTCGTGGGCATCAGGCGAGGGCCGCGACAACTTTATCGCCACAGTCCAGTACCTCCACGGTCAAGCTTGTGGTCCGACAGTGTATGTGGACTATCGCGATACCTTTGGCGAGAAACTCGTCCTGGATGGTGTTGTGTGGGTGACGGACGACAACCGAGGTACATTCGATCAAATTGCATTAACAAACAAGTTACAAAGTACTAAACCAAACGGCCCAACAGAATCGTTTAAATCGTGGGCACACTTTCACGAGGGTATCCATTTCAACGAGCACCTCAACTTGCGTCGACCGGCCTTCGACTTTTTGCGGTGGCTCATGGTCGAGATGTGGACCGACATAATCGATATGGTGCACGTTCACTGAATGTAGGCATACAAACAAGGCATACAAACAAGGCATGCAACGTATACCAATGTACGCAACCAATGCGAAAGTCATCAGTCTATCCATTCACGCAAAAAATAAAAATGAGGCTACTTTTCGATGAGCAAACTGTGCAGAACGGTCACCGACAACAACAACAGCACAGATTGTATCGATTATTTGCAAAGTCCATGGTCATTTCAATTAGAGGAGGAGGAGGAGGAGCCGTTTGGTGGGGGCACGGACCCTTGGAGCTCAAACTTGACGAGGCCCGTGCGTTCGAGCTTTTCAAAGAGCACAAGGAGTCGCTCGGTCTCTTGTTCCTTTTCTTCTTCGGTCATCTCGGCTACGATACGCATCCTGGTTAGTGACCCTTTCAGGAAAGGGGGGAGTGCGTACCAGACGACGTGCCGTTGGTCGCTGGCGGAGGCTCGAGCGGTTCATCGTCACTAAATTCTGGGTTCTCGCTGCGATCGATGGGATTGGCGTGACCACCCAGGAGACTGTTTGCGGCAAGGATGCCCGCCGAGGCACCGACTCCAATGTGCTTAAACATGAGATGTGCCGACCGCCGGCAAAGCTGAAGGAAGAATTCACCAATGGCACTCTTCAGTGTGATCTTGGACGACGTGAGGTGGTCTGTCAGCTGATCCTTCAACCACTTCATCTCCTGGGGGAACTTCCGCTGCTCGCTCTTGAACGGGAGAAGTTCTTGCCGAAGCACTTTGCGGGAGGCGTTGTCTGCTGCTGCGACGTTGCGAAGTGCCATCAAGACGGGCGCAGTGTCCTCCTCCAAACTGCAACCAAAGACGTATATCAGTGTTTTGCCCCCAAGCCAATCCCGGCATACGTGTCTGGCGAGCTATGTTTCCACTGATTATGCAGGATCCACAAAAGCTTGAAGGCCATGTCCCTGTACACGAGAGAGAGAGAGAGAGAGAGAGAGAGAGAGAGAGAGATTATTGATTCCAGGTTGCAACGCTGCACAACGTACTTGTCCTTTGCAAGGATGGGCTGGAGCAGGTGGTGGGGAGCACGGATGAACCAGTTGGCAGCCAGGACCTGGATCTCGGCCAGGGTGCCGGTTGATGTCTTTGTCGACTCAAGCAACTTGACAGCAAAGTTGCTCGCCTTGGCGTACGCAGCGTCCAGGCTCGCCTTGAGCGCGTCTGCGTTGTCCTCCTGCTTTTGCTCCGCAACGACAAACAGCTGGATAGCATACGTCCAAAGGCCGTAGAGTACGCGCTGTAGCTCCAGAGCTGGCTGCGTCTGCTGCGCTGTCCAGGTCTTTGCGATCGCCTCGATAGGCTCATTACTGTCCAGCTTGAGCAGCTTTTCGATAAACTTTACCAAAGAGAAATTCTCAGCCAAAGACCGATTGACGCGATCCACTCAAACCTGAGGCAAATACTCTTGTGCCTGGGACTCCTTGACGAGCTTGTTTGTAAGCTTGCTGTTGGTGACGGTGAGGAGGAAGAGGATGCGACTGAGCAGGAACCCTTCCTCGCCATCGAGCTTGCGCTGTGTTTGTGAATGTATATTACAATTACGCAGGAGCGAAAAGGCGTGTGCCGACGCACGTTAATTAGCCGACGGAAGAGCACGGTGATGCCAGCAGCCTCGTCAAAGGCCTGCTGCGCACCCGTCGTCGAGTGGATGGCATTGATGATCACGCGCATCGCCTCCTCGCGTGGCTTGAGGGCGCCTTCTGCGCCTGGGATGGGCGCCGCATACGACCAGAACACTCCGAGAGCCTGCACACAAACAAAAGGGGTCAGCACCAAAGAGCGCGATAAGGTCCGGGTGGTCTACACCCCCACAACGGGGCCCGGTAGGCGAACGTTTACCTTGGGCGTCTGCATGTTTTCAAGGCCCGTGCGTTCACGCGCCAGAATGCGCAGCGTGACTAGGGCTGCGTCTGTCTCTGCAAAAACACACACACATAAAAAAAAGTAAGTTGTTAAACACTGTGCAATATATCTCCGGGACGTCCTACCAGACTCGCTCAGGCTGGTGCCAAGGGCCAGTTCATCGACAATGGCCTGGATCACCCTGCCCTTCAGCTCGTCCGTCAGCCCTTTGCTCTTGAACGCAGTGGAGCCTGCAAGAAAGAAAAAAAAACATACGCGTGAAAAAACAACAGCGCAAGCGCGTGCAGGCTCTTCCAGCTTTGAGAGATAGTCCTTATCGCTCGCGCGCCCTCCCCACCTCGCCCTCCCCACTCAACACCACCGCCTGCGGCAGTCAATACGTACCAGCCTCTTCGACAACAAACTGCTTGAGAGCTGCCACGAGGGAACCGTCCGCGCCAAAAACGCCGATCAACGCTGCCATCTTTATGCGAAAGTGTGTGCGCGTCCCATAGCATTTCGCCAATGTTGCTTGGACTGCGTGTTGCTGCTGCGCGTCGCGCCTGCTTCTCCACGAGCACGCTGCGCTTGCAGAACGCTGCTGCCGCGGCCTCGGCGGGTGGCGTCTCAGCCACGCTTGGTTCGTGTCTTTTTTTATTTTTTTTTTTTTATTTATTTAAAAAAGTAACCGCGTAAACAGCCAAGGTCTCGTTTGAGGAGAACGCGGAAAGGCCCAAGCTGCAGCTCGTGCTGCCAAGCACAGGGGCGCGCTCGTTTGCGGTGAATCCGTCGCGCGACGTGAACTTTCTGCTGCTGCAGATCGAGGACGAGGACAAGGACGTAAAGTCTGTCGGTACTTGTTTTGCCGTGCCATGACATGTGGCCCTGTTTTCTTACCACAAATTATTGGTAGCCTTTCTGGACAAGGACGGCTACCGTCTGGCACGGACCACGCTGCTGGCTGACGCACTACGTCCGGACCACTCGCTCGTCGTCAACGACAAGAAGGTCGCCTTGCAGCTGCCGACGGTGGAAGGTGATTGTCATCAATCTCCGGTGCATCTAACGTGATCGCAGAGCTTACAAGGCCCATCCAGGAGCATCTTAGCCAATTGACAGCAGAGTATACCAGGCTCGATCAACTCAAGACCCTGTGCGACACAAATGCCGAGAGACACGGAAATCGCTTGATGTGGGCGGGCCTCGCCGGCCTGTGTGCAGAGTGGGGTCTGATGATGCGGTTGACCTGGTACGAGTATTCGTGGGACGTAATGGAGCCGATCGCCTACTTTCTCTCCTTTGCCACGGGCATCCTCGGCTATATGTTTTACGTCGCCACGCGCCGCGACTATACGTTTGAAAACCTCGGAGGTGTAACCGTCACTCGCCGCCAGCAGCGCGAGTACAAAAGGCACGGACTGAGCATCGACAAGTACATCCAACTCCAGCAGGTATGCACGGAGCCGTGAAATAATAATAACAATTTTGCTTAGGCCATCCAAACCTCAAAAGACCAGCTCGCATTTGTGAAATCGCATAAAGTCAAGTGGTAGATGTTTCCTTGTAGGATCCTACTGTAGTTGGGCGAGGAGAATGGAAAAAACATGAAAAGTACACCCGAGTGCACAATTGATGAGAATTTACATCTCTATTCATGCACATTCAACCGCATGTTTTCTTCTCTCCTTTTCATATTGTCGGACAAGGCATACTAATTCGAGTTGTTGTCTGTGAGATGTGTCCGCCATCGCAGTGCTAGGGTTCCTTTTCCCTTTCTTCGTCGAGTTAATGTCGATTGTGAACGATGAATGCAAGGTTCTCAGCGAAATTCTTGCACGCAGCGTTTTCATTATTTTTGCCAACGAACAGCAGTGATGAGCACCAACGATTTCGGGTACCAAGTCGAGTACAGCAAGGTAACATCGTGAATAGCGTCCGTGAATTTGACGCTGGGTCTCCCAGTCCGGGCGCGCCGGATGCCGGACATGCAAGGACAACATCGAGAAGGACGAGGTGCGAGTGGCGCAGCTGGTGGACTCGCCCCACTTTGACGGCAAAATGCCTCTGGTGCGTTCGTTGCTGCTGTGCTGACAATGTCTCTGAGAGCTGAACACGGGCAACAGTGGCACCACTTTGACTGTTTCTTCAAGAGGAAGTGGAAGGGACTCGCCGAGCCCGAGAGCAGCATCAAGGGCTTTTCGTCGCTGCGGTAATGAACAACACAAAAAAACAGGACCACTCCTTACCCTGTCGTTGTGCTTGCAACAGATGGCAAGACCAAGAGAAGATCCGCGGAAAGCTCGGTGGTGCCTTGTCCATTCCGATCCCCATCCCCGCCGCTGCTTCATCGGCGTCATCGACTGCGCCAGCGGCGGCAAAGGGCAAGAAACGCAAGGCTGGTGACCAAGACGATGCACCTGCCGCCGCTGCGGCTCCCGTGGCTGCTGAGCCCGCGTCCAAGAAGCGCAAGACAAAGGGAAAGGGCGCTGCCGAGGCGCAAGCGGATGCGTTTGGCAATCTCACCGCAGAGCAAAAGTTCATTGTGCAACACCGCGAGAGCCTGAAGACGCAATCCGAGAAGGTCTGGCAGCAGAGGGTACGTCCTGTCCACAGAAACCTATGGCTAATCAAAGACTACTACTAGGACAAACTCACTAACGCGCTTGCGGGACTTACGGGTCCTCGACGCAAGGGCGTGCTGCAAGAGCTCTTTGATTTGAACCAGTAAATGGAACTCGAAAAAAAAACTTTTTGTGCCTACTGAAATATTTCTTGCAATAATAGGATCGCGTTCACAAGCTCCACCGAGTCGTACATGGTGGACGTCGCTGCCGACATCCTCACCTTTGGCGTGACAGAGATGGTAGAAATCCTTTTTTTTATTTAAAAAAAATATTAAATTATTATTTTCAGTGCACTGACTGCAACAAGTCGCGCCTGATCGCCCACTCGACGCAGTACCAGTGCGCGACAAAGACCGAATGGGGCCGTTGCATGTTTGCAACCGACAAGCCCACGTTTTCGGCGCCCAAGCTCCCCGAGTCGCTCAAGGAGCTCATCGGCTCGTACAAGTACGTGAAGCCCACCAATCGCGTGTTCCAGCTGGTGGCTGCCACGGGCGCGGCCGCTACCAAGGCCCCCGAGGCGTTTATCACTGGCAAGCGACTGGCGGCGGCCGGTTCCCTTCACTCGGATGCAGCACTGTACTCTGAGCTCCAAGAGTAAATATATAAATTTTTAGCTGCTGTTTTTCTCTGCCAGCTCCTCATCAAAGTCCAACAGAAAACTCGTCGTGTTCAAGTCGCAATTGCTCAGGACGATCAACAACAAGATTGACTTTGTCGTGGTCAAGAAGGATGAGTTTGACGAGGCGGACACCCGCATCAAGAATGCCGTCAAGGCTGGCGTGAGCGTGCTCGACTATGCGTTCATCACCGATGTTGCCAAGCGCGATCGCAAACTCAACGACTACCTGCTCATCAAGGGCGCCGAGACTGGTGACGACGAAGGATCGAGCTCTTCCAGTGGTGGAGCCGCATCCTCGTCGTCGTCGTCGTCGTCGTCGTCCTCATCGTCATCTGCCGCAAAAGTCCTCAAGGAGGAGAAGAGGGCGCCCAACATTGCCAAGATCCAAGTGCAGGGGAAGGCCGCAGTCGATCCTGATTCGGGTCTGGAGAATCGTGCTCACGTCCTCGAGCATGCTGGTGCAGTATGGAACGCGGTCCTTGCACAGTCCGACATCTCCATGGTAAAATCATGTCTTTACAGCAGTTTATTGTTGTGTAATTCCTTCTGGTCCTACCAAAAAGGGAACCAACTCGTACTACAAGCTCCAGATCATCGAGAGCAACGACAAGAGCAAGGTCTGGGTGTTCCGCTCGTGGGGCCGCGTTGGCACCGACAAGGGTGGCAACAAGCTGGAGGATTTTGGCACGAGCAAGGACGGTGCCATTCGAGGTAAAACAAGGCACATCGCCGGTTAGAACCTGGACCTGATACGAAAAAAAACAGAATTCGAGCGTCTCTTCCTTGAGAAAACGAAAAACCACTGGGCCAACCGCAAGTCCTTTGTCAAGATGCCCGGCTCGATGCAAATGCAGGACATCGACTATGGTGGCGATGAACTCCAGAAGCAGTCGCTCGTTTCCTCGGGCTCCAAGACAAAGCTGCCGCAGCAAACCCAAGAGCTTCTCAACCTCATCTTTGACATTGACAACTACAAGGCCGTACGATCACATATGCGTCAAATACTTTTCCCTTACCACCAGTTTTTTGTCATGTTCAGACCATGCTCGAGATGGAGATCGACCTCGACAAGATGCCCCTCGGCAAGCTCTCCAAACGCCAGCTCACCGAGGCGTACAAGATGCTCACAGAGCTGCAGGACATCATCGTCCAGCCGGAGAGCACGGCCAAGCAGGCCCGTTTGATGCAGTCGACCAACAAATTCTTCACCATCGTGCCCCACAACTTTGGCATGCAGAAGCCGCCGCTGATCGACAATGAAGACGTGAGTGGGAACAATCCATGTTTGAAATATTAATGCATTTGTTGCTGTTTCCTATAGATCCTCAAGAAAAAGATCGAGCTTGTGCAGACCCTTCTCGACATTGAGATTGCCACCAAGCTCATGGAGACGGATGGGGACGATATGGAGGAGGACCCACTGGACGTCCACTACAAGAAGCTCAAGACGAGCATGACCCCACTGGAGGAGGACTCGAGCGAGTTCAAGATGATCGACAAGTACATCAAGAACACACACGCTGCGACCCACTCCCAGTACAAGCTCAAGATCAGGACAATCTTCAAGATTTCACGCGAAGGAGAGGACTCTCGCTTCGAGACCTACAAAAAGTAAAAGTTATTTTTTGGGTTGAATAATATTTTTAATTTAAAATTTCTCTCTCGCTTAACTTAAAGGCTCCACAATCATCAGCTGCTCTGGCACGGCTCGCGTCTGTCCAACTGGGTGGGTATCCTGTCGCAGGGTCTGCGCATCGCGCCGCCCGAAGCGCCCGTCACGGGCTACATGTTTGGCAAGGGTGTTTACTTTGCAGACATGGTCAGCAAGTCGGCCAACTACTGCTTCACCAACTCGACCAAGCCCACGGGCATCATGATGCTCTCGGACGTCGCACTCGGCGACATGTACAAACTTACTCAGTCCATGTACATGGACAAGGCGCCCAACGGCTTCCACAGCACGAAAGGCTGCGGCAAAACGGCCCCGCTGTCGGTTCGTTTTTTTTTTTTTAATAATAATAAAAAAATTTTAACTCTTCTTTTTGGTGTTGTATAGCACGAGCTGCTCGAGGGCAACATCATCGTGCCCAACGGCCCGAGTGGTCAGACCGATTCCAAGACGACGAGCCTGCTCTACAACGAGTTTATCGTCTACGACACTGCCCAGATCAACGTCAAGTATCTCCTCGTGCTCGATTTCCAGTACAACACGGGCTTCCGCTATTGATACTGCCCCGAGTGTTCCTATCATCAGTCTTCTGCGATCGGATTGTTTTTCGCATCAAAGAGCAAAGACAGAGAAAAAAAAGTTTCTCACTCGAGGTTACATGTCCGCAGCAAAGATGAGCACCCGGGGTGCGGCTAATCGCCCAGCCGTCACCGCCCACTCTCCTGGCTCACCTGCTGGGACAACAGGAGGGATAAGCGGAGGAACAACAGTGGTGCACACAGCGGGGGCAACGTCGGCGTCGCCTCCCGGCGCGTCGGCCTCTATGGCTGCAACCGTCCAGAAGGTCGTCGGCACAGGGCACGGGCTCGTCCCCAGTGGATCCCCTGTGGCTACGCAGGGCAACAGCGCTGGGCCCACCGTGACGACTATCAAGGCACCGTCAACACAGCAGTTTGTGCACGGCATCTCGTCGCCACCCGTGTTCAAGATGTACGTCGTTTTTTTTTTTTTCCGCATCAAGGACTGGGATGTAACGGTCTCTCTTTTTCCCTCCTTCCCCCTTCCTCCTGAGCAGAAAGAAGCGTGCCAACCACAACGAGCTGGAGCGTAAGCGGCGCAACCAGCAGAAGAACGTGATGCAGGACTTGCGGGACGCGATCCCAATCCTGCAGTCGGACAAACCGTCAACAGTGCTCACGCTGACCAAAGGTACGCACAACTCCCCCGTGAAGCACGACGCGTTCTGACGACCTGCACCCAGCTCACGAGTATATCAGCATGCTCGAGAACAAGGCAAAGGAGCAAGAGGCGCAACTGGCCACGCTAAGGGGCAAGGCCAAGAAGCACATTGTAACCGTTTCGTCCCGGTGTGCTTGTCTGCTAATCTGCATTTGACCATTAGGCGGCAGCAACCACAGAGCCAGTGGATCCTCGAAGTGCGCAAAAGGAACAGGTACGTCGTAGACCGACATCAGAGACACAAAGTAACAACGACAAAAAACAGCTGCGGCAAGAAAACGACGAGCTTCGGATGAAGATTCAGCAGCTCGGGGGAGGCCGGCGGTCGTCACTCTCGCATCAACAGAGCACAGGCGACTCGGAGGAGGAGGAGGAAGATGTATCAGACATAAAGAAAAAAAAGAAAAACTAACTTGACTTGCATTTGGCAGGACTATGGGGAAGACTACTCTGCTTACGAAGGCGACCTGGCCGATCCATCACTGGTTTCAGCTGCGGCGCGTGTGATGCAGCTGACGTCGGCGTCGTCCCCGCTGCCACCAAAGTGAAATCGAGTGGTTCGAATTTTTTTTTTTTCTTGTCATATCTGTAGCCTCGAATACGTAGTGTGATCCTGTAGCCAGTTTCCTTTTGTTTTGCTTCTTTTCCTCCTCCTCCTCCTCCTCCTCCTCGTCCCTTTCGCTTTTGGCGCCCTCCCTCTTTCCAACATTGTACAAAAACGAATATTATAAAACGACCTTTTTATGCTTTTGTACAACAATGACAAGCAGTCATCCCTGACGCTGCTTATGTCTTTGCTCGCGGGTGCAAAGGACAAAGAGGACGCGCTTCCGTTTGACTGTTTTGCAGAGAGAAGCAAGGTCAGTACCACCAAAACACAGCTTTGCACTCGTTCGATACCAAAACGACAGCTGTCACAAATAAGACGCACCGACGAGCGCACCTTCATCGACCGCACCAGCGCAGAGCTGGCGACCATGGGCAGCACGGGACGGGCAAGCACAGGGCGGGTCTACAGACATGAGTAAAGAAATAAAAAGGACGGAAAGAGCACGAGGGATTCGTTTTACAGACACTGCCGTTTTGGGCGCGCCGAGAGCTGTTCTGGCGACACCAATCGCGACAGGCGTCGCAGTGCTGCTGCAGCATCCTCCGGCGTGCGTCATGTGCGTGCGCACGGCCCCCGACAACTGAGCAGCAGCAAATCTTCTCAGCACGGAAGCCATTTTGGAACTGTCTGGCCCGTATATTTTTCTACATCTCACCACACTCTGTGATAATAACGGGCATCTTGGGACGGTTCTCGGCGCCGGTGGAGACGTTTTCGATCTTGCGAAGGGTGAGGAGGCCGTCGAGGAGTTTGCCAAAGACGACGTGTTTGCCGTCGAGGA
>Ga0302233_10002308_pt1 | contig 12108 bp, 14 predicted proteins | sample II_Palsa_N3_1_FD_193516 | JGI IMG/M metagenome (GOLD analysis project Ga0302233, IMG submission 193516) | Peat permafrost microbial communities from Stordalen Mire near Abisko, Sweden - II_Palsa_N3_1 | ecosystem: Environmental > Terrestrial > Soil > Palsa > Peat permafrost | place: Sweden...
CGAAGACGCCTTCAAAACCATCGAATTTGGCCCAGTGCAGAGCGTTGGAATTACTCAAACAGCCGACGCGATAGCGCTGTCTCAGGATGCCGACGCATTCGCTCGCGCCCGCATAAAAACCCTTGGGCCAGTCAATGAACGCTTCCAGAAACGCCTGGGGCGTCATGGCGATATTCCATTCGGCAATAAATTGTTCGGCAAATTCCGTGGCCGGGATTCGACCTAATTCGAAGCCTCGAACCGCCGGCGATGTCAGCCAGCGTTCGCGTATCGCCACGCTATCAAGCGGCTGCGGCAGCATGGGGTTGAGGCTGTCAAAGACGGCATTTTCAATCAAGACGCCGCCCAGGTCGAACAACAATAAAGCCGCGTGAGTCATCGCTTGATTCCAGAAAGGTGCAGACATTGCCTTAAAGACTAGATCTTACCCGTGCGCGATGAGCGCCGTCGCTCTAAGCGTCTGCGCCGATGAGTCTGCTCGGGTTTTGTCCCTCTTTTAGTCCGAAAGATGGATGTGCCTGCCTGTGTAAAGTGTCGCGCATGTTTAGATTGAAAAAGTGAATTCACTTCAAGCTTTGAGATCTCGTTTTTCCTTGAGTATCACTAAAAATCAAGTGTTTCACGCACGAATTCGAAACCGGAAGCAGATTGTTACATGAATAGACTCCCCCGCACATTTCTGCCGATCACGGCAGCCGCCATGCTCTGCGCAAGCCTGGCAACGTCGGCCTCGGCCGACATGATCGTGAAAATCGGTCACGTGGCTCCGCTGACGGGCGGTAGTGCCAATTTCGGTAAAGACAACGAAAACGGCGCGCGCCTGGCCGTTGAAGACATCAACGCGAAAGGCTTGGTAATCGGCGGCCAGAAAGTCACGCTGGAGCTGGAAGCCGAGGACGATGCAGGCGATCCGCGTCAGGCCACGCAAATCGCCCAGAAGCTGGTTGACGACGACGTGATCGCAGTAATCGGGCACACGAACTCGGGTACGTCGATTCCCGCTTCAAAGATCTATAGCGATGCCGGCATCGTTCAGATTTCACCATCGGCAACCGACCCGGCTTATACGCGGCAAGGCTTCAAGACCACGTACCGCATGGTAGCCACCGATGCACAACAAGGTCCGGCACTGGCTAACTATGCCGCCAAGATAATGAAGGTCAAAACTGTAGCGATTGTCGACGACGCGACCGCATACGGCGAAGGCTTGGCCGACCAATTTGCCAAGCAAGCCAAGGCCAACGGCATGATCGTCTTGTCACACGATGCAAGCACCGACAAAACACTCGACTTCCGCGCGATCCTGACCAAAATCAAGAACGAACATCCGGATATTCTCATGTACGGCGGCGTGGATACGACTGGCGGCCCTTTCGTCAAGCAGGCCAAGCAACTGGCTATTACCGCAAAAACATTGTCCGGCGATGGCCTTTGTACCGACACGATGGTTACGTTGGCGGGCAGTGCAAGCTCCAATGTCATCTGCTCGATACCCGGTATGTCGGTGCAGAAAATGGCTGCCGGTCCGGCCTTTGAAAAACGCTACCGTGCCCGTTTCCATCAGCCTATCCAGCTCTATGCGCCGTTCACCTATGACGCTGTGCAAATCCTCGTCGATGCGATGACACGCGCCAACTCGATCGACCCGGCGAAGATACTTGCCGCGATGCCCGCGACCGACCATTGGGGCGTGACTGGCGAAACGCAATTCGATGCGCATGGCGATCTGACGCATGGGGTGATTTCACTGTATGACTTTGCCGCTGGAAAGCGAACGCTGCTCGATATCGTGAAGATGTAGTTTGAATTTTTAAAAATATGATTAAGGATAATTGAATGAAGAAGCTCACACTCTCAGCCTTGACGCTGGCAATTCTGGGTACGACATCGATCGCACATGCGCAAAGCAGTGTGACCTTGTACGGCATCGTCGATACCGCTGTTTCCTATACGCACAACAATGCGACGCCGAACGGTAACGCATCCTCGAAGCTCAGTCTCAATGGTAACGGCAATATGTCCGGCGACCGTTTCGGGGTGAAGGGCACGGAAGATCTGGGCGGCGGCCTGAAGACGGTTTTCCAGTTGGAATCGGGTTTTGATCTGTCGAACGGCCAGTTGAATCAAGGCGGACGTGAATTTGGCCGTCAAGCCTTCGTCGGCCTGTCCAGCGCCAACTCGGGCACGGTGACCTTGGGCCGTCAGTATGACCCGGTGGTTGACATGATCCAACCATTGACCGAAGACGTACACTTCGGTTCGATCTTCGGTACGCCAGGCGACGTCGATAACTACGACGACAATTTCCGTGTCGACAATTCGATCAAATATGTGAGCCCGAGCTACAACGGCCTGCAAATGGAAGGCATGTACGCGATGGGCGGCGTTGCCGGCCAGACCTCGGCGGGCCAGTCGTACAGCTTGGCGGCGTCGTACAACCGCGGCGGTTTGGGCCTGGCTTTGGGCTACTTCAATACCAAGAGCTCGTCGAGCACGGTGTTCCAGTCGACGGCTGACACCAATGCCGATGCAGGCATCAATTCGGCGTTCTCCACGGGTGCTCAATCGCTGGGCATCGGCCGCGTTGCAGCTCAATACGAGTTTGGTGCGTTCACCGTGGGTGCTTCGTACAGCAATGTCCAGTATCGGCCGTTGTCTGATGCCGGTTTGTTCACCAGTACAGAAACGTTCAACAGCGGCTCGACCTTCCTGAATTACCAATTGAACCCGGCAACGCTGCTGGGCTTGGGTTATACCTACATGAAGTCGAACGGCGTAACTAGCGCGACCTACAATCAGGTCAGCCTGGGCTCGGACTACAGCTTGTCAAAGCGCACCGATCTATATGCAGTGTTTGCTTACCAGAGTGCTAACGGCCAGACGCTGAGCGCCGATGGAAGCTCTTTTGTGAACGCAAGCGCGTCGATCGGCTCGTTTGGCACTCCGTCGGGTAACAGCTCGCAAGACATGTTGATGTTGGGCATCCGCCACCAGTTCTAAATTTCTCATCGCCCGCGTAACGGGGGCGATGCGTCTCGTTTAGATGAGAAAGACCCCGTTAAGTCTGGCTTAGCGGGGTTTTTAAACATCGGAGAGGGTAATTCCAAGCAAGCCCTGATCAGCTTACTTGGACGCATCCTCCAGCCCGTATTTATCCAATATCGACTGTACGACCCCGGCTTTCTGCAACTGGTGCAGGGCGTCATTCAAGGCTGCCATTTCCCCGGCATGCGGCGATTTTCGTGACATGGCGAAACAGTAGTCGATGGGTTTCAGGTCGCCGGCCAGCTTCACCCCGGAGATTTTCTCGTCCTTGATGAGAAACTGCCCGACATCCCGATTCATCACCACCGCGGAGCTGGCGCCGTAGCGCCCACCCGCCAGTTTTTGCAGTGCTCGCGGCATGCTCAGCTCAATCTGCATAACCGCATTGGTATGTTGGGCTGCTTCCTGCACTGCAAACGAAGTGGCCGACGGCCCATACGCAATGAGTGTCATACCATTCAAATCTTGCTGCGTATGGAATTGCCAGGTGGACTCGGCGGACACAAAAAAACTGTAAGCCGTTTTGACGATGGGGTCCGAAATTAGAAACGCCTGCTCGCGCTCGGGAATTCGCATGCTGGGCATAATCCCGTCGAACTGGATGCCCTCGCTGGCGATCGCCAGCGAACGCCGAAAAGGCATGATTTCGAAGGTGCAGATGCGCTTCGCCTTGGCGCAAACGCTTTGCATCACTTCGACCATTGCGCCTGCGGCCGGCTTGTCATCGTCGCCGACGGTAAACGGCGGAACCGGTTCCGCAACAAAGCGTATGACATCTTCATCCGCCCTCGAGGGGGCAGCGCTACACGCGATGACCAGCAGCAAAGCGGATAGACTCAGGCTGACCCGGTTCATCGCAGCATCTGCTTGTCTGTAGCACAGGCCGTAACGATGCCTGGGTGTGACGAATGACGTCGGACCCTATTAAAACGCATGCTGCGCAAGCCCGCGATTAAGTGAGGGCGACAGATCGCCGGAAGAAGGTCGCTCTTCCACGAATTCGCGGTATGGATCAATCGTGTCACGTATCTATAACCCCCTATTTCAGCATAGGAACAGTATCACGGTTCCGTGATACCGCGCCCAATGTAGATCACAGATTGCCCCGCACCTGGTATCGATAATGTCCAGCGCTCAGTTGTTGCCGGCTAGCTTGATTATCGTCATGCTACGATCCTCGAAAAAAGGGGATCGATATGAAGTTGCCGGATTGGGTCGCGCCACTGAGCTCGTTGCTCGGGATTGCCGTGCTCGCAGCATTTGCCAAATGGCCACCGGATAAGCCCGGCGATTGGGCGACCTGGGTGACGGCCGTAGGCACGATTGGTGCGGTTGCCGTGGCGCTAGGACTGTCGACCAGAGATAATCGAAGGCAAGCGACCCTCGCAATGGATGCCGCGCGACTTACCGCGGCCTCGGTGACGATGCGTCTCAGCCGCGCAGGCGACGAAATCGATAACGTTGTTAAATTGTTTGAGTCGCAAATTCATCATAACGTTGGCGCGCAAAAATTGTTCGATGCGAATAGGGTCGTCAACGAAATCGTCATGCCGTCCAAAGAGGATCAACTGGCGCTTCTCGCACTGCCGAACAACTGTGCGATCAATTTGGCGAAGGCCGAAGATCGTCTCGCTGCGGTCAAAGCAACGCTGCGAATTTTCAGTGAATACGTCGTGGAAGTTGATGCGCGGGAAAAACTTAAGATAGCAAGCAAAGGCAAAAGCCTCATGCTTGAGGCAAGTCGCTTCGTCGGAGACGCGCTGGCGGAATGCGAGAAAGCCTCGAGCATGCTTGCCGAGCGAATCAATTAGCGCTCTTGCACCGCATTCATTGCGCTTCAAGAAAGTGACCGACTTATCCGCACCGGGGTTCTAAACCAAGCTTCAGCTCTACACTATACTAAGCTCTACAAAGGCGGCGTAAATAAGGTAACGATCTCATGTTCCATCGTTCTCTTCTGCTCGTTTGAGTTTCGCCGTCGTTGCGCGTTTGCCGGCGGCATTCGCGGTCGCATGAAAGGTTTGTAAAGCTGCGTGCGACCGATTTGTGGCGGAAGCTGGGGCGTACTCCCGACCACAGACGGACTCTCATGGAGAATGAGCAATGACGCTTCAATTTGCACGCGACTTTCTACTGTGGTGCGCGATATTCAACTACGCCGTACTACTTGCGTGGTTTGCCGCCTTCAGATTTCGCATGCCTGTGACGCGGTGCTTGCCATCAGGCTTGAGACACTTCCATCCGAGCAGGCCGTGATGGAGGTCGTCACCGCCCAAGCTGTTATCAAGCGAAACTATACTTTTGTTGCTTCAGAGCGCAGTCAATTCGTGCAGGCAGATGTTGCGCCGTTTCGCTTATTCATCGAGGAGTTTCGGGTTATCTGCGACTCGCTTGATGATGAGGCAAGATCGGTCGAGTCGGGAAAAATCCGCAAGACAACGGACGTGCACTTTAGACCCTGAGCGCACTTGCTGCTCGACGGTTTCCGGCGACGCTCTCGAAGATCTCTACGTGACCGCTCAATGGACGGCTTAAGCCTCGGCTTGGTGGCAAACCGCTTCGATGTTGTGCCCGTCCGGACCGATCACAAAAGCTGCATAGTAGTTCGCGTGATAGCGCGGCCGCAGACCGGGCGCACCATTGTCTTTGCCACCTGCCTCCAGAGCCGCATGATAGAACGCGTCGACTTGCTGGCGATTCTCGGCGATGAACGCCAAGTGAAGATGTGCCGGCTTATCTTCGGTTTGGTACAGGCACAATGAAGCCACGCCTTGTCCGCAAAGCTCGACACCGTACGTTGGCACCCCCTCCGCAACAATAGCTACGCCTAGCGGTTCGAGTGCCTTGGCGAAGAATGCTTTACTCAATGCAAAGTCGCTGACTCCGAATTTGACGTGGTCGAACATGAGTTCTCCTCAGGTGTGTGGGCCTGCGCGAGGCCTAGGGTGATTTGGAAATCACCGCGATATTGCCATATGTTGTCGCGAGTCGCCATCGCTGGCAGTCGGGGTATGGCATACGCACGGTGTGGGCGTTGCTCGGGCAAGCAGGCGTGGTCACTACGCGGCGCTTAGCGAGGCAGGCAATCATCCGGCATCAGGGAAGCCGCCATGAAAACGTCCGAATAACCGAGAGGCCAAGACGGCCATCAGCAAGGCGCCGAGCCCAACGGCGCCGGCGTCCGCCGTCAGGCGTATATCGAAAGAGCCAACCCGGTAAATCAGAAGATAAGCCAGCGCGGCGTTGAATGCGCCCCACAACACATTAACGGTGGACGAGGATAGCCCTTCGCCCCGAGGTGTGGCAAACGGACTCTGGAAGGCGCGTCCCATCATGCCGCTAACGAAATGTGGAATTGCGTTGGCAGCAAAAATTCCAGCTAAGAAATAGGAAGGGTATTGATACCAAGGCATCTGATGTCTCTCCATTCGTCATAAGATATGTGACGCCGCCCCAAACTGTGCAGCGGTTGATCGGCGTAGCTTCCAGCGCGTCGGCAGATTCGCAATGCCGACGCGCTGACAGGTGCATGGATCGAGATTCTCACTAAACAGTCAAATTTGCAAGATAAACTTGCAAGTTTGACTGTTTTTATTCATCCTTATGCCAGGCCTAACTCACTCGTTTGAAAGATCATGCCCACCAAGACCTTCGAGCAAGCAGTCATCGATTTAATGCAGGCAGTAGGCGTGCTTGTACGGCGTACCCGTAACGAATCTCATGCGGGAGAACTCTCCATGACGGAGTCATCCGTGATGTCGCGGCTGGCTAACGATGGAGCTTCCACAATTGCAGCATTGGCGCGCGCCGAAGGGATGAAGCCGCAGTCGATGGGAACGACCATTACCTCGCTTGAGGAAATGGGCATCGTCAAGCGCACGCCGCATGCCACCGACGGCCGCCAGATGCTGATCGAGTTGACCCCGAAGGGCACTCAGTTGCGCAAGAAAAATCGCGAGGCGAAGCAGATGTGGCTATCGCAGATGATCAAGCAGCTCGACGCGGGGGAGCGCGATACGCTGTTCAAGGCTGCCGAGATCATTAAACGGCTAGCCGAGAAATAAGCAGGAGCGCCAACGCGCCCGACGGGTCAGCTTGCCGACTTCGAGCGCGGCAACACACCTGCGGTTACAACCAACGCCAGATGCCGGCGGCCCAACCGGTGAGCGGGATATGTGCCCAAGTTGCCACGAGCCAGACGACCAGGCCGCCCAACAACGCGTGCAAACCGAACCCGCCGAGCCGCGCCCGGCCGCCGGCGATGGCCGCGAACGGCAGATAACTCGTCTTCGACTCCCACGTAGGCCAGAAATCGGGCTGGAGCCGCTGCTTTTTCCTGTCCTGCAGTGCGGCGCCGACGAGCGCGAGGATGACCATGGCCGCAGCCACGATGATGTTCTTGGCTACCGGGAACACTGCGATGTGGCACAACCCCCAAAGCGCGAACGACCACATCATCGGGTGGCGCGTCACCGCGTACACACCGCACGCCTCGTCAGGAGACGAGCCGGGCCGGCCGCCGGTGGGAAACGCCGGGTTGCGGATCAAAGAGCCCATCAGGAGGATAGCCGCAATCAGCATGACCGCCGTCACAATCGCCCAGAGCACATTTCCTGCCGGCCACAGCGGTGCCGACAGAGGCGCCTTTAGATAAGCCATGATCAGCCAGCCTAACGTCAAGGCGGCAAGCAGCGAATAGACGCCTTGGAATCCGGCCTCGCCCATTGCCCGGACCAAAGGTTTGCGCAGCGGATGAGATAAGAGAAAGTGGCTGCCCACGAAGGCGACTGCCGCCGTTGCAACTGCGTTGATGGTTCCCATGGGCCAGGCTCCTCAAGTCATATCGTTGGTTTAAGCGGTCAAGATTTATGCATGCGCCATCTTATGCTGTGCGGCAGGAGTCAAGAAAGCGTTTCAGACGCATGGAGCGGCTTGTGATGTTCGATAAATCAATATCGACCATCGTCCAAAACCCTTCCCGGTTATTACACCACGAAGCGACGAAGATCATTTGCACTACCATGATGTCTCAATATATGATCTGTATATGTTTCGTATATTGAGGGTGGCATGGGTATTGTAAATATTGACGATGATCTGCACGATCAAATACGCAAAGCGAGCGGGGTGTCGTGTCGGTCGATCAACGCGCAAGCAGCCTTCTGGATCAAGATGGGCATGCTGTGCGAAATGAATCCGACGCAGAGTTTCAATGAGATCGTTGCTCGGGAACTGCGAGCCGCGGGCGTTGTGGAGCAAGCCGTCAAAGTGGCTGCGATATGACCAAGCGACCGGAAGAAATTGCCTTGCTCGCGGAGTCTGGTAAGTTGCTGGCGGATGTGTTTGGCTATTTGGATCGGCTGAACTTGATCGGCATGTCCACCATGCAGGTCAACAATCTGGTCGATAGCCTGATCGTCAATGAACTCAACGCACGCCCAGCAAGCAAAGGGCAGTACGGCTATGCCTACGCACTGAACGCCTCTCCCAACAATGTGGTTTGCCACGGAGTTCCCTCCACGACGGATATATTGCAAAGCGGGGATATCGTTAATTTCGATATCACCTTGGAGAAAAATGGCTATATCGCCGATTCCAGCAAAACATATCTTGTTGGTGAGGTGCCGCCGCCGGCTAAGCGGCTTGTGCAAGTGACCTATGAAGCTATGTGGAAAGGCATCAAGGCCGTTCGCCCAGGCGCCAGGCTTGGCGATGTGGGGTATGCCATCGAGCGGCATGCCCGGAGAAATGGTTATTCGGTCGTAAGAGAATATTGCGGGCATGGCATTGGGCGTGAAATGCACGAGCCACCCCAAGTGCTACATTGGGGAAAACCGCGAACAGGTCTGGTGCTGCGGGAAGGCATGGTGTTCACCATCGAACCCATGATTAACCAAGGGCGGCATGCCGTTCAGACCGAAGATGACGGCTGGACGGTCGTCACGCGCGACGGGCAACTATCCGCGCAATTCGAGCACACCGTGGCCGTGACCGGAAACGGCGTGCGGGTCTTGACGTTGCGCCCCGAGGAAAGAATGCTGAACTGATGCGCCCGGTGGGTACGAGCGGCGTGCACCGCATTCCTTGCGGTGCCTGTGTCGCGCCGTCAATGTCGAGCTGCATGGCCACTTTCGGGCTGCTATCGTGTGTCCGCGCGAAGCCAAATCTCAGGCTGCGATGCGTTTTTGCATGAATACACTCAGAGGGTCGTCCGCGTAATCGCCATAGGGGCCTCGACGCTCATAGCCGGCTGAGGCATACAAAGCCAGCGCCTCACGTTGGTATGGTCCGGTTTCGAGCTTGAACAAGTTACAGCCGGAGCTAATTGCTCGTGACTCTAGCAGAGCCAGGAGTTTCTTGGCGACGCCTTGCCCTCGGCCGCGAGGACTGACGTACATACGCTTGAGTTCGCCAAACTTAGGGCCGAGAACTATCGCCCCACAGCCGATCGCCTCGCCCGTGCTATCCCTCGCAACGGCAAACAGGACATTGGCTTGCTTCAACGACGCCAAGTCCAGGGCGTGCCTGCTCTCCGGCGGGTACAGGGTGTCCTGGTAAGCGTCCAGCTCGGTAATAAGGGCGATCACATCCGCTTGATCGGGCGATTCGAAGGCGATAGTCATGGCTGGAGAAGCGGGGGGAATTAAAGTAGTCGGGCTACGAAAGAACGGGTGGTGATGGCCGCGATAGAGCGGTCATCTGTCGATTGTCAACGATCTATTCGGTGTTGTCGAATGTCTCGACGTGGCCGGCAGCCGTCGGTTAAGGGCGACTACTCGTTGTCGACTATAAAAGCTTGCTCTTCGGCGTTGTTCGCGGAATACCATGGTCCGTCTCTGTTGCTTCCGTACACCTGATTATTCGTACAAAAAATCAGAAATATCACATCGTCGCCCAAACCTGTTTGCAAGGCCTATGAAAGCTCCGTAAGCTACACTCGACGCCCAGTAAATGAGGGATTTATGGGATGTTGACTCAAGATCTTGTCGGTGCAGTCAGGGGCGGATTGATCCAAAGCGATCGCCTGGTCAAGCTGGATACCCCGCTCGGTAACAACGTTCTACTGCCACAAAGGGTTATCGGCCACTCACGCATCGGCCGGGATTGTCAATTTACTATCGATGCGATTTCAACTTCCCGCAGTATCGAACTCAAGCAGCTGATTGCCCAGCCGGTGACGCTGTGGATACAGCAGTCGGATCAATCGTATTTGCCGCACCATGGATATGGGCACACGGCGATCCGTTTGGGCTCCGATGGCGATTTGATTCATTACCAGATTGGCTTTGCCTCCTGGCTGAATTTCCTGCACTTTAGAAGCGATGCGCGGATCTGGCAGGATAAGTCGGCCGATTTGATCTTGACCGATGTGTTCAACATGCATCCCCAGGCGCAAGGTGCCTTCCGCTTCGATCTACGTCTGACCTCCCGCCAGCCTTTGCAGTCGCGTTCGTATTGCGTTCAGTACGAAGACGATTGGCATTTCTGCATGCGCTTGATGGAAGAGGAAGGCTTGTATTGTTATATCGAGCAAGCCGCCGACGGTAAATCGCATACGGTGGTGATCACCGATACGCTCGATGCGTTTCCTGCGCTGTCGCCGCAGACGGTTGAGTTTTATCGTGCCTGGACGGGTAGCGAAACCTCTGCACTCACGCACTGGTCCAGTGAACGGACCTTGCAGAGCACGAAGCTCACCACGCGTACCTTCGACTATAAGGCACCGGGCGGATCGGCGAGCCTGCCTAATGGGACCTCGACGCCGACCCTGCCGAATCAAGGCAATCTACCGTCGCAAACCGAAGTCTACGAGTACAGCGGAGCCTATACATTCGGGCAGCAATCGGGGACCAGTCAGTTAGCCAAGATCCGGATGGAAGAATGGGAATCGCGCTCTAAGCGGTTCTTTGGCTCCGGCGGTGTGCGTATCGGCAACGGCGTCACGGCTTTGAGACCTTCCGAGTCGAGATCGATCAGCAGTACTTCTTTTTGTTGATTGATCTCGTCGAAACTGAGCGGAATCGGCGAGCCGCAGTAACGTATATGATTTAAGCCGCCGACCCGTTGCGGCCGATGGATGTGGCCGAGCGCAATATAATCGACCGGCGGAAAGGCCGCGGTCGGGAATGCTTCCAGCGCGCCGACATATATTTCGCGTACCGACTCGCTGGCGCTGGCGCCGACGGTGGTCAGATGGCCCGTGGCAATAATCGGTAAAGACCGGCCAAGCTCGGTCGCCAATTGCGCGCGCTTGGCGCAGGCCATCTCATAGACCGAACGGTAGTGCGTCTGAATCGCTGTTTGCAGCGACAATTGCTTGTCCTGCGCGCTTTGTCCCGCCTGGCTTTGAAGCACGTCGCGAGAGCGGATAAAGGGAATCGCGCAGACAATACAACCCGCTTCACTTCCCCCCTTGCCATCGCGCTGCGGCAGCACCTGCACTTGCGTCGCCGGGTCATCCGCCGCAGCCACCACCGTCGCGCTCAGGCAGGCCAGCAGCGCGCTGCTTTCGCCCAGCGTTGCCACCGAGTCATGATTGCCGCCCAGCAGCAGCAAGGCCACCTTGGCCGCGTGCAAGCGCACCACCAACTGGCTATATAACTCGCGAGCGTAACTGGGCGGTGTGCCGGTATCGAAAATATCGCCGGCTATCAGCACCGCATCCACCGCATGCTCGTTCACCTGTAGCAGCAGCCAGTCGATCAATGCTTGATGTTCGGCTTGCCGGCTCTTGCCCATGAAGTGCTGACCTAGGTGCCAGTCGGAGGTGTGGAGGATGCGCATGGGGTGGAGGCGGAGGGAAATGGGGATTTTATGATGGAAAGGAGGGGGCGGTTTGAATAACAACCGGGACAGCCTGAGCCGTCCCGGTTGTTTCATTTGCCGTTGCAACTGAGGACGAGTCCAAAGTGCGCATAGAGTCGATTGAGCGCGGCCGATACTCTCGTTCGGGCAGTAAGCAACAGGCACAACACGTAACCCTAGCTGGACGTACCCGCCACATTAGCCCGCGCCGCGTGCAACTTGTTATAGCTGTCGATCAGCCGCTGGTGCCTATCGAGC
>Ga0302233_10002312_pt1 | contig 12074 bp, 10 predicted proteins | sample II_Palsa_N3_1_FD_193516 | JGI IMG/M metagenome (GOLD analysis project Ga0302233, IMG submission 193516) | Peat permafrost microbial communities from Stordalen Mire near Abisko, Sweden - II_Palsa_N3_1 | ecosystem: Environmental > Terrestrial > Soil > Palsa > Peat permafrost | place: Sweden...
TTCCTTTGATGGTGGTTATGTTCTGCGGAGTTTGTGCAAATGCCGGGGCATACACAAGCAGAGCCATAAACAGCATCGCCATTTGTAGAATTTTTCTCATAACATGATTAGTTTTATAATTGATTGTATCAAAATTACTTTGCAATCAACCCGGATTATAATATTTATTTACCATTCTATAATTAAAAATTGCCTGCAATTAGCGAAATGGCTTATAATGAATGTGATTGTTTATAACAAATTATAATATTATTTTAACTCACAACTATTAAATACAGCTATAATAGCCTTAATAAATTGCCATTATTTTTCAATTACAATACACTATGTACACTATTAAAGCTTAATTTATTTTTTAATGATTGATAATTTGTTAAAAAAGTATTGCTTATGAGTACATACAATAAGGCGCCTTTAAAACAGAAAAAGCCTCTAACTTTCGTTAAAGGCTTTGTTATAAATGAGGTAAAGAAAAGTTAAAGGCTAAATATCCATTAGCTTGCCGGCACTGCACGAATAGCACCAATATGGCGTAAAACAATGCGATGTGTTTCTGCGCCAAACGCCCTGAAAGCAGCAGTGCCGCCTTTGGTTGATTCGGCAGCAAAGGCTGCGCCATCTATACCGTGCAAGGTATCCATTTCCGAAAGATAGGCCTGATCAAACGCGGCACCTGATAATGATTGCAAGTGCTGTAGCTTGGCTGTAAACATAGCATTCGGTTCCGTTGAAAATGTAATACCAGTCTCAGCTGCTGTCTTTTTTAATTTGGCTCCTACAAGCATATGGTCATGCACTTCGGCGGTAGCAAAATCGCGTACATCCTGGGTTGATCCTTTAGCTATGGCTAAACGCCCGGCAGCAACCTCAAACATACCGCCCTGCGATACCTTGGCAACAAATGCCTTATCATCCGGCGTTGCTGTTTGAGCGTATGACGAAGCGCCTACAGCAAAAAGCAAAGCGGTTAAAATGGGTTTCAATACTGATTTCATGGTTAGTTGTGTTTGTGTTCCGATTAAAGTCAAATACTATGCCACGAGTTCAGTATAAAAACCACATAAGAATATATCTTTTTTATTATCAACCAATTGCGCTTAACCATCCTGCAACAATGCAATTAATGTTTTTAAAGGCCTATGGCTTAATTATCAATTGTTTCATCGTTTCCCCTCGCTATCAGCCGATAAAAAGGATACGACAAAACAAATAAAGCAACCACAATAATAAAACTCCGGGTATCACTTATGGAAAATCCGATAAATAACACCAGCGTTACCACAAGCGCCAGTATGGTTACAAAAGGATAACCCCAAGCTTTGTATGGGCGATGCATATCTGGTTCTTTTTTCCTGAGGCGCAGTAATGAGGCAAACGACAAAGCAGTTACAACCGTTAACATAACCGCTGCTAACGCAAAGATTTGTTCAAAACTGTTAAACGCGATAAACACTATAGTTATCACATAGCACAACAGTAAGGAAATATAAGGCGTTCCGCCTTTGTTTACAATTGCTGCCTTTGTTGTAAAATAGCCCGCCCTGCTCAAACCAAAAAGTATCCGCGAGGGGATCATCATATAAGCATTTAAGATGCTGATGATCGTAAAAAGAGAAATGATATTGATTAAAACCGAGCTCCAGCTACCAAAAGCCACCGCTGCGGCAACCGATGCCGCCAATGGAGATTTTGCAATTGCACTAACCGGCAGCACGTACAAAATAGCCGCGTTTATTAACAGGTAAAGGCCAATGATGGTAAGCGCGCCAATAAAATAAGACCGGGGAATATTCCTACCGGGGTTTTCATCTTCTTCAGCAAAAAAAGACACGGCCATCCAGCCATCGTAAGTACTCAGGATCAGTTGCATCGCCCTAAAAAAAGCAAGTACCAGCGCACCGCTAAATACAATAGTTTTTGTAACCGATGCGACTTGATTTTGCTGTGGCGTAGCGAAAAAACAACCCACTACCAATACCAGCAATAAAGCAACTTTTAAAATGCTGGTTATTTTTTGGGTGTTACTCCCGTTTTTAACACCCGGTAAGTTAAGCAGGGTAAATACGGTGAGATAGCCAACCCCAATCAATTTATTATGGCCTTGCAACGCGGGGAAAAGCAAGCCGGTGTATTCACCCAAAACAATGCAAAAAAAAGCGGGTGCACCTATATTCAATATAAAATCGAACCAACCGGTTGTAAAGCCCATATAATTACCAAAAGCCCGCCTTATGTAGTTAAACGCACCGCCTGCTTTTGGCATCATAGCTGTTAATTCGGCGTAAGAGCTTGCCGATAACAGGATATACAGCCCCGTTAAAAGCCAGCAGGAAAGAATCAGAAACTTATTTGGCAATAAGCCGGCAATGCTGCCGGGTGTGCGTAAAATACCTGCGCCAATGGTGCTGCCCACTACAATTGAGATCCCAAACGCTACACCTAAAACTTTTTTTAATTTAATACTGCTTACGTTTTCTGCCATAAGGTGCCGGATAGTTTAATTATTAGGCATTGTAAGATAATTTATTATTACCAGTAAAATGATACTTTAAACGCATTGGCTATTTTAAAGAAGATTTTTCTTATTTTACAGCACCTTACCGGCAATACTTTTATGAAAATCTTATCCTTATCATTTCTATTCTTGCTTTTAATTGGTCACAGTGCCTTTGCGCAAAAAAACTATACCGGCGACCAGGCTGCCGATTATGTACAGAGCCAAAGGCAAATTGCAGACCCGCTTTTGGATAAAAGCAGCACAACCGCCCAAATAGAAAAAGGGGTTACTATTTTGCGGAACTCTTTATTGTTTCTGGATAGCGTGCCGATAAAAGAAATGGCCAGGAACAATGCCTACCTATGGTACCGCCGATCTGACGTTAATCGAGATATTGCTTATGGGTATGTTTTATTAAATCAAAAAGACTCCGCATTAAATGCACTCGACAGGATGTATGAAAATGGGCCGGGCGGACAGCTTGGCGCAATGAAAGAAGACTCAACATTTGATGCACTGCGCAACGAGCCCCGTTATCAAACATTAATAGAAAATCTAAAAAATTATGATGCCCTTTGGAAAAACACGACTTTCAAAATGCCTTATAAGGCAAACTTGTCTGATGCCGAAAAAGTGGCGGGATTATCCTTACTTTGGTCACAGGCAAAATATAATTTTGTAAATTTTGGCCACGCGAATATCGACTGGAACCAGGCCTATCTTGATTATTTACCCCAAGTTCAACACACAAAATCTACGGCCGAATATTATAAAGTCCTTATCCGCTTTTACGCGCAGTTAAAAGACGGGCATACCAACGTATATTTTCCGGATACCTTATTTTCAGAATTTTATAGTCGCCCGCCTTTTCGTACCGAGTTGATAGAAGGACGTGTTTTTGTAAACCAGGTATTTAGCGATAGTTTATATAAATCGGGTATCGAGCCGGGTTTGGAGATCATCAAAATAGATGGCCAACCGGTAATTAGTTATGCCGATGAGCATATAAGGCCTTATTTAAGCAGTTCAACCCCGCAGGATATGGAAATCAGGGAGTTTTCCTATTCACTTTTATCCGGCCCTGAAAACAAACCTGTAAATATTGAATTTAAGGATCGCCATGGCAAAATTATAACCCGTACTATAAGCCGTACCGGCTACCATGATATTAAAAGCCTTAAATCAATGGAATATCAAACCATTAATAATATTGGCTATTTAACCATCAATAATTTTGAAGATAATACGATTATTAAACAATTTGATTCGCTGTATACCGAGATATCAAAAACCAAAGGATTGATTATTGATATAAGAAATAATGGCGGTGGCGACGGCGATATCGGATTTAACATTATCAGGCGTTTAACCGATAAACCATTTGTTACCTCGGCATCAAAAGTGCTTAAAATTTACTCAAGGCCTTATGCCGATCCGCAATGGCAGGACAATGGCGTTAACCAGATAAGCCCTAATGGTAAAATATTTTACAATAAACCTGTAGTGGTATTAATAGGCCCGCGTACGTTCTCGGCTGCAGAAGATTTTACTGTAGCTTTTGATTATATGAAACGCGGCAAGTTAATAGGCTTACCAACCGGAGGAAGCACGGGCCAGCCAGTACCATTTAGCTTACCGGGCGGTGGTTCTGCACGGGTTTGCGGTAAAAAAGATTCGTATCCTGACGGGAAAGAATTTATTGGGCTTGGCATCATGCCCGATATTGTTGTTAAAAAAACCATTAAAGACCTGTTGAACGGCACTGATGCCGCGAAAGAAAAGGCTTTGGACGTGTTAAAATAAGCTACTGGCTTTAGCTGCTTTTTTAATTAAAAGAATGCCGAAATCCCAATGGCGATAGATTGGTTTTTGTTTTGAAGAGCTTGCTGAATGATTGCGGATGTTCAAAACCAAGCTCATAGGCTATTTCGCTTACTGATAAATTGGTGGTGGATAATTTTTCTTTCGCTTTTTCTATCAGTTTTTGGTGAATGTGCTGCTGGGTATTTTGGCCCGTAAGCACTTTCAATAATCCACCTAAATACCCCGGCGATATATTTAGTTTTTCGGCGATATAAGTAACTGTCGGCAGGCCATTTTTTATAATTTGATCGCTGTTAAAATAAGTTGAAAGCAAATCCTCTAACCTCGCCAACATTTGGTGGTTACTTATTTTCCGGGTGATAAACTGCCGCTCGTAAAACCGTTTGCCATAGGTAAGCAACAAGTCGAGCTGTGCTATCATTACCTCCTGGGTAAACTTATCAATATTAGAATGGTATTCCTGCTGGATGTTTTGCATCATCCCGGTAATGATCAGCTCTTCTTTCTCCGAAAGAAACAAAGCCTCGTGTACCGAATAATCAAAAAACTCGTATTGCTTGATGGTTTTGGCTAGCCCGGTATTCCAAAGAAAATCGGGATGGACCAGCAACAGCCACCCCGATCTTTTTAATACTGCAGCCTTCTCTACTTCGATACCAAAAACCTGGCCCGGCGCTATAAAAAACATGGTACCTTCATCAAAATCATACTCCTGCTGCCCATATTTCATTTTGGCATTAAAATCCCGTTTCATCGAGATGGAATAAAAATCGAACACCATGCTACCCACCATCTCGCCCATAGGGCCAATAATGGTTTCCATGTTGATCACGCTTATTAACGGATGCTCCGGCTTAGGAAGCCCCATTGCAAGGTGATATTCACTGATGGTTTTTACCCTGTAGGGCTGCATGTTTGCCATAGCACAATTAATTATTTGGCGTTATATACTGTTGCAAATTCCTTTGCAAAATCTTCCAGCTTTACTTTGCCCAATTCGGGTTTATGGCGGTCATAACCTTCGTTTAGTAAACCGGTATGGCAGGCTGCAAACATCTCAACAAATAATTGGGCAATATGCGCAGGTATGCCAAAGCCTTCATAGGCACCCTGCATTTCTTCATCAGAGATAAGTTGCCATTTTAAATCAGGTTTGCCAATAGCTGCACCTAAAGCAACCGCAATCTCATTGCAAGTACGCTCATCGCTCGCTACATATCTTACGTGGTTGCCCGGGGCTTGGTTTTCTATCTCATCTGCAGCGGCGGCAGCAATATCCACCGGTGATACCAGTACCACCCTATCATCGCCGCCATAGTTTGACGCGATAAAGCCCGCATTCTTTATCATATCCACAAAGCGGTATAAATTATAATAGATGTAGGTTGCCCGCAAAAATGTAAGCGACTCTAAAGGCAATTTATCTAACAGCTGTTCTACATGGCGTTGCAGCACAATTAAACCTGCGCCTTTTTCTAACTCAGCACCATAACTGCTCACATGTACAACACGCTTTACCCCCGATTGTTGAATAGCCCGGGCATAATTACTGCCTACCTTTTGGCTATATACTATCGGATCGCCTGCTGCGCCATCCGGTGGGATCATGGTGTGTACTACATCGGCTCCGGTAAAAATTGCTGTTAAAAAATCAACATCCTCTACACTACCGATAGCTGCTTTAGCGCCTAATGCTTCAATATCTTTTTGCCTTTCGGGCTTGCTGCTGATAACTGTAACCTCGTGCCCTTTTTGCACTAACAGTTGTGTTAGCGGTTTACCAATATGCCCTAATGAACCTGTTACTATGATTTTCATATCTTTTAGTTTTTTTGTTAAACCAAAGGTGAGCAATAACAAATGCGCAGAAGTAGCCAAATCAACTGTTGTTGTAGCCAAATCAAACATATAAAAACAGTATAGTTTAATGCGCCTTAACAGGTGCCTTGACAAAAACCGACTTAACCCCTAATTGCACTAACCTCAACGGGCGGAGAATCAATAATAATGGCGAAGTAACAACCGGCAATTTAAAGGTATTAATATCCGCCATATTGGGTAAAAACAAGTATATAAAACACCTGGTTGAGAAAGTTAATTTACGGTACAGATTATCCTGTAACTGAAACGAGCGGGTTAAAAACTCCGACTCGAAAAAATGAGAGCGCTGCGATTTAACAGGATATTTTAAAGGCACTTTCTGCTCAGTTTTGGATAGCGTTATACCCTCCCCCTCCAATAGTTCAAAGCCCAGCAATTGCTTTAAGCTTTCCATACCGGTATTTAGCTTTTTTTGGAAGGCATACTTTTTAGCACAATCATTTATCACCTGCAAATCCAGGGCAGCGCCTTCCTTTTGTATGAGGCAGGCAATATCAACCAGGTATTTAAATTTGGAGGTCATATCCTTTATAAAATGATTAGAGATAACCGCCAAAAAATCATAAGTAGGGCTAAGGGTGTTAATTTTAATACCATTAATACTCCGTTCAACCAAATGCGGCAAAAAGAAATCGAGACCGGGATATTCGCCCGAGCACCTGTCCATTAAACGATAATGGATCTCAATGAGGTTATTTGTTGGAAAAGCAGGTTGTACATAAACAATATCCTTATACAACGAACTATAATAATTTAAATAAGGGCGCGGCACGGCATCTACCGGCCTAAAATTTTCCCGGATTAAATAGTCTTCCGCATCTGCTAATCTACTGCGCGATATCATTAAGTCAATATCACTGCTTTCTCTCAAGCCCAGTTCTTCATAATAATTAGCAGCAAAGCTTGCCCCTTTATACGGGATGCAGGTTACACCATTTTTTTTGAACTCATCAACCAGCGCGCTTGCTGCTTTTAGCTGTGTAAAGTTTTTAAACCGGGTAGTATTATGGTTCTTTTTAAAAAGCGAGGCAACTTCGCTGTCTATGGTTACGTTATGCTTATCAGTAACATAAAATATAAATGAACTAACGCCATGCAAAGATGCCATTTTACCAAACACTTCCCAATCAATGGAGTTAGTCGCAATAAAATCCGCTACGTCCTGTTTGTCACATTTTGAAAAATATAGCCTCGCAAGTAATACAATCAGTATTTGCTCACTATTATAAATTGCTTTTAACTGCGGTATATTTAGCATGAAAACGTTTGTAGTGCCCTTAGATGAACCATACTTTGCAGGGGTTGAAAAAGCAGGGATATATGACGAAGATAAAAAACTATTATTTAACCTAAAGCTTGTAAACCCAAAGTTGTTAACTTTTGTAACTTGCGAATAAAATTTTTACAATTGAAGCTCCCAAAAAACATACGCTATCTTTTTAAAGACCTCGCAAGGGCATTTGGGTTGATATGGAGAGCTGATAAATTTATAGCCCTTATTAATATCATCCTGCTTATTGTACAGGCACTCCTGCCTATTTTGCTGCTGTATTTTCTGCGCGCACTTATTGAAGGTGTGATACATGGTAATAAGTCTTTTGATACCGTTATACCCATTATAATTTATTACGGCATTATACAGTTGCTAACCATTATTGCCGGGCAAATAGCATCTTACATTGGTACTATACAACAACAAAAGCTAACAGATAATCTTTCTGCAGAGGTGCTCGAAAAAGCCGTTAAGGTTGATTATGCTTACTATGAAAACCCGGCTTATCATGATAGTATGCACCTGGCCCAGCAACAAGCTATTTACAAGGCCGGCATGTTGTTAAGCAACTTTAACGCCATGCTGCTCAACAGCATGTCTCTTGTTTTTTTGATCGCGTTTTTTATCTCTATGCACTTGTTGTTTGCCCTGCCCTTTACTGCGGTGTTAATACCACTGGCGGCTGTTAAATGGTATTCGGGCTATGCACTGTTAAAGCTCGAACACAAATTTGCACCTGCCGAGCGTGAGGCAAATTACTTACAGGGCGTTTTAACCGGCGTAAGCGCTGCTAAAGAGATCAGGTTATTTGGCTTTGGCGATTCTTTTATACAAAAGTTTAAAATAATCCGTGCAAACATCCACCACGAAAAAAACCGCTTGAATTTAAAGCTTACCTGGTACAGTCTTTTTGCCGAATCGGCCGAGGTGATCGCGATGCTGGTTATTTTCGGCATACTGGCAAAATATACCTGGATGCACATTATTACCATTGGTGCATTTGTAATTTATATACAAGGCTTTCAGCGTTTGCAAAGTACCGCGAAAAGTTTTTTACAGGCCATGGTTCAGGTTTTTCAGCAGCGCTTGTTTCTGAACGATTTGTTTCAATTTTTGGATATGCGTACCGATGGTGGCTCAACCGGCGATAAGCCATTTATTATGGCGGATAAAGGCATCAGTATTAACAAGCTCTCATTCACCTATCCCGGTACGGAGAAGGTTATTTTGCGGGATGTATCTATCCAATGCAAGCCGGGCAGTATTGTGGCCATTGTGGGCGAGAATGGCTCCGGAAAATCAACCTTAGTTAAACTGTTAGGGCGGTTGTACAACACACAGCCCGGCAGCATCAAACTGGAAGATGATAACTATGCTGATATTGGCATTAGTTCATTCCAAAAAAACTCCATATTCCTGTTTCAGGATTTTGAACAGTACATGCTTACGGTTGAGGAAAACATCAGTTTAAGCGATATTGAGAAAAAGAAAAATGATGCGGATATAGTCAATTCAGCACGTTTTTCCGGTGCAAGCCAGTTCATCGAAAAATTAAGCCATGGTTACCAAACCCGTTTAGGCCGGTCGTTTGTAAAAGGCGAGCAATTAAGCGGCGGGCAATGGCAAAAACTGGCGCTGTCACGTGCTTTTTATAAGGATGCCAAACTGGTGATATTAGATGAGCCAACCAGCGCAATGGATGCCTCAGCCGAATACGATGTATTCAACAACATAAAAAGCCAGATGAAGGATAAAATGGTTTTTTTAATTACCCATCGCCTTTACAACCTTAAAATTGCCGATCATATTTATGTATTAAAAGACGGCACCATTAACCAGGAGGGTAGTTTTAACAGCTTGATTAAAGCCCCCGGATTGTTTAAAGAGATGTATGATAAGCAAAAGCTATAAATAGCCATATTATCGTTTACGCCTGAGCATGCTTAAAAATACGGGCGTGATGCCCAGGTAAGACGCGATGTGCTTCTGCGCGATCCGTTGTTCCAGCTTAGGGTATCTCTTTTTAAAAAGCTCGTAACGCTCTTCGGCGGGTAGCGCCAGACTTGAGGTGATGCGTTCCTGGTACAGTACAAACCCGTTTTGCGCCAGGATGCGAAAAAAACGTTCAAACTTGGGCACATGGTTAAACAGTTTTTCCATATCAGGGTAACTTAACAGAAAAACTTCGGTATCCTCCAAAGCATCAATGCAGTAAAACGCGGGCTTTTTAGAGTAAAAACTGGCTACATCCATCGCCCACCAATCTTCCGGAAAGAAAGAAACATTATGCTCGCGCCCATCTTCATCCCTATTAAAAATACGCAGGCAGCCTGTATTTACAAATGCTATCGAACGGCAAATCTCGCCCGAATTTAGGAATACACTGTTTTTTTTAATCGTTTTTTGCTGCACCAACGATAGGAAATAATCCGTTTCCTGCTGATCAGGCTTGATGTGGTAGGCTATGTTATGGAGTAAACGCTTGTACATTGTAAGTTCAGCAATATGCAAAAGCAAATAAAGTTATAAATGCGCTTTTTTAAATTAAAGTACTTTAATAAATGGATTTTAGTGTTTACTGTTTGTCATTAATAACATTGGGTTGTAACAACTTTAAAACATTTGGTAGCTTTGGCAGTTAAAGGTACAATTACTTAAAATAACAAATTGAATATCAGGAAACTTTTACTCTTAGTTTTATTACTAAATATTTTCGGGTTTACTTACGGGCAGGTGAGGTCGGTACGCGATTCTTTAAAAGCTGATTCGGCACACATCAAAGCTTTAAGAAAGAAAAAAATAGCTAATAATATCAATAAGCAATATGATTTTGGTGATTTAACCAGGAACATCATCCACCCAAAAAGAAAAGCCGATACGCTTAAAAAACGATCAGGCATTATTGTGGTACCCAACGTATCGGCCAACCCAACCATTGGCGAGCAGCTTGGTATTAAGGCAGTTGCAGGCAGGAGACTGGCTAATGACTCCATCACCTATCTATCTGTAGCGGCAACATCCGCGGCAGTAACCACCAAGGGCATTATTAACTTTTACCTCAACCATAACATATTTACACCGGGCAATAAATACAATTTCCAGGGTAATATCAGTGTATCCAAATCTGTACTGCCCGATTATGGTTTAGGCATAGGCCAGGCTTATACCGGCAACAATGCAGCGGATAAAATATTGGCCGATCCCACCCACCAGGCCTATTCCATACACTCTTATTATTTCGATTTGAAGGAAAAAGTGTACAAGGAAATTGTGAAGAACCTGTTTTTTGGCGTCGGGCTTGATTTTGCTGTACGTAGGGATATAACTTTTAAAGACACCGTAAACAATGCCACACCGGCAAGCGTTTACAATAACCAACATGGTTTCCCGCAAAATCATTATGCTTCGGATGGCTTTCTTTTTGATGCAGAATATGTAACCCGCGATAACCCTAACCGTGCCTATAGCGGTATTTATGCAGATTTAGGCTTACGTGTTAATCAAACCTTTATCGGCAGTACCAAAAACGCAGTACAGGTAACATCTGATTTTCGTAAATACTTTAGTCTTTCTGCAACCAACCCCGAAGAAGTTTTTGCTTTCTGGAACTGGGGTTCGTACCTGGCAAGCGGTGCTATACCTTATTTAGAATTACCCGGAACTGCTAAAGACGGTAGCTTTAGAAGTGGCAGGGGCTATACCACACAATATTTTAAGAGTACCGAATACAATGATACTGAAGGCGAATACCGTTTCCCGATACTGGCCAATAAGTTTGTTAGCGGTGTGGTTTTTGGCAACCTGCAAACCGGTAACGATGAACACGGTACAAAAATATTCCAGGTTTGGGAACCCGGCTATGGCGCAGGCCTACGTATACTGTTTAACAAAGCAACACGTACCAATTTAGCGCTTGATTATGCTTTTGGTAAGTTTGGCAACAGTGGATTCTTCCTTAATTTGAACGAGGCATTTTAATATATTTACGACTTACATTTGGGGCTATCACCTTTTTAGTATATTTAGCGCATTCAATAGTATAAGGCTATAAATTTATTTTGAATGCTATTTAACAGTTTCCCGTTTTTACTTTTCCTGCTTGTTGTATTTATAGTTTATTACCTGCCTTTCCGTTTTATTAAAACCAACCAGGTTGTAATATTAGTTTTGGCCAGTTTCTTTTTCTACGCCTATGAGAAGCCGGTTTTACTATGCTTACTGATATTTTCGATATTGGTAAATACCTATTTCAGCTTCAGCATACACCATGTTGAACAAAAAAAGGTAAAGCATTTTTTGTTGTTTGGGGTGATATTTAACCTTAGCATACTTGCCTTTTTTAAATACAGCCCGCTAATTGCATCTACGTTAAATAACGAATTTGACTTTAACAGCGGCTTTGTTAACCTGTTGCTTACCATACCGTTACCTATCGGAATTTCCTTTTATACGTTTGAAGGGATAAGCCTGCTGCTTGATATTTACAAAGGGAAAACCGTGATTGATATGGAATCCCATTCGTTCGGTACCCATTTAAAAAAGACGGCTTTTTTCATCTCCTTCTTTCCTCACCTCATAGCCGGACCAATTTTAAAGGCG
>Ga0302233_10002314_pt1 | contig 12073 bp, 19 predicted proteins | sample II_Palsa_N3_1_FD_193516 | JGI IMG/M metagenome (GOLD analysis project Ga0302233, IMG submission 193516) | Peat permafrost microbial communities from Stordalen Mire near Abisko, Sweden - II_Palsa_N3_1 | ecosystem: Environmental > Terrestrial > Soil > Palsa > Peat permafrost | place: Sweden...
TAGTCTGCAAAGGCATCGTCGAGCTTTTCAATGGCTTCGTTCGCCTTGGCCTATTTTTGAAAATCAACTTGTCAGTGACACTAGAATAAACGGTGACATTTTACACGACGCATCAGCGACTTGACATCGTCCGGAACGAGGGCAAGCACGGCATTGCAGTCTTCGATACAGGGCTTGAATGAATCGGCACTGAGGCTGCACTGAGCACGGTTGCCGAGCAGGGGCAGAGTAGCAGGATGTCCCTTTGGGATAAGATCGAGAGCATCGGTATAAAGGGCTGCACTCCCCACAATAGTTTTTTGTTGTTGTTGTTTTTTGTTTTTTTGTTAGAATAAAGGATGAGGTTGCAGAAATACCCTTGGCAGCAGCATAGTCGCCAGCCTTGAAGAGATCGTTGCCCTTGAGACGCAGCTCATTGCTCTTGCTTTCCACTTGAGGGTCCAGTGGCGGGGCATTGAGCTTTGGTTTGGACGTGGCAGTCGCCTTGACGATTGGCGCGGGCGACACGGTCCGTGGCAACGACGAGCTTGAAGACGACGATCCGGGCGTACTGCTCCGAGATCCGTTTGCGACGGCAGCGGCGGGAGCAGCCTTGTTGGAAGAGAGAACGGGTGGCGATTTCGCTGCAGGGCCCTTGCTGAGAAGCAGCTGTGCGGCTTCACTCACGTCGCCGTTGGTACGTTCAAGCGCCTTAGCGGCCCACTGTGCATTGAAGCCCATCTCGACAAGCTTGGCGACCTTGGTCTCGGGAGAAAGCTTGGGCGTCTGCTGTTGCACAGGAGGTGACTGTGCCTGCGGTGGCGGGCTCGGAGTAGACTTGGCAACGTTCCTGATTTTATTTTTGCAATTAGTATCATTTCTCGAGCTCAGTATTCAAGTTACCCCTTCTTGGTCAAAAGGTCCAAAGCAACATCATAGTCGCCGTTGGCGCGAACAATGGCCTTCTGGGCCCATACGGCGTCAAAGCCCATCTCGACGAGCCTGGCAACTTCCGAGTCGTACTCGGTCGACTGCGGGCTCACAGATTTGGCCAACTGTTGTGGCTGCTGCTTGGGTTGGCTGTGCTGCGGCTGCGGCTGCGCAATAGATTGATCGACGAGCTCAGGCTCGCGGAATTTGGTCGGATCTGGGGACGAGAAACAAGCGGTTGGGTTCAAAATTATGTTTTCTCTCGTTATACCAAGCTTGAGGAATTTGATGGCAGCTGTGGCGTCGTTTCTGGTGGCGACGAGGGCGTTACGGGCTTCATCGGGGGAAGCACCCATGTCCACGAGCATCCTGACAAGGTGCTGCAGAGAGAAGGCATTTAGTTTGGTCGCATTAGGGCAAAAAAAGAAGAAAAAAATAATTGCTGCTACCTGGGGAACACGTTTCGATTCTTCCTCCTTGAGCTTGTCGTCCAGTGCCTTCTTCACTTGCGCCGATGTTTCAGCGGCAATTTTCATCGCGCTCTCTGTTGCCTTGGCCGCAGTCTCCTTGAGCTTGCCAAACATTGAGCCCATCGAGCCCAGCAAGTTGCCCGAATCAGATGACGACGCATTGTTGGACGACGTGCTCGCGGGTCGGCGAGGCGTCGAACTCTCGCGGTAGTCATCAAAGGCGTCGTCGTCGGTTTGCTGCTGTCGTTGAGGCTGCTGCGGCTTTGTGCTCGGCTTGGCACTAGTCTTGTTGCTTGCCGGCTTGGCCTTGGGGACGGTCTGGTAAAAGTCCTCCTGCGCAACAGGCCGAGTGAGTGAGTTGATAAATAAATACGGGTAAAAAGTACATCTTCGTCCTCGGCAAACTCAAACTGTTGGTTGTGTTCGGCGGTAAATGTGGTCTTGGGTGGTGGCAGCGACGCCGAGGAAGACGACGCCGATGGTGGCGTGAGCGGCGTGCCCGTGTTGGATGACTTTGGGGCGGCGGGCTGCTCAAACGCAGCAAAAATGTCGTCCGTAGTCGCCACAGAAGGGGCAGGGGCGGAAGGGGCTGGGGCGGAAGGGGCAGGGGAAGTAAACGCGGCGAAATCTCCAAAGTCGTCGTGGCCTTTGCCCGCTTGGGAGGTTGCGGAGCCGAACGCAGCAAAATCATCGGAAGCCGGAGCAGGGGACTTTGAGGGCGCGACAGGCTATGGGAGCGACAACCATCTTAGAAAAGGAACATGCAGCTGCTTTAGTACCTTGCTGTTGAAGATGGCAAATGGATCGTCGTCGGCCGAGGTGGGCGCAGTCGGCGGAGGTGACACAACCGTCTTGGATGAACTTGCCTCAAACACGTCAAAGTTCCAGTTGCCCGCGGCATTGTTCTGGGCAGTGTTCATCGGCTGACCAGGGGCTGGTTTGAACCCGCCTGTGCTTCCAGCAGCAGGAGCGTTCATGGGCCTTGGCTTGGAAATGGTGTTGCCGAGGAGGCCTCCGAATGGATCAGCTCCACCAGCACCTGCTATCGGCTGGTGGTGGTGGTGATGCTGCTGCACGGGTTGAGCAGCAGGGCGCACTTGCTGCTGTTGGGGTTGCGGTGTCGCTGGCTTGTACGGCGACGCACCCACGCCTTGAGCGAGGGACCCAAATAGATCATTGGTCGGGGCGGGACGCATTTGTTGCTGCTGCTGTTGCTGCTGCATGGCCTGCTGCTGCGCAAGTGTCTTGGGCTGGTTATTGGCACTGCTGCTGAAGGGCACAAAGGCACCAAACGGGTCGGCTGCTCAAGGTGCGCGTGTGGTTGCATCACATCCCACGTTGCACGCGTTGTTTGTTGTTTGTTTGTTTTTTGCAGTAAGACCCTTTTGTGGTTTCCATTCCTCCTCTTTACCTGAGCGACCGCCGGTGGAGGCCACGGCCGGCTTGAGCGGCTGGCTGGAGAAATCAAGCAGGTCTCCCATCACTCACTTTTTTTTTTTTTTTTCACAACCCCGTCTGCAAAATGAGCGAGAGCAATGATCTCGTGCTTACGGGCTACGAGCACAAGTCGCAGGGGACCGAGTTCTACATAGTGGTACGTGTTGCTGAGAGTGCAGCAGGCTGTGCTGTGCTGACCAGTGCCTTCTGCGCCACGGGGTAGTTTACGATAAGCTACAACGGGAGGACAAGTGCTCGTCGCTACAGTGAGTTTGCCAATCTCCACAAGATGGTGCGTGGGTCCCCCCCCCGATACAGTAGCGCTAACCACAGCGTCGTCGCTTGTAGCTTGCGGGCCTGTTCCCGGTGCAGATGGGCACCTTTACCGTGCGCCTGCCGCAAAAGGCCCTGTTCAATCGCAATCCCAAGTTTCTCGAGGAACGCCGCGTTCTGCTCGAGGTAACCGGTTTGATAACGGCAGGCACCGCTGACCCAACTATGCCCTGCACACAGAACTACTTGCGGAGGGTCGTGGCCGTGCCAGAGTTTCGCAAGTCTTCTGTCCTGCGCAGCTTTTTGCAGCTCAGGGTATGTTTTTGTGCCCCGAGTGCATAATCTCATAGTAGTACCTGGCATTAGGAGGGGTCTTCCTCTGAACTGCTCGTGACAAACCTGGATGCCGGTAGCGAGGTCACCAGTAGCAGTAGTGCGACATCGACGCCAGTGTCATCGCCGCAGCGACCAAAAACAATCGCAGTGGACATGGCGAGCAGCGTATCACCAACCCGCATCCCGCAGTCGCCCCTGCGAACAAGCAGCAGCAGCTACGTTGGGAATGGCGGCGGCGGCAATGCCAATGGCAGTAACGGTGATAGTATCAATTGGAGTAGTGGCGGCGGGCTGGGTGGCCTCGATGAGGACGATATCGACAGCCTTGTCCAGCAGGTGCGGAATGCCGCCGTCGTCAAGCTTCCCAACTGAGTTTTCCGGTTGGCTCTTCCTTTCTTTTTGTACTTTCTACCGAGAATCCCTATGGATTTGATCATACATTACAATTTAAAGTACTCGCGACCAACACGCTCCGTGTACTTGACGAGATTGTCGTACGACTTTAGGCAGATGCAGAGCTCGTTCACCGGTAGGGGTGCCCGCAAAATTACAAAGAGGTGAGCAAACACATGCGCGTCCAATTCGGTCGGCCTAGTGCATATTAGTTAGGACAATTTACGTAGGCCCGGGGGGGTGGGGGAGAGGGACATATCGTACTCTTCACCAAAGAAAAACAACTTGTCTGCGAGCTTTTCACTGAGGGAAGCGAGGGCCTGGGCCGCCTCGTCAAAGAGCTCCTCGTGATCGAGGAGGGTTCGTAAGCTCGAAAGTTGTTCCGAGACGCGCCAGCGCTTTTGGAGCGGCACGACATAGCTGAGCGGGAAGGGCAGCTTGGGATTGTAGATGGCCCGGGTCACTTTCTCGTAGTTTTCCGACTCGCACCACAGGCTGTAGAGCACTGCGGGTCGGATCTTGTGCAGCACCAATGCCAGGTACGCCTCGTGATCGGCCAGTTGCACCTGCGTCAACGCCTTGTTGAGGTCGCTGGTCTTGCGGACCTCGGCAAAGACCTCGTCGCCGGCCAGCAGCGTGTCGTCGGGCAGCCTCAAGAAGGGCAAGTCCTCTGAGAAACGCGTCATCGTCCGTCGTCAGATTTCGATTTCAATGCACGTCTTAGTCCACGTACCAGAGGGCGACATCTCGGGCGTCGTGCAGTCCTTTGCGACGAAAGTGTACTTTGAAAACTTCATCAGCGCCTGGAGTGAAAGCGTCAATCACCAGACGTAAAAAGATACGGATCGCACCTGCACCGTAAGGCAGTCCGCATCGTGCGTCGGGAGGTTCCACGCAGGCGGGAACGCAAACAAGTGCGGCAAAGCAGCTGTCGCGGTGGCCATGATATTTGAAAGTGCAGCACCCTGTGGACAGTGGACCAATGTGTTCGTGCCGCCACCACCACTGCGAGCAACGCGCGATGATGACGCAGTGACGCGCACGACCAGGCTGGACACTCTGCCAGAGGTGGGCTGTGCATGTGCCAGGCATTTTTTTCTTCCGATTGTTTTCTCCACGGTGCTCGCTGCTCGTTCAACGCAAAACACCCGCGATGTCGCTGCCAAACACCCCTCCTGCGCTCAGCGTGGCCCACGATATCCTCTCCGATATGTACCTGCCCCCACTGGTCGTCGATTATGACCAAACGGGCGTCATGCTTGACCATCAGCAGCAGTACGTCGTGATGGAACCGCCGCAGGGCTACGAGCACGTCGACCAGACGGACTTGCCCCTCACGCCCACGACTCCCCAGACACCCACGTCTGCTCAGCTCGGTACCTGCACGCAGCAAAAGTAATTTTTTTTATTTTACGACTAAAGTTATGTGTCTCCAGGGTTTGCGGCGATGCCGACGACCCGACAGCGCCAAATCGCCTCGCAAGGTGGCCACGCCGCGCAGTCCCAGGGACGGGCGCACCAGCTCACCGATGTAGAGCGTAGCCGTGGCGGCAAGTCGGGCGGAAGCACAACCTCGCAGGATCGAAGCCACATGGCCGAAATCGGCTCGAGGGTGTGTTTCCTTTGTTGTATATTATTTTTGCAAAGTAAAAGTTTACACAAAGGGTGGTCAAGCGGCCCAGCGGAGCGGTCATGCACACAAGTTGACCGACGCCGAACGATCGCGCGGGGGCCAGCGATCCCGAGCCACGCGCAAGCGTCGACACACCGAGATGGTGGCCGAACAAGGCGAGCCCGACGACGAGGCGCTCCTTCGACACATCAATAATCAGAGCCATGCGTAAACGGAGGAGAGACCTAGTTTTTTTGTTTGTTTGTTTGTTTGTTTGTTATTTATTCTAGTCTTTTTTTTGTTTTGTTTTTTTGCCATTGATTCATCAGCATTGGTAGCCGGCTTGGGGAATAACTTTTTAGACAGTATTACAGATCGTCCTCAGAAGAAGACGGCTTCTTGCTCAGTCGCAGTTTCTTGTGTTTGGATTCCGACTCTTGTTGAAGCAGTAAGGGCTTTCGCTTGGTATCGGCGGACGAAGCAATGGTGGTCTCCATGCCATCGTCGTCCGGGGATTGGAAGTGATCGGGTCTCTCGGTCGTGCGCGCACCACAGTTGCAGATATAGCGCATCTGCTCGTTAAAGTCGTCGTACTGGCTGATCCACTCGTGTTGGTGCGCATTTACGGCAACAAAGGGTGTAAGAACATCATTTGCAGACTGGGCGACGGGCGCCGAGGAGTTGCTTGGGGTGTACTTTTCCCGTAGACTGTTGGCAACCAGCATGTTTTTTACCAGATGCCGCCATCGCAAACACGCCTGCTTTGCCCGGAGTAGCCGCTCCTGTTCGGCCTTGTGCCGCACGGCTTCGTCCCATGCCTAGCAGATTGAAAAATGAGTTACGATCTTTTAAGAGGTGTCGTACTGCAAGAAGAGCAGACTGGAATTCGACACAGACGATAATGCCCTCTTTGATGGGAAATGTGCGGCCCTTCTTAAACTCGAAGCCGATGACTGCGTCTGCAAAGTCGACCTCAAGCCGTCTCGCAACCTGCCAAAGTCCAGGTTGCGTGAGGTGCACCGTTCCATGTGGCAGCATCCACGGCTGGTATAGATCGACGTTGTTGAACTCGTTTCGCGGCACCTTGCCCTATTGAAAATATATTATTTTCCTTTTTTTCAGGAAAAGAAAGAAAAAAAAACTCACATCTTTAGCAGGCGCTGCACGATAGCGCTCTGTCTGCCACTCGCCAAACAGTGGAGCTTCGATGCCCGGCGGCATCTCTTGCTCGTCAGGGATGTCCTCCTCATCGCCGATGTTGTGTCGCGACGTACCCTTTGACGGCGACCGTTTGATCGACTTGACATGCTTGACTGGCTGCTGCTCGCTCTGCACGCGCAACAGTGTATTGTGGCAAAAGCACCTAGACATAAATAAATAAATAAGAATACCTTTATGACACGACCCTCTTTGAGCCAGGCCTCTTTGGTGTGGAGTGGTCTCACGTTCTCGCGCTTGTAGATCGGCTCTCCTTTAAAGTGTCCGACGACAGGAACCTTTGGGTAGATCATCTCGTATTTTTTGACGTGCCGCTCGAGGGCGTACTTGGGATTATTCTTGAACTTGTCGAACGTCGTCGGCATGTCCTCTCGATCTTCCATCGTCTTCAGTTCGGCGTCTTCCCATCGCGATGCGTCCTTATTAGATCCTATTAGTACCTTTTCTTTAATGCGCCGATCCAACCTCATCTTCCCAGTCGTCAAAAGGCACGGCCAAGACTGCGATCGACTCAAACCACCACTGCTCGTCGACGCCACGTTGCTTGTGCGTGTATGTTGACCATCGGTTGGTGTAGCGTCGGCTGACATCTCTCACATGCACTCTGCCTTGTTGCTGCAACTTGGCCTCGAAGGCAATGGCAAAGAGCACATGGTTCCCCGCAGACGCGAATGTCTCCAAGGCGGCGATGTCGGCCGCGCAATCGTGCGTCCCTCGCAGCGGGTCCACAGCGATCCATCGGTTCTCCTTGGTCCAGAAGACTTCGACCCACTCGTTGGGTACGGACACAGTCGGGCCGGCACCTGTCCAAGGGACGGAATAGTTGAAAGAAAGAAAAAAAAAACAGAACAAGTGTGCGTTACGGGCCGGAGCTGTCTTGGATCGGCCCAGCTTGGGAGGGCTGGACGATGCCGATGCTCCCACGACAGGGGGCAACACCTTGACAGTGTCCTCGAGGAGAGATATGGCGCTCTGGTGGGTGCGCAGCAGGGCCGCTGGCTGGAGGAGTCGCACAGTCCTCGTGCGCATCCCGAGGACAATGCACAGCGCAGCAAACAGCTCGACGCTCTCCGCGGCCGTGCCTGTCCTCCTTTGCAGTGCCTCCACCAGGTCGCCCGATGGGGTCGTGCTAGTGCTCGCCTTTGTTTTGAAATAGCCCTGCCACCACAGCGCAACGGGGAAGGCGCTGAGCTCGCAGTCGGCCCATTTCCTCACGTGCACGGGCACGTCCAGCGCCGCGACGGCCTTGAGCACGGGATCGCTTTGGCACAGACGCATCCGCACGATGCCGTGTGAGAGCAGACACAGCAGCTGCACGTTGCGCAGACGCACCCGCTCGGCCCGCATCGACGCAAACATGTGTCGCTCCTCCATCGACAGTCGCTTGGAGCGGCCGTTGTTCATGTTGGCACTGTGGTCCATGTCAAACGTCACCGTCACAACGCCCTCGCTCGCCGCTGGGCCATCGACGTCCGGGCGTCCCTGCGGTGGCTTTTCCTCGTCGTCGTCGCCGTCATCTGGCGGCGCTGCCTCGACCTCCCACGTTTCCTCATCGTCCGATTCAAACATTTTATTGTGGCTGGCTGGAAAAATGGGCGTGCCAAAGATTGAGAAAGCAACAAGGATCCGTAACGTAGGTACCGTAACTATGTATAGAGTGCAAGGGGTGGTGGGAAGCAGTGAACAAAGAGGTGCAAAAAACAAAAATAAAAAAATAAGAAATAAAAAAAAAAATGAGTCTACTTTGTTGCAGCAGCTGCTTTGGGCTTGCCAGATTTTACTGGGGGCTCGTCATCCTCCTCATCGTCGTCAGAGGCGACGAGGTTCCAGCGCTTCAGTGGATCAACGGTGGCGGGCTTGGGCTTGGCAGCGGCTGCGGGAGCGGGCTTGGCAGAGGCGGGCTTGGCAGAGGGAGGCTTGGCGGCGACCGGTGCGGCGGTTTTTGCGGCAGGGGCAGACTTGCTTGCAGTGGGTGCCTTCTTGTTGACTTGCACATCTTCATCGTCGTCCTCATCGTCGTCCTCATCGTCGTCTTCATCGTCGTCCTCGTCGTCGTCATCATCCTCGTCGCTGCTCATCAATGCCTTGGACTTGGCAGCAACCTTGGTGACGCCGGCAGCTGGCTTGGCACCGGGCTTACCGGTAGCGTAGGCAGCCTCGGCGCTCTTGAACTTTTTAACGCCAGCTTCCGAGTCAAAGAAGCGGGTCTTGTCGTTCTTGACCTTTTTTTAAAAAAATAAGTAAAATTCAATAATTATTTAAATACCGGTGCAATGTCGTCGTCATCCTCATCCTCATCCTCGTCGTCGTCTTCGTCATCGTCGTCCAAATCGGATGCATTGACGGTTCCAAACAGGTGCACATCCGCCTCGTCATCATGCAGCTTCTTGGATTGGGCAGCAGCAGGCGCAGGCTTCTTGGTCTCGGTGCTGGTCTTCTTGGGCGACAAGGGGGCATCAGCTTTCTTGGCCTTTTTCTCTTCCGGCTTCTTGGCGGGCTCGGGCTTCTTCTCTTCTGGTTTCTTGGCGGGCTCGGCCTTCTTCTCCTCGGGCTTCTTGGCGGGCTCGGGTTTCTTGGCGGGCTCGGCCTTCTTCTCCTCGGGCTTTTTGGCAGGCTCGGGTTTCTTGGCGGGCTCAGCCTTCTTCTCCTCGGGCTTCTTCTCGGCGGCCTTGGCGGATGCGCCATCCACGTCCATCTTGTCATCCGATGAAGAGGCAGTCTCCTTTTGCAGAATTTTGTGGGCCTTCACCTTGAGGGGTTTCCTGCAAACAAAATGGTTAGTACTCACTCTGACTGACACATCCTTCGCACAGTTCGCGGCCAGGGAACTGGTCGATGAAATCGCCCAGCTTGGACACCCCGTGCTTCTCAACGAGATCCTTGAGCTTGGCCAGCTCCTCCTCAGTGTAGTTTACGCGAGTCTTGGAGGGTGTCGTAGTCGCTGCAACAGTAGGAGCAGCAGGGGCCTCCTTGACTTCTTCGACTTTGTCGTCACCTCCTGATTCGTCGCCGGCCGTGGTGGCGGCGGCGGCCGATGCCCCCTTCTTTGGCTTCCTGTAAAAACGAAAAATGTCAAAACGAGATCATCAAATCGAGGACATACAGATTCAGGGTGGTCAGGCGGAGCTTGAGAGCACGGCTGCATTGTCAGATGGTCAGAAGCATAACCAAAACATCCAAAAAAAAAAATTGTATGTAGTGATTACGCAGACTTGTTCTCAAAGTAATCGCTGTATTTGGTCACACGGACGCCGTGAAGCTTGAACTCCTCCTTGAGTTTTTCATCGTCTTCAGCCGACCACGGGCCGGTCTTGGCCTTCTTGGCCTTGGGGGTCACAGGCGCCTCGTCCCTTGGGAGCACAGCAATGGGCTATCGAATAATCAGTGGGGCTGCAAAGTGCATGTCAACGAACCACAGCGGCGGCGGCGGCGGCTTCACTCGTCGTTGCGGCAACAGCAGCCGCAGCAGTGTCGGGCGCGTCCTTGCGCTTCTTGCCGCCTTCCTTGGGGGCGGCCGTCACAGTCGCGCTGGATGCAGACGCACCCTTGCCCGAGGCCAGGAGGTTCTCCAGTTGCAGCAACTCGGGCGACGTAGCCAGTTGGTGCAGCAGATCTCCGACCTTGGCGTAGTCCTGCGCCAGGTTCTTCCAGGCTTTGTCGAGCTCGCGGACGAGGTGGTGAGTGGCCATGTGCTCGGAATCCGGGTTTTTTTCCGTTCCTTCAGTGTTTGTTTTTCATGTCTTTAGACTGGTAATACCGTGGTTTTTTAAAAAACCGGGCAGCAGGTAATAGTACAATGCGACGCTGAGACGTAAGACAGCAAACAGCCAGAGAAACAGAAACCAGAGGGAAAAAACAAAAACGGCGGGGCCCGCCAAAAGGTTCCATTAATTCAAGCAAGTGTGCTCCCCAGCCTAGCCATATGGCCACAACCGGACGCGGCTTGCCGTCCGTCGCTGTGGACTACAAGCTGCTTCAAAACGCTGCCACGCTTGTGGACGGGAAGATCAACCAGGACCGTTCGTACCGTGACCTGTACGACCGCCTCTCTGGTACGTGTGCCCCCTGCAGAGTTTTTGGCTGCAACGGTCATGGAGTCGGCCACTAATCACTCGCGCCTCTCTAGCCAAGTCCCCCGCCGAGAACGTGAACGGGGATGGCGCGTGCCTAAGCCACAAGGAGACCTTGTCGCTGCCCGATGCGCTGGTGGACCAGTACGAGTGTACGTTTGCTCGTGATTAATTTCTTGTGCCAACCCCCACCCACCCACCCTTTCTTCTCCTCTCGTCCAGTGGTCGAGTGCAAGTGCTTCCTCGGGCTGTTCCCGCAGATCAGCCGTGCATGGATGACGATCGATAGCAGTCTGTTCCTGTGGAACTACATGGACGGCGGCGACTTTGTGGCCTTTGAAGAGCTGGACCAGGTCATTGTCAGCGTTGCCCTGGTCAAGCCCATTCCGGGCACGTTCATCGCCGATGTCAAGTATCTACTTGTCATTGCCACTCCCATTGAGATCGTGCTCCTCGGTGTTGGCTTTGCGCCGGGCCGTGGCGGACTCACCTTGTACCCGGTAGGTTTTTTTGTTTTTTTCGTTTTCGCTCTTTTGTCGAACCAAAGTGCTTTTCAGACCCAACTGTCGACGTCGTCAGACAACGTCAACATGATCAGCATTGTTGGAACAGAGGCTGGCCGCATTTTCCTTGGTGGGCGCGACGGCCACCTTCGAGAGCTCGAGTACCAATCAGAGGAAGGCTGGTTCACACGACGATGCCGCACCAAGAACCTCACACAGAGTTTCGCGTCGCTGTTTGTCCCTACGTTCATCAACTTGAACTCTGAAGGTACACTGTGTATTTCAAGACAGGAACTGACTTTGCGCGGTCGCGTAGATGCCATCGTTTGCGTCACAGTTGACGAGGAGCGCAACATCTTGTACACCCTCTCGGAGAAGAACGTCATTCAAGTGTTCTACCTCGGATCAAGCGGAAAGCAGTGCGAGGCTGTGGCCATCCGCAGGGACATTCGCAAGGACGTTGTAGATTTCAACAATCAAGTACGAAAGAAACGGGTAATCAATGAAAATCCATTCATGCGTTTTCTGCAGACACCCCTTTCGGACGACGCCAATTTCCGCATCCTGTCACTTCATCCGGTGAGCCAGGCAGAGAGCACAAAGATCCACCTCGTTGCCGTGACTTCGGCTGGTGTCCGTCTCTATTTCACGACGGTCAGCCGCGATAACCTGGTCCGTTCAGTCCGTACGTACTTTCTCCCTGAAACTGGAAGGTCTCTTAAAACTTTGAGGGGGGGGGGGGGGGGGGGGGGGGGGGGGGGGGGGGGGGGGGGGGGGGGGGGGGGGGGGCGGGGGGGGGCGGGGGGGGGGGGGGGGGGGGGGGGGGGGGGGGGGGGGAGGGGGGGGAGGGCG
>Ga0302233_10002316_pt1 | contig 12069 bp, 13 predicted proteins | sample II_Palsa_N3_1_FD_193516 | JGI IMG/M metagenome (GOLD analysis project Ga0302233, IMG submission 193516) | Peat permafrost microbial communities from Stordalen Mire near Abisko, Sweden - II_Palsa_N3_1 | ecosystem: Environmental > Terrestrial > Soil > Palsa > Peat permafrost | place: Sweden...
AGGCCGCCGGACGAGGGCGCCTCAAAAACGCACGAGATGACGGGCGCAGTGGGGGGAGGGGGGGTTGGTGGCGTCACTGGCGTGTAGTTTTCAGCAGGAGCAACGGGGCAGAAGAACGAGCTGGTCCAGCTGATGGTGTACTGGCAAGCGGTCTCGGAAACGAAAGCAGGAGAACCCTAACAAAACAAGCAAAGGTCATAGACAAGCCCCAAGCAAAGGGGCATCGTACAGTCGTCGTGCCGCACGCAAGATTAAAAGTGACGCCTCGGTTAGGCATACCAGGCTGACTAGGGCAGTTGGTTCCGTTGGTGTACTTCAGTTGCAAGGCGCCAGTGGCCGAAACAGTGAAGGTGGGAGTGGCAACCGTGCTGGCGACCTGTCGTACTCGTCAGCAAAAGGGAATAACACGGTCGGAGGCATACCTGGTTGGAAGTGGTGGACGTGGAAACGGCGTTCTGGCAGGCATAGGTCGAGCCAGCCAGGCAGAGGTCCTTGGTCGGCGACGTGATGGCCTTGACAAGGTTGAACTGAAGAGCACAATTAGAGACGCAATAGATCTGGGCAAAGCCGTACATAGATCGTATAGACGCTGGTCTGGACGACGCTGCGGTCTCCAACAGTAGTGAGGTTGAAAACGGCGAGCGTGCCATTGTCGTAGTAAACGGGCACGACCTGGTTGACGGTGTCGAGGACACCAGACGACGCCTGGTACTGGGCGCAGGCAGTCGAGGCCGCGAGCGCAGACAGGAGCACGGCGATGAGGGGCGCAAAGGCACGCGCCATCTTCTCAACCAGTAAGGAAGGAGGGAAGAGGATCGGGAAAAAAAAACTGAAGAGAACAATTTCATTTCGAGTCAAATGCCATTCCTGCGCCTCTCCAGGCAATTGAAAAGAGTATACATAAATCTAATATAGTCGCTGGACACGAACAATCTCAGTGTTGCACATGGGGCAGTTGAGCTTGTTCCGGCTCAGGATGAGGGCGACGCAGGTGGAGCACATGCGATGGCCGCAGTTGAGAACGCGGTTGGACAGGTGGTCAAAGCAAATCGGGCATCTATTTGTTCATTATTTATTTATCGTTTACTATGAAAAAAAAAAAAACGTACACTGCGTGCTGCTCGAGCTGCCCGAGACGGGCAATGTCGTCGTCCAGCACGGTCACGCTGTCGTCGGCTCGGCCATGGCCCGTGCCGGCGAGAACGACATCCATGCTTGAGCCGTTTGCGACGTCGAGGTCGTCGAGGCCGTCAATGCCCTCGAGCAGTCGCATGCGCTTGAGCTGGTCGATGATCCTTTGCTGCTCCTCGATGCGTGCGTGCTGCTCTGCGATGGTCGACTCGAGGTCAACCAACGCGGTTCGTCCGCCGGCTCCCCCTCGAGCTGCGTCCGCAGAGACCATTGAAATCGTGATCGCCGCGGCGATGGCTCCGCCAACAGCCACCCCGACAATGACGGGCGCGAGCCCACTCTCGACCGTCGCGTTCCATAGCCTGCGTAGCGCCCCCGACAAGTCTGTTGTGGTTGTTCCTGTCGACGAGGGCGTTGACGACGTCGCCGACGCGGCCACCGTCACAGTGCCCACCTCTGCGATGCCCGCGATGGCCTCACCAATGTCTGCACTGGGAGCTGCAAAGGCGCCCGCCAGGGGAAGGTTTGCGGGCGGGCTGGGTAGATCCAGCGCTGGCATCGCTGAAGATGACGCCACTCGCAGCACCACCGACTCGGCCATCTCCGCCACAGAGATCCCGCCGGCCGCACCAGCACCAGCACCACCAGCCCCAGCTCCCCCTGCACCCCCTGCGCCGCCCCAGCCGCCGGACGCCCAGTCCCATGTCGACGTCATAGCAGATTTCACCGAGTCGACCAGCCCGTCCAGCTTGACGTCCGTGCTGTGCCCCACGGCGACCGAGCCCATTGCCGCCGCCGCCGTCGCGGTCGACGACGACGAGGCCGACGAGGCCGACGTGCCCGTGGCCGTGGCCGTGGCCGAGTTGTTGAGCAGCGTCCACGGGTTGAGCAGCCGGCTCACCACGGGTTTGAACGTTTGCACAGGGACCGACATACCGCCAAAAGTAGTAGGAAATGATGGTCGTTTGCGCGCGTTTTTTCAAGTTATTTTTCGAGCGCTACCTGTTTCCCCTCGATGGAGGCACTGCACGGCGTGGTGGCGCTGGTCGACGTGCGGCTCAAGGACGCAGAGGCGTCCGAGTCGTTCAGGGCTATCCTGGCGTCCATGGGTGCCCAGGTAACCCGCAATGCTCGTGAGCGACGTTTTAGTAACGGTGTAGAACAGGTTCGTTCGACGTTGGCCAAGGACGTGACCCACCTGGTAACTTAAAACAGGAGCCAAGCGAATCGGGCGGTAAAATGGGTGCTGTAGGTGTGGCAGAACGGGAAGAAGGCCAACCTGGAAAAGGCGCGCGAGCGAGGCAGCGTTTGCATAGTCACGTCTCTGTGGCTGGACAAGTACGCACTCGCACGTGTGTGTGTGTGTGTTTTCTGACGGTCGCACTGCATTGTAGGTGCAGCCAGCTGGGACAGCGCGTGGAGGAGAAAGAGTACCTGGTGTCGCCGACGGCAACGCCCGATGGGTCGTCCGGCAAAAAGGTAAACCCAGCTTGTTGTCCGTCCTTACCCGTTAATGAGCTCAGCGGTACAACAACCTCGAGCCCAAGCCGCTCCCCCCGAGCAACCTGGGCCAGCACGAGCCGACGACGGCCGAGAGCGACGCTGTCGTGGCAGCACCGGTGGATCACAAGGCGCCCTCATCGCCAATCAACCTGAAGGGCACACCCGGCCATCTCGCGCTCGACTCGGACTCGGTCGTCGAGGCCTCCAGCAAGCGTCTCGTCTTCAACTCGGACATGAGCGACGACCTTCCGGCCAGCGACATTACCTCGTAATAATCCGTATTCTAATTTCTTTTTTAAAGAAAAAAATTAATATTTATCCATGCAGGTCGCCCTCAACGAGCCAGACCATTCGGCGAGGATCCAACTCCAAGTTCGCGCTAGGAGGCCGCAAGCCCCGACCGGCAGGATCGTCGCCCGCTGTGTCTTCGCCCAAGCTTGGGACAACGGCGGCGCCTGTCACACCGACTGCGTCGGCCAAGTCGGCCGCAACGGCAGCTCTGACCGTCCCGCGTCCGCTGCTGCTGGGGGACGAGTTTGAGTTTGGCTACAGCGCACCGCGCAACGAGTCGCTGGACTTTATGCTGGACAGCGACGACCTGGCGCTCAAGCGCAAGCACAAGTCGAGCCAAGATGTGCCCCCACAGCAACCACAAAGCCAGCCCAGCCAAGGCCCTGTGCAGAGTTCGCCCGACTGGCTGCGCGATGGCCCCACCACTGCATCGGGTGCCAAGAGCGTCGTCAGCCCTATCACCACCTACAAGCGGTCGCGGCCCAGCAACACCGGCGGCGGCGGCGAGGGCAAACCACCGATCGTCCCCAGCCAAAAGTCGCCCAAGAAGCGAGTGATCGTGCCAGACCCGGAGGAGGACGAAGCTGACGACGATTTCAAAGCAGACGGCAAAGGGAAGGGCGAGGAGAAGGCCGCGGCTGAGGCGACGACGGCAGGCAAAGCATCCGCCAATGTGGACGCCGCAAAGACGGATGCCGCCGTGCCCGAGCCGACTCCAACCAAATCGGCCAAGAAGCAAAAGGCGGCGGATGTCGAGGCCGCAACATCCACACCGAAAGCAGCAACCACGCCGGCTACGAAATCATCTGACCAACAAAAGAAGCGCAAGACGCCCGAACCCGCGCCGCTGCAAGAGTCGGCTGCCGCCAACTCATTGACGCCCGAGGTGAAGAAGGCCAAAGTCGTGCTCGATCGGACGGCCAACAGCAGCTCCTCTGCCAGCAACGCCAGCGGCAATGACAAGAAGAAGAAGGTGGTTGTGCTGACGTCGATGACCAAGGAGCTGCGCGACATCTGTGTCTCAACCCTGAGACATTTCGGGCCTACCGTGATCAGCGAAAAGGTGCGACATCGGTTTACTTACTCTTTCGTTGTTTTTTTAATTTATTTCCGAAAAAAAGGTCGACGATGCGACAACCCATGTCATCTGCGGCGAGGCGCGACGAACCCTGGCCGTGATGCAGGGCATCCTGGCCGGCGCATGGATCGTTAGCAGCGAGTGGCTTCTCTCGTCTCTGAGCAAAGAGGCCCTCTTGCCCGAAGAAGGGTTTGAGCTCGTGGAGGTAGTTTTATTTATTTCTTAAAAAACAAGTAATAAATAATTTTTTTCATCAGACTTTCTCGGGCGCGACAAAGTCACGCACGGCCACCGAGCCTCTGTTCAAAGCCGGCTTCAACTGCTTCTTTGTCGGCGAGACATCCAACAACGACACTGTCGCCAGCCTGATCAAGGCAGCGGGTGCCGTCGTCACCGAGGATCCCAAGAAGGCGACCCTCTGCATCGGCAACCCGTTCATCGTCCGTGGGAATCGCAAGACGGCCGTGTCGATCGAGTTGCAGGTGTCTGAGAACTGGCTTTATGGTAGGCAAATTTTTTATTTTGCTTTTAAAAAAAAAGTAGGAATTGATCCGATCTTTTGTAGACTGCATTACAGCCTACTCGCAAGTCGATCTGGCCAAATACCGAACGACGCCATCCGGTGCCAAGAGCCCGTCGTATTGATAGAAAATCATTCTCGTTTTTTTTTGTCCCACTTTTCCCTTTGCGTGTTTGCAAGAAAAACTAAATAACAAAATCGGTTGGCAGAAAAGGCAGAAAGGAGAAAATGGGGACTCTGGTGAGTAATCGCGGCGCACTGTTCTTGAATTTTTATCAATTGGTTATCCATCGGCTTTTTTCTTGCTTTTTGTTTTTTGTATCCCCTCCGTCCGTCACTACTCAGTGAGCGAGACATTAAGCTCGTGGCCGTTCCAGTCTGTGCGGTGGTACTGTCGTCGGCATCGCCTGGCGGCCTCGTCTGATCTGAAGTAGACATAAACCTTGGAGGGACCCGCAAACTCGACATTCTAAAAGATTACGAGAGTTGTTAACGTGATGATCCGGAACAACAATACGTACAATAATATCCGAGTCCATGCGCAAGAAGTGGCGGACGGCAGCGTCATTGATGCCCACAGGAAAGCCGGTGAGCGTCACGCGCGGGACGTACGGAATAAATATCGGCGTTGGGGCGGCATAGTATTGTTGCTGCTGCTGCTGCTGCTGTCGCTGCTGCTGCTGCTGAGGGTGGTGGATTTGGAAGTGTTGCTGAGGATAGATCGGCTGCGACACAACCTGGTACTGCAGCGACTGTTGCTGCTGCTGTGGATGCAGGATCGGCCGAATGACAAACTGCTGCGCGTCAGATACGGTGTGGTACACGACGTGCTGCTGCTGCTGCTGCTGAACCGGCTGCCCTCCAGCCGAGATCGCCATTGGCAGGGCAATCATCTGCAAACTAAAAGGACAGGAGGTGAATGGATTGCGGTACGTTTGATTTTGGGTACGGATAGCCGCCGTGGTTGCTCCCCGTGTAAAAGTTGAGGGGCGCGCTGGTGGAGGATGTCGATGACGAAGGGGTATGGGGGCTGCTGTTGCTCTGGCTGCCACTGGACGATGCGGAGCTGGACGACTGGCCTTGCTGCTGCTGCTGAATGACTTGGATTGGCACGGGATAAGGCTGCTGGTGCACGACATAGGGATGTTGCTGCTGCTGCCAGATCTGCTGCCGATGCGGCAGCGGCTGGGATGGGTACTCGCCCGGCAGCGGCAAGCGCGCGGTGCTGGCCTTGCTGCAAAAAAAAAAGAAAAGAAAAGGAAGAGGTGGAAACGAGAATGCAATTATTCGTTTCAGGAAGAATGTTTGGGCTTTTTTTTTATCCCTCGTCCGTACACAAACCCGGGACGACTTGGCCTGTTGTTGTAGCCGTAGTAGGGCACCGGGGCCGCGGGTAGGTGCTGCTTCTGCCGCTGCTGCGGTTGCTGCGGTGACGTCGGCGACCCTGTAGATTGCGGGAGAGGTCTTGAGCTGTTGCTATCATCTTCTACCAAAAGTTGTGGCGGTGGTCTTCGGGCAGTTCGCGGGCGGTACGGCGGCCGCTTGGCAGCAGAAGTTGCGGCGGCAACAGCCACGCCCTCTGGTCCTGTCGCGAAGGAGACCTCGTACTGCTGCTGCTGCTGCTGCTGGTTTGGTCCTTGTTTTTGATTGTTTAGAAGGATGACCGTGTTGTCGTCAAGGCCACCGTGATCGTCGCCACCGTCTCCACCGTCTCCACCGTCGTCAGGCAGTGGGGGCAGTGGAGGCTGCGAGACCCGGCGTTGCTGCAGGGGACGCTGCTGGCGCTGGGTGGTCCCGGGAGCAGCAGCAGCTCCCCCGGTGGAGGCCGAGGAGGTGGCTTCCGCAGACGCCTCGAAGGCCGAGATCGAAAGCGAGGACAGCATCGCTGTTACTGCTGTTTCCATGTAGTCACCGCCGGGCCCTGCACCTCCCCCGGCTCGCGCCCCCATTCACTGTTTCAGTCTGTGTTATAAAAATCGGCGGTGGGTGGGTGGGTGGTTGGCAGGGAGGGTCAAGGAACAACAAACAAGGCTAAGATTGCCAAAAAAGAAAGGAAAAAGAACGGATTCGTGTTTCGGTTGCTGTAGGTCCTAAACAGACCCGTTGTGGAAATCTTTTTTTGTCTCTGAACTTTTTTCTATTTTTCCGACGCCGTTGCCAATCGGCACAAATATTTTACGATCGCCGCTCGTTGTCGACATCTCGAGCCATTTGTCGAGCAGCAGTCAAAGCCAGTCGGGAACTCGACCAGTTGCAACATCTGGCTCTGGTATTCACGCTCCCCTGAGGGAACAATGTCGGGTTGGACTTTTCCGAGTCGATTTCGGTAGCCTACGCCAGAAGTACGCCAGAAGTTCTTGCATACAACCGTGTGTCGATGTGCAGGTTCGCGCACAATACCTTGCCGCGGTCCTTCTTCAATGTCGCGCGTCACAGTCATTTGCAGGATGGCAAAAACTTGGATTCTTGATTCGTCAGCATTGCGCAATCAGTTTCTTTTTCTCCTCCTCTTGACGACTGTGCGGCACTCGTTTCCTTGTCTGGTCTGTCATTAACCCGCCGACACGCGCTCTCCCCCCCACCACAAAAGCCAGTTCGTTCGTTCCAGTTCGTTCCGTCAGTCCGCTCACAGCAATCGTCAGTGCAGTTTCGCAGAAAAACAGCCAACTCGCTCGCCTCCAACCAAGCAACCAACCAAGCACAACTGGTCCTCTCTCTCTTCGCCCCGTCGACAGAAAAGAAGCCAACAAATAACCAACCAACAGCCCTTCAGCTTCAGCAAGCAAAGCCCTCCAAAGCCTCCGTTTCGCAGTGACGTCATCCAAGTCCGCGACTCTCTTCTATCCTGACCTTTTGGGCCGTCTGTTTCCTTGTTTCCGGGGCAACCGTTTTCTTTCATACTATCTGGGGAAGAAGAAGAAGAAAAAAGAGTACGCGCGCCGACCTTTTTTTTTTGCCCTTTCCTTTCTCTATTCTCCCCGCTTCTTTCTTTTCTTTTCAACCTTTTTTTTTTTACTGTGGGGTCGCGCACAAGGAGGTTCATCTGCCCTTGTTCGCCCGTCTGCATAGTAGAAAGAAAAAGCAAAGGAAAAGCAAAGAGCTTTCCATCTCTCCCCCCCCTCCCTCCTACTCGGTCGCGAACCGTTCACGCCAAAAACGGCGTTCACCAAGACATGGCTGGCAACAAGTCAATCATCGTTGGTAGTGGATCCGATTTCGCCGCGTCCGCAGCACCAGGAAATAAATCGAATGCCCCCGCAGTATTGCTACGACACGAGCAACGACCTTTGTCTCTACGCGAACACAGGCATCATGTCTTCGAACAGTACGACACGCTCTTTTGTTTTGTTCTTAATTTTTTTTAATTAAAAATCCTGATGCAGCCGTCTTTGATGCGTTTGACCACAACGTCTACGCCGCGGAGGACGTGTCGTTTGTTGCGCCTACGCCCGAGGTCGACGTGAGCGATCTCAGCGAGCAGGACCTCTTTGGCGCCGACATGCAGCCCCACTCGCTCGATTTCTACAACACAACCATGTTTGAAGACGACTACCAGTGCATGCTCCACCAGCAAGACGCCATGCAGGATCCCGCTCCTCCCAGCGCGACAACAAGCAAGCCGGCACCTACCAAGGCAGCCGCCAAGGTGACCAAGGCCGCCAAGCGTCGCAGCAAGGCGCCGGCAGTCCATGAGGAGCATGACGACGGTGAGGAGTCGGACGACGTGACCGGTAGTGTCATCAAGAAGCTCGAGAACCGCCGCATCAACAACAACCTCTCGGCCGTCAAGTCCCGCCAGAAGCGCCGCGATCGCGAGGAGGAGAACAGGCGCCTCGTTGTCATCCTCGAGAAGGAAAATACCGAGCTCAAGGCCCGTCTCACCTCCCTCGAGGACGAGGCCGCCTACCTGCGTGCCTTTGTCATGAGCCTCGCCGCAAAGGACGGCGCACACCCCCAAAAAAAGCAAGAGTAAAATGAAAAAAAATATATGAAAATCCCAGTTCCAATTCAGTGTTCTACGCATCTCGACTTGTCATGTTTTTGCTTTAGTTTGTTTTTGAACCAACGTAAATCCGTCATGCTGTCTACTTTATTCTTTAGTCGTCGCCAGCACTGCCCGCAGAATCCGCGTCGGAAGACTCGCTGTGGTGCTTCCTCTTCTTCTTCTTCTTTTTCTTCTTCTTCTCGGACCTGCTGCTGCTGTGGCCGTCGTCGTCATACGACGCGGACGAAGAAGAGGGCGTCTCGAATGAGAGGGGAAGCTTGAACGAGATCCTCGTGGGCGTCATCAGGACGGGCGGCGGTGGCGGAGCAGCAGCAGCGGGCATCTCGGGCGTGAGCTTGAAGCTCAGCTTGATCGAGGGCGATGGCAGGGCTGCCGCCGCTGCGGCGGGCGCGGGCGCGGGCGCAGGCTGAGCGGGTGTAGACGAACGAGCCAGGCTCGACAGCGAAACAGGCCGCTCGGTCTTGATCTTCTTGGCCTCGGGCTGCGCAAGCGAAGGAGCAGGCAGCGGGGCAGCAGCAGCAGCGACAGCAGCCGGGGTCACACTCATTTTGTCATCGTTGTCGTCCTCGTCGTCGCCAGAGGTCGCGACGGGCGTAGGGGCCTTGTCCTCCTTGTTTGGCGTGACGGGGACTGCAGCCGCGGTAGCGGGCATGCTCTCGGCCGGTCGTTTCCTCCTGGGGTCCGCCTTGACAGTCTTTTGCTGGAACTTTGGTACGCGTGGCGGCTCCAGGGTCCCGTGCTCGTTTTGGACGATGGCCTGCAGGACGGCCGCAACCAGCGTCTTTTCGATCGGGTCGCGGAGGTTTCTGGTTACGAATAGGTTTACTTTCGCTGCCTTTCTTTCTAATACGTACTTGACGAGGTCGAGAAAGATGCCGCGCGCCTGGGTGCCGTCGTTGAAGACCTTTGTCGAGAGGATGTCAAACTGCTCGCGCACCGGCTCCTTGAGGGCTGCGTCGATCGCCGCCTGGTGCAGCAGCTTGATCGTCCCAACACGGATCGAAGGGTACGGGTCGCGCAGGGCCAGGGCAACAATGTACTTGAGGATCGAGTGGATGGCCAAGCCCAGTGAAATCATGCCGTGGATGCTTGCCTATAATTTTGTTGTGGTAGAAAAAGATGGTATTTTCAGTATATTACCATGCGAACAACGTCCAGGTGCGACGGCTGGGAAAACTCGACAAAGTCGCCCAGTTGCAAATCAATCAGCTCGACTTGCTGCAGAACAGTCAGCGTCCTCAGGCATGCTGCCGAGATCAGCCGTCGCGGTGTTGGGAACGCGTGGTCGCGCTTATTGAGCCTCGTCACCTCCACAAACACTGCTCGCACGAGAGCTGGGCGCACAATTTTCAGTACACAAAAACAAAGAAGAGAACAAAAACGCACCAGCCTGCTCCTGAAGCAACGAACGAATACCGTCTGGCGTAGCATAGCGGAAGCACTCGCCGAGGGCGTCGATGATGGCACTCGTGTACACCTGATCCGAGAACGGGTTTTCGTCGTTGTCGTTGTACCTGAATAAATAAATAAAAAAAAGCAAAACATGAAGAGAAAAAAAAATAAATTCCTATTGCTTTGTTACCTCAAGAGACAGAGCAAAAATCGGATGGCATCGATGTGTGCTACGCCAAAGGGGTCGCGCATGTGGGCCACAGCCACAGAGGAACCTTTTTGCACAAAGTACTCAGTGCCCGACTGGAAGGCCGTGGGCTTGACGATGGGGATCCCGTCCGCCCAGAGCGTGAAGCCGGTCATGATCTTGTCCTCACTGCTGTTCGGGTCGGCGGGCACGACGCCCAGGCAGTACCGCTTGATAAAGTAGAAGAAGAGGTACTTCCCGCCGAGCCAGCTCAGTTCGGTCGTCGTGCACGCCGCGAGGGCCGCAGCCGCCTCGGTGCGCACTGCGTGGAACTTGCGGCGATCGGCGACGCAGCGCAGCAGCGACAGACCCGTGAGTTTAGAGGGGTATTGCCGCAGGGCGTGGACGGCCTTGATCTGCGCGATGCAGTCGTGGTCCTGGAAGAGCTGGTGGCGCCAGTGGTGGTCGGCCTGGACAATGTTGATCATGGCAATCCACTGGAACTCGGGGTCGGCACGGATCCACAGGATCGGCGAGTCGCACAGATAGTCCTCGTCGAGCACGTTCCATTCCTGTTTTTACATAATAGTAGTTGGACATTGTTTGTTGAAAATCCTATTTATTCTATTCTTACTGCAAAAGGACGCAGGTCGTAGATTGTCTCCTCGTGGTTGATCGCGTACGGCTTCCTTAACCGCTTGGCCTTGGACTTGTAGATAAACTCAAACTCGTGCGCATAGTCGTCGATGCTGAGCACGTGGTCGTACGTGTTTTCGGTCTCGTGCACACGCAGCGTCAGCGTGCCCATGTAGGCCGGCACGCGGTTCACGACCGTCCCGTCTGGGTGGATCACGTCCTCGTGGGCGCGCGTGCTGCTCTGCTGCAGCTTGATCTCGACCATGTTGCGCTTGCGGTTGTAGTGGTAGTTGATGTTGAAGATGGGGCACCCGGATTTGAAGATGAACTGGTCTGCCACAGCCGTGACCTCTGTTTCCTTGTCGCTCGTCTGTAAAATACAAACACAATATAAAATAAAATAAATAAATAAATAAAGCCTAGGCTACCTTGCGAAGGATCTTGAGGAATGCGTTGGTCGAGAGGCTGTAGTTGCCGTCGCTCTCGATCGCCGCCTTGACGACTTGCTTGATAGATTCCCACATGTGCACCTGGCCCACGACACGCTCGAGGATGTGGACCACGAGAGGGCCCTTGAGGTTGACCAGCTCGCGCCGCCTCGGGCTGAGCGTCTGTGCTGCCGATGGCGCGGTCTGCAGGGGGTCCTGGTCGACATCGAGCATGCACACCCTGTCGTTATCAGCCTGTGTGCAACGCATGGCTGGTTTAGGGACAGACAGACAGACGGATTCACACACTGGACGTACGTTCATCTGGAAGCGGACGTCGTTCTGGCCAAGGAGCATGCGGTGGCACTGGCGGGCGACGTGGACGGCGAGGGCGTTGATCAGCCAGCCGTCCGCAGGCGACTTGGCATAGATCATGGACCCAAACCACTCGTGTGTTAGTGCCAGGGGCAGTACCCTTGTTATTCAAAAAATAAGCACGGGTGAAAAGGAAAACACTGGGGAAGCTTACCTCCTCAAATGGATGGCCTCGTCAATCTCGTTGACGCCGTGCAAGAGGGCGTCGCTCATGATGATGAGACCCGGCGACGTGGCGATGATTTCGTCCGGCCCGTGAGCAACCCAGGCGATCGTGCACGTCTTGATCGGCTGCGGCATCCCGAGATACTCCTGGAGGCACTTCCGCATTCCACCAAGCTGGGTTTGCAGCGGCTCCATCGTCGCCGCGAGGTGCTCGGGCACGGCCAATATCAACTGGAAGGGGGCCTCGCTCTCGACCACGTGCATGTTTCGCGCCACGACGATCGCGAGCTCGTCCGAGTTGTACACGCCTCCTTCCACCTGTTTTGCGTTTACGTTCAAAAAAAAAAAAAACGACAA
>Ga0302233_10002317_pt1 | contig 12068 bp, 12 predicted proteins | sample II_Palsa_N3_1_FD_193516 | JGI IMG/M metagenome (GOLD analysis project Ga0302233, IMG submission 193516) | Peat permafrost microbial communities from Stordalen Mire near Abisko, Sweden - II_Palsa_N3_1 | ecosystem: Environmental > Terrestrial > Soil > Palsa > Peat permafrost | place: Sweden...
AGCTAAAAAAAAAGGATACCACAACATGGTACTGCAAAAACTGGTGCAACTGGTAGCAGCGCTGGTTGATCACGAGCAAGTGGATCACCAGCTCGTAGATGTAGTGCTTGACTGATTGCGCAACTCGTTAGCAGGCAATCGCAAGCAACGCGTACCTGGGAGATCGTGCTGGTTGAGCGAGCGAATGTACTCTGTCAGGACCGCCACCTTGAACTTGAAGTGCAGGTTCTTGTTCTCGACCATGGGGTAGAACACCCACGTGTACATGTTTTGCTGGTTGATGAGGAGCATGGCAAAGGCCTGCTTGCCGCCGCCGCCGCGCTTGTCGTTGGCCGAGGCCGAGGACGAGCTGGACCCGCCGCTCATGGACGAGGAGGACGAGGACCGCTCGCCGGGAATGCGCGGCTCCACGGGCGAGTCATCCTCAAAGGTGTCGTAAATGTCCATATCCGAGAACGAGTTCATGAGCGAGTCGCCCGAGGCCAAGCGCGAGCTCAGTATCGAGGGGACGGGTGATCGCGATGTCGTGCCCACCATGGACGACCTGGACGCCGTCTTCTTGACCTGGGCCAGCTGGGCCTTGGGCTGCGGGAGCGAGGCAGCGGCAGAGGTGGCCGAACCAGCCGCTACCGTGGTCACGGCGGCGGACGCAGTCGACATCTGTGCAACCGCAACAGGGCTTTTGCTGCTCGCCCCCTCGCCAATCACGAGCTGCGGTTGGGGTGACGTGGGCGCGATGTCTCCTCCCAGCTCGGGTCTATTTTTGCAGAACGGTCAAAAAATACATGCCGACTATAAACCGACATACGAGTCGCTGGACCCGTTGCCGTTGGCCTCCTCCAGCGTGGTGAGCCCCAGGTACGACGAGAGCAGGCTGCTGAATGACGGCTGCTTCTTTACGCGCTCGCGCACGGTCGCCTTGGCCACATCGGCGGCCCTAACAAAAGAAAATAAACAACCATGTTTTTTTTGTTTTCCGCCGCGCCCTTACTTTTCCTGGATGGCAGTGCTAAAGACGGCGTTGAGCTGGTCAAACAGGCCCGCGATGACCGAGAGCGGCTCGGGCTTCTCGATGAGGGACCGCAGGAAATCCATGATGAGCCGCTTGGCATTCCGTCTCCGCAGCAGAAAGTTGAGCAGCTTGCCGTGCTCCGTAAACTTGCCGGTGAGGAACACGGGCAGGGACACGGCGAGGGTCCACACAAAGCCCTGGTCCCAGGCGATGATGATGTCTGGCTGGAACACGAACCATCTCTCGCCATCGGCAACTAACCATGCAAGCACTTGAATAAATAAAAAAAGCCAAAGGAGACCGGCAAGAGAACGCACAGGGAGTGGCCTCGGCGGGCTTGGACACGCCGTCGAAAAAGCGGGTGACGGACGCGGGGGGCAGGGGCGAGGGAGGGATCACGGGCTGGTTGAGTGTGGGCGATCGGATGTCGTAGATGCTGGTCATCTTATAAGGCACGCGCGTTTATTCCCAGTATTCTACCAATGTGTTGTTACTTTTGTGGTGACGTTGTGGGCGAGGATGAGGTTGTCGGCAAAGTTGAGCGAGTACGACCCCGTTGGCAGCGCGATCGTGGGCAGCTTGAACGTCGTCTCTCGTGTGATCTGGTACAGCTGTATCTCTGCCGCGGTCTCCTGGATCTGCTTGACGTAGATGCAGTAGATCTTCCCGTAGAGGATGGAGAGGCACACGTCACGGCCGGGCAGCTTTCTCCCCGCGGGCATGGGGATGTCCAGCTTGGGCAGCTTGTTGATGCTGCCGGCCTTGACCTGGAAAAAGTACAGCGAGTTGTGCGCGGGCCCGGTGGACACGGCCAGGATCTTGGACTCGGGCGAGTACACCTGCCAGTTGACGTTGACCGAGGTCGACTTGGTGAACTTGCACGCGTCCCTCTCGGGCGACAGCTGGAACAGCTCCAGACCTACGCTCGTCACCAGCAGCACCTCGTTCTCGGGTGTCCAGTGGAACGCCACGATCGTCGTGGTCATCTTGGACGAGCGGCAGGCGATGCTGAACGCGTGGTTATCGGACAAGCGCACCAGTTCCTGCACAAAAACACAACGGGGGGGCGGGCGCATTTTTAAACGTGCATTCAACGGGGCTCGTTACAATGGTGCGCGACGACCGCTGGACCGCCAGCACCGTCTTGTCCAGCGACAGTTTGAGCGACATGATGTTGCCACGGTTCTCGACCCTGACCAGGTCTCGGCCTCAGCACAAAAGTAAGCACGCACAAAAAACAACGTACCTGAACCGCAGCTCGGCAGAGCCGTCGAGCGGCGTCACGAGCACCTCGCTGTCATGGTGCACGACAAGGATCTGCCGATTGGCGTCGTCGAAAAAGTGTGCCGTGTCCTCCTGAGCAAACCCACCACCACCTGGCAATGAGGCGCGCCGACACCAAGCAAAACAAGTACCTTTTTCGTGCTAAACGTCACAAAGGACGTCGACAGCTGCACCGCCATCCCTTGCTTGTGCGTCTAAAAACGGATTGTGGGCGTCGATTAGGGATTGCACACACAGCCACAAACAGAGAGAGAAAAAAAAAAAGAACCCGGCGATAAAACCACCACAAACTAAAAACGGCGGGCAACACGCTGGTCCTGGTACAGGCGCGGAACAGCGGCGCGCACCAGCCGCAGCCCAAACGCAGACGTTGACTGAGTGCATCCCCTAGATCGATGACTATTTTTTTGCCAGAATACAAAATGTTTTATTCTCTACCTTTTCTCTCTCTTGCTCTCTCTCTCTCTCTACCAGCGGTTGTAGTCCTTGTAGTGCTCGACGGGTGTGGCCCTGACGATGGGGAGCAGCTCGTTCTGCATGCGCTCGGTCATGAGCCGGTACCTGTTGAGTCGCCTGACGATGGCATCGAGGACGTTGCGCGGGTAGGACGGCGCGTCCTTGTTGTCCATCACGACCTCGGCGATGCGCACGAGGCGGGCCTTGCGACACGAGCGCACGTAGTGGAACATGATGGTGTTGGCGAGGTACGGGGGGATGCTGCCGGTGTAGATCTCGCGGTAGTCTTTGGGCTGGTGCTGCTGCCCTTGGTCGTGGTCGCGGTTGTCCCTCTTGCTGCGGCGATCGGGCTGTGCAGCTGTTGCCAGCTTGGCCTCGGGCTTGCTGGGCTTGTGCTGCTTCGGCTGCGGCTCCACCAGCAGGCCCTCGCTCATAAAGTCGTCAAAGTCGTCGTCCTGCTCGTCGCCGTCGTTGACATCGCGCATGAAATACGACGTGGTAAAGTGGGTGTTGGGGTCCTTGTTGGCCACGGGCATGGGCGACACGGGCGTGTTCTCCGGGTCCAGCACTCGCAGGATGGTGTAGCTGGGGTGGACGCCCTTGCGGTGGGCCCACATGACGGCGTCGGCCAGCGCCTGGTTGCCCGCGGCGAAGCACAGGCGCATCAGGTGCAGCGTCATGTGCGGCGAGTAGCCGTTGGTGTGCCCGCGCAGGATGTCGCGCAGGGTCGTGCGGGCGTACAGCGCCAGGATGTTGCGGGCGTTGACGGCACGTGGCGCCTTGGGCATGACGTACTCGATCGACGGGACCTCCTCGTGGGGCTGCACGATCTCGCTGGCCTCGCGCAGGTAGCACACGTCGTAGTTGAACCACGTCGACGGCGTCTGCTCGCGCGAGTTGATCCACAGCCAGTTGAGGTCGCGCAGACGGCCCAGCCGCGCCACGACCTTGAGCGCGTTGAGCGGGACGACCACGTCCGTCTCGGCCGGGCCCGACTTGGCCAGCATGGGCTTGAAGAACCGCTTGTAAAAGTTGTCTGCGATGCACAGCGTCATGGTCGGCTCACGTGCCTGCTCCGCCAGCCGCTTCTTGGACAGGGGGACCAGGCCGCACAGCAGCAGGTTGGCCGCGACGGTCGGCGTCAGCTCGAGCTGGCGCGGCTGCATCTCCTGGCTGAACAGCCGCTTGACCTCGGTGTTGACCAGCGGCCGGTCGTTCTGCCGCGAGATGTTGCCCAGCAGCGTGTTGTACACGTCCAGCGACGGGGCCAGGCCGGCCTGCGTCATGTGGTCCTTGATCTTGCGCAGGATGGCATAGTGCAACGGGCTGACGGCCGTCCCGGAGACCAGCACCGCCGAGCGCACCGTGGAGCTGTCCGGCTCCAGCTGCTCCATGCACTTGAGCAGGTTCTCGTACACGTCCACCGTCAGCGGCACCTTGGACGTCAGCGCCGCCGTGACGACGTTGGTGCAGAACGAGAACGGGTTGACCTTGTCGGGCACGCGCACATCCTGCATCGAGCGCAGCATGGCCAGACGCCGCATCGCAGCGTACGTCACGTACAGCAGGTCCCCAAGGGTCTTGGCCGTGAGCTGGTGGGCCGGGTGGGACGAGCCGAGCTGCGGCAGGACGACCTCCATCGCGCCCAGGGCATGCCGATGAGGGACTGATGCCACCAGGCCAGAGACAGCCGCGTTGTAGAGCGAGACGGGGTCCCATGCAGTGGTGCTCGATGGGGCCGGCATCGTCGTGACCCGATCCCGGATGCCCTTGAAGAGCTGGAGGCACGGGGCCAGGCTGGCGTCGGGGCCGGTCTCCCTGTTGCGCTTGCCGACGGCCTTGACCGTGAGCTCGATGCAGTCCAGACGCAGGGAACGCTGCTCGTCGAGGGGCGTGTGCGCACGCAGATGGACCAGGAACTTGTCCACGATGGCGCAGATGGTCTGCATCCACTTGTCCTGCTTGGATCGCCTCCCAACACCCTTAAGAAAAGGATTACGTAAAAAATAATACAATATTTAGTGTTACGTTGAGGAAGGTGAGGAGGACGACGTCGTCCGGGATCACGCTCGCGTCCTTGAGCAGCAGCGCAAAGAGGCTCTCGGCCGCGCGCGAGTTGTCGTGCAGGTTGCACAGGAGGGCCTGCTGGTACACGTCCGGGTGCAACGCAATGCCCTTCTTTTTGGCGTCCATCAATAGGGCGACCAACTGGTTGGTGGCGCCGGCGGTCCCGTCGTGCTTGAGCGCCTGGGCACGCAGCCAGTAGTCGACCATGTCCAGCTCGGCCCCGTGGGCCTTGCAGTACGCGTCCCATAGCCGGCTGGCCTCCTCAGCTGACCGTACTGCCACGTTAACCCAGTTAAATGCATCCAGTCGTACCGTTTTGAGCCGTGGCCAAAAGGGCCCGTCGAAAGAGCTCACGAGGGGGCCGGACCGTTGGGTTGGCCTCGATGGCAGCAAGCACACCGTCGACCACGTCGCGCGGCGCAGTTGCTGAAAGCGCAGCCCACACCGTCTGGTACTGCGCAGGGATCGCGACGGTGTCGACGGGGGCCAGCTCGAGGGGCTTGAACGACCTGCCCCGCTCGGTCCACCAGCCCGGCAGCACGGCGCTCGTGGTGTCGACCATGGGCGCGTCCTCTGGCAGCGCCACAAGCGGGCCCATGTGCTCGTCGGCGCGGTGGGTGGCCAACGGGGGACGCGTGTCCAGGGCCTTGAGCACGCCGGCAAGGGCCACCACGTTGGCCTTGGACACGTTGGGCGGCAGCTGGTCCAGCGTCATGACCGACGAAGGGAAGGCGTACAGCCCCTTTTGCTGTGGTGGTCGCGGCTTCTTGGCTCCCTTGCCGTGGTGGGTCGCGAGGGATTGGACGGGCACGTGGACCGATCTGTGGCCTGTGCTGCTGGCAGCAGTCGACAGGCTGGTTGCCGCTGCTGCTCGTGCCCTGCTGCTGCCGGCAGAGGAGGAGAACAGGGGGATCCTGCTGGCCATGAACCCTCGTTCTTCTTTCTCTTTTTGGGAAAAATTGGTTGGTCGTGACGTCGCACCAATCAGATGCATCATTGCTATTTTTAGTGATGCGGCGCCTTTTTGTCCCCTCTGGCGGCCTTCTCTTGCTGGCCTGGGGGGGCCTTGTTTTCTGCGAATAAAGGAGAGGGGCAGAGAGAGAGAGAGAGAGAGTGGCGTCGCTGGGCGGGACCGGGCCAGCGGGGCCGGCCCCGCTTTATTTTGAGTTACTATTATTGGTTTCTGAAACGACGCCAAAAGAGGAACGAGGGAGTGTGGCTGCTGCTGGGCAAGCGGCTGCTGCTGCTGCACGTCGGCGGTACTAGCTGTTCCCGTGTCTGCGTCTGTGTCTGTTTGTGGCCTGCTGGTCCTCTTGGGTTTGGCGAGTGGCCGGACACAGCGCACCTTTTTCTGTTCCTGTCACCCATTTTAGGCCAAAGAGGTCGTGTGGGGCAGAGGCGCTGCGCAACCCTGTCGGCACGTGTGCTGTGTGCTGTGTGCTGTGTATTCTTCATGTGTGCGTGTGCATGTCTTGATTCAATTACAAACCTCACCACAATTTGCATGTTGCTATCCTCGTTTTGTGACGTCGGTGACCTATAATTACCTTGCGCCAAGCGCACTCCCCTTTGCAACTAGAGACCACTGACCTCCCTTCCCTTCCTCGCGCAAAGCAGACTCGGATATGGCGATGCCGGCAGCCACGGACAAACCTCGGTCTGCGGGAGCCAAGGACAAGCTGCCCCACTTCACCTCGCTCGCGACCGAGGAGATGGACCGGGCTCGCATCTGGGCCGCCGCGTCGCTCCGGGCCAAGCTGGGCCAGGACGTGCTCACGGAAGAACGGCACAAGTAAACAACATGACTACAATAAACACGAAACCGGTGTGAAACATTCTTCGCCACCCAGGGATTCGGGCTCTGTTCTGGGCAAGATGAAGACGGCGTTCGGGCTGAGCGGGGGCGCGGTCAAGTCGCCGTCCAACTCGTCCACGTCGGCGCTCAGCACCTCTTCCCTGCCCGCGGCGGCGCGTGTCTTTGGCGTGCCAGTCGAGAGGGTACTGGCAGAGTACCCAACCGTCACGGGGCCCTACAAGCTCAAGATCCCCGAGCCGGCCCACTCGATGCTGCTGTTCCTGCGCAGCGAGGACAAGATCAACGCAGAGGGCCTGTTCCGTGTCGCCGGATCGGCAAAACGCGTCACTGAACTGCAGGCCCTCTACGAAGCCGTACCGAAATGAATAAAATATTGTAAATAATTTGCTGTCTTTTTTTAGAATCCAAAGCTCGCACTCGAAGAAGTCCAGCTCCCGAGTGGCCAGATGTCGGTCCACGACGTCAGCACGTGCCTCAAGCAGTACCTGCGTGCTCTTCCCGTATCATCCTATTTGTTCTTTCTTTTGCCTCCTCCTGATTACCCACCCTTTCAACAGGAGCCTCTGCTTCTCTTCTCCTTTGCCAAGTTTGCCCTTGCCCTGGACAAGCTGCCCGCGACCGAGCGGATCGACGCCTGGCAACTGTACTACCTGTGGCTGCCCAGTGCGCACCGCAACCTGACCGAGGCCCTCTTCCGCTACCTTAACCGCGTTGCTCGGCGGCAGAACCGGATGGACACGACCAACCTCGCCCTGGTATTTACGCCGGCGATGCTGCGCAACGAGGCCATCGCCGACCTGCAGCTGCACTCGTTCGTGGTCAACGCCCTCAAGGTCCTCATCGGCCACACGGACGAGATCTTCCGCTGCACCCTGTGGCTTGCCGTGCGCGACAACGAGGCCCTGTCCAGCGGCACCAACCTCAAACGGTCGGGCTCGCAGCAGCAGAACATCCCCCTCGCGGCCGACGACGCAGAGGCAGAGGCAGCCTTCCGTGCCAGCGGCCTGCACAAGTTCATCTCCTCGAGCAGCGCCAGCATGAAGCGGGCAAAGAAGAACCTGGCCGACATCATCAAACGAGGCCTCTCCTCAACAGGGCCAGGGCCAGGGGCAGGGACCGCCGATTCTGCTGGGCCAGACGGTAGCGGCACATCGGCGCTGGCTGCAGTGGCCGCCGTTGCCGTCAGTGCTGCCCAGCCAGGCGCTGCCCCTCCCTCGACCCTTGACGAGAGCAACAACAACGAGCTGCCCGAGGCCAACACCACACTGGTCCCGACAGGCAAGCACAAGCCAGTCAAGCAGCGGTCCAAGTCGCACCTGTGGAAGGACGTGCCCAAGTCGATCGCCTTTGCGACCATCCGCGGCAAGGGCGGCAACGTGTCGGCAGCGGCTATGGCCTACAACGACCAGGACCCCGACGGCACCACGAGCACCAACGGCGACAACGACGCGTTCAAGGGCAACGCCACCATCTCTGCCTCCAGCAGCCGATCGGCCAAGAAGCGCCCCAGTATGTTCACCGTGTCCTCGTCCGTGGACAACCTGGCCACGAGCGCCAGCAGCAGCACCGCCAACAGCGGCACGAGCAACGCCAGCAGCAACAGCGAGGACGCCCTCCACAACCCCACCGGCGACAGCAACAAGCCCGTGACCTCGCCCACCGCCGGCTCGCGTTCCTCTGCCGAGCTCTCCGCCGCCTCGTCCCTTCGCCGCCACAACACCATCAGCACCGCAGCACGCCCCAAGATCCAGATCGACACGGGCTCAGACATCATTGTCGTTAGCCCCGCCGCTGGGGTCGACGACGAGGGCGAGGACCAGACCACGCCCACCAACGCCCAGGTGCCCTTGTCGGCCACCAGCCAGCACAGCAGCAGCAGCGGCGGCATCAAGCGGGCAGCCACGCTCAGAAGAGGGCGGCCTGCGTCTGACTTCGTCGACCCACCACAGCGGCCGCCGTCGATCACCACGGCCAATGCGCCCATGTCGTCGCGGCCGGCAAGGAACGACTCGTCCGACGAGGAGGACGACTTTGACCTGCCGCCGCCCTCGGCACAGATCCGCCACGCGCGATGGAACTCGGACATTGGCGACGTAAATATAATTCAAATTAAAAAAAAAAAATCAGTGATTTTTATTTTCCTCTCTTTTTTTGCAGCAACCAAACCAGACCAGGAGAGCGTCGATGCTGATGGAATTCGACTCGCTGGACGCGGTCGTGGCCGACATGAACCGCGAGATCAGTTAATAAGAATAACACTACCTTTTTTTTTCTTTCAACACGATACCCTAAACACCGATACTTTTTTTCTCTCGTTAAAATTTCTGACTAGCCTGTATTTAATACTCGGATCGAAAAAAAGAAACTGCCGAAAACAAAAAAAAAACCTAAAAAAGAAGAGAGAGGGAAATAAACTGGGGGGGTTGTCCTTTTTTTATTCTATTTTTGCAAAAAAAGAATGTGGGTTTACTTGAGGAGCGATGCAAAAGGGTCGCTGGCCGGCTTGGCTGCGGGCGCGCCAAAGGGATTGCCGTGCGCCGGTGATGCACTGGCCGGGGAGAACGCATTGGGCTGCATGGGCGCAGGGCCACTGGGTCCCGTAGTTGCTCCAAAGGGGTTGTACACCTGCTGCTGTGGTGCCTGCTGGCCGTAGGGGCTGCCGCCGAACGGATTGGCACCAAAGGGCTGCTGGGGCTGGGGGTAGATGCCACCGGCAGGGCCAAAACCGGGCTGCTGGCCGTAAGGGTTGGGCTGGCCATAAGGATTGGGCTGTTGCTGGCCGTAGGGGTTGGGCTGATGCTGGCCGTAGGGGTTGGGCTGATGCTGGCCATAGGGGTTGGTTGGCTGGCCGAAGCCGGCCTGGGGACCGCCGAAACCGGGCTGAGGTCCGCCGAAACCTGGCTGCCCACCAAAGCCAGGCTGTCCACCAAAGCCAGGTTGAGGGCCACCAAAGCTAGGCTGTCCACCAAAGCCAGGTTGAGGGCCACCAAAGCCAGGCTGTCCACCAAAGCCCTGCTGCTGCTGCTGCTGCTGCTGCTGCTGCTGCTGGGGAGCACCGAAGCCTCCCTGCTGGGGAGCGCCAAAGCCACCCTGCTGGTGGGACTGTGTGGGCGCGTTGAAAAGCGAGAGGATGTCGTTCTTGGACTGCTGTGGTTTTGTCGTGGGCGTGCTGCTGTTGACGTCGCCAAAGAGGTCGTTTGTGAGGCCCGATCCGGACGACGGTGCGGTGGCTGTTGTTAATACGATGGGTTAGATTGCTACTGGGCGGAGAGCAGGGAGATCGTTACGGGCGTTGGAAAAGTCGCCAAAGTCGGCAAAGCCGTTGTTGGAGGCCGCGGGCTTGCTAGGGGCAGCAGCAACGGGAGCCCCAAAGAGATCGTCGCCCAGCAGGTTGGCCTGGGGCTTTGCGGCGGCCGGCTTGTTGACGGTACCGCCGGGTGCTGCCAGTGCGGGCACCTGGACGTTGGCCTGCTGCACGAGCACCTTGACGGCCTCGGTGACATTGTTGTTGGTCTGCTGCAGCGCGCGCTTGTTGGCGGCCTCGTTGGAGAAACCCATGCTCTTGAGGGCGCTGAGGCTCTGCTGCTCGGCCGACGTGGACGGGGCCGACGACGACTTGCCGGGCTTCTGGATCAGCAGCGACACAGCGTCGTTGACGTTGCCGCCAGACTTTTTCAGGGCAACCACGTTCTCCTCGGCGTCGGTGAAGCCCATGTCGCGCAGCTTCTTGAGCTCGCTGGCGTACTGGCCGCTGCCGCCGCTGCTCGACTTGTGGCTCGAGTGGCGGATGCTGGCCTCCTCGGTGAACAGCTTGCGCTCGTACTTGTCGCGGATGAACTGCTCGTGCGCCCTGCGAGAAGCATAGCACACCGTCAAAAGGTAAGGAAGAGCACAAGCACAAACGTACGCGTCGTCGTTGAGGGGCGCGGGCGGGTGGCGATCAGGGTGCGGGTTGTAGAAGGCGTTGACGACGGCGTTTCCCTTGCTCTTGATGCTGTCGATCTGCTCCTCTGTCCACGAGTCGAGCGTGACCGACTTGACGCGCGAGATGTGCGTGCCCATGCGCCGGTGCACGCCGGCACAGCGCAGGCAGATGAAGTTGCCAATGTTCCACGACGCCCAGCGCGGGCCCTTCTCGGGGCAGTCGGCGCACACCCTGTTCTCGGGCTGCTTGAGCAGGTCCATCAGGATGGCCTGGTGGCGGGCCTCGGTCTTCTTCTTGTCCTCTGCCATTCTAACTCTGCAGGGCGAATGATTAATTGGCGCTGATTGGGGGGAGAGCCAAAAAAAAACTAAAGGCACTTGGGGCAAGGGAGGACAACGACCCCGCGTCGTCCCCTTGGTGCGCACTCGCTGTCTGCTCGCTGTCGGTCGTCGTCGTGTGCGGTTTTTATCATCCCAGCCCAACCAAAAAAAGCGGCAGAAAAAAACACCGCGGCCAACACACCAAAAAGAACGAGCTGAAAAAGGGAGCTCCTCGGCATGAAATAAAAACAACGACGCGTCAGGCCCAGCCACGGGCCCCGTCCCAAAAGGGGAGGCCCGCCCAACTGAGAGAGAGAGAAAGGGAAAAAAACAACCACAAAAAACCGGATTTCTTTTGAATTTTCTGATTGGCTCGTCGCGTCTGCTGACGTGGTCACTTGGGAGACACACTTGCTAGAATGATGGTGTCCAACCTACGAAGCGACCAGTCAAGGATGATGGCGGGATCGGGCGGGATCGGGCGGCAATTTGCACAATGGCAGACCAGATGCGCATCGCGACGACTGGATTGACGCTGCTGCGTACGTTCCACCCCTCCCCCCCTTTTCTTGCAATTAATTGACGCCCTTGTGTTTTGGACCTTTGATGACCAGAGGCCCTTGCCGTCGAGAAGGGCGACACTGCCTTGGTCGAGCTCTTGCTGCACCAAAAGACGTTTTGTCTGCAAAGTATGCCTTCGATGATCGTTATCTTCTCCTGATTGCTGTTCTTGTCCTACAGGCAAGCGCAGGGCCCTTTTGGTCGCGGTTGACCGTGGCCACTCTTGTTGCGTGACCAAGCTACTCGAAAACGAGGATGCGTCGCTCGTGGATACTCCGTGCGATGGTACCTGCCTGCCAAATTATTATGGGCACGTGAAATTAATTGGGGGGCGGGCAATAGACAACACGGAGACGTTGCTGTACTGTGCCGCACGCAACAACCACGTGTCGATCTTGGACACCCTCCTCAACAAGTCGACCCGATCGATCAACGACATCAACGGCAGCCAAAGTACGCTAAGAAAAGAGGAAAAAAAAAAAAAAAAGAAGAGAATTTTTCTAATTTTTGGTAGTGGGAACGCCTCTGTATGCCGCTGCCATGAACGGTCACATCGCTTGCGTCGAAGTGCTGCTGAACTATCGTGCCAACGCGTTCAAGTTCAAAAACGGCGGTGCGTTTTTAATT
>Ga0302233_10002325_pt1 | contig 12035 bp, 18 predicted proteins | sample II_Palsa_N3_1_FD_193516 | JGI IMG/M metagenome (GOLD analysis project Ga0302233, IMG submission 193516) | Peat permafrost microbial communities from Stordalen Mire near Abisko, Sweden - II_Palsa_N3_1 | ecosystem: Environmental > Terrestrial > Soil > Palsa > Peat permafrost | place: Sweden...
GCCCTGCCCTCACCATCGAGCCCAGTATCCGCGCCGTCGTCGCGTGCGCCGTCTCCCAGCGGTCCGCGCCGAGCTTCCTGAACTTGACGCTCATTCCCGTTGGCAAAAAATGTGTCGCCCCTGGGACAGCATGGCCATTGCATCGACTGTGCTGCACTGCACTTTCCCATTGCCTGCCAGCCACACACGGCGCCGCTTGCCGTTAGAGAAAGAGGGAGGGAGAGATGAAGGACCAAGTGCGCGTGTCCGACGCGCCAAAGAAAATGTACGTTCCCTGTTTCCAGGTTGCGGTTCTAATGCACCCTTCCTCCTCGTCCGTCCGTCCGTCCGTCCGTACAGAACTGGCATCAAGTTTGGAGTGTTCTCCCCGCAGGACATGTACGAGCTGTCCGAGCTGGAGATCTTCAGGCGCGAGCTGTACGACCCTGCGACTCGCCAGCCCATGAAGAACGGTGTCTTGGACCCCCACCTCGTACGGCTCTCCTCCACCGTTGTTGCAACCGCTAACCCGCAGTTTTAGGGTGTCTCGACCAAGCTGGGCACGTGCACCACATGCGGCAAGAAGCTGGCAGACTGCACGGGCCATTACGGACACATCCAGCTGAACTTGCCTGTTTTCCACATTGGCTTCTTCAAGGCCATCATCCAGATCCTCCAGAACGTCTGCAAGGTGAGAGAGAGAGAGTCTGTGCTGCAACCTCTCGCTCTAATCGCAAGCGCAATAGAACTGCAGCTCGATCCTGCTCGAAGAGAGCGATCGCACGCTCTTCCTGCGCCGCATGCGCTCGCCCAACCTCGACAGCCTCCAGCGCAAGAGCTTTGTGAAGAAGATCAACGAGCGCTGCCGCAAAAGCCTCTTCTGCGAGCACTGCTGCTTCATGAATGGCCCTGTCAAGAAGGCCGGTGCACTCAAGATCACCCACGATCGGTTCGCATTTACTTGCTTGTCTCTTGTTTTTAGAACAAATGAAATTGTCTTGCAGCCAAAAGCTCGGGACGGCGGCGCGCAAGTCTGGCAAGAAGGGCGATGAAGACGCTCCAGAGGACCCCGCTGAAAAGTACCGCAAGCTATACGACGTAAGAAGGAGAAAAAAAAAATGGATGGTATACTAAAGTTTAATAAAAATAATGAAATAAAACAGACGGCCGTCGAAACCAGTGTTGACATGAAGAACCACCTGAGCAAGGCCATGGATGACCTCAACCCCCTGCGTGTGATGGAGATCTTCAAGCGCATCTCGGACGAGGACTGCGAGCTCATGGGCCTCGATCCGGTCGACGGACGCCCTGAACGGTTCGTCTGGACGTACTTGCCCGTTCCTCCCGTGTGCATCCGCCCCTCTGTCGTGATGGAAACGGCAGCTGGAACGTAAGTGCCATTTCGCTAGCATATATTTTTTTTCTAACTTGCGCATGGAATAAATAGCAACGAGGACGACATCACCGTCAAACTGCTCGAGATCATCCACATGAACAACATTATTCGCAACGAGCTCGACAAGGGCGCGCAGGTCCAGCAGATTGTGGAGCACTGGGACTTTTTGCAGCTGCAGTGTGCCATGTACATCAACAGCGAGCTTCCCGGCGTACCTCTTTCTCAGCAGGTATTTTTTTGTTTTGTTTTGTTTTGTTTTTTGGCGTCCCCGGTTTTTCTCACCGAGATCGATAGATGCAAGGGAAACCGATTCGTGGCTTCTGCCAGCGCCTCAAGGGCAAGCAGGGTCGCTTCCGTGGCAATCTCTCTGGCAAGCGTGTCGACTTTTCGTCGCGTACGGTCATCTCGCCCGACCCCAACCTCAAGATCAACGAGGTCGCCATTCCCGAGCTCGTCGCCAAGGTGCTGACGTACCCCGAGCGCGTTTTTGCGCACAACATCGAGCGTCTGCGCCAGAACGTGCTTAACGGTGCCGATGTCCACCCCGGAGCAAATTACATTCAGTACCCGGACAACAAGAAAGTCTACCTCAAGTTTGTCGCCAACCGTGCACACCTCGCCAAAAAGCTGGCCGTCGGTGACATTGTCGAACGTCACCTCCAAGACGAGGACGTCGTGCTCTTCAATCGACAGCCCTCCCTCCACAAGCTCTCGATCATGGCTCACTACGTCAAGGTCCGCCCCTACCGCACCTTCCGCCTCAACGAGTGTGTGTGCACGCCCTACAACGCCGATTTTGACGGCGACGAGGTAAGAAAAAAAATGAAGCAACGTTCAGAATTTTATTTTGTTCCTTCCTAGATGAACTGTCACGTCCCTCAAACGGAAGAGGCGCGCGCAGAAGCCCTCACGCTGATGGGAGTCAAGGAGAACCTCGTGACGCCCCGCAACGGCGAGCCCATGATTGCGGCCACACAGGACTTTCTCACAGCGTGTTACCTGCTCACGCGCAAGGACGTGTTTTTCGATCGCGCTCAGTTTGCACAAGTTTGCTCCTTCATGGTACCAGGAAATATAGCTGCATTCATTGATCCTTTTTAAAAGGGAGACGCGCTCACGCATGTTGACATCCCTCCGCCGGCGATCATCAAGCCGGTAAAATAAGTACACGTGGAAAACAACGTAATAAAATTATTTTGTGTTTCTAGAAAAAACTGTGGACAGGAAAGCAGATCTTCAGCGTCGTCATGCGGCCTTCCAAGGAATCCAAGGTCCGCGTCAACCTCGATGGCAAGTGCCGTACTTACACGTCGGGGTTGGACATGTGTGTCCAAGATGGCTGTATGTTTTCTCTTTCCCCTCGCTCTCGTTTACTTTGCGTGTTTATATATTCAGACCTCGTCATCCGCGACAGCGACATTATGTGCGGCACGCTCGACAAGGGCAACATCGGCTCAGGCTCCAAGGCCACGATTTTCTATGCCATCATGCGTGACTATGGCACCCAGGAGGCAATCGACTGCATGTCCCGTGTGGCCAAGCTGAGCGCTCGCTACCTCGGTTCGTTCCAGCCTCTCCCAGTTGTTTTCAATGTTCCTTTTTTTTTTTTTTGCGGTAGGTCAACACGGATTCTCCATTGGCATCGAGGACGTCCGGCCGGGTGACAAGCTCGTGCGCGAGAAGAACGAGCTGGTAGCGCGCGGCTACGGCAAGTGCGACTCCTTTATGGACGAGTTCAAAAACAACAAGCTTCAGCTCGCCGCCGGCTGCACCGCCGAGCAGACCCTTGAAGCGAAAATGATGGGTGAGCTCAGTAGGATCCGTGACGACGCCGGTCAGATTTGCTTCACCGAACTCGACAAGCTCAACAGCCCGCTGATCATGGCCAAGTGCGGCTCCAAGGGTAACTCGCGAAAAAGCTTTTCTTTTCTTTTTTTTTTTTTCCATGACAAACATACTTTGTTACGCAGGCTCCAAGATCAACATCTCCCAGATGATTGCCAGTGTCGGCCAGCAGGTCGTGAGTGGCACGCGCATCCCCGAGGGTTTCGTCCAGCGCACGCTGCCTCACTTCCCCGTCAAGTCCAAGACGCCTGCCGCCAAAGGCTTTGTCCAAAACAGTTTCTTCTCTGGGCTGACCCCCACCGAGTTCTTCTTCCATACGATGGGTGGTCGCGAGGGTCTGGTCGACACGGCCGTCAAGACCGCCGAAACGGGCTACATGCAGCGCCGTTTGATGAAGGCTCTGGAGGACCTGTCTACCCAGTACGACCTGTCGGTGCGCAACTCGTCAGGCCTTGTCGTCCAGTTCAAGTACGGTGACGACGGCTTGGATCCGGCCAATATGGAGGAGAACGACAAGCCTGTCGATCTCTCGCGTGCGTTCCTGCACGCTCTCTGGATCAAGCGCGACTACACGAGCCCCAGCCTCACACCCTTTGAGATCAAAGAGCAGACCAACGCCTTCCTCGCCACCAACGCATTCAAGCAGAAAGGCGTTGTCAACGTCAATGACCCCATGGGTCTGAAATCCCCTGCCACCGTCAGTGACATGTTCCGGGATCACCTCGAAAAGTTCAGTATGTTTTTATTGCTCATTGTTTGCAAATTAAAAATATTTTTTTTTTCCCCCAGTGAACACCAAAGCGCAGGAGCTCGCAGACATCCGCGAAAGGCACGGCCTCTCGCGAGCGGACGGAACAGACATGGAGGATGTATGGAAAATGTTATGGAATTGTTGTGAATCGACCAAAAAAAAAAATATTTTTTTTTGTTTTGCTACAGGACGACTACAATGCATCGCAAATGGCCGTGGTGGACAATCTCTTCCGGCTGACACGCGACCAGCTCAAGGAGTTTTTCGACATTGTCAAGGAAAAGTACTTTCGCGCCGTGATCGAGCCCGGAACGGCCGTCGGTGCTGTCGGCGCCCAGTCGATTGGTGAGCCCGGTACCCAAATGACCCTCAAGACGTTCCATTTTGCCGGTGTCGCCTCCATGAGTTCGTCGCCTGCCCTTTGCAACAAAAAAAAATATCTAAAAACAAAAACAAAAAAAAATACACGTAGACGTTACGCTCGGTGTACCCCGCATCAAGGAAATCATCAACGCCTCCAAGATCATCTCCACGCCCATCATCACAACAAAACTCGTCTCAGAGTTCCACGAAATCTCTGCGCGTGTTGTCAAGGGCCGCATCGAAAAGACGACCCTGGGCGATGTGCGTTTTTTTTTTTCTTCCCCCCCCCTAGTTTTAGTTTTATACTGATCGTGCACCTACTGTAGATTGCCGAATGCATCTACGAGGTGTTTGACGACAGCGACTGCTACATTGTTGTCAAGATCGACATGGAGGCCATCAAGGCCTTGCAGCTTGAGATCACGCTGGACTCGATTCTCACGTCGATCATGCAGACGCCCAAGCTCAAACTCAAGGACAAGTTCAAGCTGCGCAAGTTTGGGAAAAACTCGTACACTTTTAATTCTTCTTTTTTTTTTTTCCCTTTCTTTTCCGCTAATGTGCTCTTCTTCGTCCTGCAGGATCAAGGTCTTCCCGCCAAAGCAAGAGACAAAGGTCAAGAACAAAGAGACTGGCGAAAAGGTCGAGACGGAATTGACCAGGATCGACATGTCGACCGTGCTGCAAAACCTGAAGCAGGCCCTCCCCAAGGTCATTGTCAAGGGCATTCCCACCGTCAACCGCGCCGTCATCAACAATGTCGGCAAGGACACCACCAAGTTCAACCTGCTCGTCGAAGGCTACGGTCTCCGCCAGGTCATGGCCACCGAGGGTGTCAACGGCCTCCAGACCACGTCCAACCACGTCATGGAGGTCTTTACGACTCTGGGCATCGAGGCCGCACGGTACGCTTATTGTTTATTATTTATTTAACAACGAAAAAACCATGCTGCAGCTCAACAATCATGAACGAGATCCAGTACACGATGGGCAGCCACGGCATGAGCATCGACACGCGCCATGTCATGCTCCTGGCCGACTTGATGTCGTGCAAGGGTGAGATCCTCGGCATCACGCGCTTCGGCATCGCCAAGATGAAGGACTCTGTTCTCATGCTCGCCTCGTTCGAGAAGACGACCGACCACCTCTTTGACGCTGCCATCTTTGGCAAGGCTGACAAGATCGAGGGGGTGTCCGAGTGCATCATCATGGGCATCCCCATGCCCATCGGCACGGGCCTGTTCAAGCTCGTCCAAACTGGTCTCAACGAGAAGCGCACCCTCGCGCCCAGACAGCTCCTTTTTGACTCGCAAGTCTACCACACCACCAGCTAGAAAACGTAAATATTGTACAGAAAAAACCGGAAAAAAAAAACGAAAAAAAAAACGAAAGATTTGTGACAGTCGTCACATCACATTCTTTCTTTGTTATTTTTTCCTGCCTGTCGTTCTGTCCTGGTCCATGACAGGTCGACCTCTGTGCGCTCAGCTGGACGTTCGGTCCGTGTGTGTTTGGCTGCAGCACTGAGGCGGTCCTGGCACCGCCGAGTTGCAACGTCGCGTTTCATCAAAGTTGTGACTTGTTTTACACCAAGTGTTGTTTGTTTTTATTGCGACGCACCTGTCTTCTTCTTTCCCCTCGCCAGTGCTGTCCTCGCCAGTGCAGTCCTCCAAACACTAATTTTCTTTTTTCTCGGGACGAAAAAAAAAAAAAATGCAGACGCAACGACGATGAGCTTCCCGCCTCCATACAACCCCCCTCCGGGCTACAGCGTCCCCTCGACCGGCTTCCCTGCGGGCTACCCTGCTGCCCCCGCCGGCAACACGGGCTTCCCCCCTCAGCCTGGCTTCCCTGTCCCAGGCGCCAGTGCTAGCGCCCCGCCAAGCTACACCCCTCCCACCGGTGCGTCTGCGTCGACCTATCTCGATCCCAAGGCCAGCCCCGCAGCGCCGGCCATGGCCTCTTTCACGGCCCCACCTGGCTTTAGTGCACCGCCTGGCTTCAGCGCACCGCCTGGCTTCAGCGCACCGCCTGGCTTCAGCGCGCCGCCTGGATTTACTGCGCCGCCTGGATTTACTGCGCCGCCTGGCTTTGGTGCGCCTCCTGGCTTTGGTGCACCTCCTGGCTTTGGCGCCGCACCTCCCACGGGGATGCCCGGCGGCTTTGCTCCATCGGCGGCCACCCTGCCGCCCGCCGCTGCCCCAGCGTCCTCGGCCAGCGACGATACGCTCGCCGCGCTGCGTAAGCAGCTGGCCAATTTGCATGCTACCCCCGTCGTTGCTGCCCCCGTTGCGACTGCTGCTCCTCCTGTTGCTGCCCCGGCCAAGACGGCCAGTGCTAGTGCGCCCCTGCCTGGCTCGTCCACGATGCGTGCGGCAGAGGCCGAGGCCAAGATGAAGCGGATGGAGGCGTGGGTCAAGGCGGGCTGCCCCGGCGGCGATTTCGAAAAGTACGATGCTGCTGCGCCCCTGCCTGGCTCGTCCACGGTGCGTGCGGCAGAGGCCGAGGCCAAGATGAAGCGGATGGAGGCGTGGGTCAAGGCGGGCTGCCCCGGCGGCGACTTTGAAAAGTACGACGCGGCCAACGGCGGCAAGCCTGCTCCCAGCAAGACGAGTGGCAACCCTGCGGCGACTGCCTCGTCCGGCGGCATCCCCTCGTCGACCGCGTCGTCGGGCGGCATCACCACTGCCACGAGCACGATGCTCTCGCTCGCGGGCCAGCAGCAGGAGGCCGAGATCAAGCGCAAGAAGGATGAGGCCGCCGCGTTGCAGTCGTCGCTCGACCAGCAGCGACAGGACGCTCTGATCGCCGAGGAGGAGCAGCGGAAGCAGCTGCAGGCCCTCAAGGACAAGATCATCGGCAACACCATGACGGACGTGCAGAAGACGACCGTGCTCAACCAGTACAAGCGCAAGATTGCCGGTGTCGACCTCGTGTTCGTCATGGACTGCACGGGCTCCATGTCTGGCTGGATCAGCGAGTGCGTGAGCAAGATCAGCAGCATCCTCGACTCGGCCGCGACCACCCTCGGCAATCTGCTGCCCCCCGGTGGCGAGATCAACATTGCGTTTGTGGGCTACCGCGACTACTGCGACGGCAACAACCGGTCGATCGTGCACGATTTCATCCCGTACAACCGCATTGGTGAGCTCAAGTCCAAGCTAGCGGCGATCCGCGCATTTGGCGGCTGCGGTGGGTTTGCGGACGTGGCCAGTGCCCTCTACAACGTGAGCAAGCTCTCGTGGGGCGCCTCGACCAAGCTGATCATCTGCTTCAGCGATGCCCCTGCGCACGGCAGCTCGTGGAATGACAGCTACGGCGATCCTTACCCCGGCGGCGACCCCGAGCACCAGGACCCTGAGAAGCTCATGTCCAACTTTTGCGCCAAGGGCATCGACTTCCACTTTGTCGAGATCGATCCGTCCACCGTCAAGATGATGAACCGCTTCTTCGCTGCGTACCACGAGAACAAGCTGGCACAGAGCGGCTCGGGCCAGTTCTACAAGCTCAACCTGGGTTACGAGACGTCCCAGTTCCTGCCCAGCATCGTCAAGGCCATCAAGACCACCACCAGCTCCAGGATGAACTATGACAAGATCGCAAAGATGCTCAAGGATGCTGGCGTCTCGACCCTCTAGTTCCTCGCGTACCCTTAGTTGTTTTTTTTTTTTTTTGCAATTTACACACGAAAATTCTGGTCGCGGACGGGCGAATGGAAGGGCTGCTGTGGTTCCACTGCAGCCGATGCTACCGCGACGCCGACGCGCAGCAGCACCCGGTGGCATCGTTCCATATCACGTCGTGCTCGCATCTGTTGTGCGCGACGTGCTTCCGGGAAGGTTTGCAGCCTGGTTTGCTTCGTTGGTGCCAATTAATTTGCTTTTTTTTTTTTTTTTTTTGGTTTGGTCGCACCATCAGCCGTCGTGCCCAAGAATGCCCAAGAATGCCCCGTGTGTCTGGCCGCCTGTTCGATGCTGCCGCTCAACGCCCAAGTACGAGCGAAAGCGAAGCGGTAGCTGATGTGGCCCCCAAGTAGATACCGCCCGATCTGCGCAAGGTTTTCATGGACCCAACCGAGTTGACGCAAGACCTGCTGCAGACCTACCAGGTACCGTGCATTTGCTTAATTTGGGAGGGGAGTCTGACCCGCGTGCGGCTCAGTTCCAGCGGACGCACCAAGACCGGTTCATCGTGTATCTGAGGGACCTCGTCAAGAAACAGCGCGACATCCTGCAGCGGGCAAGGGCGGAGCTGCTCACTGCGAAGGAGATGCACTCGTACGTGCCTTGTTGTTGTCTCTATCTGTGCATAGCGTACACCCCCTCGATCGTGTGCAGGGAGATGGTCAAGCTACGCCAGGAGAACGAAAGGTTGCAGCAACAATTGCACTTCATGCAGCAACAACAAGGTCAACTGGGCGGTGCAGCCTCAATATTCAACAGCAGCCGATCCAACGCTGGCGCCCCTGCCGCGGCGGTCGATCTTCATGGCGGCAGCGCAAGCACGTCTGGCAACAACGGCTTCCTCTTGTCGTCGTCGCGCCAGAGCAGCAGCAACGTGTTTGGCAGGTATGCAAGTTTACCTTCTTTACCTAAATGATTTAATTTTGTGCAGGTTAAACACACCATCGCTGCAGCAGCACCAACAGCCACCTGGAGAGACAGACGACAGCCGCTTTCCCGCTCGCGTGCCGTCCACAAGTCGATTGTCAACCTCTGGTGGTGTAACATCTACCCCGTTGGGTCCAAATCGGCTCACCTTGCGAACTCCGCCAATGTCTGGTCGCATCCAACCGCCGGCGGATTCGCTCCTCTCGCTGCAGCAGACTTCTACTTGGGCCAGCACGTACGAAGCAACACACATAAAAATATTATTTTTATTTTTTTTAATACAAAAAATTAGATTCAACTCGACGTCTGCCGCTCCGCGACCAACAACGACAGCAGCGCCCCATCGTCACCAGCAGCAGCCGCAACCGCCGCAACAGCCGCAACCGCCGCAACAGCTGCAAAAACAACAGAACGGCTCGTTTTCGCATCAAGCAGCGCCGTTCGTTCAACGGACGACAGGTTCCTTCTCGTCGATGCCGCAGAACGGGGATGACGCGATGGTTGTGCAACGCCGTCGCAACATGTTCCCGGGCAGCTCGCAAGGCATGGTGTTTGCCTCTCCCATCCAGGTCCGCTCCTCTCAAGTTCGCTAACCTTCGTTCAGTTCGCTGTATTTATTTTTGTACAAGTCCCTGTGCGTATTTATTCGAGCGTCTTTTCAAACATGTCGTAGTGCGTTTTCTGCATGCCGAGGTGGGTGTATGTCGCCTTGGCCGTGGTGTTGTCGTGCTCGGCGTAGAGTCGCAGACTGGCGACGTTGCCTGCCGATCGGGCCAACCCCTCGATGTGCTTGAACATTGACGAGAAAATCTACGCTCGTAACAACGCCTTTTAGTAAACAAGCGACTCAACACTGCCGCTCGCGCACCTTTTGCTTGCGATACTCGGGCAGCACATAGACGCTTTGGAACCACCAATAGTCGCCTGTTTTCTCAGTTAGACTCGTCCATGAACGACGCTTGCGCACCGTTGTTCCAATCGCTCCACTCGGCCGTGATCATGAGGCACCCCGCAAACTTGCCATCGACCTCGGCGACGACATAGAACCCCTGCGGAATTGTGCTAAGCGAACAAGGTTTTTAAGCCACGTGCCTTGTTGGGCGAGTCGATGAGCGTCTGCGCGCCCTTGGTCACAGTGGCCAGGTCGAGCTTGCGCCCCTCTGTCTCGAACGCCATCGCCACTGTCGTCGCAAGGGCATCATTAGCAATTGAGAGGGCATGCGATGGTCTACCATTGGCCGCCGCGATCGCTGCGGCGTCGTCGGGCGTGCACGCCTTGCGAATCGTCGACATGTCCCAGGAAAATGTTTTTGCCTCTTTTTTCTTTTTTCTTTTCCCACAGTGTCCACCGAATGGCCCTGCTGCCTCACGACGACGGCAACATAAACCGGGCCGATGGAGAAGGCGAGGACGACGACGACGACGACGGCTCAGAGGCCAGCAACGATAGCTTTATGAGGTACCCGGTTCTACCGCTAAGGCCACTTTTTGTTTGCTGAAGCTGAGGCTTGCTCTAGATGGGAGCCCTTCCAGGCCCTCGAGCCACCGGCAAGAAGGAAAGTGCGCAGGCGGCGGACGACTGACCGGGAAGATCGTGAGCGCGTGTGGCAGGAGATCGGGATCAAGCTGGACCCCGGGCTCGTGCGCATGCTGAGCTACCAGCACGGCGGCCGTGCTGGGCGCAGGGGCAAGGACGATGACGGCGGTGATGGTGGCGGGATCGAGGGGAAGCGAGATCGCAATGGTATGTCGTCGTCATCGTCTACGCCGTGGCGACCGCTCCCATCTAATTCTACCTCTGCGTCTACGTCGGCCGCGGCGAGCGCGACCGATGCGACTGACGTGTCCGTCTTACCCGACGCCGACCACGAGGAGGCCGGGATCGCTGCAGCCGTCGCCGAGGCAGACGCCGCAACGAACGAGGACGCTGTTGTCACAAGAACGAGGAGACCCGACCGGAAAAGGAGGCTGCAGTCAAGGCCCTTGTTTAGTGCCAAGACGGGCAAGCGGGTGGGCATCTCCGCAAAGCAGAGCGAGAAATTGCACATCGAAGGGATGGCCAACGCGGTGCTGGTGGCTGGTGTCAAGGAAGTGTGGCAAGAGTTTGTCAACGAGCATCCGCGCAAGGGGCTGGAGGGATCCCTGAACGAGTCTGCCTTTGTCACGGCCGCGATCCTCTTGGACGAACTATTGAACCATGAGCTAGAGCTGTAAAGTAGACAAACGAAAAAAAATTCTTTTTCTTCTTCTTCTTGGGAAACTGGAATGCAAGCAAGCAAGCAACAGAACAACGAAACTACTCTGTCCGTTTTGGTTTTATATAGAAGATACTTATCGATTTCGCATTCACGCAGGCAGAGAGGATAGACTGCTTACGCAGTGGGCTGCTGCACAATGGGCTGGCTGTGGGCACCGCCGAGGAACTTGATGGCATCGCGCTTCTCGAGCTGCATTGGACCAAAGAGAATAAATATAAACATAATTCCTGTTCGCGGATGAGCACGGCCTACCTCGTGGATGTCCTGAACGGCGGTGCAGATGGGGCAGATGGCCGTACCGCACATGCTGGCGTCCGCGTGCTCCTGGATGCCAAACTTCTCCTGGACCTCGCGGCGGAGGCGATAGACGTACAGGTGCGGGCAGAAGCACGCGGGCAGGCTGAAGCCCCTGCCGTCGACCTGGCCGGCGATGTAGCCAAAGGTGCAGGGCACGCAGCACCAGACGGCAAGGCACGTGGGAAGGTCCTTCCAGCACTCGCACACGCCGATGTCGTAGCCTGTGTCGTGTGTTTTTTTCTGAGCAAACCAGCACAGCTGGAAAAAGAAGCACGTACCCTTGGTCTCCCAGAAGAAGGACGAGGAGAGGTCTCCGTTGACCTGAGTGTTGATCTGCGCCGCCATCTGTGAGGACGTACTTTTTTTCTATTTTCGAGGCACATGGCCAGATTGAGTGCTGGGTTTGTCTGTATAGGCGGCGAGTCACGGCAGAACAGGCTGAGAGAAAGAGAGGCGGCGAGAGCAGGGCAGTCGGAGCGAAAGAGAGGCGGCGAGAGCAGGGCAGTCGGAGCGAAAGAGAGGCGGCGAGAGCAGGG
>Ga0302233_10002326_pt1 | contig 12033 bp, 6 predicted proteins | sample II_Palsa_N3_1_FD_193516 | JGI IMG/M metagenome (GOLD analysis project Ga0302233, IMG submission 193516) | Peat permafrost microbial communities from Stordalen Mire near Abisko, Sweden - II_Palsa_N3_1 | ecosystem: Environmental > Terrestrial > Soil > Palsa > Peat permafrost | place: Sweden...
CTTACGTGGATTTATGGAGGGCAAATTCCTGACAGCGTCATAGAATACGGTATGTTTCCACGTCGCCGCTTTCTCATCGGTTCGCTCGCTCTCACCACACTCGAAAGCCTCCCGGCAAAATCCCTCTTCGCTGCGGCACCCATCTTGAAAGCGCTCCCCGCATGGAAGCCCGGCGTACTGGAAATCCATCACCTCGCCACCAATCGCGGTAACAGTGCGTTGCTAATCCTGCCCGACGGCACCACCATGATGGTGGATGCCGGTGCCATCTATGGCACTACACCGTACCTCAGCGACCCGCTTCCTTCCGGCCAGCGCCGTCCCGGCGAATGGATCGGTCGCTACGCAAAGCGGCGTCTTGAGGCCAGCGGACTGACAGCTATCGACACCTTCCTCCTAACCCACCTTCATGGCGATCACGTCGGCTATCTCTCGCCGGACAGCCCGCTTTCGTCTGAGGGCACTTATCGGCTCACAGGCGTATCCGACGTAGCCGCCATCGTCCCGATCAACAGGTTCGTCGATCGCGCATGGCCGGACTACACCTATCCAGTACCTGCCAATGTCGATTTCCAGAAGAACTACCGCGCATTTCTCCAGGCGCAAAGCAAAGCAGGCAGAAAAATCGAGCGCTTTCGTCCCGGCTCCAAAGACCAGTTCACCCTGCTGCACAAATCTGCCGGCTACCCCAGCTTCGAGATCCGCAACCTGATCGCAAACGGCGAGGTCTGGACGGGCGAAGGCGAGCAGACAAGGAAGCTCTTCCCGGACCTTTCAACTCTCAAGCCTGCAGACTACCCCGCGGAGAACCCCTGCTCCTGCGCCATTCGCCTCCGCTATGGAAAGTTCGGCTATTACACCGGAGGCGACCTAACGAACGACACCAACTACGGCCGCGATCCCTGGCGCGACTCCGAATCTCCAGCCGCCGAAGTTTGCGGTCCGGTCAGTGTCGCTGTCGCCAACCACCACGGCTACTTCAACGCCAATGGCGACCGATACGTTCGCGCACTGCAGCCGCAGGTTTTTGTCATCCCGGCATGGGATTCCGCGCACCCGACAGTCAATGTGCTGAACACGCTCTTCTCCAAAGCCATCTACCCGGGAAACCGGGATGTCTTCTCAACCCTGGTCAAGCAAGAGAATCGCATCGCCAATAAAAAGACCGACGACCTCAAGTCACGCGCCGGACACATCGTCGTCCGCGTAGAACCCGGCGGAGAAACCTTCGCCGTGCACATCCTCTCAAACACAGATGAAAGCGACACCGTGACGGCCAGTTTCGGCCCCTACACCGCCTGAGGCACCCACTACTACACCCCAAAGAGCCACCACACCCTTGACACGCGCGATACACTTAAATCAGCAGCAAAAGCACCTGCCCGGCCAACCGCCGGGCATCGTTTTTAGGCATAGCCCATACCCGAAGTCCAGACCTAACTCTAATTTCCTGAAGACTTTACGCAAAAACAGGGGGGAGGGGGGAGGGTCCACCCACCCACCCTCGGGTAAACTGAAACTCTAAGGAGCTCCCACAATGCCGCACATGGTTTTCTGCACAAAATACAAAGCTGAAATGGAAGGCCTGGATGAACCACCCTTCGACTCCGACTTCGGCCAGAAGATCTACAAGAACGTCTCCCAAAAAGCCTGGGGCGAATGGATCGAGCGCCAGAAGATGCTCCTCAACGAGTACCGCCTGCAGCCCTGGACCAAAGAAGCCCAGGAGTTCCTCGTCGAGCAGATGAACGAGTTCTTCTTCGGCACCGGCGGCGAACTTCCCAAAGAATACGTAGCCCCAACGCATTGATGTAGACTGTACATACCCCAGACCGCTGGCCCGCAAGGCGCGAGCGGTCGTAATAGCAACAAGTCGGGACGTGGCTCAGCCTGGTAGAGCGCACCCTTGGGGTGGGTGAGGTCGCTAGTTCGAATCTAGTCGTCCCGACCATTTTTCTCAACAACTTAGCAACCCCGAGCGAGCGAAATAGGTGCAGACGGGTGTCAGTTAGGCCGAACGACCACTTTCAGGGCTGGAACGAGGCAGCTCCATCAGTCAACCTTTGGATAGGTTCGGTATGCTACGAGTTCGGCGTTGAACGAAGTTCCGCTGACTCGGGAAATTCGCAGAAGCACTTCGAAGTATGGGAACTCTTTCACATGCAACGTCCGTCGAAAGCTCTCCATCTGGGACTCTGAAGTGAGGAACTCTGCCGCAGCACTCGTCGAATCGGAGTCCATTCCTGCAAGAATGATGACATTGCCATCATGGCTTGGGTTGGGCAGGTAGGCGACCACACTATATCCCGTAAGCGCATTCGGGTAGAGCGGCGCCGTATAGAGAGCCTGTTCCCCAGGCTTCGGATGTTGGTTGGAGATGAAGGCATGCCCCTGCACATGGTCGAAGCCCACGATGAAATTCATCTGGTCATCAAAGAGATGGACCCACGGATTAGCCTTTCTTCCGCCGATCAGAATTACATCGTTGCGCTTCATTGCATCGGCCGTGTAATAGCGGGAGAGCGTTAGATGCGGCGTGGACGCGGCTGACATTTCGGCCATCACCAGTTGCGCCGCGCGCACACTGCCAAACGTAATCAGGTTATGCGAGTCGATCTCGTCAAGGTCCGTCTTGCGGTCGGGACTCAGGTCTCTCGATTGGATCTGCCGCATGTACTCGCGACTCAGGTAATCCTGAAGCGATATAGGCTGATGTGTGATGTCTTCAATCACGCTGACGGAATCGTCAGCCAGCACCACGTCTGTCTGTTGATGACCAGGAGCGAATGCGTTCCAGAAAGCTGCCAGTGCGGGTTTTGACTCGATGGGCACAGCCGACTCGCGTATCGTGCGGTTCTCCAGCAGCAAGTAGATGCAGGCCGTTGCGAGCAGCAGAGTTGCCGTCGCCCACCAGACGCGTTCACGCAGTCTTCGCGGGTGTGCTGCCTCTGCAGTGGTGTTATCGCTGCTGAGCGTTGTCGGTCGCGTTTGTGTTGCCGTTTCCTCCGTTGGATGCAGACGCCGATGGAACACCGGTTTGTAGCCGCCACGGGGAATCTCCAGGACCAGCGGCTCGTGCACTCCTTCGGTGGCAAAATACAGCTCGATGCGTTTGCGCAGCTCGGTCGCATTTACCCGGACGATGTTGTCCTGGCTGCGGTCGTAGGTTGGTGGACGGCCAAAGACCTTCGCGCCGATCTCCTGCTCGTGGATCTCCATCCGGTCCGGCTTCAGCGACTGTTCGCCCACATAGAGAAGGAAGTCACGCAGACGCACGGAGCGACTAAAGTGGCTGCTGCCAGCCACACGCTCCACCAGCGCACGGCGCTCTTCCACGCTGGGAGACGTCTCCGCGAATCCGGGGGCGACCATCTCTGTCGTTGAACTCATAGATATCTTGGGGCTGCCCAACAAACGGTGCCAGTCTAGCATGTGTGGCACAGGGCTGGCCCGCCGCATCATGCTCTCCATTTCATGTAATGGACATGCTCTTTACCGTAAGAACTTTCGCCCTTTTATCGATTTGGTATGGCAGCATGCTCTTGCACTTTCCTTCATTCGGGGCATGTTATGCCGATGCCTCGCCAATGGTGGAGGGTCTTAGCGGTGTCTTCCGGTAAATTAACTTGCTCCCTCTCTTGCTGTGGCTCAGGATTGGCTGTTTTTAGAAAGCCCTCTCAGTAAGCTCTCAACTTCCTGGTTTCAATGGCCTCAGGCCAGAGACACAGACTGGATTGCTCTGAGTGTCCAGCATCAAGCTCTTTGGAGGTCTCTTGTGTACAACGTTCGCCGCAATCGTCTGATCGCTTCCGCAGTCTTCGTCCTGGCAAGTTTCGCCCTGACTCTTTCTCTCCATGCACAACAGTATCTTGGCACGCTGACCGGGCAGGTTAAGGATGCGACAGGCGCCAACGTCCCCAACGCCGAGGTCTCGGCCACGGATGTTGTGACCCACTTCACTACGAAGACGGTGACCAATGATACCGGTGGCTATTCCATTCCGTTCCTTACGCCCGACGAGTACAGCATCACCATTACGGCCAAGGGCTTTCGTCCCGAGTCGCGAACCGGTATCGCGTTGACGGCCGGTGGCAATGTAGACACGGATTTCTCTCTAAAGATCGGCTCCCAAAGCGAAAGCGTTGAGGTGACGGCCGACGCTCAGCTACTGGACACCAGTTCTGCCAACCTTGCGACAACCTTTTCGACCAAAGAAGTCACCGACACACCGAATATTGGACGCAATCCGTTCGTGCTCTCAACCCTGGCAGCGAACGTATACTCCGGTAATTACATGCAGGGCAAAGCCAGTGGCTTCACCAACCCTTTTAGCGGAACCGCTGTGCAGATCAGTGCGGACGGAAGCAGCGGACACAATCGCATTACATTGGACGGCATTCCCGACGACCCGGCAGAACGTCTCTCCGGCGCCAGCTACACAGGCTTCGTGCCTTCGCCAGAGGCCGTCCAGGAGGTCAAGATCCAAACTGCACTCTACGATGCCCAATATGGTCACGGCAACGGCGTCATCACCAATACAGTTCTGCGCTCGGGCTCGAACCAGTATCACGGCTCGGGATACTTCGTCTTCCGCAATACATACATGGACGCGAACACCTATGAGCGCGTACCTACGCAAAACGCGACAGGCGCTGCAAGAACTCCGCGCGTAAACGACACCTGGACGCAACCGGGCTTCGTCCTCGACGGCCCGCTGAGCATCCCCCACGTCTACAACGCGAAGGACAAGACGTTTTTTATGGTGGCGTATGAACGCATTCAATTGCACCAGCCCCTGCCCTACCAGAGCCTGGTTCCAACCGTCACCGGCACCAACCCCCTCACGGGAGCAACCGATGGCGGAGAGGTGGGTGGCGACTTCTCTGCCCTGTGCAGTGCCTTCAGCGCAGCCGGTGTCTGCCTTCCCGGCAAGGGGCAGCAAATCTACGACCCAACCTCAGTTACGGCGGGCAACGGCAACCGCACACCATTTGCTTACAACATCATCCCCAGCAACCGCATCAATGCGGCTGGCGCTGCGCTGCTGAGCTACTTCCCGGCTCCTAACAGTACCTTCAGCCCGACGGTCAATTACATTTCATCAAATACTACGGAGCCCAACAAGTATTTCTCCGTGGTCACTCGTATTGACCACTCGTTCTCGGACCGGCACAAGATTAACGCCACCTTCTTCAAGGACATTCTGAATCAGCTTGAACCTAACGAGGGCTTTGCCAAGAACATAGGACCTTCCACCGCGACCAATGGTGGAGATGGCTACACTGTATATCGCAATAACGAAGGCGGTAGCGTTGACGATGTCTTCGCTATCTCTCCAACCCTGGTCGTCGACTCGCGCTTCGGCGTGATCTACCATCCCTTTGGCCTGGTCTATCCGGGCAATGTGTTCAACCTCAGCAGCATTGGGATCAACGGCACTAACCTGCCTTATCAGTCGTTCCCCAACACCACGGCATCGGACAGCTACGCCGGTCTCGCCGGCGGCGCGGACGGCCAGATCAGCGAGGACACGCTTGGCTCGGCATCGCTGCTGGTCGCTAAGACACTGCAGCGGCATTCTCTGCGTGTTGGCTTCGACGGCAACATGAGCCGTTACAACGTACAGAATCCTCAGAGCGGTCTGGGCAATTTCGTATTCAACCGCCAGTTCACTCAGCAGAACTCCAGCGGCCAAACCGGCACCAACTGTCCGACCACCAACTGCACCGTGGGCAGCGACACCAACTCCGGTAATGCCATGGCGGCACTGTTGCTAGGCGCGCCCTCCAGCGGTTCCTATGGCAACCAGGTCGCCTATGCACTGCAACAGATTTACTACGCCTTCTATGTGCAGGACGACTGGCGCGTCAACAGCAAATTGACGGTAAACATGGGCCTGCGGTGGGACTATGAATCGCCGCTCACCGACCGCTACAACCGCCTGAACGCAGGCTTCTGTGTCACCTGCACCAATCCGTTGCAAGCAACCGTCTCCGGACTTGCATTGAAAGGGGGCCTCACTTTCGTCGATACTTCGGCGTCACCGAGCCGTTACGCAGCGCCACAGAAGTACACCAACTTCCAGCCGCGGTTTGGCGTTGCTTACCAGCTCAATCAGAATCTGGTGCTGCGCGGCGGCATCGGCCTCATCTTCTTCAACACCCTGGAGAGTCCCCTTGGCCAGGGTTTTAGCAACACGACTGCATACGTAGCTACCACCAACAACGTATATCCCACCAACTTCATCTCCAACCCCTATCCCTCCGGCGTACAGGCTCCGACAGGAAGCACGCTGGGTCTTGCAACGCAGCTCGGCCAATCGGTTAGCTACCCGGATCCCAACCATGTGCAACCCAGGATGCTGCAGTGGTCGGCGAGCTTGCAGGTACAGCTACCGGCCCAAATCGCGTTGGAGATCGCCTACTCCGGTAACAAAGTCTCGGACCTGGAGATCAACAACAACATCAACGATCTTCCCGCATCATTGATGGGCACCAGCGCTTCGCCGCTGTCTTCCGCGCAGATTGCCGCTCTCAATGCGCAGGTGACCAATCCCCTTGCCGGCCAGCTGTCCGGTTCCTCGCTCAACACTGCGACCGTCCAACAATACCTGCTTGATGTTCCCTTCCCTGAATTCACAGGCGTAACCGACGACTACATTTCTGCCGGCAGCGCGTCCTACAACTCGCTGGCCATCTCGGTGAGGAAAGCATTGAGTCACAGACTGGAGGTGCAAGGGAACTTTACGTGGGCCAAGATCATGGACCAGAACGTCTATCTAAACCCACAGGCAAGCACGCCGTTCCGCTACCAGGATCCCACTCCCAATCTGCGTGGGAACCTCTTCGGCACCTACCACTTCACCCAGTTCAACAACCTTCCCGAATATGCCCGACTGCCACTGGGCGGCTGGAGCCTCCAGGGAGCTCTGCGCGCTTACGACGGTCCGCTTGTTCCGGCGCCCGGAGGCGGTGAAGGCTCTCAGTATGGTACTTCCACCACCTATACAGAGCTTTCCAGCCCCACACAGGGAAACCGCACCTATGCGCGCGCCTTCAATACCTGCTACACCAACTCCGCCGGCGTACCGCAGGTGACAACGGCTTCTACACCGGGCTGCGATGCGCTTAGTCCTATACCAGCATTCCAACAGAATGCCACCTTCACGCTTGCCAGCATCGGCCCGTACCTCAACATTCGCGAGCTGGTACATCCGCTGCTTGATCTCTCCTTGTTCAAGCAGTTCAAAATTCACGAATCACTTAATTTCGAGCTGCGTGGCGAGTTTTTCAATGTCCTGAACACTCCCAACTTCGGAGCGCCGGGTACCACACCCGGCACTGCCAGCTATGGAGTCGTTACCAAGGCACAGGTTAACGATCCACGTCTGACGCAGCTTACAGTACGAATGAACTTCTAGCTAAGAATTAAGGATCGGACCTCTGGAAGGCTTCGGCCGATGGAGGTCCGTTTCTTCTAGACGCGGTAGTACTGATAGCTGGGAGCTCGGCGGCTGAACTCGCACCGCTCTTGCCTCGCCTTCGAATCGGCAAAGTAAAAACTCAGGAAGCAGTATATTGGGGGCAAGTATGCATAAGTGGACTCTGAGTGCGGTGCTATTTGGGTTAATGCTCGCATCGCACACAGGGCAAAGTTCCGAGTTGGTCCACGTGGAAGAACAAGCGCCTGTCGAGATCCACAAGATTGCGCCCGGTATATTTCTGGTGGACTTCGGGCGAGTAGCATTTGGAAATCTTTCATTAACATCTCCCGCTATATCCGGAACGGTTACAGTCCGGTTTGGCGAAGCACTGAAGGATGGCCGGGTAGACACGCATCCACCGGGCTCAGTACGCTATGCCGAAGTCAAAGTGACGCTGAAACCAAATGGAACTACGATTGTCGCTCCTCCAGCGGATGCGCGAAACACGAAGAGTCCTGCGGTGTTGACTCCAGCTTCATGGGGAGTACTGACGCCCTTTCGTTGGGTGGAAGTGAAGGGCTGGCCAACCGAACTGCGCACCGATCAGGTTCGCCGCCGTGCTGCATTCGACAGCACCTGGATAGACGATGCTGCAACGTTCCATTCGTCAGACCCTATGCTGGATAAAGTCTGGGATCTCTGCCATTACTCCATCAAGGCGACGACATTTGCCGGCATCTTTGTTGATGGAGATCGTGAACGGCTGGCGTATGAGGCGGATGCTTATCTCACTCAGCTGGGCTACTATGCCGGAGACGCCGACCCGCGGATGCCGCGCGCCACCTTCGATCGCCTGATAAAGTACCCAACCTGGCCGACCGAGTGGGCACCGCAGATGGTCTTTATGGCCTACGCCGATTGGATGCAAACGGGCGACAAAGCCTGGCTGGAAGCGCACTATACGCAATTGAAAACCAAGATTCTGGATGAGCGCGTGGGACCAGATGGATTGATTACAAGCTCGCCGGAGCAGATCAGACAAGGGGATATTGTCGACTGGCCGCAGACGGAACGCGATGGGTATGTCTTCACCAGCGTGAATACGGTTGTCAATGCATTCCATCTGCGCGCTTTGGAGGAGATGGGCCAGCTCGCTGAAGCCCTGCACAAGGACAACGAAGCTGCGAGATTTATGGAGCAAGAGAAAACGGCGCAATCGGCCTTTCAGAAGAAGCTCTTCGATCCAGTGCGTGGACTCTATCGTGACGGTGTAGGAACCGATCATACTTCTTTCCACGCAAATCTATTTCCGCTGGCGTTCGGTCTCGTGCCTGTGAGTGAGCGTCCGAAGGTAGCACAGTGGCTAGTTGAGCGCGGCATGGCCGGATCGGTCTATGCAGCCCAGTATCTGCTTGAGGGCCTCTTCGAGAACAACGAGGATGCGGACGCGATCTCCTTGATGACCGCACCGGGCGATCGCAGTTGGCGTCATATGGTAAAGAGTGATGCGACGATTACCTGGGAGGCCTGGGATCAAAAATACAAGCCGAATCAAGACTGGAACCATGCCTGGGGAGCAGCCCCGGCGAATCTTCTGCCACGGTTCGTGTTGGGCGTCCAATCTTTGACACCGGGCTGGAGCCGAGCGCTAATCCAACCGCATCCTGGATCTCTATCGAGCGCTGAAGGCGGGATGCCAACGCCGCTCGGTGAGGTATCAATAGGTTGGATACGACAGACGAATTTTGTCTTGAAGATTTCCATGCCGGCTGGCATGACCGCGAAGGTCATGCTACCTGCGCTGGAAAACTCAGGCCGGGTACTGGTCGGTGGCATTCAGGTAAACGCGCATCGCGAAGGCCAGTGGTGGGTTCTAGAGAACGACTTGTCAGGTACCGTGGAGATCGAGGAGCGATGAGGAAATTGAGCAGGGTTGGGTCGCTAAGACTTCGTATCCCCGCATGATGTCGTGCCTTACTTCCGAGCAAGAGCTTTGTATCTTAGGTCAATCGAGATGAAACACTTCCTGAAGCGGCTGCATATTATCGTCTGCACCGCCTTTTTCAAGATTCTCGAAAAAGGGTTCCATCTCCGCCTGCCAATAGGTATTCACGGGATGTTGCTTCATCGCGGCACAGCAACGATTGAAATCTTCCGCTTCGAGATATCCAACCAGCGTTCCATCCCTGCGAAGAAAGAGTGAGTAATTCTTCCAGCCGGTTTCACGCAACGCATCCTGAAGCTCCGGCCAAACAGTTGAGTGACGCGCCCGGTACTCCTCGACTCGCTCCGGCCGAACTTTTAGTAAAAAACAGACCCGCATGCTTCCCCCTTCCGATTGTTTTCACTACAAATCCATAGACACTCGGTCAACATACTAAGACTGGATGTGCCCAGTTACACTTTGCCCACTAAGGTGGGCACGCGGCTGATGAGACTTTGTGACCGTAAATTCTGTGAGACACATCAAGCGCATTGGATCACCCAATTGCCGCTATCAGTCGGATCGGCGGATGTGAGCAACACGCGGTAAATGGTTTTCCCCCAACGCTCAACGAGCCAGTCATCGGTAAGATCAATTTTTTCGATAGTGGGAGTTATAAGCGCAGAGTCGTACGTGAGAGATACACTGCGGGCCGATGCGCCGGTTGGGGTAAGCACAACATGCCCTTTCGAATCCTGCGTCGGAACGCATGGAGTCATGAAGGAAAGCTGTACTGGGACCTTCTTGTGCAGCCGGAAATCTTCGTTCAGATGAATGCGGTTCGCAGAGCGGTCCAGCGCCAGTGTACGGGTCCAGTTTCTGATTCCAGCTTCTTCGGGATAGGCAGTAGCGAGATTCATCGAGACGGATGCTCGAGAATCATCCGTCGAATAGTGAAGATCGCTGGCTCGGTAGTTGGGACTCTTATTGTTCTGCATTACACCGCCGACGGTGGGTAGATTGTGATAAGCAGACTGAACCGAGAATTTGTAACGCGCTGCGGTATAGGCTTCCGGCCCAATGTCAACAAAAATGGGGTTGCCGTCGTGAAAGACGATGAAACTGCCCGAGTCGTTGTGACCATGCGGCCGCTGATTTGGAGCCGCCTGCATTGCGAGATAAAAACCATCGGTTGTCTCTTCCTTAATTCTCGCAGTCATGAGGCCGAGATCGGGATACCACGAGTCCCGAACCAGAGCGTCTCTTTTTTCGCCAGCGATCGCTTTCGCCGAAACGAGAACACAGGGAAGCACCCTACCCAGATGTCCTTGATCGTCCGTAACTGCCTCGCCGCGAAGCGCGGCGGCAGAAGCATTGAAGGCGCCATAAGCCTGTAGCGTACTGTCATTGATCGCAGTGCCAATGAGATAGACAAACTCTCCTGACTCCTCCATCTTCGGAGGCGCGTCACCATAATCAACGAACCACGGTCCGTTGATGTGGACATCCGCGATGTAGCGAAACATCTTACGAACGAACGGATTGGTGAGTGGATTGCCCGCTCCACCTGTAGCCGAGGTAAGCAGAGTGCAGCAATCGAAGTACGAGCCTGGCGATACATTCCAGTACCCCGGGCCTTCCTGACAACAGGCATCGGGCGAGTAGTCCTCGAGATACTGATCGACACTGCGGCAGATCTTAAGAATGGCGGCCTTGCGCCGGTTCGTATCGGGCTCGAGCAAAAGATTCGCGGTCAACCAGTTTGAGTCGATCCAGGGCGTCCAGTTGTTTAAGTGATGCTTTTCGTTCTTGTATTCTTTGAACATCCACAAGAAGTCGTCGCGCTCAAAAGCTGGATCGAGAATGCGGCGCTTGACTTCGAATCGAATGCGGCTCGTGATCATAGGGTTTACCTGATTGAGCTGGTCACCAAGCAGGTAGTGGATCCAGGACATGACCGCTCCTGCGTCAGCCGCAAAGAGATCGACGATCGGCTCCTGGACGTCAGGCAATCCGGAACCAGGATGAACTCGCTGCAGCGAAAGATGCGCAGGAAGCCCCCAGAACGTCTCTTCACATTCGAGCCAAATACCGTTAACTATCTCGTCGAGAAAACGGCCTTTACCCTCCACGCACTCGCCAAGCACAAGATCCAGCAGACGCGTACGGCGTGTGAAGAAATAATGCTCAAAATGCGAGCGGTTTCCGGTTCGCTTGTACTCAAGAAAAACGGTAGCCGGAAGCACCTCCCAAGTTGTCCCGTTTATCTTTTCGGCACGCGCTACAGCTTTATCCGCAACCTCTTTGTGTACCTGTTGCCATGCCTCGCGCTCAGAAGCTCTGGGATAGGGGTGCCAATCCGACGCAGCAATCAAAGACTTGGCCAGCAGCTCCGCGGTAAAGGTGGAGGAGAACAGGTTCTTCGGCTTGCCGGGAAGATCGGCTCCTCCCGGTTCGGCGCTCACGGCTTCCCTGAGTACAGCACCCGCTGCAAATGGCAGATGTGTGCTGCCGAGCAGTGCCGCTGCACCTGTAATCATCTCTCTCCGATTCATCTTCATCATCTTTATCGTTTCATCTCTCTGTAAGTGCATAGGATTGATTGAGAAACAAATCCGTGTAGCTATAACTCGACAGCTAGAACTGAAATTGCCTTTATGGAGCTACGACGTTATTACGCAGAATA
>Ga0302233_10002327_pt1 | contig 12030 bp, 17 predicted proteins | sample II_Palsa_N3_1_FD_193516 | JGI IMG/M metagenome (GOLD analysis project Ga0302233, IMG submission 193516) | Peat permafrost microbial communities from Stordalen Mire near Abisko, Sweden - II_Palsa_N3_1 | ecosystem: Environmental > Terrestrial > Soil > Palsa > Peat permafrost | place: Sweden...
GCATAGCCACAAAGGCGTCCTGCAAATTTATTAGAAAAAAAAAAATTTTTTTTTTTGACCAAATATACCAAAAGGGCCTTGCACTCGTCAAACAGGACCGCGTCGTCAAACACACTGTTGCAGCCGAAATGGGCAAACAGCTTGAACGAGAACTGCAAGTACGCAGCAGCCGCGAGGGTCTCCTGCTGGTTCAGGTTAGGCACGTTGTTGACGAACCCTGCAGTCATCAGGGACAGCCGAAGCTCATAGTTGCTGTTGAAACTGCGGCCAAAACGGTATGAATTTCGCAGCACCTATTAATTTTACATTTATAAATGCACAGTTTATTTTTTTTTGAGACTTGTTTTACCTGAAGCCAACTCGTCCAGCTCTCTTTGGGCGCCTGAACGACATACTGGATGGTCTCGCCAGTGCAAATATCCTTGAGCGACTTGATCAATTCCAGGTGGACGGCCACCTTGGAAATGGCCTTGCCGAAATCCAGCTCCCTATGCGGGTTCATCAGTTCGATCGGTGTAGTCTTGGCAAAGGCGAGCTCGAGTAGATCCGTGATCAGTTTCCAGTCGTCGGCAGTGAACACCTGAAATGACAATAAACACAAGATAAACACGTACTCCACCAAAAAAAAAAAATACAAACACCTTCAACGTCTTGGAAATGAGTGTATGCAGACAGATCGCGCCCGTCTTGCCGAGGTTTTCGTTGCGCTGGGTCATGAAGGTGAGAAGCAACTCCAGGTGCATTTCCAGCAATGGCTTTGCCGACAAAACGGAGAAGAACGCAGTGAAGAGCTACAAGGACCAAACAAAGATTAAAACAACAGCTATTATTTATTTATTTTTATTTTTTAAAAAAAAGAATCGTACATCAACTTCAGATCGCAACGCTTGAACCCAGAGATCAGAGGGCAGTTCCTGCTTCTTCGACTCGGTGTCACGCAGATCCTCATATATGGGATGCAACACGCTCCGCAGCACCGTCCTCCAGTACTCTTGCGCGTAGGACCGCCCACTGCTCCGGATAAGCAGGAACAGGGTGTCGAGGGCTAGAAGCAAATGTTGATAAAGACTTTTAAATAGTCTCACAAGTACCCTTTTTGCGGATGGCCAGCGAGGGAGAGTCGATAACCACGCGCGACAAACCAGACAGAATCGGATACCATTTAAGGAAGAAGCCGTCCATGTCGAGTTTGCCGAGGACATTTGGGGCGTTCTGTAGAATTTGCTGCGCAAAAAAATAGGAAGAATGAGGCCGCGTCCTTGACGACACACACGCAAAAAAATAAATAAATTTCATACCATGGAAGGAGATAGTGGCCCTACGGCAGTGGTTGAGAGGACCGAGAGGATGCTGCTGGAAGACGAGGACGCGTTCAGTGCAGGATTTGACGTGGTGGCAGAGTCGGGCGAGGGCAGTTCGGGCTGGATGGAAGCAGCCTCGGTGAGCTGCGCAGCGCACGATTGCAGGAGGTGGATGGATGCCAGCGCAATGTCTTCACTTACCGTGTTGAACGTAAAGTCGACGAGACAATTGACAAAGTCCACAAAGGCCGAGCTCGCGTGCTCAAAGTGGTGCGTGAAGATCGATGCGAGCAACGAAAAGGCCTGCGAGACCATTTCCCGTGTCTTTTCCGATGATGCTCTGCGGTGTGCATTAGAAGTGATTTTTCTTTGTTGGAGCAAGTAATACCGTCCGCAGATCACAAAAATCGACTTCCAACCAGACTTGATGTGGTGTGATCTGGCCTGGATCATCTGTTCGAGCGACCGGAGAGCATACTCCTTGATGGTTTGGGACTGGCTCCACTTCATGATGTGTTCGATTGGCTTCAAGAACTCACCCTGGGTGTGGAAGCGGCCGAGTTCGTCGCGCTCGAGGAATTTCATTGCAAGCTGGCGCAATGAATCCACTGCCATTGTTGCCACCGTCGGGTTGCTGTGCGTTCCGACCTTCAATGTTCCATATTTAAAAAAAAAAATTTTTTTTTTTGGTTTTGACGTTTGAGCGCAAGCAAAAACATACCACGTTAAAGTAGGGCTGCAAGACATTCCAGATTTGTGACCACTCGAGACGAATGCGGTTGATGTTGTAGTAGGCAAGCTCAATGACCTTTTGAAGCGAAAACAGACGCGGGGTCTTCGCAAGGCTGACTTCTTCGCGGGACACTTCGCACAGGCACCGGAAAAAGTGGACAATCGACTGACCAGTGAGGCCACCGGATGACGAGAAGATGCGATCGATCGCCAGGATCATCGACTGCGACTGGAACTCGCGCACGATAATGTCCAGCTGCTGCTTGGTCTGTGGGCTTGTCTCGGCCGTCTGGATGATCGTGCTGATCATCATAATCGTCTGCTCTTGGACCGACTTCTTCTTCTGTTTGTCCTCCTCGCTTTGACCTGCCGAGCTCGCCGTCGTCGTCGTTGCTGTAGCCGCCGCGTCAATGGGTGTCTTGCCCATCGCCTGCACCAACTCGATCAAAGAGACACATTCGAGCACTTGCGCCCACGACTCGTTAAGGGCATTCCGATGCTGATGGGCAATGCCAAGAAGGCTGTGCACCGCAGCAATATTCTTGGACTGCAGGAGAAAAGAGTTGAACAAGGAAAACGTACAGGGGACGTTTGACATACCCTCATCTGCGTCACGTTTGAAAGCACAGTAAATGTGTAGAGCGACTGGATAAAGGACTTGAGCGGAGTGGCCAGCATGTTTTGGCCTGCGACGTGAATCGCATTCCTAAACAAGAGATGAAATGAGTAAACAAGAATATTCTGTGTATGGAGACGTACGTAAAGCCCTCGAGAACCAGCGCGATCATGTCCGTGTCCGCATCCGTGCTCTCCTCAAACAGGACAGCGAAAGCAGCAAGGATGGGCATCCACGCCACCTCAAACATCGGCCCGACGTGCTCTGCATGCGAGCCAGAGTGGTAGACGGTTGCCGAGGTCTGCTGCTGTAGAAGGGTCTGGAGCTTCCTTGTGAGCTGGCCAACCTGCATCCGGTGAAGCTCCTGGAGCTGCTGTGTGCTCAAGTTCTCGCCCGCAGCGGCGGCCTTGACGAGCTCGGCAGACTGCTCCTCCTCCATCACAATCTCATCCTTGGAAATATCGTCGTAGATCTGGTCCAAGAACGCGTCCTCGAGGTTTCCACCATTGTTGATGCCTCGGTTGTTTCGCAAAAATTGCTGCTTGGTCATTTTATTCTTGACTTGATTACTGATAGTTTTGTAAGAATTAGTGTGGAGCTGACAACAAACAAAAAAAAGGGGGAAGAACCTGTGCAAATCCGTGTTGAGCATAATGACTGAAAACGCAAGTGTGTAGGCGGTATCAGCGTTTGCAAAAATGTCTGGGTTGTTCTCGCAGAAACGATCGGCAAACTTTTCCATGAGACGATCGATCTTCTGAGACTCGCCGGGAAGACGGAATGCCTGATTTTTATTTTATTTTATTTATTTAAGAACAAATTCAGTGCGGAAAAAATACCTGCAAAAAGTGGCGCAGGGCGTTGTTAAATGTGAGGTTCTTAAAGTTGAACTGGTCGACAAAGGCGTGCATGATCTTGATCAAGTTCTAAGGAGGCGGAGAAACACTTTTAAGAAAGCAAAGAAAAAAGAGAATGCGTACAGGATCCTCGTCGCCAAGGAGCTCGCCAATGGAGGCTTTGCCGAGACCGACAGTTGTGAGAAGGAACTTTGCGACCGCGTCAGCATCCTCGTTCACAAATCCGTTCTGCTGGAGGAACTGGAGACCCTTCTTGGGCTTGCTCGAGTTGAACTTTTCGATGCCTTGTTTCAAGAGCTGATGAAAAATGTATTTCTTTTAGAGTTTGCAAGGAAATGAACGAATCCGATGTACAGTTTTGCGCGACTTCATTTCTTGGAACGCCGAATCACCAGCTGACGTATTGTTGCCGCCGGCTGAAGCAGGAACAAAGACGTTTGCACTAACCGACCTTTTTTTTAGGGGGGGGCCAATATTTAGAGAGCGTAATTACACATAGCGTACCCAGAATCATCTGCTGCACCTACAGAGTCAATGTTGGCGGTGGCCTCGGGAGACATTGTGCCCCACTGAACGAGCGAACGGACGACGGCACTCAAGGTCTGCAAGCCACGTAGACGAATCTTGCGGATCTGCCATACACGAGGATGTCAACTCTTCTTTTTAAGTTTGTTTCGACTACCTCGGCGAGGCTCGTCTGGTCCGTTGCACCCCAGCTCTGCGTGAGGATGCGCGAGACTTCCTTGACTGTAGTCTCGAAAATGTCCTCGCCGTTGACGTCGCAGTCATAGTTGAGGTACAAATCAACGAGGGTTTGCGCGTTCGAGCAGATTTTGATGAGGGCCTGTTTTTTGTGCAACCGTAAGAAAAAAGAAAATTAATAAAAAAAAAATTTGGCATACCTGCATGACCATTGACTTTTGGTGGTAGCTCGAAGAAGGGGCGCCGAGGATCTGCAAAAAGATATCGCGGAAGAGCACCTGGATCTCGCTCTTGAGAGGGGCCTTGAAGTGGCTCAGCAGCATCAAGAAGATGGACAGAGACAGGTCAAAGAGCGACGCTGTTGGTTTTGGCAAACGAAAAAAAAAATGAGATACGACAAGAAGGAGCAAGCCGTACGATTGGACGAAATGCCATTCTTGGAGAGCGGCAGGCAGAGGTCCTTCTTGACCAGGGACACGTAGAGGTCGTTTGTACGGAAGACGGGTCCTGGGTTGGTGAGGACCGAGAGAAGCAGTTCGAGCGCAAGGATGCGACCACGGAGCTCGTTGGAAGTCTGGTCCAGCACCTGGTTGGTTTCGTCTGGCGACTTGGACAGAGAGCACAAGCGGCGGAAGAGCAAAAACACGTCCTTTCGCAGGATTTTGGTGAACGACGGGGACGTGACATCGTAGGGGTTCAGCACCTCGCCCGTCTTTTCGTCGCGAACGATCGCTGCAGGGGAGGGCTGCTGAGAAGAGTCTACATGGCTCGCATTTTAAGCACTGAAAAGAAATTTCACTGCACGAACCATCGCCCGTGGTCACCGACAGGTAGTTCATGGCCTGATTGATGTCCTCTTGGCGCCGTTTCTCCTCTGCCTCGATTCGCTCAAGGTTCACCTGGACAACACGTACATTAGCACAACGCCAGGAAGGAGGAAGACCTACCATCTTGCACTCTTTGGAGCACACGGGATCCTTGGTCTGCGAGCAATAGTGATCCGCCTTCTTGTGGCAGACGATGCAGAAGCCGTACTTTCCGGGCTGTCCGTCTCCGACAGTGGCCGGCGACGGTGTCTTTGCGGCTCCCGCTGCCTCGACCGCATTGTCGCCGCCATCGGTGCCGTCAGTCGCAGACCCGGGCGCCTTGAGTGGGGACAAGGGGCTTGGCGAGCTCTGGACGCTTGTGCCCACGTCGGACGATGTCGCTGCTGCACCATTGACGCCTGCAGCACCGGCAGCTCCATTGAGCTCGGGTGATGCAGGTGCACTGGCCGCGACCTTTTTCTCAGACTGCTGCTGCTGCTGGATCACGACGGCGTGTTTCTCCAATCGCTGGAACACCTGGTTGACGATCTGTGTGAGGGCAGCCTTGGCAGTCACCTACGCCGCCACCCGCGTGCGGTGTTAGTTTTCAGAGTGCAAGAGTGTGTGTGGGGTGTGTGGGGTGTGGGGTGGTGGGGGGCCATACCTGATTGACGGTGCTGCGTGAAAACAGGAATATGTTGAAGCACGTCTGCACGGCCTTGAGGAGGGCAACGTCGTGCACCTCGCACGAGGGCGACGTGATCGCCGTCAGGAGAACCTTGATCACCTGCAGCTGCACGGCGGCCTCTGTCTTGCCCGACACGAAACACCCGCTGACAACGTCAATGATCTGGGACACACAACAACGTCGCTGGTGAGTCTCATTGGGGCCGCCGCAAACACGCGTTGGTTACCTCTGAGACCAGGAAGCCGTTCTGCTTGGGGTCGTACAGGGCGCCGCGGAGGTGCCTATGCGCAATCAGCTTTTGCACACAGTCGAGCGTGGTCTCGACGACCTTGGGCGAGCCTGTCTCGCACGCGAGCTTGAATGGGTACCAGAAGTGGTCAGCATTAACGAGCTTGCTGTTGTCGGACGCGTCGCCGTCGATAAACTCCTGGGGGGGCGTAAAAAACATTTGCATGTGTGCTTGTGTGTGTGCGGCGTGTTACCTTGGACGACTTGAGCTTCTCCAGCGCCGACTGGAACGTGTCGCGCAGTTCGTTGTTCTTGCCCGACGACGGCAGCTCGACCAGGATTTTCTCAAGCACAATCTTGAGCAGCATCCCTGGACCAGTGCGCAGGATCAGCAAGGACGACCAACACAAAAGAGGAGCCACGAATCACAAAGGTAAGGAAGGGAAGGGAAAAGGGTGGTGGTGGAGGAGAGCAAGGGGGTGGGGTGGGGGGCACACCAAAGCGTGCGTGGCACCAAGCACGAAAGGAGAGGCCTGATCAGGGCGCGATACACACGGGAAATATGCCGGCTATTTAATCGCCCTCGAATGTCGCTGAACGACGACGGCGACGAGCGAAAGCCGCTCGTGGCCAACGAAGAAGGCGTGAGCTACCACGGCTCGTCGTCCGCGTCGGCCGCACGCCGCCGGTCGGAGACGTCGGAGGACGAGGAGGAGACCAAGGCGAGCAGCAAGGCCTTCCAGTGCGTTTAGTTTAGATCGGCTGATCTTCGATTGACCTAAACAGTGCCGCGCGTTTAGGTACCTGGTCCTGGGCCTGCTCGTGTTCTTTGTGCTCGGGTTTGTGGGCCTGGCCATTGCCCTTTCGGTGATCGTGTCCAGCAACTCGTCGAATGGCGAGGTGGTCCTGCCGGTAAGCGTCTTTTTTTTTTTCCCTTTCGTTCTGCTCCTTTTTTCTCACGCCTGGCGCTACCAGCCTTCCACGAGCGACGTCGACGTGCTTCCGCTGCGCGAGCAGTCACAGCAGTGGGACATTGTGCTGGACTATGACCACAACCACACGATGACCACGCTGTTCACCGAGTTCACGTGGACCAACCTGGACGTGTCCCCAGATGGCTCGACCATCGTCTTTGACGTCCTGGGCGACATCTACACTGTGCCGATCGGCGGCGGACTCGCGACGCCGGTCCTGGTGGGCGTACCCTTTGAGACGCAGCCGCGCTACTCGCTCGACGGTTCGCAGATCCTTTTCCGGAGCGATCGCAGTGGCAACGACAACCTGTGGCGTGCCAGCACATCCGACTACCTGGACCTGCACCAGATCACAAACGAGACGTACCGCTTTGTCAACAATGGCCAGTGGAACAAGGACGGCTCGAGCGTGGTCGGCGTCAAGTGGTTCACTAGCAGCCGATCGATCCCTGCTGGCGAGATCTGGATCTTTGGCGTCCAAGACCAGCCCGACACCCAAGGTCGCAACCTCGTCCCTCGCGTCAACCTGAACGCCCAGGTCGGCGCCGAGGAGCCCATCTTTGACCCCTCCAACACCTACGTCTATTACAGCGAGAACACTGCCGATAGCAAGACAAACTGGCTCTACAGCAAGGATCCCCATGCTGGTACGCAAAACGGTGTATTTGAATGTTTAATCCTTTTTTTTCCCCCCCTTCTGCTAGGAATCTACAGCATCCTCCGTGTCAGCCTGGCCACCAACCAATCCGAGGTCGTCACGGGTGGAGTTGGTGGTGCTGCCCGTCCAGTGATTTCTCACGACGGCAAGACGCTCGCCTTTGGTATGCTCATTTACGTTGCCTTGCATTAGTTCATTTTTCCATGTAGTTCGCCGTCACCTCTTCAACGAATCGCTCATCCTGCACGACCTGGCTACGAGCGAGGAGCGTGTGCTGTACCAGTCCCTTTCGATCGACCAGCAGGAAACCTCGGCTACCCACGGTGTCTACCCCAACTTTGCCTTCACGCCGGATGACTCGTCGATAGTCATCTGGGCACTCGGCAAGATTATCCAGATCGACGTCAACACGGGCGTTGCTGCCCCCATTGACATCCAAGTCGAGGCCACAATTGCCCTTGCCGATACGGTCCGTGCCAACATCACCTCGGCGTACGGCTCCTCGTTCAAGACCAAGATCGTCGAGACGGCCACGGTCTCGGGCAACCTTGTCTTTTACACCTCGCTCGCGCAGACGTACGTCTACGACAAGACCACCGGCTCCAAGAATACTGTTGTCTCGTCTCGTCCGCCCGCGGCCAACATTTTCGAGTTCACGCCCTCGGTCTCGCCCAACGGCAAGCAGCTCGCGATCGCGTCCTGGGACGACCTTGACATGGGCGCCATCGAGATTGTCACGCTCAACCCAACCACAGGCCAACAGCAGGATGGCACCGACCTCTTCCGTGTCACGACCGAGCTCGGACGCTACACCAACCCTCGCTTTTCTCCGTCAGGCACGCTGCTCGTGTACCAGCGCATCGGCGCGGACAGCATCAGCGGCCCCCGTGCTCCCCTCGGTGCTGGTGTCTACCTTGCCCAGCTTCAGGTCGATGAAGCGTCGGGTCTTGTCACGGGCGTCGTCGGCACGCCCCAGCTGATCACGTCCTCTGGCGGGACGCCCACGTTTTCGGCCAGTGGTCTTGCCGTCTTTGTCGACTACGGCTCGGCCTCTGTGAAGATCGAGCTGAGCATCAATGCCGAGACGGGCGTTGTCAGCGTCGTCTCGTCCAAGACGATCGCGTCAGGTCGCTATACCACGAGCATCGTCGTCAGCCCAGACAGCAAGTATGCTGCCTTTGTCGAGTTTGACCAGGTCTACGTCACCTCGCTCGGCGATCTCCTTGCCTCCACCGACTCGTCCACATTCGAGACCCTCACCATCACCGCCGTGCCCAAGCTGCAGACGCCCGCGACATCTGGGCTCCAGACGATCCGTGGCTCGGTCGATGGTAAACCCCCACGAACGACCACTCTCAAAATAATTTAAACATTTTCCTCTCCCTTTCAAGGCGGTCTCTACCTCGCCTGGTCGAGCGACTCGTCAACGCTTACCTGGCTGCTTGGTGCGGATTTGTTCTCGCTGTCCAATGTTGCCTCAACCGTGAATGAGTGCGCCGCGAACGATGCCGGCCGCTATGGTCTGTCCTGCGTCCGGCCCAAGGAGGACGTTTTCGACCTCGGTGTGACCGTGAACAGCGGCTCGCCCGGCGACGATCAGGTTACGTACATCTACAATGGCACCGTGCTCACGATGGACGGTCCTCCCGTCCTTGATGGCTGCGTCGTCCTGCGAGGAAGCCTGATCGACAAGGTCGGCAGCTGCGCACTTATCGGAGAGCCCGACGACGTCACGACGAGCATCAATGCCTTGGGCGGCGTTGTCATGCCCGGCTTCATCGACGCCCACGCCCACTGGAGCGGCGTGTACGGCTTCAACGTGCAGCAGTCGTATGAATTTGTGTCCACGCTCGCGTTCGGTGTCACGACCGTCCACAACCCGTCCCTCGATACCATCGTGGGCTTTGCGGATGCTGAACTCATCAAGGCTGGTAAAAAAAAAAATAACAAAAGTTTTATTGTCGTGTTTATTTTTTACCTGTTATCTTTTTTTTTTTCTGCGCAGGTAAAAAGGTTGGCCCGCGCATCCACACGACGGGAACGATCCTCTATGGTGCCGACGGCACTTATCGTGTCGAGGTCACCGAGCTCGAGGACGCCCTCGAAAACCTTCGCCGTCTCAAGGCCTACGGTGCTTGGTCGGTCAAGAGCTACAACCAGCAGTCCCGTGCCGCCCGCCAGATGATCCTCCAGGCCGCCAAGGAGCTCGGCATGTCTGTCGTCCCTGAGGGTGGCATGTCATACTGTAACGCAAAACATATCTTTATCTGTGTTACTAAATTGGCGTGGAGCAGTTTGGAACCTCCAGCAAATTATCGATGGCCATACCACAATCGAGCACTCGCTTCCGGTGGCTCCCCTCTACAATGATGTCTTGACGCTGTTTACGCAAAGGTTTGTTGCTGAAGGGGAGGAAAAAAAAACATTTTTCTTAAAAAACTAAAAATCCTACACTGCAGTGGAACGGCATACTGCCCGACGTTTGTGGTCAACTATGGAGGCATCCAGGGCGAACGATACTGGTACCAGCACACGGATGTGTGGGACAACGAGCGCCTCAACCGCTTTGTCCCGCTGAGCCCTCTCGAGGGCGCATCTCTTCGCCGCGTCATGGCCGCCGACGAGGACTATCATCACTTCCGCACGGCAGAATCGGTGGCGGCTCTGGGCCGCGCGGGCGTGGATATCACGGCCGGTGCGCACGGCCAGCGTGACGGTATCGGCTACCATTGGGAGCTGTGGATGTTCCAACAAGGTGGCCTGACCAACCTCGAGGTTTTGCGTGTGGCCACGGTGAACGCGGCCCGCAGTCTTGGCATCACGGATGTCGGTGTCCTGGATGTGGGCGCACAGGCCGATGTCATCATCTTCCCGGCCGACAAGAGCCCGCTGGACGATCTCTTCAACACTCAGTATGTCAAGTATGTGATTGTGGACGGCCACATCTACGACGCCGAGACGATGGGCACAGTCCTCGGCACTGAGACGACACCGCTGCCCCCCGGTCCTCCTCTCAACACCCCCGTGGTCGGCACAACCCGTATGCACATCTTTGGCGCGGAAAACAACAAGTTTGAGTACCGATCGACTGCTGATGCTCACCAGCAGCAGCAGCACGTCCCTGTCCGTCGTGCCACTCTTCCCCATGAACGACGCATGTAATCTTTCTTTGTTCTTCCGTTTACATGAATTTTTTGTTGTTTCTTGAAAGTTGTCGGCAAACAGATAGGAAAAAAAAGGCAACAGACTCTTTTTAACTTTTAAAAGCTTGTTTAGAGCTTGGCCTTCTGGGCAGTCTTGAGGACGGCCTCGAGCTTGGTGGCGAGCATGACGTTGCCCTTGACCTTGAGCTTGCCCGACATGAAGAGCTTCTGCTCGACGATTGTAAAAAAATAAAAATAAAAAAAAGGACGATCGTTGTCAGGAAAAATCAACGACCGCATCGTTTGTTCACGTTACCTGGCCGTTGGCCTTGCCCGAGGAGAGGTCGCTGAAGTCAGCGTCCGAGAGGATCATCACAATGTCGGGCTTGACGCCAGCGGGGACACCGAGCGAGATCGCGGGGCCGTTCTTGAGGTCGAGGGTCCACTGCTGCTCCTTGCCGTCCTTGGACTTGAGCTGGATGACGAAGATGGCCTTGGCCTTGCTGACAATGTCCTTCTTTTCGGCGTCCGAGAGCTTGCCGACGCCATCGGCGATCTGCTGGAAGAGGGGGGCGGACGCGAAACCGGCAACGGTGACCGACTGTTGCACGATAATTTAGCAACCGGGGGTGTGGTGTGTGAGTGAGGGTGTGTGCAATGTGTGTGAACGAGAGAGCGAGACAGGGGAGAATGGGGAAAAGAGGGGAGAGGGGAGAGGAAAAAAAAACCCAGTGCTGCAACAAAAACAAAAACAAAAAAAACCCAACTGAAAGGAAGAAAACGTGGTACAGATCGTTTCGTTTGACTGAGGCCTCTCCTGACTACAAGACATGGAAGTGTTGACCACAGCTCCAGCCGGACTAACGGACCCCCACTGTTTACCATGGTGGAGGGAGGGCTGAAAAGACAGGAAACTAACGGGTGCGACACTTGCATGCGTGACGAATCACGTGACCGTAATATATTTATTTATTTATTTTTATTTTTTTTTTTCTTCCGAAGGCTGAAGGACTGGTGGCACGATTGCAATAAAAAAAAAAAAAAAAAAAAAATGCCTTGGACTTATTCATCGATCGAATTTGTGCACTCTGCACGCTTAAATAATTACTTAAAAATAAAGAGCCATCTGGTTCTCCTTCTTCTCGAAACCGAGCTTGCCGTAGAACTCGACGTTCTTGTCGGCGCAGTCGAGGATGACCTTGTAGCAGCCAAGCTCCTTGGAGACGTGCTTGAGTTGTGTGATGATGCGGCGGCCGAGGTTCTGGCCGCGGCGCGCAGTCGTCGTGACAATGTCCTCAACGTGGGCGACCTTGCCGCAGTTGCGC
>Ga0302233_10002329_pt1 | contig 12028 bp, 9 predicted proteins | sample II_Palsa_N3_1_FD_193516 | JGI IMG/M metagenome (GOLD analysis project Ga0302233, IMG submission 193516) | Peat permafrost microbial communities from Stordalen Mire near Abisko, Sweden - II_Palsa_N3_1 | ecosystem: Environmental > Terrestrial > Soil > Palsa > Peat permafrost | place: Sweden...
GGACAAGACCCGCGTAATACCGCTGGTTTTGGGGAATAACTGGGCTTCGATGTTCTGGATCAGGATGGTCGAGAGCTGGGTGACAGCCTTGGCCGCCCAATAGTAGCGCCGCATCAGCTGTTCGCTGGCGCGCTTGGTCGGCGTGGCGATATAACCGAAGCTTTCGGCCAGCGCATTTTGCAAATCGAATACCAGCAAGTCTTGCCGGCGCCCGGCAATCATGTGCATGCGGGCACGCAGCGTTTTCAGAAAGGTTTCGTTGCGGCGCAACTCGTTGGCTTCATGGGCCGTAATCAGGCCGCGGGTCTGCAGCTCTTTCCAGCTGTTGCCGAGGTCCGCCGCCCGCGTAATCCATAAAATCAGTTGCAGGTCGCGCAGGCCGCCGGGACTTTCCTTGCAATTGGGTTCCAGGCTATAGGGCGAATCCTGGTATTTTCCGTGACGCTGCCGCATTTCCAGTAGTTTGGCCTGGAAAAAAGTGCGCGGATCCAACGTGGCCTTAAAGCGGCACACAAATTGCTCATACAGCGTTTTGCTACCCAGTATGCGGCGTGACTCCAGCAGGGAGGTCTGCACGGTGACATCCCGCGATGCTTCCTCGACGCATTGGTCGACCGTGCGCACGCTGCTGCCGATTTCGAGGCCGAGATCCCAGGCCATGCCGATAAATCGCTCGAGGCGGCTGGTGAGTGCCGCATCGGGTTCGGTCGGCAACAAAATCAGGATATCGACGTCGGAATTCGGCGCCAACTCAACGCGGCCAAAGCCGCCGACGGCGGCGAGAGTCAGGCTGCCGGGTAATTCGCAGGCGCGCCAAGCATTGCTTAGCGTGCGGTCGGCAACCCGAGCCAGGGCGCGAGTCAGTGAGTCGACCTTGCCGTTTTTCTGAAAACGTTCAAGTACTGCCGCCTTGGCCGCGCGGAATTCGGCGCGAATCAGCGCCGCAGGGTCCGCGGACATCGCCGCTGTATCGAGGTCTGGGGGCGCTTGGGTCAGGGTGGCGGCTGGGCTGCTCATCAGAGGGAATGCGTCAGGCTGCGGCGTGGGGCAGTGGCGGCCGGGCAGGGGTGCCGGCGGACACTGTCAGCACTTCATGGCCGGTTTCTGTGACCAGGATGGTGTGTTCCCATTGTGCGGACAGGCTGCGATCGCGGGTTTTGACGGTCCATTGGTCGGGCATGGTGCGAATGTCGCGACGGCCGGCATTGATCATCGGTTCGATCGTGAAAATCATGCCGGCTTTCAGTTCCAGGCCGGTGCCGGGGCGGCCGTAATGGACCACTTGCGGCTCTTCATGGAATACCGTGCCGATGCCGTGGCCGCAATATTCGCGCACCACGCTGTAGCCTTGGGCTTCGGCATGCCGCTGGATGGCGTGGCCGATATCGCCCAGATGAGCGCCCGGCTTGACTTGGTCGATGCCCAGCCACATGCATTCATAGGTGGTCTGCACCAGGCGGCGCGTCAGGATGGAGCCTTCGCCGACAATAAACATACGGCTGGTATCGCCGAAATAACCGTCTTTGATCACGGTAATGTCGAGATTCACGCTGTCGCCGCTCTTCAAGACCTTATCGCCAGGAATGCCGTGGCAAATGACGTCGTTGACCGAAGTGCAAATCGCCTTCGGGTAGGGCGGGTAGCCCGGCGGCTGGTAATTCAGGGGAGCGGGAATGGTATGTTGTTCTTTTAGCATGTACTCGTGACACAGGCGATCGAGCTCGCCCGTGGTCACGCCGACTTTGACGAAGGGCGTGATATAGTCGAGCACCTCGCTGGCGAGTCGGCACGCGACACGCATTTTTGCGATATCTTGTTCGTTTTTTAGCGTAATGGACATGGTCTGGTCGATTTTTTTCGTATCTTGCATTATCGCACCATCCCCGCTTAGCCGCAGCTTTTCGACGTGAGCCTTGAGCAAGGCGTCGCGGGGATGCTATAATCCAGGGCTAGCTTGGTTTTAGTGTGTTGTTTTGCTAGTGTTTTTGTTTCGTAGTCAATCACAAACCGGCGCTTCCGGGGTGTCTCAGCTTGATTTTGCGGTTGTGAAGTCAGTGAAGCGAGATGTCGCTGCCGGTTTAAGACTAAACCCTTATGGAGAATTTCAATGGCTGTCACGATGCGTCAAATGTTGGAAGCGGGTGTCCACTTCGGTCACCAAACACGTTTCTGGAACCCGAAGATGGCTCCGTTCATCTTCGGTCATCGCAACAAGATTCACATTATCAACCTCGAAAAGACGCTGCCGATGTACAACGACGCGCTGAAGTATGCGCGTCAATTGGCAGCCAATCGCGGCACGATCTTGTTTGTCGGTACCAAGCGCCAGTCGCGCGACACCATCGCTGAAGAAGCGGGCCGTGCAGGTATGCCTTATGTTAATACCCGCTGGTTGGGTGGCATGCTGACCAACTTCAAGACCTTGAAGTCGTCGATCAAGAAGCTGAAAGACATGGAAGCCCAGCTTGAGCTCGGCGACCTGGAACGCATGAGCAAGAAGGAAGCGCTGTTGTTCGAACGCGAAATGGCCAAGTTGGAAAAGTCGATTGGCGGCGTGAAAGACATGGGCGGCATTCCGGACGCAATCTTCGTGGTTGACGTCGGTTACCACAAAATTGCCATCACCGAAGCGAACAAGTTGGGCATCCCGGTTATCGCCGTGGTCGATACCAACCACTCGCCGGAAGGTGTGGATTATGTGATCCCGGGTAACGACGATGCCAGCAAGGCTGTTGCGTTGTACACGGTAGGTGTGGCGGACGCGATCCTCGAAGGCCGCGCGAATGCTGTGCAAACCACGGTGGAAGCGATTCGCGGCGCCGAAGGCGGCGACGAGTTCGTTGAGGTCAACGCAGAGGCGTAAGTCTCCCTGCTGCGGACCAGAAAGGGGGCTCTCGCACAGCCCCCTTTTTTTGAATCAAGGGTCGGTTCAGCTGTGCCAGGGTGCGCCGGGTAGATGGTGCATCAAATATTTATGAGGATGGTTCGCAACGCGAGCCATCGCAAGTAGTCAGATTGATTTTCAGGAGCGACGAATGGCGGCGATTACTGCAAGCATGGTAGCGGAACTCAGGGCAAAAACCGATGCACCGATGATGGAATGCAAACGGGCATTGACTGAGGCTGAAGGTGATATGGATCGCGCAGAAGAACTGTTGCGCATCAAATTGGGTAGCAAGGCGAGCAAAGCTGCGTCGCGTGTTACCGCTGAAGGCGTGATTTCGGCATTTATCTCGGGTTCGAAGGGCGCTTTGGTCGAACTGAACTGCGAAACCGATTTCGTTGCAAAAAACGACGATTTCCTCGCTTTCTCGAAGACCGTTGCCGAGCTGGTGACGACCCAGAACCCGGCTGACGTAGCCGCTTTGCTGGCGCTGCCGCTGGACGGCACGACCGTGGACGCAGTGCGCGCCACCTTGATCGGCAAAATCGGTGAAAACGTTTCGGTGCGCCGCTTTGCACGTTATGAATCGGCTAACAAGCTGACCTCGTACCTGCACGGCACGCGTATCGGCGTACTGGTCGAGTACGACGGTGCTGAAGAGCAAGTCGGCAAGGACGTGGCGATGCATATCGCTGCTATGAAGCCGGTTTCGCTGTCGTCGGCAGACGTTCCGGCTGAGCTGATCGCCAAGGAACGTAGCGTTGCCGAGCAAAAAGCTGCCGAATCGGGCAAGCCGGCTGAAATCGTCGCCAAAATGGTGGACGGTACGATCCAGAAATACCTGAAAGAAGTGTCTTTGCTGGACCAAACGTTCGTCAAGAACGACAAGCAAAGCGTTGAGCAGATGCTGAAAGCCAACAATACTTCGGTGAAGGCATTCACGATGTATATCGTGGGTGAAGGCATTGAAAAGCGCACCGACGATTTCGCGGCGGAAGTGGCGGCTCAAGTCGCTGCGGCAAAACAGGCTTAAGCAGGCAGATCTGATACGTCCAGTTAATTTCGGGCGTGGTGTGCCGGCGTATTTTGTCGTATTACGCTGGTGTGCGGCGCCCGGAGTTTGTCTGGATATGGCGCGGATGAGGGAAAGAACGCAGGGTTAAACTGTTGATTTCGCTCTATTCTGTTGCTTTTATGACGGAGCTGGCCGATTGGTTTAGCTTGATCTCTGCATTAAGCCAACACCGATCTGCTGGCTTTAAGCGGGCGAGTTTCCTGGGCGCCGACACGGCGTAGCCGCGAATTCGCCACACCTGCAATGCTGCTCCGGTCAACGGAAAAATCCCTATGCCAATTGCCTACAAACGCGTTTTACTCAAACTTTCCGGCGAAGCCTTGATGGGTGACGACACCTTCGGCATCAATCGGGCGACGATCGAACGCATGGTCGCCGACATCGCGGAAGTGGTCAATCTGGGCGTGCAGCTGGCTGTCGTTATCGGCGGCGGCAATATCTTTCGCGGCGTCGCCGGCGGTGCCGCCGGGATGGATCGCGCGACCGCCGATTATATGGGCATGCTGGCCACCATGATGAACGCCTTGGCGCTGCAAGACGCCATGCGCCATGCGGGTATCGAGGCGCGAGTTCAATCCGCGCTGCGCTTGGATCAAGTGCTTGAACCCTATATCCGTCCCCGGGCGATTCGCCAGCTCGAAGAGGGGCGTGTCGTTATTTTCGCAGCCGGTACCGGCAATCCGTTTTTTACGACCGATACGGCTGCCGCGCTGCGTGGCTCGGAAATCGGCGCCGAAGTGGTGCTGAAGGCCACTAAAGTTGACGGTGTCTACTCGGCCGATCCGAAAAAGGATCCTACCGCCACACGTTACACCACGATTACCTTCGACGAAGTGATCGGGCGTAATTTGCAGGTTATGGACGCCACGGCGTTTGCGTTGTGCCGCGACCAAAAATTACCGATCCGGGTGTTTTCCATCAATAAGCCGGGTGCGCTACGTCGTATTGTCGAAGGTGAGAGCGAAGGCACGCTGGTTCACGTCTAAACAGACTCCGGTAGGCCGCTGCGAGCTTGGCGGCTACTGGACAGCAGTGTGCCTGGCTTTGCCTTCGTTCCGTATAGGACGCCGGCTGCTTGGTTGGTAGTGCGCCGGCAACCATAAAGAGCTTGGGAGTATTCATGACAGTTGCAGAAATCAAAAAAAATGTCGACCAGAAGATGCAGCGGTCGATTGAAGCGTTCAAAAACGATCTGGCCAAAATCCGCACCGGTCGCGCTCACACTGGCTTGCTGGACCATATTCAGGTCGATTATTACGGCTCCGCGGTGCCGATTTCCCAGGTCGCCAATATGACCCTGGTTGACGCACGGACGATAGGTGTGCAGCCGTGGGAAAAGAAAATGGTGCAGGCCGTCGAAAAAGCCATCCGCGATGCGGATTTGGGGCTTAATCCGGCGACTCAGGGCGACTTGATCCGTGTGCCGATGCCGGCGCTGACCGAAGAACGCCGTCGCGAATTGGTGAAAGTCGTCAAGAATGAAGCCGAAACCGCGAAAGTATCGGTGCGTAACCTACGTCGCGACGCCAATGAGCAGTTGAAGAAACTGGTCAAGGACAAAGAAGTGTCGGAAGATGACGAACGCCGTGCTTCGGACGACGTCCAGAAGCTGACCGATAAATTCGTAGCAGAAATTGATAAACTCGTCCAAACGAAAGAAGCTGAGATCATGACGGTTTAACGTCGTCAAATTTCAAGCATTTCGAACGTTCGGGCGATTATGGGTCTTATGAGTTCTTCCGTTGGCATGTCCGACACTACTGCGATCCCGCGTCACATTGCCATCATTATGGATGGCAATGGCCGCTGGGCTACGCAACGACGTCTGCCGCGAGCAGCCGGTCATACCAAGGGTGTGGATGCCGTGCGCGGCGTGGTCGAGGCTTGCGCCAAGCAAGGCGTCGAATATCTGACGCTATTCGCCTTCAGCTCTGAGAATTGGCGGCGTCCGGTCGAAGAAGTGTCTTTTCTCTTGCGCTTGTTTGTCTCGGCCCTGGAGCGTGAGGTGGCGCGCATGCACGCCAACGGAATTCGGTTGCGGGTGGTGGGCGACCTCTCGATGTTCAATGACCGGATTCGAGACTTGGTGCGTCGTGCGGAGCAGAAAACCGCTCAAAACAGCCGTTTGACGCTAACCATTGCCGCCAACTATGGCGGCCGTTGGGATATTCTGCAAGCGACTCGCAAACTGGCCGAGCAGGCCGCGGCCACGGGCGTGGTCGCGCCCATCGATGAAGCCGGCTTTGCCGAACATTTGGCGATGGCTTATGCCCCGGAACCGGATTTATTTATCCGCACGGGCGGCGAGCAGCGGGTCAGTAATTTCCTGCTTTGGCAATTGGCGTACACCGAGCTGTATTTCACCGATCAATATTGGCCTGACTTCGACGCAACCATGCTGGACGGTGCAATCGATTCGTTTCAGCAACGCGAACGAAGGTTTGGGCGCACCAGTGCCCAGTTGACTGATCAGGCTCACGGAGCCGATACCCTCTCATGCTAAAAGCGCGCGTCATCACGGCCCTTGTGCTGCTGGCGGTGTTTCTTCCCGTGACTTTATTCGCACCGATTAGCGGGTTCGGCGCGCTTATCGCCTTTGTCTTAATTTTTGCCGCCTGGGAATGGGCGCGCTTGCTCAAGCTCAGTCGTAACGGCACTTTGCTCTATGCCGCCGTGGCCGCGTTGGCACTGCTCGCCAGCATGCACCTGCTGAGTACCAGCGAAACCAGCTTTTACAAGGCTTCCGCTGTTTTCTGGGTAATCGGTGCACCGTTTATCTTGCTGCGCAAACCTACACTAGCCGAAGGGGCTTGGCGTGGCATGTTGCTGGTCGTCGGCGTGATTTTGCTGATTGCTTGCTGGTATGCCTTGGTCAGTGCCCGGATTCTAGGTACGCCTTTTGTGCTGACATTATTGTTGGTGGTCTGGTTTGCCGATATCGGGGCTTATTTTGCCGGTAAGGCATTTGGCCGTCATAAGTTGGCGCCCGCCATCAGCCCGGGCAAAACCTGGGAAGGGGCATTCGGCGGCTGGTTGCTGGTCATGATACTGGCCGTGGCCGCGATTATCAGCAACGCCTGCGCTCCCACATTGTTTTCGAGTTTGGCGAGCCGGATGGGTATGGGACGGGCGCTGTTGGCGATTACCATTTTGGTCGCGTTCAGCATCGTCGGCGACCTGTTTGAATCTCTTTTGAAGCGGCAAGCCGGAGTCAAAGATTCCAGCGGCTTGCTGCCGGGCCACGGCGGTGTGCTGGATCGCATCGATGCACTGCTGCCGGCGCTGCCGCTTGCTATGTTGCTGCTGGGCTAATCAATGCCGCATGCGGCTCGGGTGATCAATGACTATTCAAACTTCTCAAACTGAGCGTCTCACGCTACTGGGTTCGACCGGCTCGATTGGCGACAGTACCCTGGACGTGGTGGCGCGCCATCCTGAGCGCTTTTCGGTATTCGCCCTGACGGCACATCGTAACGGTGCGAAGCTGGCCGAACAATGCCTGCGCTTCGCTCCCGAATTCGCGGTGGTGGGCGATGCGCAAACCGCGAGTCAACTGGAAGCCACCTTGCGCGCAGCGGGCTGCCGCACTCGCGTGGCATACGGCGAAGATGCTTTGCTGGCGGCAGCTTCGGATGCCCAATGCGACACCGTGGTGGCTGCCATCGTCGGCGCCGCAGGTCTCAAACCTACGTTGGCTGCGGCCCGAGCCGGCAAGCGCATTTTGCTGGCAAATAAAGAGGCGCTGGTGATGTCCGGCGCCCTGTTTATGGATGCGGTGCGCGATCACGGCGCGACCCTGTTGCCGGTCGACAGCGAACACAATGCAATTTTCCAATGCCTGCCTGCAGGGCCCGCGCCGCATGGCGGCGTGACCCGGATCACGCTGACGGCTTCGGGCGGCCCGTTCCGTACCCGGGAGCCTGCCACGCTGGAAGCGGTGACGCCGGACGAGGCCTGCGCTCATCCCAATTGGGTGATGGGCCGCAAGATTTCGGTCGATTCGGCCACCATGATGAATAAAGGTCTCGAAGTCATCGAGGCGCATTGGCTCTTCGGTTTGGAGGCCGATCGTATCGATGTGTTGATTCACCCGCAAAGCGTGATTCATTCGATGGTGTCGTATGCGGACGGATCGGTGTTGGCCCAACTGGGGCGGCCGGATATGCGCACGCCGATCGCGCATGCGCTGGCTTACCCCCACCGGATCGATTCCGGCGTGGCGCCGCTCGATCTGGTGGCGATTGCCCAACTTACTTTCGAACACCCCGACTATCAGCGTTTTCCTTGCCTTAAGCTGGCTTTCGATGCTTTGCGCCAAGGCGGCACCGCCAGCGCGGTATTGAACGCAGCCAATGAGGTGGCGGTCGAAGCATTCCTGGAGCGGCGTATCGGTTTTATGCGGATTGCTTCGGTGGTGGCGGACGTGCTGGCCAAAATCCCCAATTCAGCCGCGACGCGTCTTGAAGATATCTCCGAGATCGATGCACAGGCGCGCCGTTATGCGCGCGACGGCATTGCCCGCGTCGCCGGTGGAGCGCAGGCCGGATGAACTTCCTGAGCGCATTGCTGGCGTTTGCCCTGGCCATCGGCATTTTGGTCGTGGTCCATGAATATGGGCACTACAGTGTGGCGCGCTGGTGCGGCGTGAAGGTCTTGAAGTTTTCGATTGGTTTCGGCAAACCCATTTATTCGTGGGTCAGTCCTCGAACCGGCACCGAATGGGTTTTGGCCAGCCTGCCTCTGGGCGGTTACGTGAAGATGCTGGACGAGCGCGAAAGCGACGAGCCGATTGCCTTGCTGGATGTGCCGCATGCATTCAACCGCCAGTCGGTAGGCAAGCGCATAGCGATTGTGGCCGCTGGGCCGATCGCCAATTTTCTGCTGGCGATTGTCTTGTTTGCTGCAACCTATGTGGCGGGTGTCAATGAGCCGCGTGCGATCCTGGGGACGCCGCCCGCCGGCTCACTGGCCGCGCAGGCCGGTATCCGGGACGGAGATCTGGTGCAGGGTGTGGCGCAGGGTGCCGGAGCTACGTCCGAGGTCGAGGCGGTGCGTTCCTGGACCGATCTGCATTGGCAGTTGCTCGATGCCGCACTCGATCATCGCAGCGTGGTGTTGCATGCCACGCGAGCCGGACAGGCGCAGGCCTTGCCGGTCGATTTCAAGGCTATCCCGAGCAAGCTCGAAAGCGGCGCCAGCGAAGACGCCGACCGCGATATGATCGACGAGCTGGGTTTCGTGCCGGGCGGCATTGCCACCGTGGTGGCCAGCGTGGTGCCGGGCAGTGCGGCGGCGTTGGCGGGTTTGCAGGTGCAGGACCGGATCAAAGCTGTCGACGGTAAGCCCTTGACTGACGTAAATATGTTTGTACACGCGATTCAGGCGAGTGCAGGACGCACACTGACCCTGGAGATCGAGCGCGCCAACACGCAATTGCATCTGCAGATTACGCCGTTGGGAGCAAAAGACGCGGCGACGGGGCAGATGGTCGGGCGTATCGGTGTCGAGATGGGCGGTCAGTTACAAACTGTAAACGTTAGCTATAAGCCATGGCAGGCACTTGTGCTGGGCGCGCAAAAAACCTGGGATATCTCGGTTTTTTCGGTGAAGACATTCGGCAGGATGCTGACGGGCCGGGCCTCGCTGAAGAATTTGAGCGGTCCGGTCACGATCGCCGACTATGCCGGACGCAGTGCCCGGATGGGGCTTTCGGCGTTCATTTCGTTTCTGGCTTTGGTCAGTATTAGCCTCGGCGTACTAAACCTGATGCCAATTCCCGTTTTGGACGGAGGCCATCTGTTATATTATTCGGCTGAAGCCATTACGGGTAAAGCCGTATCGGAGCGTTTGCAGGGTGTTTTGCAACGGGTCGGGATTTTTTGCATTCTCGCGTTGTCGATGATTGCGTTATTCAACGACCTGACTCGTTTGATTCATTTCTAGATAGCCGGTCTTAAGGCGGTCACAGCGGCAATAGCCGCGCCGTTTCAGCCCAATACAGCTAAAACCTGGGGAAGCAAGTTGTTCAAACCACATCGCTTTGTTCCAAAGACGGTCGCGGTTGCAGCGGTCGCTGCATATAGCATGATGGCGCATGCCGCACAGCCCTTCGTCGTTCAGGATATCCGCATCGAGGGTCTTCAGCGCGTCGAGGCAAGCACGGTATTTGCGTATCTGCCGATCAAACGTGGCGACACGTTCACCGATGACAAAGGGTCGGAAGCCATTCGCGCTTTGTTCGCGACCGGCTTTTTTAATGATGTCCGAGTTGCCACCGAAGGCAATGTTGTCATCGTCCGCGTACAGGAAAGACCCGCCATTTCGGGCGTCGATTTTTCCGGCGACAAGGAGTTTGACAAGGACACGCTGAATAAGGCGATGAAGGGCATCGGCCTGGCTCCTGGCCAGTACTATGACAAGAGCTTGGTCGACAAGTCCGAGCAGGAATTGAAGCGGCAATATCTGTCGCACGGGTTCTACGCAGCCGAAGTGACGACCACCGTCACGCCGGTCGACCAGAATCGTGTCAATATTCTGTTCTCGGTGCTCGAAGGCCCGAAGGCGAAAATCCAGCAAGTTGCTTTTATCGGCAATCACGCATTCAAAACGAGCACGCTCGAAGACGAAATGCAGCTGTCCACGCCCAACTGGTTTTCTTGGTACACCAAGAACGACTTGTATGCGCGCGACAAGCTGGCAGGCGATCTTGAGCATATCCGTTCGTATTACCTCGACCGCGGTTACCTCGAATTCAATATCGAGTCGACCCAAGTCCAGGTGGCGCCGGATAAAGAGAGTATGTACCTGACGGTGACGCTGCACGAAGGCGAGCAATACCACGTGTCGGATGTCACGCTGGCCGGTAACCTGCTCGACAAGGAAGCCGAGCTGAAAAAGCTGATGCTGCTGAAGAAGGGCGATTTGTTCTCCGCCAGCAAGCTGAAAGACTCGACCAAAGCCATTGTCGACAAGCTGGGCGAATATGGTTACGCGTTTGCGACCGTCAATGCCCAGCCGCAAATCGACCAGGCGCATCATTTGGTGGCTTTGACGATGCAAGTCGATCCGGGTCGTCGGGTGTATGTGCGTCACGTCAATATTACCGGCAACAATCGTACTCGCGACGAAGTCGTGCGTCGCGAAATGCGCCAGTTCGAAAGCTCGTGGTTTGACAGCCAGCGCGTGAAATTGTCGGAAGACCGCATCAACCGCCTCGGTTACTTCACCGATGTGAAAGTCACTACCGCGCCGGTTGAAGGCTCGCCTGACGAAGTCGATGTCGACGTGAAAGTCACCGAAAAACCCACCGGTGCAGTGACGGTCGGGGCGGGTTTCTCCTCGACCGATAAGCTGGTGTTGTCGGCTGGTATTTCGCAGGACAACGTTTTCGGTTCGGGCACCAGCTTGGCCGTCAACGTCAATACTGCTAAGGAATACCGCACGCTCACGGTGACCCAGGTCGACCCGTACTTCACGGTTGACGGTATCAAGCGCATCACCGATGTGTATTACAAGACTTACGAACCGCTGCTGTACAGCACCTCGAGTAGTTTTACGATTTTCAGTGCCGGCGCCGACTTGAAGTTCGGGATACCGTTCTCTGAAACCGATACGGTGTTCTTCGGCATCGGCTTTGAAAACGATCGTTTCGATACCGACGCCGCCACGCCGCAGGCCTACCTCGATTACGTGCAGGAATTCGGCAAAATCGTCAACAACATACCGTTGACCGTGGGCTGGTCGCGCGATAACCGCGATAGCGCCTTGGTGCCAAGCCGCGGTTACTTCACGCAGGCCAACGCCGAACTTGGTACGCCGGCGGGCGATACCACTTACTACAAGGCTGACTTGCAAGCCCAGTACTACTACTCGTTTGCGCGCGGCTTTGTGCTGGGCCTGAATGGGCAGTTGGGTTATGGTCATGGTTACGGCGGCAAGCCATTCCCGATTTTCAAGAATTACTTTGGCGGCGGTATCGGCTCGGTGCGGGGCTATGAGCCAAGCTCGCTGGGTCCGCGTGACTCGACCACCAACGACGCCATCGGCGGCGACGAAATCGTGGTGGGCAA
>Ga0302233_10002332_pt1 | contig 12014 bp, 12 predicted proteins | sample II_Palsa_N3_1_FD_193516 | JGI IMG/M metagenome (GOLD analysis project Ga0302233, IMG submission 193516) | Peat permafrost microbial communities from Stordalen Mire near Abisko, Sweden - II_Palsa_N3_1 | ecosystem: Environmental > Terrestrial > Soil > Palsa > Peat permafrost | place: Sweden...
GGATTGATCAATCCAAAGCTGTGAGCCGATCTGGTGCAGGTGCGGCGGCGCAGCGAGATTTTGTGTATAAGTTTTTACCTTGACAAACCCAGAGCACCCTTTTGACGGGCTTTTATGAGATAAAGGGTCGAAATAAAACGGCTGGAAATATGGCAAATTTGCTGCAACGCAAAACTGTCATATCACTCAGGCTGCGCCCTGCCGGATCAGCCGGCTATGCTGATGGACTTCGTCGATCAACTCGGCCACGCTCTCCGGCGGCGTGAATTGCGAAATACCATGACCCAGATTGAAAACATGGCCTGGGTGGTTGCCGAAACGGTCGAGCAAGGTGCGCGCTTCGGCACGGATTGCGGACGGCGGTGCAAACAAGATGGCCGGGTCCAGATTACCTTGCAGCGCCACCTGCCCACCGATGCGTTCACGCGCCCGGCCCAAGTCGGTCGTCCAGTCTAGCCCGACAGCATCGACGCCGCTCGCCGCGATTTCTTCCAGCCACTGTCCACCGCCTTTGGTAAAAGTGATAACCGGCACGCGCGCGCCATCGTGCTCGCGTTTCAGTTGCGCCACGATGCGTTTGATATAAGCCAGCGAAAAACGCTGGTAAGCGCCGTCGGCCAGTGCACCGCCCCAGCTATCGAAAATCATGACCGCTTGCGCACCGGCTTCAATCTGCGCATTGAGGTAGGCAACCACGGCTTGCGTATTGATTTCGAGAATCCGCTCCATCAAATCGGGGCGCGCATACAGCATGGTTTTTACGGTGTGGAAATCCGACGAGCCCGCCCCTTCGACCATATAGCAAGCCAAGGTCCAAGGACTGCCGGAAAAACCGATCAAAGGCACGCGCTGGCGGCCCTGGGCATCGGTCAGGGTGCGGCGGATTTGCGCCACGGCGTCGGTCACGTAACGCAAAGTGGCGTCGATATCCGGCACCGCCAAGCGGGCGACATCGGCTTCGGTGCGCACCGGGCGCTGAAACTGTGGGCCTTCGCCCGCCACAAACTCCAAGCCCAGGCCCATCGCGTCGGGTATCGTCAGGATGTCCGAAAACAGGATTGCCGCATCCAACGGATAACGCTCAAGCGGCTGCAAAGTGACTTCGGTCGCGTAATCGGGATTGGTCGCCAGATCCATAAAACTACCGGCGCGCGCCCGGGTTGCACGGTATTCGGGCAGATAGCGCCCCGCCTGGCGCATCAGCCAGACGGGGGTATAGTCGGTGGGCTGGCGCAACAGGGCACGCAAGAAGGTATCGTTCAGCAGAGTTGTTTGGGCCACGTTGCGTCATGCTCAGGAAGGCAAAACGGTATTTTACCGGAGCCACCCCTGACGCGTGCGGCAAATCACCTATGCCCCGTATTCCCGCGCTCCCGAGCTGCATCCGCGCGCCGCGCTCGACCAGGTGAAGCGCCCGGGTTATGCTCACCCCAATCGTCAACCGGAGAACCCATGCAACTTATCGGAATGCTCGATTCGCCCTATGTGCGCCGAGTCGCAATCTCGCTACAACTGCTTGGCCTGCCCTTTGAACACCAGTCGATTTCCGTATTCGGCGGCTTCACGCAATTTCAGCAAATCAACCCTATCGTCAAAGCACCCTCGCTAATTTGCGACGACGGTACGGTGCTGATGGATTCGACCCTGATCCTCGAATACGCCGAGGCGCTCGCCGGCTCGCGCAAAAGCCTGATGCCTGGCGCGATAGCAGAACGCCAATTCGCGCTGCGCATCATCGGGCTCGCTTTGGCCGCCTGCGAAAAAAGCGTGCAGATCGTCTACGAACACAATCTGCGACCGGCTGAAAAACTGCATGCACCTTGGGTTTCGCGGGTTACCGGCCAGCTCTTCGCTGCCTATGACGCACTCGAATCCGAACTGAGCCGCAGGCCGCTTGCCGCAAACAGCCAGGCGATCGATCAGGCCGGCGTCAGCACTGCGGTGGCATGGCACTTTACGCAGCAGATGCTTGCCGATGTCGTCGATGCGGCGGATTATCCGACCTTGAAAGCCTATTCCGAGCAGGCCGAATTACTGCCCGAATTCCGCGCGGCGCCCCATGGCGCAGGCACTTATCGAGCCGGCGCCTAGCCCGGCGAGTACGGCAGCCGGCACATGCCGGCTGGGTGTTCAAGCGGTTACGTGGGTCGGTTGCGTGGAGATCAGGCCCAAGCTGCCATCAGGCCGCTTGTAAAGCGTGTTGCCATAGCCATTCGCGTCCAGCTGTTGCAATGCGATGGTTTGCGTGACGCCGATGTCTACCGAGACGGTATTGCTTGCCCCGGCCTCGGTCGTGGCATCGCCGTTCAGCGCGGCCACCGCGGCCGTACCGCCTGCGGCGCCCTGGGCTTGGGCAGCTGCTTTAGCTTTGGCGGAGATATCGGGCAAGCTTTGCAACAGCTCGCTGGTTTCCTTCTGGCCCAACAGTTTGCTCTGGTTCAACTCCGCGAGGAGTTGCTGCAAAGCGTTGTTGGCACTTGAATTCGACGTGACAGCTTTGTTTTCGCTGGTCGATGACGAATAGGTGCTGGTGCCGTTCTGACTCTGATCGAAGTTGACACTTTGCTGCACATTGCCGCGACTGCCCGGGGTCGTGAAATCCGTCAGCGTCAGCGAAACACTCTCATCGGAAGAAAATGTATCGGTTTCGCTTTCCGTTAAGGGTGAGAAAGCCGACGCCGTGCCGAACCCCGAGTGGCCGCTGCCCGATGCCGCCTCGCCTAATACCGAGATCGCCAAACTCGCCAAGGATTGATTGCTCAAGGCCTGACCGAAATCCGATTGCGTACTGCCTGACGGCCCAGCCTGCTCACCCACCGGCAGCTGCAAAAACAGGCCAACCGGCGCCGAGATGGAACCGCTTCCATTAATTTCGCCGTTCGAGACATACACCGCGCTATTTTGCGACTTGAGCGCCACACTCAAGGCGCCGGTATCAAGATTGATACCGATCGTGATGGTGCTGGCACGCTGTGTCGAGTCCACCGCCGAAACCGAACTGGTGGCGCTCCCGCCATAGTCCGTGGTGAGGGTGCCGTTGTTATGCGTGAGCTGGCCGTAGCTCGCCGACAATTTGATCGGGCCGCCTTGCGCCAACTGGGCGGCCAGGCTGGAGGTTGCGGCGCTAGCCTCGCCGGCCGTAAAGCCGTTTTGCTCCAGCAAGGAAGTCAGCGTCGCGGTCAATTGGGTATTCGCGCCGGCAATCAATTCCCGATGCCCGGTCACCGGATCGACCTGGGTTGCACCTTGCAAGGCGCGGGCAAAAGCCAGTGTCAATTGGCCGGTGCCGGTGGCAGCCGTCACATTGTTCAGATTCGCGCTCAGCGACACCGACGCTTGCGCAACCTCCGAATCCGCCTCGTTGATCGAGACACTAGTGGTACTCAGATAGCTGTTGGCCGGCGCCAAGGCAGACGACGTATAGGGCAGGCCCTGGGTCTGGAGAGCATTCAGAATGCTGGACATGTAACACCCGTTGGAATGTGAACGGTCGGCATCGCTGATGTGGCGATGATCAGTATCTAAATCGGGAATGGCAAAGCTAAGGCGTATGGAATGATTAACGGCGCGTTTAAATTTTTCTTAATCTTTTATTTAAAAAATTTAAATGCCGACAGCAAGCTTTGTATGATTAAGTCACGCCCGGTAAAGCCACGCAAAAGTCTTATAAAGCATTAATGCAGAAATCTCGTCTGTATTTCACAAAACCGCGTTTATTATCCCCGCCAAATCCAATTTTTTCGAAGAATCGATGCGCCTCGGTACGCACTACGGCATTGAGCAACATTATTTTCGAGCAATCGCGCGCCACGCAGAATTGCTCGACATGGCGCGCCAGCAAGGCCCCGGCACCGTTGCCGCGCATCGCTTCGTCAACCACCCAATTCTCTAGTACCGCAAATGGCTGCTGTTTGAACATCACGTCTTGGCAGAGTGAAACCAGCACCGTGCCATTGACTACGCCATCGACCTCGCAAACGAAAAGTCCGGTATTCAAATCGTTTTCAAGCGCCTGAATGCGCTCCGGCAAGACACAGACATCGCAGTTATTTACTAATTGCCGATAAAGTTGTTCGATGCGCGCCGCATCGCCCGGAATGGCGTGGCGGATTACCATTCCGGGTGGAGCATACAATGCGCTAAGGGGCTGAGTCATGAAAAATCATATATTTAGCTGATCCCGAAATCATTTTCAAGCCCGGCGGCGGGTTGAAAAACCCGGAGCTACCCTTGCCCCTCAAGGACCGCCGATCTTCTTCGAAACAACATACACGTCGACGCCGCTCATCGAACACTCGGACGATGAGGATTCGCTTGACGTGATGACTTCGATTGCGCGGCCCGACTTCTCGTAGAAGGTAAGCGCGATTTTCAACATGGAATTGCGTTCCTGGTTCATGCGTCCCTCCGCTTAATGCCAGTCAGGACTCGCTGCACATCGCCATCCACGACGCGGTTGCGTAGAGCAGAGAATTGGTAATCGACAGTCCGATGGGAAATGCCCAACAATCTGCCGATTTCCTTATTGCTATAGGACTGCGTTTTGGCGAGAAGAATACGGAAGGGCGCTTCGGTCGGCTGAGTCGTAAAGCATTGAGTTATGCCGAGATAAGCTAGTACTCGCTTGATTGCTTCCGGAGCGGCATAAAAGCGCCGGTACAAGTCATACACTTGAATCAGGGGCAAGGTAGACGTTAGATTGCGTTGATAGGTCACGACGCCAAGGATGGTTCCGCTATGACCCAGTACCGGTAGCTTGACCACTTCGTCAAATTGCACTTCGCCATTACCACTTTCAAAAAATACGAATCGGTCTGATGCAAGGCTCTTTTTTTCACAGGCCAGGTAATCCAGTTCGGTAAGTCTTTGGGCTTGCTGTAGACCTCCATCCGATTGTGCAAATGGCAGATCGCGTACCGTCAACCCTGTGATGTCCTCATAGTTTGGAATGCCGGCCTCTTGTGCGAGACAGCAATTGGCAATGATGTATTTACCTGTGTCCGCCTCTTTGAGGGTCGCGGGATGCGGATAATTTTGTATGAAATTTATGAGTCCACTTTCGGATTTCATGTTCCCCCCGTATATTGAATTGACATGTCGCGGAACAAAAATATCAATTAGCGACGAGACCGCTTCGCTGCGCACACAAAACCTGCGTGGTATTCAATGCGTTCACACGAAATGATCGGACAAGGTAAGTCGCCTATTTATTGAGAATCTATTTTTATAAAAAATAAGACGAAAGAACGCCACACCACCAAGCCATCTCGATTAAATGGTGGGCACGAAAAAAAACCGCCTAAGGGGGTAGTCGGCGGCTTATAAGGAGTTGGACAGCACTGGGCTTTTTATTCGAAGCCGATGGTTATTCATCGGCTTTCGTTCTGGTCGGGAATCGACACGCGGCCCACTATCCGAGTCATCTGTACTTTGGACACCGCAGTAATTACCCGAGCCCTGTGGTGCATTGTAGATACTTGCCCGTTCTGGTTAATCTGGATCACATCCAGATTAACCTTTAAATGCATATGGCAAGCCGAATTGGCGATGTAGCTAGCTAGAATGTGCGGAGATAAGCGGTCAATTCGGATCGTTTGTTGAACTCAAGCATCGCAGAGGCTGTATTTGAATACAGCCTCTCGATGAATACCCCGGATCAAGCCTCAATTCGCGCCATTTTTAGCCGCGATAATGGCTTGGTCGAAAGTCCCGTCGTCGGCAAAATGGGTTTTTTGCGCTTGGTCCCAGCTGCCGAAGGCCTGCTCAACGGTAAATGTTTTGAGCGCCGGAAACTCGGCGGCATGGCGTTTCAATACGGCGGGATCGCGTGGGCGCAAATGATGTTCGGCAATAATTTCCTGTCCGGCCGGCGAGAATAAAAAGGCTAGATAGGCTTGCGCCTCCTTGCGCGTACCGTGCTTGTCCACCACTTTGTCGACAACAGCGACGGGCGGCTCGGCCAGCACGCTGGAGGACGGATACACCACCTCATATTGATTACCGCCGGTATCGCCCGTAATCAGCGCGGCTTCATTTTCAAACGTGACCAGCACGTCGCCCAGGCCACGCTGCGTAAACGACGTGGTGGCGCCGCGTCCGCCCGAATCCAGCACCGGCACGTTGTGCAGCAAACGAGTCACGAAATCCTTGGCTTGATCGGGCGTGCCGCCATGCTGCACGCGCCAGCCCCAGGCCGCCAGATAACTATAGCGGCCATTGCCCGAGGTTTTCGGATTCGGCAGGATCACTCCCACGCCCGGTTTCACGAGATCGTCCCAATCCTTGATATGTTTGGGGTTGCCCTTATGCACCAGAAACACCATGGTGGTGGTGTAGGGGCTGCTGCCATAAGGAAAGCGGGTGCGCCAATCGGCCGGCAGCAGATCGCCGCGTTGATGCAGCAAGTCGATATCGCTGGTTTGGTTCATGGTGACCACATCGGCCTGCAAGCCTTGCGTCACAGCCAATGCCTGAGGGCTGGAACCGCCATGCGACTGGCGCACCGCGACGGTTTCGCCGGTCTGCGCATGGTAACTGGCGATAAAGGCTGTATCGATATCCTTGTAGAGCTCGCGCGTCACGTCATACGAAACGTTCAGCAGCGTCACTTGTGCGGCCGCCGCGCCGCTTGCGCCAAGCGCGCCGATTGCCACGGCCAGCGCCGCCATTCTCCTAAGCTGCATCGTCGTTCTCTCTCGTATGGAATAAGTGCCAGGGCCGTCAATTCTATGCCGCTCGGGTGAATCAGGGAACCCAGACGCTTCACGTTACGGGAAGCGCAACCTCGAAGCCCTCGGCCATCCACGACCAGGTAACTTATCAAAACCCATTGACATCACGACATCATGACGTCATGATGTCTCACATGAAAAGTTATGCCCTAAACCCCACTCCGCTCTACGCTCAACTCGAGACGCAGATCGCAAATAGCATTGCCGACGGTGACTTCCCGGTGGGAAGTCAGCTGCCAACCGAGGACGATCTGATTACGCGCTTTGGCGTCAGCCGCACGACAGTTCGCAAGGTCATTCAAAACCTAGCCGCTAGAGGTTTAGTTGAAATTCGGCGTGGCGTCGGTACTTTCGTCGCGCTGCCGAAAATCACACAAGAGCTGACTGAGTTGACGGGCTTTGTCGAGGATATGGAGACTCTAGGCCACGCGCCGACAGCCCGGGTCCTTGATCGAACCGTGGTTGCAGCCGATCAAGATGTTGCCCGTCAGCTGGCATTGAGCGTGGGTGAGCGCGTGATGCGTATCCGGCGCATTCGCCTCGCCAACAACGTGGCCGTATCCCTCGACGAAACTTACCTGCCCTTGAATATCGGGGAAAAAATTGTTTCACACGATCTAGAGGCGGAACCGATCTTCGCGCTTCTAGAGCAGCGCTATGGCATTCCGCTCATCGAGGCGGAATATCGAATGGAAGCAGCCTCCGCCGATCCCGATATTGCATCGGCGCTAAATATAGAAGCCGGAAGCCCAATCTTTTTGATCGAGCGCACCTCTTACAGCGTCAACGCCAGACCCGTCGATTATGAAAAACTTCATTATCGAGGCGATCTGATCCAGTTTGCGACACGCCTGACTCGACGCAAACCTGTCGGCGGATGAGGAGCCACCATGGACACCGGATTTTGCGCATGGCTTTTCGCAATTTCAATCGCCACTAGTACATTGGGCGGTGCTCTCGGAATGGCCGGCGGTATCTTCATCGTCCCGGTATTAACCATCTTCGGTAAGGTCAATATCCATACCGCCGTCGCGGTTAGCCTGGTCTCGATCATTGCCTCTTCCAGCAGTAGTGCATCGCAGTTTCTGAAAGGCGGCCTGACGAATATACGTGTCGCTATCGTGCTGGAAACAGCAACCACGCTGGGTGCTGTAACGGGCGTGCTCCTCACAGGCATCCTGCCGGTTCAATCTCTATTTCTTCTCTTTGCGCTAGTGTTGTTCGTCTCAGCTTGGCAGATGCGGGTCAAGCCTCACGGGGTAATTGCAGCGACAGACATAGGCGCGCGGGATTGGGGACGCACACTAAGTCTCCATTCAAGCTATCCGGATCAACCACTCGGCCGCGATGTTTTTTACCACGTAGGACGCGTACCGCTGGGTTTGACGCTCATGTATGGCGCCGGCTTTATTTCCGCGCTACTGGGTATTGGTAGCGGGGTTCTTAAGATTCCTGCGATGGATATGGCCTTACGTTTGCCAATCAAGGTGGCATCCGCCACATCCAACTTTATGATCGGCGTGACTGCGGCAGCCAGTGGAGTTGCCTATTTGGTGCGCGGCGATATCGATCCGCTGATGGCTGGACCAGTCGCACTGGGCTCGGTTCTCGGCGCACTGATTGGCGCACGTCTTCTCACCTTGATATCCGGCGAAAAGCTACGCCTGTTTTTCATTACCGTATTGATTCTCTTGGGAGCGCAAATGCTTCTGTCCGCCCTTGGTATCGACCTTGTTGCTGCGGTGAAAAAGCATGACTTCTGATCTCGCGCGGCACCCGCAGTTGCAACGATTATTGGCCAAAGTGCTAAACGGAGGCACCTGGCTAGGAACGACCGCCATCGCCTTGGGCCTGGTTATCGCACTCATCGAGTTACAACAAGCCGGCTTGACAACAACCGGTAAGCGACTCGTCACGATAGGTATTACGCTTTTTATTTTCTTACCGATTTTTCGCGTCATGCTGATGTTGATTTTTTTCATCCGGGATCGCGATTATCAATTTTGCATTATTACGATACTGGTACTAGTCATAATCGCGATGGGTGCGACACTGGGTATATATACAACTAGCGGCATGCACCATCTAAGCTTCATGAATTGATCGTTTGCATTCAAAAGATGCAGGAGAAATTTATATGCTACCTCTTATCCCAATAATACTCGTTTATGCAATCCTACTTTTTCTAGCACCATTCCCACTGTGGCGATCGTTTTGCGCCGTAGCATACAACCTGGCAATCAACCATGACCTTCCAATTAAAAAGAGATTACGCTTATTTAGGCATATCATATTGGAATTAATCATTTCCCCTGTTTTCACAATAGCATTTTTTATAGATGATATTGTGTACAGAAAATATAAATATTTCGAAATTTCCGCACCGGTTTTCATCGCTGGCCAACCGAGAAATGGCACCACATTTCTGCATCGCACATTATCCATGGGAGACGAGTTTTTCTCTCTCAAACACTTCGAGTGGCGCTTCCCCGCGATTTGCCTTTGGCGGCTAATGGATGTACTTGGCCTACGTTCAACCATAGAGGCAATTAGTTACTGGCCCAAAAACCCCGACGGTGAGAATGCTCAAAAAATGCACAAGAATTGTCTGGGGGACTTTGAGGAACACGGGATTTTCTTCGAAGAACGCTTCTACCATCATTATTTTTTACTTCGCAGATATCCATTTAATGAGCTATTCCCCCTGATTTCAAGCTTCAAAAAACTATCCGATAAACAGAAACAAAAAATGCTGCGTGTTTTTGCATCAACGGTTAAAAAAGCCATGTTCTATAACAAGACATCCAGATTGTGGCTGACCAAGGAAAACGAAAGCATCGAATTATATGAAATGATGGCCGAAGTATTTCCCGATGCCCGCTATATATTTATTGTTCGCACTTCCGATCACTTCATGAAGTCCTACGTCAATCTTTCAATAACTTCCACCATGGCAAAAACCGGCATTAACCCCATGGATATCGATGGATGGAATGAGTCGAACATTGAGTTCAGAAGAAATGAATGCATAAAAATGCTTCCATTTTATAAAAAAGTAACCAATACAAATACCGCTGTCGCAATTACCTATGAAAATCTTATGTCGGACATACCGAATACCGTCGGCTTCATATATAAAAAATTAGGGCTGAGCATTACCGACGAATACAAGAAAAAATTATACGAACTACAGCACTCTCAGGCGCGAAGGGACAGCGGCTATCGTAACGAAAATCGCTCTTTTACCGGTTTCGAGTTTTTTGACTCATTCGTCAAAGACATCGATCGTCAATATCAGCAGGAATTTTCAACGCATATCGAAATGCACGAAGGTCAAGGACACTAAATATTTTTCGCAGGAAAAGCTTGCACGAATTGCGGCTCGCCGGGCTGCGTGCCGCTAAGCGGATTTACCTCTCATGCAGAGCGGCCGATTCGTCGCCGATATCTGCGAGAACAAACATGCACTACGTCGTTCAGCCTTTATGAAATTGTCTCTAAAGGAAACTGCACATGACTTCTATCATCACCTCATCACCGCAAGACACGCTAACAGCAAGACCCAGCGGGAATTTTCGTACAACGCCACACCACTCGTCGCTCACCCATTTGCAGCGGCTTGAAGCGGAGAGCATTCACATCATGCGTGATGTCGTCGCAGAATGCGAACGACCGGTCATGTTGTATTCAATTGGCAAAGACTCCGCTGTCATGCTGCACCTGGCGGTGAAAGCATTTTATCCATCAAAGATACCGTTCCCCCTACTGCACGTCGATACGACGTGGAAGTTTCGCGACATGTATGCGATGCGCGACCGTATGGCACAAGAGCTCGGATTTGAATTAATCGTTCATCGCAATCCCGATGCCATGGCGCGCAACATCAATCCTTTCGAGCATGGTTCGGCTTTACATACCCATATCTGGAAGACCGAGGGTTTAAAACAGGCACTCGATCACTATCGATTCGACGCAGCGCTCGGCGGTGCACGTCGCGACGAAGAGAAATGTCGAGCCAAGGAACGCATTTTTTCGTTTCGCTCAGCCCAACACCGATGGGATCCGAAAAATCAGCGCCCGGAACTTTGGCGGGTCTACAACGCAAAGAAAAATCCCGGCGAAAGCATTCGGATCTTCCCGATCTCCAATTGGACCGAGTTGGATATCTGGCAATACATTCACCAGGAGAAGATTCCGATCGTGCCACTTTATTACGCGGCCCAACGGCCGGTGGTGGAGCGCGATGGCATGCTAGTTATGGTCGACGATGAACGCCTGCCCTTGCTACCCGGCGAAATACCCCAACAACGTTCGGTCCGGTTCCGCACGCTGGGTTGCTACCCGCTAACAGGAGCGGTGGAGTCGACCGCCTCGACCTTGCCCAAGATCATTCAGGAAATGTTGCTCACCACGACAAGTGAACGTCAGCTCAGAGCCATCGATCATGATCAATCGGCATCCATGGAAAAGAAGAAACAGGAGGGCTATTTTTGATGATGCATCAATCCACTCTCATCGCCCAGGATATCGACGAATATCTCTATCGGCATCAGCACAAATCGTTATTACGCTTCCTGACCTGTGGTTCGGTAGACGATGGCAAATCGACTCTTATCGGGCGACTGCTTTACGACTCGAAGATGATTTTCGAAGACCATCTCATCGCCCTCGAGGCCGACTCCAAGAAGTTGGGCACGCAAGGCGGTGACATCGATTTTGCCCTCTTGGTGGATGGCTTGGCCGCGGAACGCGAGCAAGGCATCACCATCGACGTAGCGTATCGATTTTTTTCTACCGACAAGCGTAAATTCATTGTCGCCGATACACCGGGTCACGAACAGTACACGCGAAATATGGTGACCGGCGCATCGACCGCGGACGCCGCCGTCATCCTGATCGACGCGCGTAGAGGTGTGCTGACTCAAACCCGGCGCCACAGCTATCTGGTTGCCCTACTCGGAATTCGGCACGCGGTGCTGGTCATCAATAAGATGGACTTGGTGAATTGGTCGCAGGATGTCTACGAGACGATCTTGAGCAACTACCGGGAGTTTGCTGCTCGCATAGGAGTCGACAATTTCACGGCGATTCCGGTATCGGCTCTGAAGGGCGAGAATATCACCACGTCCTCGGACAAAATGCCTTGGTACCTGGGCACGCCGCTGTTACCTTGGCTCGAAGATATCGTAGTCGGTGACAATTTACCTGAGCAACCCTTCCGCCTGCCGGTGCAATGGGTGAATCGTCCAAATCTTAATTTCCGCGGTTTTTCCGGCTTCATTG
>Ga0302233_10002337_pt1 | contig 11996 bp, 18 predicted proteins | sample II_Palsa_N3_1_FD_193516 | JGI IMG/M metagenome (GOLD analysis project Ga0302233, IMG submission 193516) | Peat permafrost microbial communities from Stordalen Mire near Abisko, Sweden - II_Palsa_N3_1 | ecosystem: Environmental > Terrestrial > Soil > Palsa > Peat permafrost | place: Sweden...
ATACTCTGTCTCGTTGCTTACAAAACATTTGCTTACAAAACATGTCATGCTAGGGCTAGTGGGGCTGAAGCAACGCGAAGAAAAAACAAAAAAACACGCGCATTTTGCCACACGCTTACGTCAGATAGATTCATTCCATGATTGTGTGTTTTTTGCCTGATCGGGCCATGTGCGTTTCATGTGACTTACGACCCCAAACAACCCGCAGCATAAAGCTTAGTCGATATACTAAAGTATATTATCGACTAAGAATAAATATTATCGACTAAGAATTTTTATTTTTTTCTTCCACTGTCCCTCGAGTTCGGAGTTTCTAAAAAAAACAAGTCTAGGCTTCCTCCATGCTGTCGTCCAAATCCATCAACGATGTCGTGTCCTCGCCAAAGGCCACCGAGGCAGGGATGCTGTGGATCGATGCCGCCATCGGCGCCGCAATGCTGCCAGAGGACAGCGTGCCCTGTAAAACGATAGAAAATAAACGTTAAAAAAATAAATATGTCATGCCATACCATCCAGTCTTCGTGACGAAAGGTGAAGCCGACAAAGGGCGATCGGCTGAGCGGGGGAGACACCACGCCTCCGTTATCGGCGGCGGCAACCGGAGGTGCTACCGAGAGATCTGATCCGAGATCGTCAAAGTTGGACGTGTCGGTGGCCGAGGAAAGGAACGGGACGTAGGGCGCCTGGTACTCGTGCAGCCGCTCCCAGACGACGCCAGCGAACCACGGATGTTGCTGAATCTGTTGCAACGAGTTGCCCCATCGTAGTTGCGTGTGATTTACGAACCTAGGCATGAAGAAGGATATTATTTTGCATTATTTTTTATAAAAAAAAAAGAATACCTTGTGACGAGATGCCACATAAGATCGCTCATTAGGCGGACTCCCGGCTGAACGCTTTCCGAAGGCTCGTACTCGGGTCGTTGCAGGGTCTCGTCAAAGCGAACAATGTCCAAGAAGGTCTCCTGGTGGGACGGCGCGTAAAAGGGCGGAAATTCTGAGGCCAGAGAGAAAAATAGTTATTTTTTTTTTTTTTATAAAAAAAAATTGTTTCTTTTCTGTACCAGCGACCATCTCAAACATCATGCATCCAAGAGCCCAATAGTCGACCAGCAAGTTGTACTCGGTACCCATGACGATCTCGGGGGCCTAGTGAATGCCAAGTTTTAATTGATCACTCTTTCGAAACAAAAGCGTGCGTACCATGTAGTCAGGGCTGCCAACAATCGTGTAGCCACGCGCGCGATTCTCCCGACGAAGGTTGTGGAAGACGTTGCGACGCTCTTTGGAGTTTCGGAAGGAACCTTTGCTGTCTCGGACTTCTTCGAGCTGTCACCCAACGCAAACTTTGAGCTAAAATGTTGTCTAAACGTTCACTTTACCTTGTGGACCATTTCTGCGATCGTCTCGTCACTCAGACCGCCCTTGGCCATTCCAAAGTCGGTCAGTTTGAGGTGTCCATGGTGTGATATAAGAAAGTTTTCGGGCTTGAGGTCGCTGTTTGTTACGAGAAAATTAGAAATAAAGTATCCGCAATTCAATTCTCTTTACCGATGGATAAAGCCAAGCGCGTGCAAAGTGGCAACAGCAGCGATGGCCTCGGCCATGTAGAAACGAGCATTGCCCTCGACCAATCTCACTGTTTCCAAAAAGAGCATGATCAGGTCCAATAGTAATTGCTGCGTTCATTCAAACCTTCACGACAGAGCAGTGTGCGGAGATCACCCCCTGCAACATACTCCATCTGTACAAGCACGAGTAAATACACTCTCCTTTCATGATTTCAATGCAGCGCTTACGGCGAGATAGACGTAGGCGTCGTCCTGGAAGCTGTAGAGCAGCTTGACAAGCCAGTCGGATTTGGCCGTGGCCAGGACATCGCGCTCTGTCTGGATGCGCTCGACGGCCCTGCGGGCGGCCAGGACAATCTTGTTCATCCGCTTGACGGCGCAGAGCTCGTCCGTGTCGGTCTTCTGGCACAGGTACACCTCGCCGTAGCCGCCCTGGCCAATCTTCTTGAGCACGCGGAACTGCGAGAAGCGCAGACGCAATCGGCGCTTGCGGAGAAAGTCAGACTCTTGGCGGTACTTGTTTTGCAGGGCTACTTGAGCCTCCTCCTCGTCCATCTACGTAGTACATGTGTGTGTAAGGGGAGAGCCACACAGAGACAAGAGAGAAACGTACCTGACGCCGAGCAAGGTCCTCACGAAAGCGGTCCATGCGCTGGACACGGCGGTGGCGGTATGTGAGCAGGCTCAGGTAGTGCTCAACAAAGAGGAACTTGAACGCGGCGACCTTGCGCTCGGTGCTCTGTGGCTGCTGCTGCTGCTGCTGCTGGCCTGGCTGCTGGCCATGTGGTGTCGGCTGTAACGGTTTCGGGTCAAACAGGACGCTCGCGTCGTGCATGCGCATGGTTCCCACTGACTCCATTTGTGCCTTGCCGGTGTGTGCTCGTGGGGGGGGGGGCGATAGGGCTAAGACGCCAAGTGGGTGTGCCGGGGGGGTGTAGGCAAATAAATATATAAATAGGGTCCCTCCTCCTCCGGTCGGTTGCCAAGGCGATTTGCGGAAAAATCGGAGAGAATTTTTTTTGTCCGCCGTCGCCGATTCCGGCCGAGGGATCATCAACGATCGTTGGGATGATGGGTAACACTGGAATTATATACACACACAAATGACGATGAAGAAGGGGGGGAAAAAACCGGAGGGGAGAAAGGAAAAGAAAACGACGTGCTCATGTGGAGGGAGTGACGATGGCCTTGCTCACAAACGTACCCAAAGTGACCTTGCTGTCGCTGGAACCTGCCAGCTTGGTGAGCGTTTGCTGCATTTCGGGATCTAGCCGATTGGAGCCCATGGACGAGATTTGGAGAAGAAGCGACTGGGAAATCGCACCGCTGGCGTCGTCGGTGAGGCCCTCCTTGTGCAGATACTCCATTACCGTCCGCACAGCGAGGTTGAGATCATTAGAGGACGTGTTGACGAGGTCGGGAGTTGACGGAGTCGATGGCCGCCCTGAGGGCGTCGATGGCCCGTTGCCCACCGGTGTCGATGGAGTGGGCGTGCTGGCACCAGAGGACCCTGTCATCGAGCCGGTCCGTTGTAGTGAGTTGGCCTGGATGGCCACCGAGGCGCGTAGTGCCTTGGCGACCTGGGGGTTTGCCTTGAGTAACGCAGCATCCTTGGCAGGATCTTTGCTCTTTGTCGCAGTGGGCGTGAGCACGGGCACGAGTTCAGACATCACCGCCAGGTAGTCCGTGCGGGGCATCGTCTGTGACTTTTGATCGAGAGACGTATGCGCGAACGCCCTCAGGACGACCTCGGCCGACGCAGACAGGCCAAACGTGCCCAAGATAGAGTCAAAGTCGCTGTGAAAAAAAGAAAAGAAAAAGGAACATTACTTTTGAAACATGTTGAAAAAAAAAAACCCACATACAATCGCGTGATCACGCCCGTATGGGCAGTGTCGACCATATCAAATGCCTCTTCAACGGTCACGCTGCCCACGGTGCCACCGAGATTGACATTGACATTGTTGAGCACCGAGGAAGCGTGGATGTCGCGCGGAGACACGCCCGAAATGTAGCCAGCGTAAACTTTTTCCTGCTTGATTTCAGTAGTTGGCGACGTTGGTCCCGCTGTTGTTGAAAGATTAACAACCGCAACTATTGAATCGCGTACCCAGAAAGTCGTTGAGCGACACCTCGTCTTCGCGCATCAGACTGCTCAGTACACTCTCACGCTCTGCCTCGACTTCCTTGGCACGTGCCGCATACACGTAACCCATCTCTGCGAGCACAGAGAAGAGCTTTGAGACCTCGGGATTCGGATTAGCCTCGTTGACCGCCTTCATCTTGTCTTCCCTGTTTCCAGTCCATTAGGCGCTCATCAGCATCATTAAAAAACCATACGCTCGACAGAAAGCACGATGCATGGAGGCAAGCTCAATCTCAATGTCAATCTTCTCCTGAGTGACCACGTTGACTTCGTCTTTGTCCTTCTTGGCAGCTTTTTCGTTCTTTTTGCTCTTGTTCCATGGGATCTAAGACAGGAGCAATTAGAAAACAAAAATTCGCAACGTGAAACGATACAATGTCTACGGCGGTGCTGCGGCGTTGTTGGGATGGCGAGCTCTTCTTTTCTATTGCCTCTTCGGGTAGGGACGAGAGTTTTCTATTTTGAGATGTTTTAAAATTTAGAAAAAACAAACAAGAAAGGGCGACGCACTTGATGAAGATCTTCATGCTGTCCGATTTGGAGATGATAAAGTTGTTGAACGGCGTCATGTAGGGTTCCTTCTTGCCGTCAAAACGGACCAAGTTTGCGAGTTGTTGCATTGACTTTGACAAAAGAGTGAGTGTTCGCGAGACTCGCTGATTGGGATGCTCCACACTGAGGCCAAAGAGCTTGGGGCCCTGTATGAAGAAGGGGAAGGGGAAGGAATTAGTAAGGAATAAATAAATTAAAAAAAGAGTGTATTCCAATTACGAGGATGGCGGCATTGAAGAATCGCAGAAAGATGAAACCAGAGACGCAAGTGAAGCGCACTTGCTCGTTTTCCGGCCACTTGGCAATGACTTCTTGGGACAGGTTGTGGAAGATGTGACGGAGCGGTGCGGGGCACTTTGTCACAGTTTCTGTTTACATGCAACGTAATTTTTTTTTTTTTTGAGTTGCTCAACGTTCCATGTCGTCAAGTATACCAGTGATCTTCTTAAACACCCAGTCCATGTAAGCTTGTAGGACGGCCCTGTTGGCTTCGATTTCCTCACCCTTTTCGAGACGTGTAGAGTCCACTTCACAGGATCTGTTGGCAGAGATGATCTCGTCCATGATGGGCTTGAGGACGTCTAGAGCAAAGACATCACTTTAGCATCGGGACACACTTTCATGGCATTTCCCCCGTAGGTACTCGTAAGATAGGGCATGCCGATGAGCTTCATGTAGTAGTCGACGGCCTTGGAGGCGATCGAGTTTGCACGGAAGATCGTGTTTGGGTCGGCGCAATTGGCCACCTCGACGGCCAGCAGTCTGCTGAGGAAGTCGACTGCATGGTCAGTGTATACCGAGATGCGCACGAGTGTCTTTGCCGCGTCCTCACGCTCATCTGTTGACATGCCATAGGCGACGATCACGTCCAGTGTCTTGCTCATGAAAAACTGAGTGGCAGCCAAAAAAAAACAAAAAAAAAACATTGAGTATGCAGTTGGCTTCTCCATAAAGCCTCACCTCCATCAGCTTGGCGTACGTCGGCAGCGGCAGAATGTACTCGTCAGTGTACTTGTACCGGACACGGACAACGCCGACTGAGCCGCAGCTGAGCTTTGATGCCCCAGCCTCGCAATCCTCCTTGTGACAGTTGAGGCCGCAGAACGAGCACTTGCTGCCGATGCGCTTGCTGCCCCAGATCATGTTGCCGCAGTGGTCTTTATTGTTTGTGCGTGGTGAGATGTGTGATAAAGGAGTATACTATACCACAAGACACGGGTGCATTGAACGCGTGCGGCTTAAAGTCGTGCGGCTTGCGCTCTGCATCGTCCTTCTGCTCTGCGTTGTCGTCCGAGTCGTCTAGGGCACGAGCTGGTCAGACACGGACTTGCACATACGTCGCACGTACCTTTCTTCGCCGCGCGCAACGGGTACCAGTCTTCGTGGCTGCGGTTGTCCAGCTCGAGCGACATCTTGGGAAGCTTGAGGTAGCCGACGAGGGTGTTGGAGAACTTGCTGCGGTTGTAGACCTCGACTGCACGAGGTGGTTGTTGTTTTTTTGGTTGACAGGTCAAACGGTCAGTTGGCAGTCAAGTCCAGCAACGTACTGTAGACGTCGTTAAAGGTCTTGCCCAGGTTGAAGTCCGACTCCTCGTCCCAGAAGGGCGTGCGCGAGCGCCAGATGGTGCGCGTCTTGAACTGGTTTGCGACGTCGTTGTCCACGCGGATGACGGCGTACATGTCCATGCAGTCTGGTGGCAGGTTCTTGGCCTCGGTGATGCGGACAATAATGTTGTGGTCCTTGCGCAGCGACGCAGTCGGCGGAAGCGGCGACAGCGGCGACAGTGCCATGGTTCCCTAGTCAGCGAGCCCGGTGTGTGCGGGGAGGGGAAAAGGCACTTCGGGAGAAAGTCGTGACTCCGAAATTATTTTTAGCTCTTTTTTTCCCCCTTTTTTTTTTTTTTTTCGCTTTGCTTTTATATCGCCTCGGTCGACGAAAACAACCATTTGTGGGCATCGCTGCCAGGCTCCAGCAGAGGACCGACCTTGTCGCGGCACTGCTGGTGGTACTCGTTGAGCCATCTGCAGTAGGGAATATTAAAATCAAAGATAATTTTCAAATTTTTTTTTTTAAAAAAAAAATAGTACTGGCGCTCGAGCACGGTGAGAAGAGAGTGGTCGATCAGGCTTGTCTGGATCGGGACAAGCGTGATCGTTTCAAAGCCCAGGAAGCCGACGTCGCCGAAATTGTTGGAGAGGGGCTCCCGCTGGATCACCATCACGTTCTCGATGCGGATGCCGAAAGCGCCGTCCTCGTAGTAGCCGGGCTCGTTCGTGACCTTTTTTTTTTAAATACCAATTTCAATTTTGAGAGAGAGAGAGAGAGAAGGGATCTTGCGTACCGTCATTGATGCACGCAGGGGGATCTCGTTCAGGGCAACACGTGTACCAATACCGTGAGGGCCCTCGTGGACATTCAAAAATGCACCGACGCCGTGGCCGGTGCCATGGCGGTAGTCGAGGCCTTGCTGCCAAAGTGGGAGGCGGGCGACAATATCGAGCTGGAAACCAGAAATGCCGTTGGGGAACTTGCACGCAGCCAGGGCAATGTGTGCCTTGAGGACGTGCGTAAAGCACTCTTTCTCGCGCTGCGTGGGCGTCCCAAGGTGAATCGTGCGTGTTACATCGGTCGTGCCGTCGAGGAACTGCGCGCCAGAGTCGCACAGGTACAGCGCGTTCCTGGACAAAACATTTACAAATGTCTTACAATAGTGTGTTTTCATACTGCGTAATGGGAGCACATGTCGACTCGGCGGGATGGTAGTGAATGATGGCGCCGTGAGGGCCCGACGCGGAAATGGTAGGAAAGGAGAGATTGACAAAGTCCTTTTGCTTGCTGCGGAACTCTTCGGCCTTTGTTGCGGCCGAAATCTCGTCCACTTTGTTGCCATTCTCCACGACCTCCTTTTGCAACCACGCAAAGTACTGGCACAGGGCGGCTGCATCGCGCTTGTGAGCATTGCGCATGCCCTCGAGCTCTTGTTCGTTCTTGAGTGCTGCAGAAGAGGAAACTGTAAGTCAAAAAAAAAAAAATTTTTTTTTTTATGACGGCCTACATTTGCGGAACGTCACGGGCGAAATAACATCCTCGATCTGGAGACCGCGAAGCGCTTGGCAGAGGGCGATGCTGCATGAGCGACTGACTAGCACTTTCGGTGAAGCGGCTGATTTGCCACTGTCCTGCTCGTTCACCGTGGTCACGTTTAGAGCGGCCAAAGCCTTCATGTCATCAAACACGGCGCTGTAGGGTCGCAATTGGACGCTGTCGCCCAGGTGGCTCTTGATCTTGTCGTCGTACTTGGATTCGTTCAAGTACAGCTGGACAGAGTTGAGTCCGACAAAGGCGTAGCTGAAAAACACGGGGTTGTAGTCGATGTCGTTGCCGCGCAGGTTGAACAGCCACGCGACATCGTCGAGCGCTGTGACGAGCAAGCCGATGGCATTGTGAGCGGCCAGGTCCTCGCGCAGCTGGGCGAGCTTGGCCTGGACGGTGACGCCCGTGTAGCTGTCAGGGAGGACGATCACTTTGTTTGCGGGCTCAGCAGGCCGATCGGTCCACACGAGGTCGACGAGGTTCTCGACCTCGGCCACCAGCTCCTGGCCGCCCGCCTTGAGCCCCTTCTTGAGCTGGCCCGCAACCGAGAGGGGCAGGAGACGGGCGTCGACGCCAATCTTCCCGCCGGCGCGACAGTTGCTCGCGAGCCACTCTTCGCGCGTCTTGACCGACGGCAGGCCGGCCTTCATCAGCGTCCAGTTGTTGTCCAGCTCCTCTGTTCATTCACGGGACATTAAGAGAAGAAAAAAGGGAGCAAGACACGGAGGCACGCGTACGAGAGGCCTGCAGCCAGTAGCGTCCGTCCGTGAACAGGAGGGCCTCGGTCAGCGTCACCACGGCAAAGCCGCTCGAGCCGGAGAAGCCCGAGATGAACTGCCGCCGCTTGTCGCACTCAGCCACGTACTCGCTCTGGTGTGCGTCCTCGCCGGGCACGAGGTACGCGTCCAGGTTGCGCTGCTGCATCAGCTTGCGCAGCGCCGTGAGCTGCGGCGTGGTCTCGACGGGCGTCGTCATGGAGGATGCAGCGGCCAAAGTGGTCAAGACCCTCCTCGCTGTCAGCGGTCGGTGGTGGGGGTGGCGAGTGCGGGCAAAGACTGGTGCTCGTGGCACTGCGAGGGGGAGGAGTCGCGTCGCTGCTGACTGGCGAAGCACTGGGACAGCCGCCACGTCAAATTGACGTAATAAGATGCCTGCACTTGCGCGGCGACGTGTCGTTGCGGCGACGATGACACCGCCAGCACCGCCGGCAGAGCCGCCAGCGGAACCAGCGGAACCAGCAGCACCAGCAGAACGAGCAGCACCAGCAGCAGAACCGCCAGAGCCGCCAGCGCCCGCAGCAGTCGGGGATGCTCGACCTATCCAACCTGTGGCGGAGCCAGCACAACAAGTGGCACCAGCAGCTCCAGCAACGACAACAGGACCTGCACAAGTGGCACCAGGGCCGACCCTTGTACCAGCAGTACCGGCAGCAGCAACTGCGGCCGCGACGGCGGTATGGGAACCAGAGCATGTTCGCGCCACGACGTCCACCGAGGTCTCGTCCGGAGCGACGCAGCAGCAATCGGAGCCATCGGCTATTGTGATTGACGACGACGACGGCGACGACGACGGCGAGGACGACGAGGACTCGGGGTTAGAGGAAGAGGCGGCATCGGCAACAAGCTCAAGCACTGCGACGGACCCGCTCCTGTTCATGCCTTGGTCGGACGGCAACATGTGGATAAGACCTCTCTCAGCCCGTCAGCTGCAGCAGCAGCAACAACAAGACCAAGAACTCCACCAAGTAGCCGCCAAACGAAAAAGGTTGCCCCAGGGAGCGACGCCCGTCAGGCCAGCAGCCCCGTTCCCCGCGCAGTCTACGCCACCAACGTCCTTGTCGCCTTCAACATTATTGCCGCCCTCCTACAACAAGTTCTACTCCTCTGCATGGTCGCGCAAAAACCAGTCGCAACAGCAGCAGCAACAGCGGCACAGCCAGCCCCCATCGCCTGCCGGTGAGACGGCAAGTTCACCTCAGCTTGGAGTGAACAGTGCGAGCAACTCTCGACGGTCGTCCATTGAAACGACCCAGCCCCAGCAGCCAGAGTCTGTGCCTCGACGACGGTCGTCACTGAACATCAGCTATCCGGCAGACTATGACGAGCTGCAACACCATGTTAACAACGGCCTAATGCAGCAACTGCAGGAGCGCGAGAGGAGGAGATTGCAAGACCAGCAACACCAGCAACAGCAGCACCAGCAGCAACAACACCAGCAACGACACCAGCAACAACACCAGCAGCAGCAACAAGCTGAAGTGTCGCAGCAACTGTTAACAGTGTCCGATCTCTTGCCTATCGACGAAAAGGCCTTCAATCCAGACGAGCTCGTGCAATCACTGCAGAGGATTGCCATCTTGTTGCGCGTCTCCACCTTGTTTGTCTCTGCCTGCGCGTCCCTTGGCCAGGTGATTTCGCAGCTCAGCTTTCAGTCCCCGATTGCTGAACCTTTCATGTTCAACTGTTTGCGGGTGCGTTTGAGTATCTTTTTTATGTTTGTTACTTAGCCCCTCCCTAATTTCACAGCTGGCGAGGAGTAGAGGTGTCATGCCGCACTTTAACCTGCGGTCTGCCCTCCAGGTACTGAGTTTCGCGAACGAAACGCTGCACTGGAATCACAGCCATCGAAAGCGTATGAACCAAGTATTTTTTTTAATTTTAATGTATCAACATTGTACTTTTGCCGTAGACTACGTGGCCAAATGGGTAGAGGACCTGAGTGTCGTCAATCTGTTATCGTTCGTTGAGGACAGCCAGCATGCGCCAAGTCAGCAGAGGATGCAACAGCCACCGACTCAGCCACCGACTCAGCAGCAACTGACATACCAGCAGCAGCAGCAGCAGCAGCAGCAACTGACATACCACCACCAGCAGCAGCAGCAGCAGCAGCAACTGACATACCACCAGCAGCAGCAGCAGCAGCAGCAGCAACTGACATACCACCACCAGCAGCAGCAGCAACAGCAACGGCTGCAGCAAGAGTTCCTGCAAAAATTGCCGCCAGCAAAACCGAACCCTGGCTCCCCGTCTTCATCGTCCTCGAACTCAGCCAAAAAGGCTGCAACAAAGTCCGCGGGACAAACCCCGCTTGTTTTTATCTCTCAGGGTCCACCAGGATCAACGACGACCACGACGATCACGACCACGACGTCGATGTCAAAGCCAAGCGGACGCCCTCCAGGTCGGCCACCAAGCCAGCCACGGCCCATCGTACCGTCAGTCCAGCCACAAGCATCAATGCCATCTGGCCAACCAGTTACGCCTCGTTCCATATCGACTCCCACGTTTGGTTCTACGCAGGCTCTGTCTCAACAGTACGTTTTTACAACTATGTTTGCATATAATTCTTGTTCTCGATAGAAGCCGGCACGTTACGCTCCCCTCGCATGCTGCCCAAGCGCCACCTGTAGAACCTCCGGCCGTGAACGACCGAGTCCCAAACATGTTTTACCGTCTGCTCACTGTCATCGTGCAGCCGTTCCAAATACCCAACAACAGTTTGTCTGTCAACGTCTCGTTCAACATTCCCGCAAGGATCTACGAAAGTATCCGCGCAAAATCCGGGCAGTTCGAAGGCCCTCTTGTCGTTCAGCTCGTCGCCTTCAAGACCACGGACGAGACCAGAAAGTGCGCCTGGCCAGAAGATGCCTCCGTGTCCCTGAACCAATGCCCGATCCGGTTACAAAAGGTACGAGCCTTTTTTTTTTTTAATTCTCCTTCTCTTATCGTAATTTAACTCGTGTGACTCAGAAACGATATATCCGTGATGGTGCAAGATTCGGTACTGTGGGCACTGACAAGTTTGCGAGTCTGTCGGCCGAAATCATCAGCGGTACCAACATGATGACCATCACCAGCACCAAGAGCAGGCTCGAGTTTATGTATTCGATTGAGCTGCTCGTGCCAGAATCCAAGGAGCGTATCGTCTTTCGAGCTCAGACGAATGTGTTTACGGTCGAGGAAGGAGCCGCGCTGGGTACAGCATACAAAATTTTATTGTATTGTATTCTTTTGTTAACGGTACGCTCAGTGAAAACGTGGCTTGCTCGTCAAGGCTGTTCTTCTAATACCGGAGGCGACGTCGACGACGATCTACAGATTGTTGAGAATGGGGCAAAACTAAGCACGCGGTGCCCCATTTCACTGCAGCGGATCCAAACACCTGCGCGAGGGGTCCAATGCACCCACGTCCAGGTAGTACACAACAAGTTTCTCCTCAAATAACAGAATTCAATCAACAGTGCTTTGACATTCATTCCTTCCTAAGTGTGAACAATGTGCGACCGACGTGGAAATGCCCAATCTGCAAGTATGGTTTTCACATATATCGCTGTACCTGTCTTGCTAAACAATGGTGTCCTCAGCAAACCGGCTCCACAAAACTGTCTTCGCATCGACCAGTACTTTGAAAAGCTGTTGAACCAGCTTCCCACGTACGTTGTTTCCTGTTTTGCTGATTTTACTAGTGTCGAAATAATCACTACCAACACAGCTCGCTGGAAAACTTTCAAATCAACGCCGATGGGCAATGGTCGCTGGACGAAAGTACCAGCAACAGCAGCAGCAACAGCAGCAGCAAGCCTCGAAGTACGACCCCCTCTTTTTTTTTTTTTTTTTTTGGAATGAGCCGCGATT
>Ga0302233_10002340_pt1 | contig 11986 bp, 25 predicted proteins | sample II_Palsa_N3_1_FD_193516 | JGI IMG/M metagenome (GOLD analysis project Ga0302233, IMG submission 193516) | Peat permafrost microbial communities from Stordalen Mire near Abisko, Sweden - II_Palsa_N3_1 | ecosystem: Environmental > Terrestrial > Soil > Palsa > Peat permafrost | place: Sweden...
AGGGAGTCGGTCGGATCGGATGTCGTCTTTACACCCGTACGACGCTCGATGAGGACTCCGTCCCGTCCTCGTCCCAAGGAACTTGCAGAAAGGTACCTGCCCTGAATAGTGCTGTAATGGGAACCTGAAATGTGCATCTCCATAGCTACATGTCTGTTGACTCGATTGACCAGATCCCCGCCGACATGGACTTTGCGTTTGTGCCGAATGCAGCATTGCTGCGACGACAACAGGAGGAGCAGAAGCAGGCACTTCGGAATGTCTCACAGACGCCGCAGCAGACCAAGACCTTTGATGCCGATCAAATCAAGGACATCTTGCAAACCTTTTCCGCCGTCAAAGACAAGAAAAAGGGCAAGACGTCGCGCACGTCTTCGTCTCAGCAAGACTGATAGGGGGGGATAAAAAAAAGATCTTCTCCATATTTGTCTCTTGCCCCACTTTAACTGTCCTGTGTGCTTACATACATAATCGTTTAACCGCGAGCTCATTGCGTTCTCTTCGTGGACGCGCGAATCGCATTTGTGTACTCGAACGTGGTCACATCGCCCACATTGAAATAATCACGGATTTCGAAAACGCGCACGATCCACATGGACTTGACCACAGGCCATACCATCCCGAGGGCAACCCTCTCCTATTAAGATAGGAAAGGATAAATAAAAACTTGCAGAAAGGTGGATGGTACCACGAGGAAGAACCAAAATAGAGCCATCGCCGCCCCCGTCGCCGCCCCCACGGCCACTTGCGGAAGCGTGTGGTAGCCTAGGTAGGTCCGCGACCAGCTCACAATCGCAGCCATGGCAAGCGATCCGAGAACAAGCAGACGTCCCAGTGGTTTTTTTCCGATCTCAAACACAAGGACGAGAGCAACGCACAGGTACACGGACAGAAACAGGATGAACTGCGCGTGGCTCGATGGCATCCCGTGGTCGTCGCGATCCGTACCTGCGTTTCCATTGGATTGAGGCACGCCACACAACATCAAAACAGCGGATAGATACCCACAGGACGCGGCTCTTTGAACACTCGCTTGAGGACCTCGTTCAGGACCTCGTTCACACAGAGCCCCCCCAGGAGCGAAATCGTGCGCACGTCGCGACGGACGGCCACAATCGTTGACAGGCTAACGATTGCGGCGATAGGAACGAGGGATGCGATCGCCAGACCGAGGCCAAGCAGGTCGCCCTCGTCGTAGCGGACGTGCGTCAGTGAGAAAGACTTTTGCATCAGCGTTTTTTTTTTTCTTTTCAAAGTCTCATTGTGCTTGAAGACACCCTCAGAAGGAAATATTGAACTTTTCAGTGGAAAAAATTTTAATGAGCCTTGAGCTTGCCCTTGCCAGTGCCTGAATAGTGCATTTTATTTTTTATTTTTTATTTTTTATTTTTTTTATTTAAAAAAAAAAACTATTAGCATGAAGTCAACGTACGCGCTGTAAGACGGGACCACAGCTTGAGGAGCTCGTCGATGATGATCACAGGGAACGAGAACGCCAGGACGATAAGCCAGTCATTGAAATCGAGCGGCACGATGGCAAACATTTGCTGTTTTTTTTTACAAAATGGAACGAGTTAGTAAAACTTCCGTATGCCTTTTAAGAGGCTCGTACGCCAAGGAAGGGGACGTAGAGAATGATAAAGTGCAGGACCATGGACGTGAACGTGGCGAGGATGAGGTAGCCGTTAACCCATGGCGGCATAGACAGGAGCGACTGGTTCTCGCTCAGGCTGTTGAACGCATTGAACATCTCGATCGTGACGAGGATCGACAAGGAGATTGTCGACGCGTGCTCGGCATAGTGGTTGGTGAAGATGTCACAGTTGAGGCCGGCAGGGAGCTGACTGACAAAGTTCTCGCAGTCGTGGAAGTGGCTCAGATGGTAGAAGCTCACCAGGGGACCGTCGGCGTAGAAGGAGAACCAGTAGATGTAGCCTCCGACCGTTGCCAGACCAACGTAGGCTGCGCAGTTTATAATTTTTATTTTATTTTAAATGATAAATAAAGTAAAGGAAAAGCCATACTGCCAATGACGAGGTAGCGGAAAAACAGCCAGCCATTGACGATGGACTCGTCGGCCTTGCGAGGAGGTTGCATCATGATGTCGAGATCAGGGGGGTTGAAGCCCAGAGCGGTGGCAGGAAGGCCGTCGGTAACAAGGTTGACCCAAAGGAGCTGGACGGGGATGAGGGCTTCGGGGGTGCCAATGATAACGGTCAAGAAGATGCTGTGAAAAGACATTTTGATCAATGAGAAAACGAGCAAAGGAAGAAAAGAAAAGAAAAGAAAAGAAAAGAAAAAACTTACCAAACAACCTCGCCAATGTTGGACGAGATGAGGTAGCGGATAAACTGCTTGGTGTTGTTGAAGATGGAGCGGCCCTCCTCGACAGCCGTGACGATGGTGGCAAAGTTGTCGTCAGCGAGGACCATGTCGGCGGCTTCCTTGGCGACAGCCGTGCCCGAGCCCATGGCGACACCAATGTCGGCCTTCTTGAGGGCAGGCGCATCGTTGACGCCGTCACCAGTCATGGCGCAGATCTCGTTCATGCCCTGGAGCATTTTGACGAGCTCCATCTTGTGTGTAGGCTCGGTGCGGGAGAACAGGTTTGCGGTCTGGATGGCTTGCTCCTTCTCCTGGGGGGAAAGAGCATCAAACTCGCGGCCGGTAAAGGACTTGCCAGTGAGGTCTTCATCCTTTTTAGGGAGAGTCAATCGTGTCAGTCGTGCTCTTTTTATATTTTCAGAGGAAAGTACGTTCTCAAAGACGCCGATTTGCTTGCAGATGGCCTCGGCGGTGTTCTTGTTGTCGCCAGTGATGACGATCACACGGATACCAGCGTTTCGGCAAATTTCGATAGACTTGGCGACCTCGGCACGTGGCGGATCGCGCATGCCGACAAGGCCCACAAAGACCAGGTTGCTCTCGTACGTGGCAAAATTGGCGGAGTTCTCAAACGTGTACTGGTGCTTCTCGTAGGCGTTGTCGACAGTGGCGAGTCCGAGGCAGCGGAGAGTGAGCTGTTGGTAGGAAGGAGGAGGTGTTGGGACACGACAAAAAAGAAAATGTTTCTTTTTCCAACGAAACAACGACGTACCGAGCCAGTGCCCCACTGCAGGACCTTGTTCTGCACGGCCTTCTTGAACTCCTCGGTGATCTTGACGGTGTTTCCGTTCGGGAGGCGGACGAATGCACAACGTTCGATGATCGACTCGGGTGCGCCCTTGACGTAGAATGCATTTTTGCCAGAGGCAGCGGCTGACTTGCCAGAGCGCGTAGAGGGGCCCGAGGTCTTGTCTTTGAGCTCAACGAGAACAGACATGGACTTGCGATCGCGGGAGAATTCCAGGGTAGCGAGCTTGTCGTGCTTGCTCTCGTAGAACTTGTTCACGGCCTGGACACGGTTCTCCTTGGACAGTTTGTTGAGAGACTTGTTGAACGCCTCGTCGTCGGTCAGGAGCTTTTCGACGAGGACCTTGAGAGCAGCCTCAGTGGGCTCGCCGACGTTTTCGTAAACAGCCTTCTCCTGGAGCGTGGCAAAAACAATTGAACAACAACAACAAAAAAAAAAAAAAACTTTTTTTTGGTTTAGGCAAACGTTACAGCGTTGTAGGAGATGTTGGAGTCGTTGCAGAGCGCGCAAATCTTGGCGAGTTCGGTGACGACAGTGTTGCCTTCGCACGGAGCAGGTGCGTGCTTGCCCTGGATAGACACATCGCCGTTGGGAGCGTACGAGTCGCCCTCGACATCAAATTCCTTGAACGCTCCGTTGGCAGCGTCGAAAACGAAAACCTTGGTAAAAAAACACACACACATCAAAAAGGCTCATATTACTCTCTCCCCCTCTCAACGTACCTTGGCAACAGACATTTTGTTGGTGGTAAGGGTGCCCGTCTTGTCCGAGCAGATGACCGAGGTGGCGCCAAGAGTTTCAACCGACGGGAGCGAGCGCACGATGGCGTTCTTCTTGGCCATCTTCATCGTGCCCAGGGCAAGGCAAGTAGTAATAACAGCGGGGAGACCCTCGGGGATGGCCGCGACGGCAAGCGCGACGGCAATCTTGAAGTAGTAAATGGCACCCTATCGTGTAAAGAAGAAAACAAAGAAAGACCATTATAAAATAAATAGATATTTTTTTCTGTTACCTTCAAGTAGTTGCCACCAAAGACCTCGTCGTTAAAGTGATTGATGTTGATGAGCCAGACGAGGACGCAAATGACACCGATGACCTTGGAGAGGAGATCTCCAAACTCGTCGAGCTTTTTCTTCAAAGGGGTCTTTTCGCTCTCTTGCTCCGAAATGTTGATCGAAATCTAGAGAGGTGTTTTTTGTTTGTTTTGTTTTGGTTTGGTTCAAGCATCTCACGAAAAAGCAAGGCACACCTTTCCAATCTCGGTCTTCGCACCAGTGTTGATAACGACGGCACGAGCCTTACCCATGGTGACGGTGGTGCCAGAAAACATAAGGTCAATCTTGTCTTGGATGGTCGACTGCTCGCTGACCGGCTCGACCTGCTTCATCTTGCTGACGCTCTCGCCTGTTTTTTAATTATTGCAACGAGTTTGAGAACCTCACAGCCCTCCTTGCACGAAATACCAGTCAAGATGGACTCATCAACGCGGATCGTAGTCGAGTGAATCTCGATGACGCGGAGGTCAGCGGGAATCTTGTCGCCGACTGTTTGGAAAAAAAAAAAACAATGAGCAAAAAAACAAGGCTGACGTCTTTCCTGCTTACCAGCAATCTCAACAATGTCACCAGGGACGAGCTCAACAGCTGTAATCTTGGAGACCTTGGATCCACGGATGACCTTGGCTTCATCAGGGCTGTACTCCTTCAGGGCCTACATCACCACGAAAGGAGAAACGGTTTGGAAATGGGGGAGATGGGCAACTTGTACCTCGATCGCCTTCTCGGCGTTGCTTTCTTGAACGACTCCGACAACCGCGTTTGCAATAAGGATCAGGAAGATAACGAACGGCTCCAGGAAGGCCTGCGATGCAACCTGCGTTAGCTACGACTTTAAACGACTGCGGAGTACCTGGGCTTGTTCCTCGCCTTCCTCGAAAAGGGCGAGGCCAAACGAAACGATCGCCGCGAGGAGCAGAATGCGCACAAGGTTGTCCTCAAACTGCTCCAGGATCAGCTTCCACAGTGGGGTTCCCTCGGGCGCAGGCAACTCTGCGCAGACAGAGTCAGCACAAAGTCCACGTCGGACTTACAGACAGCACAGGGTGAAGGGGAAAAAAAAGTAAATCGTACCATTTTTGCCGTATTTCTTCTGGTTGGCCTTGACTTGCTCGGGAGAGAGACCGTCGTTGCTCTAATGTGCACGGTGCCCCGCAAGGAAGAGAAAAGGAAAGACGGAAACCGTTCAATAAACGTTTCTCTTTTTTTTTTTTTTTTGACAGTCCGGCGCAGATTCGCCCACCCCGTTTTCCATCCCACCCCTCCACCACCACCTCCTCACCACCCACCATCTGTCCCCGTCTAATTCTGCTTCCTGATCCAGCGTCGGCTTTGCGGTTGCTTACCTTCACGTTGAAGTGCTTCAGCACCTCAGGCACTGAAGCCGCATAAGCCGAGTCCATGATGTCTGGGAATGAAACTGGGTCGGTTGGCGCCCGCCCACGTGGGTACGGAACAAGTTTTCCGACTGAAACCATGCTGCGCGCTGCTTCGTCGTCGTCTTCGCGCCTGGTGCGTGCCGTCGCAACTCGCTCGTCTGCTGCTGCCGTTGCTCGCGTTGCAAGCACTGGTGCCCGTGCGGCCGTCGCGTCTGCCGCCGTGCCCACACTCGCGCGCTTCCACCATGCTGCCGCCACTGCCACTGGTGCCTACAAGGTACGCTTGCGCTGGTTGGGTGAGGCGCATGCACTCGCAACCAAAGCATCGGCTGGATCTGACGTTCTTGTCTATCATTCGTTCTTCCCCTCCCACACGCTCCCGTCACCTGGTCGTGCAAATCCCCACCTATTTTTTTTTTCTCCTTTTATACGCTGATACAGGAGGGCGTCTTTAGCCAGCTCGACACGTTTGAGCGCCGCCACAATGGCTCGGGAGCCGACGATGTAAGAATCTTTTCTTCAATTCAAATAAAATAGTTTCTTTAAATAAAAAAAATAAAATGCATTATCAGGTGAGCAAGATGCTGAGCGTTCTGGGGCTCAAGAGCATCGAGGACCTCGTCGATAAGACGATCCCGTCCAACATCCGCATGAAGGGTGACCTCAAGATGGTGTGTCCACTGGAGCGTTCCTCTTTTTCCTTATGACAAGATAAATAGGACCACAGCCTTACCGAGACTGAGCTCCTGAAGCAGCTCAAGCAGATCGCGCAGAAGAACAAGATTTTCCGCTCGTACATTGGCATGGGTTACTACAACACCAACACTCCCAGTGTCATTTTGCGTAACATTATGGAGAACCCCGGCTGGTACACCCAGTACACTCCCTACCAGGTACACAAGGGAGAAAGAGAGCGTTTTTTGTTTTTTTTGCCTAAAATCTGTCTTTTTTTATGTAGCCCGAGATCTCGCAGGGTCGCCTCGAGTCGCTCCTCAACTTCCAGACGATGATCACCGACCTCACCGGTCTCGACATTGCCAACGCTTCGCTTCTCGACGAGGGTACTGCTGCTGCTGAGGCCATGCTCGTCGCCCACACGCACAACAAGGTAGAGGGAGGAAGACAAAAATATTTCAAACCGAGCTGACCGCAATGACGGCGTGCAGAAAAACACGTTCTTTGTCGACAAGGACACCCACCCGCAGACGATCGCGTGCATTCAGACGCGTGCTGAGCCCTTTGATATCAAGGTCGAGATCGGCGATGCCGCCACGTACAACTTTGCAGGCAGCGACATTTGCGGTGCCCTCGTCCAGTACCCCAGCGCCTCTGGCATCGTCCGCGACTTCCAGCCCATTGCAGACAAGCTGCATGCCAATGTATGATGTCTTCTAGACGTTGGCCTAATCACTAGTGTATATATATATGATTTTCGTAGGGATCTCTCTTTGTTGTTGCGTCGGATCTGCTTGCTTTGACCGTCCTCAAGGCGCCTGGCCAGTTTGGTGCCGATATTGCCCTCGGTTCGGCCCAGCGCTTTGGTGTTCCGCTTGGTTATGGTGGTCCGCATGCGGCTTTCTTCGCTGTCAAGGACGAGCACAAGCGCAAGATGCCTGGCCGTCTGATTGGTGTGTCTGTTGACGCCCAGGGCCACGTTGTATGTTTCCCTCCCTTTATCGTTTTTTTTATTTTTATTTTACGTTTTAACCTCCTTCCTGCTGCATACAGGCCATGCGTCTGTCGCTCCAAACGCGCGAGCAGCACATTCGACGCGAGAAGGCCTCGTCAAACATTTGCACGGCCCAGGCCCTTCTTGCCAACATGGCTGCCATGTATGCCGTGTATCACGGTCCGCAGGTACTTGTTTTTTTTTCTTTCTTTCCTCCACTTTTATTTATGGAAAAAAAAAAATTTTTTTTTTTCCACACAGGGTCTCAAGGACATTGCCCAACGTGTGTACACCCTCACCCAGGTCCTTAAGGCGGGTGTCGCATCGGCAGGTCACGGAGTCACGAGCGAGGATGTGTTTGACACATTCACCATCACCGTCAAGGGCTCGGCTGATGCTGTCGTAAAGGCCGCCGTTGCCAAGGGGTAATCGTTCCCTTGGTACCTTCATTTTCCTAACTTTTTCTTTTCCTTTTTTTCTTTCAGCATCAATCTTTACAAGGTTGATGCCAAGACCTTGAGCATTTCGTTGGACGAGACCGTCACGGAGGCTGATTTGAAAGACCTCTTTGAGATCTTTGGCGTTCACGAGACCCCCTCTGCAATTGCCAACAAGATCAACGCTTCTTCAATTCACGCACTCCAGGTGTCCAAGAAGTTCCAGCGCACCACGCCTTACCTCACCCATGAGTCGTTCAACAAGTACCACTCTGAGCATGAGCTGGTACCATTTCTGTCCTACCAAAAAAAGTTTTCTTTCCCCTCATGTTTTTGTTTTTGCATTAGCTGCGCTACCTTTACCGTCTGCAGTCCAAGGATTTGTCGCTGACAACCTCGATGATCCCGCTTGGTTCGTGCACGATGAAGCTCAATGCGACGACAGAGATGATCCCCGTCACCTGGCCCGAGTTTGGGTCGATCCATCCTTTCGTCCCCGTCGACCAGGCTCAGGGCTACGAAGAACTGTTCAAGGTATAGTTAATATTTATCAATCTACACAAAAGAAAGTTACTTAGGCGGTTTTTACAATTTCTTAGGGCCTTCAAAAGGATCTCTGCGAGATCACTGGTTTCGATGCCGTCTCGCTCCAGCCCAACTCGGGCGCCATGGGTGAGTACACTGGTCTGCGCGTGATCAAGGAGTACTACAAGAACATTGGCCAATCGCACCGCAACGTCTGCCTTATCCCCGTCTCTGCTCACGGCACCAACCCCGCCTCGGCCGCCATGAACGGCCTCGACGTCGTAGTCGTCAACTCGGACGCCAACGGCAACATCGACATGCAGGATCTGATCAAGAAGGCCGAGAAGCACAAGGACAACTTGGCATGCGTCATGATCACCTACCCGTCGACTTTTGGTGTCTTTGAGCTTGGTATGCTTTTTCACAAACGATTCTTTTTTTTTTCTTCTTTTTTTTTTAATTCAATGTCGTTCTCCTCCCAAAGGTGTCAAGGATGCCTGCGAGCTCATCCACAAGCTTGGTGGCCAGGTCTACCTCGATGGTGCCAACATGAACGCCCAGGTCGGTCTCTGCCGCCCTGGTGACTATGGCGCAGATGTGTGCCATCTCAACCTGCACAAGACCTTCTGTATCCCCCACGGTGGCGGTGGCCCTGGCATGGGACCCATCGGTGTCAAGTCGCACCTTGCTCCCTTCCTCCCCTCCCACCCGGTCATCCCCACCGGTGGTGAAAAGGCCATTGGCCCCGTCGCTGCGGCCCCGTTCTCGTCGGCGTCCATTCTCCCGATCTCGTACGCCTACATCAAGATGATGGGCGGCGCTGGCCTCAAGAAGGCCACACAAACGGCCATCCTCAACGCCAACTACATGCGCAAGCGCCTTGAGAACCACTACAAGATTCTCTACACCAACCAGAATGGCATGTGCGCGCACGAGTTTATCCTCGACGTCCGCGACTTTAAAAAGAAGAACGGTGTTGAGGCCATCGACATTGCCAAGCGTCTCCACGACTACGGCTTCCACTCGCCCACCATGTCGTGGCCCGTCGCCAACACCCTCATGTTTGAGCCCACCGAGTCCGAGTCCAAGGCTGAGCTCGATCGTCTCTGCGACGCGGTACGTCCTCGCCACACAAACAAACGAAAAAAACAAAAACAAAAAAAAAGGCAAGAAATTAATTTTTTGTCTGTTTCTCACAGCTCATCTCCATCCGCGAGGAGATCGCCGCCATTGAGAAGGGCGAGCAGCCCCAGGATAACAATGTCCTCAAGAACGCTCCCCACACCGCTCGAGTCCTTGCCTCTGAAAACTTCAAGGTACGGCTGGGATCGTGCACTTTGTTTCTGATTTATTTTTCTCCTCTCGTAAGGCCCCTTACTCTCGCGAGACGGCCGCATATCCCCTGCCATACCTCAAGGCGTACAAGTTCTGGCCTTCGGTCTCTCGTCTCAACGACACCCACGGTGACCTCAACCTGATTGTAAGTTATTTATTCCTATTTAGAATTTTCTTAAAATAAAAAAAAATCCTTTTCTCCCTTGCCAGTGCTCGTGCCCGCCTCTGGAGGAGTACACCAAGTAGGCAAAGAAGTCTCTGGTTGTTGCCAAAGAAAAGGAATCTGAGTGGAACTGAATGGAGAAAAAAAACTCTCAATCCACGTGGCCTGCGTATTTTCCGTTCAGGCGGCGTTTTCTGCCTGCCTGTCAATCCCTGTCTATCTCACAACCTACCTCTAGCCCCTGCCGCCGCGAACCGAGCTCACAGCGGAAGGGCACACAGGAATGGCAGACAGCGACGACGACATGCCCCTTGCCACACGTTTGGCTGACGGAAAGGTAAAATAAAAAAAAAAGTGTAAAAAACGTGCTCAAGCATTGGGACATTCTAGCCCGCAGCGGCAGCAATTACGGCACCGCCCTCTCCTGCGGTTAAGGTAACGAAAACATTGTCGACACCCGAAGGAACGAGGAGGTGTGGGTGGGGAGAGGCCTTTGCAAGCAATCACCATGCGGCGCACACAGCAAACTAACATTTATATAACAAAGCGCACGAGCGCGGTCAAGGACGAGCCCAAGACAGCCGACGACAGCGACGGCGACGACGACGACGACGTCCCTCTAGCCAAGCGAGCCAAGACGTCCAGCGCCTCGACGCCGGCCAAGAAGTCCCGCAAGATCGAGGACAGCTCGGACGAGGAAGACAATGCAACGCGTGCAAACGGGTCTGCTGCCGCTGCTGCTCCAGCCACGCCCACCACCAAGGGTGCCAAGACCGCGACGACAGCACCTGCGAAAGCTGCAGCCTCGGCCACCCCAAGCAAGGCGCCCAAGGCCAAGGCCAAGGCGTCTGACGCCAAGGCCGTTAAGAAGCCGGCCAAGGTGGACGAGTCGTCGTCGTCGTCGTCCTCGAGCGATTCTGACGATGACTCGTCGTCGTCGTCCTCCTCGTCTTCGTCCTCGAGCGATGACGATGACGACGATGTTCCTCTGAGCAAGCGGAAAGGCACTGCTACCTCAGCTCCAAAGGCCAAGCCTACTCCCGACACGAAGAAGAAGGCTGCGCCCGTAAAGAAGGAAGAGCCAACGAAGGCGTCGTCAAAGGTCAAGAAGGAGAAGGCATCGTCATCGTCCGCCGAGGTCGTGTCTGCATCCTCGCCTCTGTCGTCCCCCGTGAAGAAGACCAAAGCAACAAAGGAGAGCGGCACGAAGAAGGCCAAAAAAGAGGATGACGAGGACGACGAGAAGGCCGACGATGAAGAGGACGATGGTGTGTTCAAGTGGTGGGAGCAGGTAACCTTTGAGATCGATCGACGCCGTTCTGAACAAGTAGTCTCAAAAAAATTTTTTTCTTCTCTAAGGATCTCAACAAAAACGAGGAAAAGTGGAAGACGCTACAGCATCAGGGCGTTCTTTTCCCACCGGAATACATTCCCCACGAGATCCCACTGATCTACGACGGCAAGCGGATTAACCTGCCTGCTACTGCAGAGGAAGTCGCCACGTTCTTTGCCGCCCTCGTAGATACGGACTGGGGCAAGAACAAGGTAACAATGCACTGGGAGACAGAAACCAAACTTCATTTCTTAACAAAACAAAACAACAATAAAGGTCTTCCAAGCAAACTTCTTCCGCGACTTTAAGGAAGTACTGAAGGAGTGCGAGACAGAGGGCTCTGTTGTATGTTTTAATAATTTGTTCAAAGTTGGTTCAATTGACCTACACCTGTGCTTGCAGAATCTTGGCGTCAGGGACTTTGGAAAGTGCGATTTCTCGTTGATCGCCACCTATTTGACGGAACAAAGGGAGAAGAAGAAGCAGCGGACAAAGGACGACAAGAAGAAGGAAAAGGAAGACAAGAAGGCACTCGACGACCACTATGGCTGGTGCCTGATTGACGGTCGCAAAGAGAAAGTCGGCAACTATCGTATCGAACCTCCAAGCTTGTTCAAGGGACGTGGTGCGCACCCCAAGGCGGGCACGCTGAAGGTTTTGTTTTTGCTTTTGTTTGCTGGTTTGATGGTTATTAAAAGGGGGCGTTTTTATTATTTTCATTTATTTATTTTAGCGCCGGGTCAGGCCCGAACAGGTGACCATCAACGTCGGTGAGGGCTGCAAGGTGCCCGATCCACCCAAGGGCCACCAGTAAGACAAAGCAAGACAAGTGTTTGCATTTTTTGACGTTTGTTCTTAGCTGGGCGAGTATCGTGCACAACAACAAGGCGATGTGGCTCGCGATGTGGACTGAGAACGTCAACAGCGCGACAAAGTACGTCTGGCTCTCGGCCAACT
>Ga0302233_10002341_pt1 | contig 11979 bp, 16 predicted proteins | sample II_Palsa_N3_1_FD_193516 | JGI IMG/M metagenome (GOLD analysis project Ga0302233, IMG submission 193516) | Peat permafrost microbial communities from Stordalen Mire near Abisko, Sweden - II_Palsa_N3_1 | ecosystem: Environmental > Terrestrial > Soil > Palsa > Peat permafrost | place: Sweden...
TACACACCGTGACCCTCCATTTTTTTGAAACCCTTTCTCACCAGGTCGACCATCGTCGCTGGGCACAAAGGCGGCCACGTCAAACTGCTCGAACTCAAGAACAATAAATGTACTCCTCAAATTTTGGTAGTCACACGAACTGATCATTCGTTCAGTTTGGAGGATCAATGCGGGCTACACCAGCCCGCCGACGGCCTGGGCAGCACTGGGCGACCTCTCATGCATCGCCTCTGCCCACGAGAACCGCTGCGTCCGTCTGATCGCCTGCGACGTCACGGCAGCACAAGCACAGGCAACGGCACCCACTGTGGCCACTGGCCTGCCGCACCCAATCGTTTTCCTCATCGCCCTGGACAAGCTCAGGCTGTTTGTCGCAGCCACGGCCAGCGGCAGCATCCGCACCGTCAACAGCACCCTCGAGGGCCCCGCCGCCGCCCTTGGCCCGCTGTTTGTCCAGCCGCCCAGCGACGTCGACATGCAGCTGACGCACCTGCAGCCCGTCGGCGCACACGGCGGCCTCCTGGGCGTGTTTTCTGACGGCACCATCCGCGTCTGGGCCGTGGACGAGGCCACCCACTCGCTCGCCCTCACAGCCGAGCACAAGGGCGATGGGCTAGCCCGCGTCACCAGCCTGGCCATCGAGGCTGTCCATGAACGCAGGCTATTCTGCACGGGCAGCAGCGACGGCAAGGTGGCGCTGTTCGCCGTCCCACTCTCTGCCGCCTCCTCGGTCGCCTTGAGGCCCATCTATGAGATCGCCACCAACGGGTCCCCCGTGGTCCGCCTGCACATCGACTCGCACAAGATTGTTGCGGCCACCGAGACAGGCCACGTGTTTATCTTTGACGTGCTGTCGCAGCAGCTCCTGCGCTCGTTCAACAACCGCAAGATCACAGTCACCGACGGGACCCGCCAGAACCAGCGCTTCGAGCCGCCGGGGGCCACGCGGCTGCCCATCGTCATGTTTGTGAGCGGATTCGACATCCTCGTCACAAACGACCTGGCCGTCAACTGCTACAACTTTGACCCGCACGCATCCTCGTCGCCCGCGTCCTCGTTCACGTCGCCGCGGTCCTTGCCCGACAAGAGCGGCGCCAGCGGCATCGCGGTCACGCGGTCCCCCAGTATGAAATATTTGTTTTTAATTTTATCTCCTAAATTTATTCGTCTTCTGATAGAGACCAAAGCGACGCGATCGACCATCCTAGAGGGCATCATCGACGCCGAGGAGGAGAGCCAGGCGCGATCGAGGCGCAGCGAGTTCATGCGCGAGTCCGTCGCCGGTCTGAGCGAGGAGGAGCAGCTCCAGTACGCCCTCATGCTGTCCATGGGCGACTCGACAGAGCCACCGGTGGACGCCGCAGACGTCTTCTCCGAGATGCCGCTGCCGCCCTCGGCCTTCTCCTCCGAGTCCTACTTTGAACAGCACGGGAGGTCGCCGCCCTCAGAGGACATGCAGATGACGTGGGCGCTGGCAATGAGCATGCGTCAGGGCAACTAATCGTTATTGTCGTGCCAGTTGTTCATTCAGTACGAGCGTGCGCTCAAATCGCTTGCCCATTGGTGGACATGAGCGTTTTCACTTGCTCCGATGCCTGCTCTCCGGGTGGCGCTGGCTGTGCTGGCCGTGCTGGTCTCGGCCTGTGCACACGCACAGGAGGATCCCTTCAACGTGCTGCACCACTTGGCCTCCAAGGCGCCCTACTGGCCGCTCGGTGTAGGTTCTGTTTTATTCGGTTGGAGAGATCCCCTCTCACACACGTGCGCGCAGTCCCTTCAAGAGCAGACGCCGCCGCCGGCCACCTGCCAGCCCGTGCACATTGACCTGGTGCTCCGCCACGGGACCCGCAACCCCTCGGACGGCGACATTGAGGAGTTTGCGCTGCTCGAGTCTGCGATCGCCCTCCACGCCGACGACCTCGTGCCCAGTCTGTCGTGGATTGCGCAGTGGCACAACCCGATCCCGCTCAGCCAGGAGAGCGACCTGGCGCCCGTCGGCCGCCGCGAGAACTACCAGCTGGGCAAGCGCTACATGGCGGCGTTCCCGTCGCTGTTTGCCGCGCAGCCCTACGTGTCCAACCTGTACTACCTCCGGTCCACGCAGGAGCAGCGGGCCATGCTCAGCGCAGAGTCGTTTGCCTACGGCGTGTTTGAGGGCCGGGGCACGTCGCTGGGCGACACGGCAGGCTACGAGCCTGTGTTTATCCGCGCAGACACCGAGTCCAACGACAACGTACTCAAGTTCTACGACAACTGCCCGCTCTACAACGTGCTCGTCAACGACAACGACACGGCAAACCTCGAGACAGAGCTCTACATGGATGCCATCATCGGCGGCATTACGCAGCGGCTCACCCAGACGATCACGTCCAACGGCTCGTGGGCTGTCACGCGCGAGGACGCGCTGGCCATGTGGGCGGCGTGCCAAATGGAGGGCAACCAGCACGGCGTCGTGGACAAATGGTGCGCCCTCTTCACCACACAGGAGATCCTCGACTTTGAGTACGCAGAGGACCTGGACGACTACTGGACAAAGGTGTGCTACAGTAATAACGTAAATAGTCATCGTAATTTTCCCCCTCCGAGTAGGCGTACCCCTACCCGATCAACTACGAGATCGTCGCGCCGTTGCTGCAGGACATCGTGGGCTCGATGCTCGCTGTCGCCCGCGGCGAGTCCGTGCAGCTGACCAACCTGCGCTTTGCCCACTCGTCCACGATCGTGCCCCTCACGACCGCCCTCGGCCTGTTCCGCGACGCTGAGCTGCTCACCCACGACCTCCCCCAGGCCCAGATCGACGCGCGCAGCTTCCGCACCTCGCAGGTCTCGCCCAAGGCCGGACACGTGGCCTTTGTGCTGTACGAGTGCGCGGGCCAGTACCTCGTCAAGGTCCTGCACAACGAGAAGGAGGTGGCCGTGGACGGGTGCGACGGCGAGACCTACTGCCCCCTCGACGTCTTCGTCGCGGCCTACCAGTCCTACATCCAGACAGACTTTGACGAGCTGTGTGCCGTGCCCGAAGGCAAACTCGGATAGTAGTATCTCGTTATTTGCACGTGGCTTGCCCGTTCCTACGTCGTCGTAAAATCGTAAAATAATTACTTTTATTGCCGGCACGGCGTTCCCTCTACAGTTGATTGTGGTACTCGTCAACGGCCGAACGGAGGATCGCGATGACGACGTCGCCGGCGGCGTAGCGGATGGCGTGTTCCAGCGAGTTATCGCCAGCGCTGTTCTGGACGGTGGGATCCGCACCGATATCGACCAGGAAGCGGATAAACACGATGGCCTGCGGGGTTGCCTCGATCAGCCCGCAGTAGTGCAACGCGGTGAGCCCCATAGCGTCCTGGCGGTCGACGTCCGCCCCGCGGGCCAGCAGCACCCTCGCCACGTCAAACGCCTCCTCCCTCACAGCCTCCATCAGCGGCGTCTGTTGCAGCGTCCCCTTGTACGGCTCGTCCACGTCTGCGCCGTACTGCAGCAGCAGCTCGACCGTGGCCGTGCTGCCATTGGTGCAGGCCACATGCAACGCCCCCTTGCCCCTTTCGCAGCAGTTCACGTCGGCCCCGGCCCTCAGCAGCGCCTTGATCTTGCGCAGCACGTTGTTAAACTTGCAGGCGACGTACAGCGGCGTGTCCCCGTGCCTGTCGCGTGCATTGGGGTCGGCCCCGTGGTCCAGCAGCACTCGGACCGCGTCCACGTCGGTGTAGCGGAACGCGGCGTAGTGCAGCGCCGTGCGGCCATCGTACGATTCGACGCAGTCCACGATGGTCCTCCTGCCCTCTTCCCCCTTGGTCCGCTGCACGTGGCGCAGCAGCACCTCCAGCTCGGCCACACGGTCGTACCGGACACACAGGTGCAGCGCCGTCAACTTGACCCGCTGCCACCCTCGGGCATGCTCGGCAATCAGCGTGTCCACGCGCACATTCACGTGGCTGGCAGTGAGACGGTCCAGGTACTCTGCCAGCGCCGCCGCGTTGTCGTCGCCGTCACCGCCGGGCCGTCGTTTGCCGCACAGCTTCAAGAACATTTGGTGAGGTGGCTCCTCCTCCATTTCAACAAAAACTAGATGTAGGTCTTTTTCTTTTTGGAGAACGAACGGCAACTGGCATCTCACCCTTGGCATCTCACCCTCGGACACTGTACCAAAGTTGCTGATTTATCACAATTATTCAATTATTTTTTTGTGATGTTGCCCCTTGTGTTGCTTCTGTTTACAACCACTACGTCGTGCGCTGTATTTCAGGGCTTCATTATTCGCCGTCTGTAGAGGATCATCCCGAGGGTACCAAGCGTGAGCGCATACCACGTGAGAGCGTACTGGAGATGGTCGTTGCGCAGTGCGATGCGTGCCTCGCGTCCAATGGGCATCTGCTTGGCTTTGCCTGCAGAGCCGTCCGCGGCCGTGGCCGTGGTCGTCGCGTCGACGACGATGGGCAGCACGCCCTGCCCCGCTGCCTTGGCCATCTCCTCGGGGTTGATGTAGTACCACACGTTGTTCTTGAGCTGGTTGTCGGGCACAAACGAGTTTGGCTTGCCGCCAAAGAGACGCCGCAAGCCGACGATCTCCACGTGGCCGGTCGTGAGGGTCTCGGGGCGCGACTGCTGCGTCTTCTTGGCAAGCGGGACAAACCCTCTGTTGACCAGCACCACCACCGCGTCCTCGTTGCTCAACGTCAGCGGCGTCACCACCTCCACGCCACTCGATCCCTCGTGCGTCCGTGGGCCCACCAGCATCTCCCTGCTGTGATCAAACACACCGGCGAGCTTGACGCGGCGTGTGGCGTAGAGCGCTGCAGCCGTCCTGTTTTGCTCATTCCACTCAGTACGCACTTTCAATCCATCCTCACAGTGTACGGGACTTGGTCTGCCTCGACCGGTGCGCCCACGTCCAGCTCGATCGGCTCCTGCGCAAGCGTCTCGTCGATGCGCCGCAGCAGGCCCTGCTTCCACTGCAGACGGTACAGCTGCCACGTGCCCAGGAAGCACGTCGTCGCTGGGATCGTCAAAAGCCAAAAAACGCTGTGTCCCGTCGTGGCCATATTTTGCAATAATAATTGAACGTATTTTTTTTTTTTTTGCTCACCTGCTTTTCTAACGGACAAGAATGCGGCTCACTGACGTAGATCGTGCTGTCGCGGGGATCGATCGTGCTGTCGCGGGGATCGATCGCGACGCCAATCGTGCGGACGTGACGACCATCGGCCAATGACAAAATGCTTGTTTGTCCAATCGCAAAACAGCATCGATGTCGGGAACACGACAAACCAACAAGTAAATATTTAATTTAAAAGCAGTCGTCACTTCTCGCGAGGACATCACGCACGCTGTCCAATCGGGTGTTTTCTGCATTCCATGTGAAAAACGGGGAGCTCAGATCACTTTCAACACCTTCCTTTTTCGGCCGTCAAGAGAACGCGTGGAAATGAGCCGAACGTGCAGCGGCAGCGGCGGCAGCGTCACGCTCTCCAGGAGGGGGCTCTTGACAGCAACAACAGGTACAAAGACCCTGCGGGCCCTAGTGACGAAAGCGAGAAGGGGGGGAGAACCACATGGGAGGAAGTGAGCTGTAACACGTTTCCCACTTTTCCCCCCCTTCTGCGTTCCCTTGAAACCATATGTCGGTGATTTCGATCACTGGTGCCCATGCACTGATAGCAAAAGAACCCAGCTTTGCGTGCTCGCTACGCTCTGCCCCTTCCCTCTGCTCTCTCTTTTATCAGCGTGAAACACTGCTGAAACACTGCTGAAACGTCCCTTTTCCCTGTCTACCTTTTTTTCCCGCTGCGGAAAAAATAACGTTGCCCTAACCCATTGCCCCCCCCACAGCTCTCTGGTTGGCAGTGGCCGCGTGCACCGCAGCCGCAGCGAGCGTCAGGCCAAATGGCGCACAAGTGGAGGACTCGGCCGCGTCCGTCTTTGAGCGCTCAGGCCAACACCTCCGCGATACCCTTGCGCGACGAAGCGGGTCTCTGCCCGCAGGGGCCTGTGCTCTCAACGGCAATGCGACCACGGGCACCTGCACCAGTATTTCCAGCATCTCACAGTCGCTTATCTTCTGCTGTACGTTGACCGTTTGTTTCTATCGAGACAAGAACTTATTTTTTTTCGTTTTCCTTTTTATTCCCGTCATCAGCGGTTGTGAAGACAAGCGTGTGGACATCAACGGAAGTCTGCGTCGCCGATGGGGCATCAGGCGCCCTGGCCATTGACCAGCAGACGCAGAAGATCTACAACCAGTACCGCGCACAAATCGGCTCCAACAGCGACTGCCTCAACAGATACCAAGGTGTGTGAACGTTTCAAAGCACAATGGAACAGCAAACTGACTTTTCTTTTCCTTTCTCTGCAGACTTTCTGTGTGCTGTCGCTTTCCCGCAGTGCGTCGACGGCACTTCGGTCTTTGTCTGCCAGTCAACATGTCAAAACTACTACGACAGCTGCTCATCCGGCACCAGCTCTGGTGGACTCAGTTGCCAGACCAACCCGCCATCGGGCATCGCCGTCGTCGCGGGTTCGGCCGGCCCCTCCCTCATCTGCACAGGCACTGCGTCGCCGCTCAAAGCGCCGTCCTCTGTCCTGGTCCTCGCCGCCACCTTTTTGGCTGCCTTCATCGCCCTACTCGCTTTGTAGAGCCAACTAAAAACGAAAACAAATAATTCCCTTTTTTGGTTGGCATTTCCAATTGTTTCTCTCTCTCTCTCTCTCTCCCTCCCCCCTTCGCAATGAATAACGTAGTCGCAGCAGTACCTCTTTTTTGAGTATGTAAATGGCCATACAATTGAACCAAAAAAAAAAACGCCGCTCCCGGGCATTCATTTCTTCTTGACAATCATGTGCTTCATCAGGTCAAAGCTGTTGCCGTCGGGCTGGTGCTCAAACACGTCGCTGGGGTTGGCGACGCCGCGCGTGACTAGGAACCCGTGCTCGTTGATGCCCTCGATCACTGCCTCGACGCCCCCAAAGTCCTCTAGCCTGACCTTTTCGCCCCTTTTTTCCCCCCCCAAGAGCGACAATATTAATAAACAAATAAGAAAAGAACACACGTACGAGTGCAGCCAGTAGCGGTAGTACAGCGGCAACAGCGGCTTAAAGCTGTTTTGCTCGTTCATGAGCGCGAGGAGGTTCTCAAAGTTTGCCATCGTGCGGGCCAGCATCTCCTCCTTGCGGATCAGGTTGAGGGTCGCGCCCGTGCGCGCATTGTACCGCGAGATGACATCGTTGATGCAGTCGGTCGGCTCAGAGTTGTTGACGTTGACGCCGCAGCCCACGACGAGATGGAACGTGCCGCCAAGGTACGTCGAGTTGACGAGCACGCCACCGATCTTGCGCAGCGTTGGCGAGGACGAGCCCGTGGCGGCCGCTGGCTCGACCGAATAAATATCGTTTGGCCATTTGATCGCGATTTCGACATCCTGTTTATTTTTTCAAGATAACATTATTTTACCATGTTTTCATGGGAACTTGCGTGCTACCTTGTAGCCGGGCTTGCTGCGAACGGCCTCGGCGGCCGCGAGGGCCACAAGGTACTGGATAAACACGACCGTCTCGGCCTTGCGATGCTTTAGCGCAAACGAAAACTGCAGGCAGCCCGAGGAGGAGATCCAGCTGTTGCCGCCACGACCGCGGCCGGCCACTTGACGCGCGGCCACACAGACAAAGCCATCGTCCAACGACTGCAGCAGTTTGGGGTTCCTAAAAAAAGAAAATTGTCATTGGAACATAAAACAATTATATTTTGGGTTGTACTTGTCCAGGATCGTCTGGGTCGATGTCGTCACCTCGGCGTACAGCAGACTGGATCCAAACGAGTCGAGCGAGTCGGCGACCTGCTTGTGGTGCTCAAAGTACAGGGTCGAGTCAAAGGATGTTTGCAGGCTCTCTGTGGGGATCGCCTTGAGCCGTTGCACGTGGACCTGCTGCTGCGTCCTGTCTGCCTTGCTGCCATCGACGCGAATCTGGAACGACTCATCGCCCGTGACGAGCGTGTCGCCGCCCGCCTTGAGCGTGGCCCAGACCCTTTCGCACGAGGGCGACGTGGGCGTGAGCCCCTGGACGATCAGGGCCAGGTCGGTCATGGCCGGGTCGGTCAGTGCCACGTCGCTTGTCTTGAGCCCGAGCCGTCTGAGCGTGGACCGCATAAGCAGCGCCCGTGCCTGGTCGTCGGCCTCGAGCCCTTGGACCACGGCCGGCAGATCGCTGGCCGGGTTGGCCAGACGGGTGTCGTACTCGAGGTGGACCCCGGACATGACCGCGACGCCCTTCCCAACACGGCATTCGATCATGGCCGGCTGCCCCTTGCCCTCCTCGTCGTTGGGGTACCAGGCAAGCGTCTGGTGCTGCTGCTGCTGCTGCTGCTGCTGGTTCGGCTGGTCAAACGTGCATCCGCCGTTGTAGTAGACAGAGACAGAGGCCGCGGCAAGATCGACCATGTGCGTCGTGTTGACCGTCACCCGCGTGGCTCGTGCGCCCGCCTCCGAGTCGTAGGCAAAGCCCCGGTAGACACACCCGCGGCCCACGCCCGGGAACAGGGCCAGCTCGCGCGGCGCGTCGACCTGGAGCAGTGGCGAGCCCAGCTCAAACTCGACCTTGCGACAGGCGTAGTAGGCCCCCGCGCAGATGCCCAGGTAGCTGCCGCCGTTCTCGACGTACTGGCGGATTTTGCGGTTGGCCTTGCCGTTGAGGTCGCGGGCGTAGGGCGTGTCGCGGCCGCCGGGCACGACGAGCAGCGCCGTGTGGTCCTGACCGACGCATCAGTCGTTTCCCGTCCGTCCTTCCTTCCTTCCTTCCCGTCCGGGCTTACCTGCCACGGCTGGTCGGCGAGGGCCTGGGCGTCCACCCGCTTGACGTCGTACTTGTGCCCCAGCCAGCGCTGCAGCGCAGGGATCACGTGGCGCAGCAGGTTGGCGCCCACGCCGTCGCCCACATAAACGAGCACGTCGGCGCGGTTCATCGGGGGGACTGGAAGGAAGAGGTGCACAAAATGATCGTGAAAGAACGGTCGTGCTTTGGCAACTGATGATGTCACACGGTTTTCAGGTCACGTTTTTCAAACGCTTCATTCATTTGCACGACGAGATGGGCGGTGTTCACAAGCGACAGGTACCGGCCGACCATCCCCATTCGCTCACTGGCTAATTACGAGTATTCTCTTTTCTGTTTGTTTTTTGGTAGTTTGCGCACCTCGTGTCGCCCTTGCTGCTGGCCCAGCTCGCCGAGTTTGTGCTGATCGTGTCTGCGTGGTCCTTCCTGGGCTCTGTCCTGCGCGGCGACAACAAGGCCGCCGTGATCGCAAACATCAACCTGTCGTACTGGCAGATGCTGAGCATGACCGACACCATGAACAGCCTGTACTTTGTCCTCGTGCTCGCGTACCTGGCCCCGCTGGCTGTGGCCGTCGTGCGCGACTACTGGACCATGACGGGCCGCGCCGACGAGCCCTTTTTCCGCATGAGCCCGTTCTACATCGGCACGTACGTCTTCATCGTCTGCGTCAAGTTTGGCCTGCTCATCCTCGCGATGCTCTTTGTCGTGTTCACGCTCATGGCCATCCAGGCGCCCATCTACGCGCTCAACTTCTCCTCCGATCTGTTTGTCCTCTTTGCCGCACAGACGGGCTCGGGCGCGCTCATGAGCGCTGCCATCGCCTACGGTGTTCTGGCCCTCGTGCTCAACGTCGAGCTGTTTGCGTGCGTGTTCCTGCTCGGATGGAAGAGCGCCGAGGCCAGCATAAAGGGGCGGTAGTGACGCCCTTCCTCTGCTTTGTAGCATATGAGTGTTGTTGAGAGTTGTGCTGATGAGGCTCGCCATTTCTTATTTTTTTCTTTTGATGGCTGCCGGGCCGGATGACCTCGCCTTCTGACCGTACGAACGATACGGCGAACGAGTGCACACGTGGGCGAGCAACGTGGAATGCCTCGGACTGGCGACAGAAATATTCCAAATACAAGACAAAGGGGCCGGTCTCTTTTTTTAATTCAAAATATAAAATAGGGATTTAGTTTATTAGCGGCGACTGTGCATCGTCGGCCACAAAGGGATCGCTCACCGGACCCATCTCCAGGTCGTCGTCATAGAACTCGCCGCCGCCGCCAGCAAAGTTGAGGACGGACGAGTTGGGCTGCTGTCTACTGCCGGCGCGGGCGCCCATCGGACTCTGCAGCGCCTTGGACGTCTGGATGGCCTGGCGCCCCGCGGTGCGCACACTGGCATAGCGCGGTACGTTGACGGCGTCCGATGCTGCGAGCTGCAGGGCCGAAGTGCTACCGCCACCACCACTATGCCTGGGGACGGCGATGCCAAATGGGGCTGGCTGGGGCGACTGGCTCGCCGTGCCGTCAACGCCACCACCGGTAGTTACCACCGAGAGCTTGCGGTCGATGGGCGAGGCGGCCACCTTGACCGTCGGGCTGCCGCTGCCAGAACGGTGCAGCTTGCGGTTGACGCGGGCCACGTCGTTCTCGTCGCTGATCTCCTTGTTGATCAGCTCCTCGATCACGTCCTCCAACGTGATGATGCCCAGGATCTCCTTGGCCCCCGTCCCGGGGTCGACACTCTGGACGGCTGCCATGTGGCCCTTGCCCGACTCGAACGTGGTGAGGATCTCGTACAGCTGCTGCTCGGGCCCGACCGTGAGGATGTTGAACAGGCGCATGTTGCGCACGAGCACGGGGTTGGCCATGTCGTAGCCCAGCAGGTCCTTGACCAGCAGCAGGCCAATCAGGTTGTGGATGTTGTTCTCGTACACGGGGATGCGGCTGTGCCCGTGGTTGCGGATCGTCTCAAACAGCGCCCGGTCCAGCAGCTGGTCGCCGTCCAGCATAAACACCTTGCCAATGTCGGTCATGGCCACAGTCACCGTCTTGTGGCTCAGATCGAGCGCACCGCTGATCACGAGCACCTCGTCGTTGGTCAGCGGCTCCTCGTTCTCGACGTTGTGTTCGGCGTGCAGCTTGACAAGCTCGTTCAGCTCGTCGCGGCGGTAAAACGTGAGCTGTTCCGTGCCCAGGATTCTACGTTAAAAAAAAAAAATAAAATAATAAATATATTTTTATATCTTTAAAAAAATATATAATAAGAGAGGCACGCACCTGTCCAGCAGCTTGCCGATCGGGTACGCGACGACGAAAAAGATGCCGATGATGATCCACACAAGCCTTTTAACACACATCAATAAAATAAAATAATTTCTCCGGATACCATTCGACCTTTGCACCGATCGCCAGGCCGTAGCGACTGCAAATGGCCTGCGGGATGACCTCGCCGAAAAACAGCACGGCCGTGACCGAGATGACGACAGCAGCCACGGGCGACGTGATGCGATCGAGGACTATTGAGCCAAACACGTCATAGAACGCACGTGTCAGGAAATAAAGGTGCACCACGGCGAAACAGCAGCAACAACGTACACAACGGCAACGCCTCCATGCATATCGAGTTGGCCAGCAGCAGCGTGACGAGCAGCAGATGGTGCCGCTTGAGCAACGGCATGACTGCAAAAAAATGTTGATTTCAAAATAAAATAAAAAAAGAGACGGGAACCAGCCTGAGAATCAGCTTACTTTTGCGCGCGTACTGGCGCTGCTTTGGGTCGCCTCCCTTCATGATCACGGTCAGCGCCGTCAGGTCGAGCGAGAGCAGGCCCAGCGTCAGTCCCGACATGAGTCCTGTTGTTTGTTTTGGGTGGGGGGGCTGTGGTTAGCGTGAAAGCCCCTGTGTGAAACGTAACCGGCAAAGAGCGTCAGGAAGATGCTCACAAAGACGTAGAGCACAAACGTGGACGAGCCGGGCTCGATCGTCGCCTCCTCCTCGACCTGTGCACGTGGTTAGTGCGAGGGGGCGTGGGCAGGCTTACCCAGGTCGAGCCGTCGCTGCACTGCAGGCGGCTACTCGCCAGCACGCACTGGAGCGCTTCGGCCATGAATATTATTCCAAGTGTCAATCCCAACTGTCGGCGACGTAAAAAGTACAAGCACCACC
>Ga0302233_10002342_pt1 | contig 11975 bp, 22 predicted proteins | sample II_Palsa_N3_1_FD_193516 | JGI IMG/M metagenome (GOLD analysis project Ga0302233, IMG submission 193516) | Peat permafrost microbial communities from Stordalen Mire near Abisko, Sweden - II_Palsa_N3_1 | ecosystem: Environmental > Terrestrial > Soil > Palsa > Peat permafrost | place: Sweden...
CCGTCACAGTATGGGTCGTGTATTTTTTTTTTGGCGCGCTTTTTTCTCTAGGAAAAAGACAATGGTACGTCCTTCGAACGCGCGCTCTTTGCTCACGCGTGCACACAGCCTCCCTCTGGAACCAACAGCAGCAGCCCCAACAAGAAGCTGCGCTCGTCGTCGCCCATCAAGATGGTGCAGCAGGACCCGCTCGACATGGACTCGCTCGACATGGACGTGGACGACACGCTGGCCGCGACGCTCGCCGCCGTGGCCAACGCCAACTGGGCCACACCCTCGGTGGCAGCAGCAGCAGCAGCAGCAGCAGCAGCAGCAGCAGCAACGGAGGCAGCAGCAGCAACAGCACACGCGCCGACCACAACGGCGGCGGCGGCCGCGGCAGCGATCGCTCGGTCCTTGACTCCGCCGCACGACGAGCTGGACGTGGACGTGGACGTGGACGTGGACGTGGACGTGGACGTGGACGTGACGATGGCGTCCGACGACTCGATGCTCCAGGACCAGCAGAACCTGGAGCCCACCACGCTCACCGCCTCGCCCGACGACGGCACCAAGAAGAAGCCGGCCAGGCCACGGTCCCCACGCAAGCCAAAGGACAGGGCAGCGGCACCTCTCAAAAGCGTAGCTCCCACCGAGGCCGCGGCCGCAGCCAAGAAAACCGCCCGCACTCCGCCCAAGAAGAAGGCGCCCAAGAAGGACAGCTCTGACAGGGAGGACGAACTGGGCGACGAACTCGACGACGACGAGGACGACATGGACCTGGACGACTTTCAGGGAAAGCCCAAGAAGGTAGCATCTCGTATCCCTCTTTTTTCTAGTGCTTACAGGACCAGCAGCGGCAACAGCCTCGCAAGAAGAAAGAGTCCACCAAAGGCAAGGCACCATCAGGCCCGTCAGAGGGCCTCCAGTCCGAGACCAACGACAAGATCAAGCCTCCGGTGTTTGAAACCAAGCGCCTCAACCAGCTTGCTGCCGCTTACCCCGACCAGCCCAAACCTGCAGCCGCCATTCAGGTCATCTCGGAGGACGCTCACCCCCTCAAATTGCTCCCGTACACGGTGACGGAGCAGGGTCCGATCCTCTCTATGCAGCTGTCCGCACATGGCACCATGCTGGCGACCTTCTCGTCCATCGGCCTCGTCAAGCTCTGGGACACAGACTCGTGGCAGCTTGTCCAGTCGATCCTCGACCAGGATGAGGTACCGAATTTTTTTTTTTTAACTCGACGGAAAGAAAACAAAAAAGCATGCTAATTTCAAACATGAAAAGGAAAACATTGACGAGTACTATTGTGGCTGCTTCCTGCCAGACGGGCGACACATTGTCGTCGGTGGCAAGTACAAGAACCGCAAGGAATGGTCGCTGCAGGACGACGACAACCACGTCATGCCCTGCCCCCTCAAAGTAGTCTTTCTTTTTTTTTTTTCTTCTTCTTTTTTGACGAAATGTTGACAAACCTGCATTTAGATTTTCGACATTGTCACCAGCAAGGTCGTGGCGAAACTGGAGGGCCACGCGGAAGAGATCCTGTCAGTTCAGGGCGTTTGGTTCGAGGGCAAGTTCTACCTCGTGTCGTCGTCGCAGGACGGCTACTTGATCAAGTGGAAGATAGACCTGAGCAAGATCGGCAAGGAGCCCGTCGAGTTCACAAAGATGGCTGATGGCCTCACGTGCATGGCTTTCAACGTCGCCTTCTTGCCCAATACGGGGAACAAGTACTTTGTGGCCGGCTGCGACGAGGAGGTGCGCCTGTACGACTTTGACAAGGAATCGGTAAGCAGGCAGAAAACAAGACGAGAGTTTATTAAACTGCTCTTTCTTTTTTTTGCGTAGATTGTCCAATCGTTTGATGTGGGCTACTCGTCGTACTGTGACTGTGTAAGAGTCGTCCCGTCTGCGTCTGCGTCGGGACCCATCCGCATCGTCACTCGCGGCGTGGAACTCATCCAAAACCCTTTCGACGAAGGATCCGCAGACGATGCGCCTGGCAGCACACCCTTTTTGTCAAAGCCCAACAGCATTGGCGTTTTTGACCTGACCCTGCCCACAAAGAATGGCGGTCGCTTTGTCATGAAGGAAGTCAAGCATCTCCAGCACATCGAGTACGCTAAATTGAACTTGCAAAAAAAAAAAAAAAAATAATAAAAACATGATATCTCTTAATAGCTACCACGCAAATTCTTGGCTGGTCAAGATCGCAACAAACGGGCAGTACACAGCGGCCCCCACCGTCAACGGCAAGGTGTTTATCTTTGACATGAACGACGGCAAGGCTGTGCAGGTTTTGGCAGACCACGAGGATCGCGAAGTGCGCGACGTCATCTTCCACCCGTTCAAGAAGCAACTGATCAGCTGCGGCGATGGTATTGTTGTTTGCGTGGAAAAGTATTGCCGATTCACCCTCTCTCCCAATTAGACGGAACGGTCAAGATCTACGAAGTGACCGAGCAATAATCTATACAACAAAAGGGGAAAATTTTTTGTGCGTGTAAATACTGTCGGAAGGAGTCTGTCGTGTGTGTGTGTTGTTCTTTTACAACGGAGAGAGGAAAAAAATACAATATTCTATGGTCGTACTATGCCTCCATCAACAGCGAACGAATGATGGCCTCGAGACCACGGGTGACGCCCTGGATCTCTACCAGCTTGAGGAACTGGGAGGGCAAACGAGCGAGTAGTTTGGACGTGTCGTGGCCCTGGACGGCACGCGACGCGCGCGGCAGCAGTTCGAGATGAGGGTGCACCTGCCCGTCGGCAGTCGTGCGCATCTCCCAAAGAAAGACGAGCTGGATCGCAGGCGGGGGCAAGTCCTCGTTCTTGCGCTCGATAAACATGCACGTGGACAGCTTGATCGAGTGCGGGAACGACACGAGCGTGGGGAACTGCGCGTAGATTCGCTCGAACGTTCTCATGCGGTGGTTGCGCAGCCTGGCATAGCGGACAAATCCGCGGAAAAAAACGAGAAGGGCTTTGTCTCGATGGCATCTGTGCCAAACAAACAAACAAGCAAACAAACAAACAAAAAAAAAACGTCGGCACAATTTCAATATGTATTTCTTTTTTACCTGAACACAAAGCTCTCTAGCTCGCTGCGGGACTCGGGCGAGACGAGGATGTTTAACGAGGTCACAGCCAGTGTGCTCTCGAGCACGTCAAACACGACCCGGAAAAAGATGCCGTAGCACGTCCCAGACAAAGCGTACTTGCGCGACCGCTCGATCCCTTCCAGGGCCACCAGTTTGTTGCTCGCCTCGAAAAACTCGATCCCAGAGAAGAGAGCCAACGAGTGCACCTGCTCTGAGAGGTTGGCCACAGGAACTAAAGTATTTATAATAAAAATAAAATAACAAACTATAAAACTATACGGTGAGCATTCTGCAGGATGTCGGGGTCGTTGTCATCGTCGTCGTCCTTTTTCCTCTTCGATCCAGTCTGCTGTTGCTGAACAGTCTTTGCGTTGGCTTGGAGCAGGAACGAGCTAGTGTGTGCGTCGTCAGTAGGAAGCCCTTTCACTACCGTCCACCACAATTACATAACGGTCTGCATCTCCTCCGAATCGTCGGCCGGGATCGCATCCGCCGCACCCACCGGCGGCGTCGATTGAAGCTCGTTCAGCTGCCGCTCGAGGTCGGCAATGTCGCGCTTGAGCACCTGGATGACCTTCAAGTACTGCACACCGGCCACGAAAAAAAAAAAAACCGTTACAATGGCACAACGAACCCCAAAGAGAGACAATGAACGATGCACACCTGGTCGCGATCGGCGCCTCGCCTCGCCTGCTGGCCCATCTCCAGATCGTCCTCCAGCTCGTCCATGTCGGGTCCCGACGCGGCAAACGCAGAAGACATGACGAGACGCGACCGATCGGTTAGTGGACACACTTGCAAAATCACCCAGTCACCGACCTTGTTTGGTGACTCGCTGCCAACACAGGCCCCTCATGCGAGCCAACTTCCGCCACGTGTGCACGACGTTCACCGCCGAGGGACCGTACACGCTCGTCAACGACTTTCTGGACGACGCCGGGTTCATCACCGCCAACAACCACATCCCCTCGCGCATCTCGCTGGCCGTCATCCGTCCGCCGGCAGGGTAAGCGTTTCCTTTTCTCTCGTTGTTGTGTGGTGGTGCTGAAGGCGCGTCACGGCAGGGCGCCGGAAGAGGCTGGGTCCAACGGCGCGTCCTCTGATCCCTTGCTCAACGCGTCCATCTACATTGACACAGCAACAGCAAGCGACAACAACAACAAGCACGGCGGGCCGGGCGACGAGAAGGAGAGCCTAGAGCCCAGGCCCGTCATGGCCCCACAGCCGCACCCGCTGCCCTCGACGTCCGCGACGGGCGAGACGTCGTCATCCGTCGTGTCCAGCCTTTTGGATGCCTTGCCCGGCTTCCTGACGGGCTCCTCCTCGCGAAAGGGCGGCAAACGGGGCGCGTTGCCGGTGATCCCGCCCACGCCGTCCTCGTCGTTGTCCGTGGACAGCGGGGCCAACGGCAGCGGCAGCGGCAACGGCAATGGGGGCAACATACTGGTCGTCAACAGGGACGGTGCGTTTGTGGCACGGACAGTCACCAGCGAAAAGCTGGCAGACCACTCAAAGGTCAAGCACACGGCGGCAAAGGGGCCCGACAACGTCTACCTCTTTTTCAACATCGGCAACTCGTTTATCATGGCAGACTTTTGGGGGATTCACAAGGTTTTTGTATTTTTTCCCCTTATTTCATTTAATTACTGACAACAAGAACAACAGGGCCCGATGGAAAAGCTCGTGTTCAACAAGAGCAAGCCGACCTGCCACGACGTCAACTCGCTCTCGCGCAGCCCCGACCGGCTCGAGGTCATCATCGGTTTCACCAAGGGCGACATCCTGCTGTACGACCCCTTTGCACGGCGCCAGGTCAGGTACAACAAGGCGGGAGCCATGTGCAGGGCGACGGTGCTGTGCATAAAGTGGATCCCCGGCTCGGAGACGCAGTTTGTGGCCTCGTTCAGCGACGGTTTCCTCATGGTGTTTGACACGGAGCGAGAGGACGCACCGCTTTCGATCGGGGCCAACCAGAGCGAGATGTACCATAACCCTCGTCTTTCTTTTATAGAATAACGCTGTGTGTGTGTGTGTGTGTGTGTTTTGGCCAGGTTCCACGTCGTCAAGTCCAGCAACGAAAAGCACAACCCCGTCAGCTGCTGGCAGGTGGGCCACTCGGCCATCAACAACTTTGCGTTCTCCCCAGACTGCGTGCACTTGGCCACGGTCGGCCGCGATGGTTGTCTGCGCGTGTTTGATTTTAAGACGGAGCGGCTCGTCGTCACGTTCAAGAGCTATTTCGGTGGTCTCCTCTGTGTCAACTGGAGCCCCGATGGAAAATATCTCATCGTATGCTTTTTTTTTTATATGATGGAAAAGCCATGTTGATAAATTTCAAACCTCAATAGACTGGAGGCGAGGACGATCTCGTGAGCATTTGGAACTTTGCAGAGGAGCGCCTCGTGGCAAGGTGCGAGGGACACCAATCGTGGGTCAACGACGTTGCTTTCGACCAGTTCCGCTGCGACGAGGAAATGTACCGCTGCGGCAGCGTCGGCGAGGACTCGCGGCTGCTTCTCTGGGACTTTTCCGTCAATGCTCTCAACCGTCCTCGCTCGGTTTCCATGACAAGGCCACGGTCAGTGTCTTCGCTGCCGCAATCGACCACGTCGGTGCTCTCAACTGGCAGCAAGAATCGCGGATCGTACCAGGTCATGCACGTAGTCGAGGCGCTCCCAATGAGCGAGGTGCCCATAATGGAGCCCGTCGTGGTAAAATAAAATGGCATTTTATTTTATTTTATTTATTTATTTACGGTGCTGTGTGCAGGCAAAGAAATTACATCTGGAACCTCTCAGCAGCATCCAGTTCCGCCAGGACGCCATCCTCACTGCATGTCGACGGGGCCACGTCAAGGTATGGGCCCGTCCGGATCCTAACGCGCCCTACAGTGTGGACGCAGACGAGACGTAAAAACCTGAATCTATTTTATAAACTTTTGTTTTGGTTGATTTTGAGAGCTTACATTACGTCATCTAAAGGAACTCGTGAGGGCTGTTTTCGAACGAAAAGACAACAAAGCAGAGCGTTTTGTTTCTTCAAAGGATAGGACGCGTATGCAGCCATTCGAATTATTGACTTTGAGTAACAAAAAAATCTTATTAAAAAATCCAAAAAAACAAATGGATGGACGATTCCCCTGGTCTAGTACGGGATCTTGTTTTGCATGTACTGGAAGCTGTCGTAGGCAGCCGTGCGGAAGTGCTGCTTGGACTCTTGGATCTTGGCCTGCATGAAGCGGGCTGCCTCGGGGATGCTCAGCTTGGGCTGGAAGCGATCGCGCAGGTTGCGCAGGGTCTCTTCGCCGCGGAAGCAGGGCAGGCCAGACTCGGACATGAGCTTGACCATCAGCACGACCTCCTCTGCAAACGGTCTAGACAAAACACACGCACAATTCAGATTAAAAATAATAAAGTAAGCAGTGGAAAAATACCTGGCGGCAAGGAAGGCCTGGATGACGAGCGAGCTGAACCACATGAAGGGGGCACTATCGACACTGCCGCCCATGATGTCGATCATCTCCTTCTTGAGCAAAAAGGGCGATGTCTCAAAGCCGTTGAGGATGTCGTTGAACACGACACCGCCGGGCGAGATGCCGAGGATAAAGCCGAAATCAATGTGGATAATGTGGCCCTGGTCGTCGATGAGGATGTTGCCGTTGTGGCGATCGCGCAGAGTGAGGAGGTACACGATCACAGAGTAGGCCGCCATCGACTTGATAAAGTTGGATCGGGCGAGCTGGAACGCCGCCGAGTCGGGCGCACCGTGCTCGGTCACAAAGTAGGCGTACAGGTCGTTCACCTTCTCGCGTCCGAGAGAGTCACGCGAGGTCGATCCGGGCACGACCTCGATGATGCCACACTGTGGGGGGGAAGAAAAATAGAAGATATTAAAATAAAAAAAGGAAATAAATGTAATCGGTGTACCCCTGGTGCAGTTGCAACGACCTTGTAGGGGAACGTGTACACGTCCAACCCGACGCTGCTGAAAACAGCTTGGAACAGAGCCGTCAGCTGCAGCGCGAGCACATCTTGGCGGCAGTCGTCGCCGACCTTGAAGATGCACGACTGCGATGCAATCTCCTTTGCGACGTCCAGCTCTGTGGCGGTGCCGGCCTTGCCCTTGCCTGCCAACGCCTTCTTGGCAGAATTGGGTCCGTGGCGGTAGTGGCGGTGGTGGTGGTGTGTGGCGTCGGCATCGCCCGTGTTCACTTCGCGCTCGACCTTGAACGTGGCCATGTACGGAGCCTACCCAGTTCGTCAACATTTATTTACTCACCGGTATTTATTACCTTGGCGTGCGACTGCAAAGGCCGGCCAGAAGTGTAGTCAATGTCGAGGACGACCGAGTTGGGGTTGGAAGGGAGGTAGACACCCGGAACAACGACGATCTTGCCCAGCTCCTCTGCGATCTTTGCCTTCTTCACGTCCTTTTCGCTCTTGATAAAGGGCTTGAGCGCACCCGAGACCCCCGTGACCTTTTCAAAGAACTCGACCTCCTTCTTGTAGTAGTCGCGTGCGGGCCCTTCAAAGCCCTCGAGGACGGCCGCGGTCAGACGGTCGAGCACGGGCTTGAGCGGATCGGGCTTGGTGCTGTCAATGTCCAAGTACGAGTTGGCGTTCATGTTCCACAGCAGCTGATGCGCGAGCAACTGCGCCTCGGGGAGCTTGGCCTGCTGGGCAATGTACCGTTCGACAAAGCCTATAGAAAACACTCAGCGTTGTGTGTGTGTATGTGCATTTACAAGGCTGTACCCTTCTTGTCGAAACGCAGGCTTTGGACGACCTGGGGCGTGTAAAAGAGGATGTTTTCGGCAGGGAAGTCGCGCAGGCACCGGCCTGCGTAGGTCAACAGGAGATCGTGGCCGTGGTACTTTTCAAGGAAGAGGGAGAGGGCCGTGGGGGGCGGAACGGGTGCCCAGTTGAGCACGTGCACCAATTCTGGCACGTCGTTCTTCACGTTCTCCTCTGTGAGCAGGAACTTGAGCGCACCGGGGATCGGAGAGGCCAACGCGGGCTGCTCCTTCACAAGGATCCTGGAACAATAGCTCATTAGTCCCCAGACTGCTAACAAATACAGTGCTCACTTAAGTTCTTCGACGACAGAGGGCTCGTTGAATCGCTCGCTCAAACGGACAGCCAGCTGAGGGGAGATCGACCAGGCAAAGCGGACGAGTGTGGGCCACTGGTGGTCGACGTCCTCGACAGCGTAGTTGGACTGGGCGGGGAAGTTGAGGCGAGGTGCCTGGCGCGGGTTTCGCCAAACGACCAACCTGCGCAAATGAATAGAAATAAATAAATAAAACAATAAGGAAAGGTAGAATTATTACCGTTCAATCTCGTTCTCAAGAAGAACGCGGGCGAGCTCGTTGGCCTTGTTGAACGAAAAACCGAGGAGTTGCGATGCCCCGAGGGCCGCCGTCCGCTTGGTCTCGTTGGGGACGGCGGCGACCGAGGCACTGAGCTGCTGAGGCGTGACGGCCCGATCGTCGCGCACCGAGTTGAGCACGTCGATGAGCACGATGATCTCGGTCGTCTGGCGCTCGAGGGGCCCGCGCGACCAGGTGGGCTCGAGCGAGAACCAGTCGAGGATAAAGTTGTACAAGGGCTCGCGCAGCTTGTGAGCCAGCAGCACGTCCTTGGCATGGGCGGCACCGAGGACCTTGAACGCGAGCTGGGCAAACTGGAATCGCGGCAGGCGGCTGCTGTAGTGGTGCGAAAAGTACAGCGGGGCCTGCAGCGACGTCTGCACGAGCTTGGTCACGAGGCTGACAAAGTCGGGGCTGCGCTTCTCAAACACGGGCATGAGCTCAAGCAAGTAGTCGAGGATGAGCGAGTGCGATGTCTTGACGTAAACAATTATGTAAACTCACCACGACAAAAAAAAAAAAGAAAATAAACATACCTCTTCGAGCTTGTCGACGTCGACCTTGAGCAGCGGCGCGGGAGGGCTGTAGGTCATGCGCTTGTACAGGACGTTCTTGTGGGCGTCGTGCTGGGCAAAGAGGCCGACGCGGTGCGAGCGCGTCCACTCCCAGGCCTGCGTGAGTTCGGCAATGAGGAGGAGCTCGAGCTCGCTCTTGGAGACGGCGATGGCGCGCCAGAGGGACACGGCGAGGCGGACGGTGGCAGAGTCGTGCTTCTCAATGGGGGTCCAAACAAGAGCGGCGAGGAGCGAGAACGTTGATCCCTTGGCTTCGGCCTGGAGCAAGATCACGGCCGCGGCCTGGCGCAAGAGTTCCTGGAAATCGGCGTCCGCGTGAGACTTGACCGTGGCGTAGAGCTGCTGCGTGAGCGTCTTGGCGAGCGTGTCGAGAGAGGTCTCGGTGTGCTGCTTGGCCTCGAGGACCTTGAGCAGATCCTCAACACCGTCATGTTGGCCCTGCAGACGCGCACGTGTTGCGGCGCCCATGACGATCGCGCCCTGCTTGCTCGAGGCGATCTCCATTTCCTGGTTGCTCGCTGTAGCATAATAATTTTTTTCCAAATTAAGAAAAACGAAAGGCATTATTATTTTATATTTCTTTCTTACTGAAAAGATGGCTCTTGACGGTGGCTGCCTGCTGAAGCGCAAGCGAGAGACCAGCAAACACGCTGTCGAGGTTGCACACTGCCTCTAGCCGCACGAGGTAGTCCTAACAAAGAGAATAAATATCAAATGTTTCCTTCAAAAAAAAAAAAAATTTATACCTGGATGAGAGTGTTGACTTCGTTGGGTGCGGTCTGGACAGCAGAGGATACCCACTCGGTAGCGAGCTTGACGATGCCGCTGACGACGTCGTTTCGGTTGTCATAGTCTGAGGAGAACTCGACCGTGTTGACGGCCTTTTTGCCCTGCACGCTCGCAAGCTTGAGCGGCGGGAACTCGTCATCATAGCCGAGGGTGGCGATGTCGGCAGAGGCGGTGACAATGTCCAGGAGGGTCTTGAACAGGGGCTGGCTCCACAGCAGCTGCGGGAACGCCTTGATCATGCCCGAGAGGATCTGCTGGGCGGCCTTGCCAATGTGGCGGAACGTGTTGGTGGACTGGATCAGCAGGTACTCTGCCTCGATCTCGAGCAGGTGGTAATTGTCCTTGGACAGCGGGTTGGTCTGGTACTTGTGGACGTAAGCCTGCAGGATGGCCTTGAGGAGGGGCTCGAGCGTGCTTTGGAGAGCGCCGCTATGGAACACCTTGGACTTTTCGTAGGCGAGCAGCTGCGACATGATCTTGGAGCTGCCGAGTGGACGCAAGGTCTCGACGTGGTAGATGGCAAAGAGGAACGCGCGCACACCAGGCGACTTGGACTTGACGTCGACGGTCGGGAGGACCTGGATCAAAAACTCCTTGACCAGCTGCTCCTTTTCGGCCTTGTTGCCGACGCCCTGCTTCCAGTAGTTTTCGGCGGCGAGCTCGACCTGGAAGGTCTCCTCCTTGGTCTCGGCGACGAGCGGCGGTGTGGCGGCGGCGATGCGGGCGAGCGAGCGGCTGAGGGACTGGTGCGACTTGAAGACGATCGGCGAGATCTTGGACAGCATGTTGAACGCGTCCTCGTCAGCGTCGCCGTTGGCCTCCGAGTCCTGCTGCTGCTGCAAAGGAACGAGGCCGAGCATGATCAAGAAGAACCAGATCTGGCGGAACTGCTGGATGAACGCAGCCTCGCGGTACAGTGTCGCCAGGTGGTCTCCCGTCGTGTGGTTGTGGAGGAACTCGGCGAGTACGTACAGGTACATTTCAATGTCGGTGATCTCCACTCCCTGCACGAAAAAAGAGAGAAAAAATAAAATTTAAAACAACAGATTCTTGGTTTTCGTTCATACATAGATGGCGCTCGTTTTGACCCCAAGCGACGAGGCCAGTTCCACGCCGAGGGACAAAAGAGCCTCCAGGAAGATCGGCAGGTTCTCTGTGCCCTTGATGTCGCGAGCAACGATCGAGAGCACCTCGAACGCGCGGATGCGCAGCTGCGGGATCGCCTTTTTCTCGATTTTCTCGTTCGAACCAGACTCGCTCTGGCCCTTCATCAGCTGCGACAAAATTGACAGCAGGTCCCTCAGCGCGACTGGATTAGAGGTCGACACGAGCTTGGCAAAGCTTTCGACCAGGAGCTTATCAAAGCCTTGACGAAAAAAAAGAATTAAAGTTCAAAAAAAAAAAAAAAAAGTAGATGCATGTACTGGAATCAGACTTGACGAAAAACTTGCGCATGAGCGACGACACGCGCTGGGTGAGGTCGTCGTACGTGTTGAATGCGCCCGCGAGCGAGACGAGGGACGACAGGATCGTGGCCGTGACCAGTTGAGCGTCTTTTTTTCAAGAAAATAAATACCAATTTAATAAAAAAAACAAGAGGTACTAGCAGCGGCATGCTTGGGCTTGGTGCTGGCGTAGAGACTGTCGGTGAGCGACGTGTAGAAGGGCAGGAAGGTTTTCTTAAAGTCCTTCTCGCCCTCCTCGTTGACGCGAACCTGGAGCAAAGTCACGAGGCTGTGATTGAGAGAGGCCAAGAGACTGCGCAGGGTGGGGATCTCCTCAGCAAGGGAGATGAGGATGTCGCCGGGCTCCATGAGGAACTCGCGCAGGGTTGCCAGGGCAGCCGGTGCCTCGCGGGGGAAGCGGCAGGGGAGCAGGGCGATGCCGTCGAGTGCGCACTGCACCATTGGCGCCTCCGAAACAAACGGCTGGCGGACAGGCGACAAGATGGAATACGTCAACATCTCAATGGCACGGGGCAGGTGGGTTGCGTCATGCCAGGCCTAGATAAAAAAAAATCAGGAAAGAAAGAAAGAAAGGTCCACGTTACAATCAGGGCAGTGACTTGGGAGGCAACCGCCAGAAGGGCAAAGGGCGACGGGTCGGTAGGGTGACTTTTGTTCTCATAGTACTCGTCCAGATAGGCATTGTCGCTCT
>Ga0302233_10002343_pt1 | contig 11974 bp, 7 predicted proteins | sample II_Palsa_N3_1_FD_193516 | JGI IMG/M metagenome (GOLD analysis project Ga0302233, IMG submission 193516) | Peat permafrost microbial communities from Stordalen Mire near Abisko, Sweden - II_Palsa_N3_1 | ecosystem: Environmental > Terrestrial > Soil > Palsa > Peat permafrost | place: Sweden...
GAGGACGGAGTACAAGACGGGGCTGCGCAGATAGGCCTGGCTGAACTGGACCATGCCGGGGCGCATGGCGAAGTGGAGGGCGTAGTAGTGCCATTGCTTGCTGGCGCTGAGTCCGAAGAAGGCGGCGAGCATGTTGCCGCCGGCGCGGTCGCTGGGCAGGGGGCTGGCGTTGGGGTGATAGCTGATGGCGGTGTCGAAGCCGAGCCAGCCGCGGATTTTGAGTGTGGTCTGGAGGCCTCCGCCGATGGTGGTCTCGCGGCAGTTGAAGCAGGTGGGAGTGTTGGAGGCGATGCTGACGCTGTTCCAGAAGGGCGCGAGCTGGACCTGGGGAAGGGCGCGGTACTCGGCGACTTCTTTTGAGGGGAACCAGTAGACGCGGTTGGGCTGCTGGATGGGCTCCTCGTAGTCGCGATACCACGGGACCTTCCAGCGCAACATGTTGGCGAAGGAGCGCGAAGGGCTGAGGCCGCTGCGGACGACGAGAGGCCAGAAGCGGTCGGGGTGACGCAGGACCATCGGCTTGGTGACGTAGCGATCGATGAGGTCTTCGGCGGTGACCCACACCATGCCTACGGTGGGGGTGATGATGAAGTCAACCCAACCGGTGTTGTTGGTGTATTTGGTGCCTGGATTGCAGACGGGGGCAGGACTCTGGGGATACGCGGAGGCGGAGTGGCTGAATGCGAGAAGGAGCAGGCAGAGCAATTGGCAGATCAGCGCACGTCTGGCAGGGGTGTTGGAGTTGCGTAGCCCTATGGTGATTGGAGAGGACACCCCGACCTCCTTTAGCCCGTTACGCGTTCCTCGAGAATTTGTTCCGCGGCGCGAAGACCGCTGCGAATGGCGGCATGGACGGTGCCCCAGTTGCCGGTGATGTCGGTATGCTCGCCGGCGAAGAAGAGTGTGTCGGCTTGAGGCTGGGCGATGGCTGCGGAGGCATCGACGGCTCCGACGGGGACGTAGCTATAGGCGCCTTGCGCGAAGGGGTCGGCGGACCAATCGTGCGAGTAGGTGGCGACGAGGTTGGAGCGGACGAGGTGCTCGTCCAGGGCGAATATTTTCGCGAGCGCGGCGCAGGCGTCGGATGCTAGTTCGTCGGGGGTTTTTCCTTCCAGCGCTAAGGCGCGCGGGCCGCCTACCCATCCTGTGAGAGCAGGGAGGGTGTTGGGGTCGGGGTGGGATGTCCACCACACGGGCGGCATGTGGTTCGAGGCAAACAAGAAGCTCATGCTACCCACGGTCTGCTGGTCGATCAACTGTGTTAATTGCCAGTATTGGCTACGAAAAATCATGGTGAAGCGCGAGGCGTGGCCCATCGCGAGACGACGTGCCTGAGCGATCGCGGCCGGTTCGGGAGTGATGCGAATTCCGGTGGGGTGGTTGACCTTGTGCAGGACACCGAGGGGGAAAGTTACGATACTTCGCGGTGCGGTTAGTTCTCCCTGGGTGGTTTCTACGACGACGTTGCCGGGAGTCCAACGGATGCTGAGGACTTCGCAATCGAGTCGGATCTGGGTGCCCAGGTCTTTGAGTCGGGCGGCGAGATAGTCGGGTAGCTGCGCGTATCCGGCGGGGAGGTGCCAGGAGCGGTCTGCTTCGGTGGCGTCCTCTGCCTTCTGCTGGATGCCCAGCGAGCGGACGCTGATGCGATGGGCGTCGGCGGCGTTGAAGCCTTCGACGTAGGCTGTGAGGGCGGGACGGATGTCGTGGGCGACGTTGCTGGTGGCTAGCCAGTCGGCGAAGGTCTGGTCGTGGGCGGTGAAATTTTCCAACTGGTCAGAATTTTCAAGTTGCTCGAGGGGCTCAAACATCGCGTTGTCGTTCGGGTCGTCTGCGACGAGAGTGCCGGGCTGGAGTTCGCGGAGCATTGAGCCGTGGCGCTCGACGGTCTTCGCGCCGACTTCGTCGATGAGAGCCCAGAGTTCGGAGGGACGACCGTGGACGAACTCCGCGCCGAGCTCGACGGTGCCGCCACCTTCGACTTTCTGCGAGAGGATTCGTCCGCCGACGCGTGGTTTTGCTTCGAGCACGCAGACGCGGACGCCGCGTTCGGCGAGCGCGCGGGCTGCGGTGAGGCCGGCCATGCCGGCACCGAGGATGAGGACATCGATATCGTTGGGCAATGGGGATTCCGCCTTTCGTTTACGCATCTCAGATGCGAAGTGACGGGGTGGGGTTGAGGCTGTCCGCTGTTGCAAATGCCTGGCGTGCGTAGTATGTATGGGTGCTGGATAAAACGTTTTCTCGATGGTGAGAAGGCGTGGCGGGAAGGAAAACAGATGATGCAAACGACGAATGGACATCTGATGGCAACGAAATTGAACTCACGGTTTGGAAAAGTCGTATCGCTGGGCGTTCTACTATCCGCGTTTGCGATGAGCGCGGGCTGCGTGGCTTCGGTGCCAGGAACAGCTTCGGCGCCAGGGGCGGCTTCGCGGCCGTGTGACCTCTGGCGTCGGCGACGCCGTGCGTGGCGGCGATCAGCACAACACGCGCGTTGTATGTGGGGTATACGGGAGCGCTGTACCAGGTGACGCGGCAGTCGGATAAGACGAGTGCGGATATTGGGCTGCTGCCAGACGGGTATGCGAATGCGGGGGCGCAGGACAGCTTCTGCGCGAACACGACGTGCACCATCACGAAGATCTACGACCAGACGTCGAATCATAACGACCTGACGCCGGCGCCTCCGGGCGGAGCAGCGAAGGGGCCCGGGCCGAATGGGTACGACTTGCCAGCCGTGGCCAATGCTCTTCCGGCGATGGTTGGGGGACACAAAGTGTATGGGATTGCGATTGCGGCGGGGATGGGGTATCGAAACGATACGCCGACGGGGACAGCGGTCCACGGTCAGCCGGAGGGAGTGTACATGGTGACCTCGGCGCTGGATATCAACGATAAGTGCTGCTTTGATTTTGGCAATGCGGAGACCAACAACCTGGACAACGACAAAGGACACATGGATGCCATTAATGTGATGTGCTACGGCTCGCCTTGCAGCCTGGGCGCGGGGCTCGATATGGAGAATGGCATCTACGGGAACCTCGCGGTTCCGAGCGGGACAGCGTTTGTGACGGACATGGGCGCGAGCGACGGTCAGCATAGCTATGCGATCTACCAAGGCAATGCGCAGAGTGGAAGCCTGACGACTACGGGGATTATTCCTCTGCCGAATGGGTATCAACCGATGCAACAGGAGGGAGCGATCATCCTGGGGATTGGCGGTGATAACAGTAATTGGGCGACGGGATATTTCTTCGAGGGGGTGATGACGAAGGGGATGCCGACGCAGGCGGCGCTGGAGACGGTCCAGGGCAACATCGTGAAGGCGGGATATGCGGGGACGTTGCAGCCCTGAGGGAGGGAGAGGGTTTTTCTATGCGGGCAGGAACTCTCCATTTCATTTCGGGCAGGCTTGCGGCGGGCAAAACTACTTTGGCGCGGAAGATTGTTGCTGAGCATCATGCCGTTTTCTTTTGTGAAGACGTTTGGCTATCAGAGTTGTCCGATGGGATCTCGTCGTTTGAGGATTATTTGAAATGGTCGCGTCGGTGCCGGTCGGTCATGGGCCCGCTCATCGTCGATAGCCTGAGGGCGGGAGCGTCGGTGGTGCTGGATTTCGCGGGGAACAGGGTGGATGAGCGCGCGAGGGTGCGCAGTCTGGCGGAAGCTGCGGGAGCTGCGCATGTTCTTCACTTCCTGGAGATAGATGAAGAGGAGTGTCTGCGCCGTTTACTGATGCGCAACGAGAGCAAGTCGGAAGGCCTCTATTTCGCGAGTACGACGGAGGCGGAGTTTCGAGCTATTTGCAGGTACTTTCAGGTTCCGACGGCGGAAGAGTGTTTGAGAATCACCCGGTATGGTGGCTAAGGCTTCTGGGTTTGCGTGTAGAGACGTTGGAGCTCGGCAGTCTTCTGTTCGAGGAGATGACGGGCGGGTATCGATGCGGTTGAGAGCGAACCGGTAGCGATCTGCATCATGCGCGGGGGCCGAGGGGGAAGAGGAAGAGGATGGAAGTTCCGCCGGTGGGGCGGTTGGTTGCGCGGAGGGTTCCGTTGTGGAGGCGAGTGGCGCGCTCGGTGATGGCGAGGCCGACGCCGAAGCCTCCGGTGTGGGAGCTGCGGGCCTGGTCGACTCGGTAGAAGGGACGGAAGATGTGGGCGAGGTCGGACTCGGGGATGCCGGGGCCTTGGTCGGTGACTTCGATTGCGGCGAAGTGGCGGGCGTCCGGGTGGCGGAGGTTGGGGGCGGTTTCGGAGATGCGGATCGTGACGTCGGTGTTGAGGTCGGTGTAGCGGATCGCGTTGCGGACTACGTTTTCGATGGCGCGGTAGAGTAGGTCGGGATTGCCGCGGATGGTGCACTGATTTTCTTCGATGAGGGTGACGCTGCAGGCGTGCTGCTGGGCTTCGTATTCGGCGTCGGGGAGGAGTTGGCGGCAGAGTTGATTGAGCGAGACGGGTTGGAAGGCGGCGGTATTCTCGCGGGCTTCGAGTGAGGAGAGGGTGAGGAGCTGGCCGATGAGTTGGTTGAGGTTGGAGGCTTCGCGTTCGATGCGGGTGAGGTGCTGGGTTAGTTCGGGGTTGGCGTCATCGTGGGCTAGCTCGAGCGCTACGCTTAGGCGGGCGAGGGGGGAGCGGAGTTCGTGGGAGACGTCGCGGAGGAGAAGTTTTTGCGCGTCGACTAGGGACTCGAGGCGTTCGGCCATGTGGTTGAAGTCGTGGACGAGGCCCTGGAATTCGTCGGAGTTGGATTGTGAAGCGGCTGAGGGGGACTGCTCGACGCGGACGGTGAGGTCGCCGTTGGCGAGGGCGCGCGCGGCTTTGCGCATGCGTACGATTGGGCGGGTGAAGAGCAGGACGAGGACGAAGGTGGTGAGGCCGCCGACGGCAATTGCGACGGGGAGTTGCGGGAAGGCGAAGTGGAGGAGGTTCCAGCGGCGTTGTGTTTGGGGGTTGCGTGATGGGGGTTGATGCCAGACGTAGACGTAGTTCTTGCCGTCGGGCGCGGTAACGGGGACGAGCCAGACGTAGAGGTTGCCGACCTGACGGCCGTCGATACGCGTGGAGGTGATGCGGGAGAGGTTCGCGATGGAGGGCGCGGTGGGCGTGGCGCAGACGGGTCGGCCGTTGGCGTCGAGTAGGGTTGCGCCGGAGGGCTCGTTGCGGGCGGTGTTGTTGCGGAACGCAGGGCAGCCGCCGGCGGTGAAATCGGTGAGTGCGGCGGTTGCGTCGTGGCGGAGATTGTTATCGAGAGCGTCGGAGACGATGTTGGGGCTGGCGAAATGCTGACGCACGATGAGGGTGGTGGAGATGATGAAGATGAGGCTTTGAGCTAGCCAAAAGATTGCGAAGATTTTTAGGAAGAGGCCACGCATTTAGGGTCGGCCTCCGGCGAGGGTGCGGCGAAGGACGAGCTGGTAGCCGGTGCCGCGAACGGTCTTGACGCGATCGTCATGGGTCGGATCGTCGGTGGCAAGTTTGCGGCGGAGACGGCTTACGTGCATGTCTAGGCTGCGATCGAAGGGATTGAATTTTCGGCCTAGGACGGATTCGGCGAGGGCTTCGCGCTCTACAACTTTGCCGGGGGAGCGCATGAGGACTTCGAGGAGGGTGAACTCGACGTCGGTGAGATCGATGAGGGTGTTGTCCTGGCGGACGGTGCGAGAGGCGGGGTCGAGGACGAGGTCTTCTACGATGAGCGCGGAGGATTCGGTGGGAGAAGTGGGAGTGGTGGTGCGGCGGCGGATGGCGCGGATGCGGGCGAGGAGTTCGCGAGCGTTGAAGGGCTTAGCGAGGTAATCGTCTGCGCCCATCTCGAGGCCGACGATGCGGTCGACGTCTTCGCCGCGGGCGGTGAGGAGGAGGACGCTGTCAGTGGAGAAAGTGCGGAGGCGGGTGAGGACTTCAAAGCCGTCGATGCCGGGAAGCATGACGTCGAGCAGGATCATGGGCCAGGGGCGGGAGCGCGCGGCTTCGAGGCCGGTGTCGCCGCGATGGACGGCGTGGACGTGGAGGTCGTAGCGAGCGAGGTACTCGGTGAGCATGTTGCAGAGCTCTACGTCGTCGTCGATGAGGAGGATGTCTTCCATGCTTTGGCTAGGGTAACGCGGTAGGGGCGTGGTGTGGGTAATGAATGGTCACGCAGGTTGTGACACATCGTTACATGGCGTGACGCAATGAGGGGGTACGGCGGGGAGGGATGCGGTCTTCTGGAGAAGCGTCGAAGGGGCGCTTTGAAAATGAAGACGATTGTGGTGCGGTTAGTTTTGGGTTTGTTGATGATGGTGGCTGTGGGGCCGGTGATGGCGCAGGTTGCGATGGGCGGGATTCAAGGAACGGTGACGGATCCGGATGGGGCGCTGGTGCCGCAGGCTGCGATTGTGGTGTCGAGTGGGAGCGGGTCGGCGCGGAAGTTGAGCAGCGATGTGGCGGGGGCGTTTAACGTTTCGCGGCTGTTGCCGGGGCGGTATGAGCTGAAAGTTTCGGCGAAGGGATTTACGCCGTCGACGGTGAGCGACGTGATGGTGACAGGTGGAAAGACTACGAGTGCGGTGGTAAAGCTCGAGATCTCTGTGAGCACAGACGTGGAGGTTACGGCGGAGACGACGGGGGTGAGCACGAGCCCGGATGATAACGCGAGTGCGCTGGTGATCAAGGGGAAGGATCTTGATGCATTGTCGGATGACCCGGATGATTTGCAGAACGAGTTGACGGCGCTGGCGGGGCCGTCGGCTGGGCCGAGTGGGGCGCAGATTTATATCGACGGATTTACGGGCGGACAGTTGCCGCCGAAGAGTTCGATTTTGGAGATTCGGATCAATCGAAATCCGTTCTCGGCGCAGTACGACAAGCTTGGCTATGGGCGGATTGAGATCGTGACGAAACCGGGTTCGAACAAACTGCATGGGTCGTTCATGATCAACGGAAATACGAAGGCGTTGAACTCGATGAACCCGTTTGTGACGGAAGAGCCTTCGTACTACTCGACGTTCATGATGGGGAACGTGAGTGGAGGGTTGGGAAAGGATGCGTCGTGGTTTGCGAGTGTGTTCTCACGGAATAGCCAGTCGAACTCGATTATTAATGCGGAGGTGCCGGGGCCGAATGGTACGTCGGTGAACTATACAGCGGCGGTACCGAATCCGCAGACGCGGCTCGATGTGAGTCCGCGATTTGATTTTGCGCTGGGAGCGAAGAATACCCTGAGCGTGCGGTACATGCTGGATCGGCAGACCGAGACGAATAGTGGTGTGTCGGGATTTGCATTGCAGAGCCAGGGCTATAACGTGTCGAATTACGAAAACACGATCCAGGTGAGCGATACACAGATTGTGAATCCACGGGTGGTGAACGATTTGCGCTTTCAATACATGCGGGATCGCGACAACCAGGTTGCAAACGACACGACGCCGACGGAGACCGTGCAGGGCGCGTTTACGGGCGGTGGAAATAACCAGGGAACGGTGCGCGACACCCAGGATCACTTTGAGCTGCAGGATTATGTGACCGCGTCCGAGGGGAAGCACACGTTGAATTTCGGGACGCGGCTGCGGCTGACGCACGAGGTCAACTCGACTACAAGTGGTTTCAACGGAAACTATATCTACTCATCGTTGAACACGTATGACGCGGGAACGCCTTCGGAGTATGACGTGACGGCGGGAAATCCGACAGCTGCGGTGAATCTTTTTGATGGTGCGTTGTTCTTTCAGGATGACTGGAGCGTGCGGCCAAATCTGACGGTGAGCTATGGGCTGCGGTTCGAGGGGCAGAATCGGATCAGCAATCATGCGGACTGGGCGCCGCGGTTTTCGATTTCGTGGGCGCCGGGAGCGAAGGATGGCAAGAAGCCGAACACCGTGCTGCGCGCCGGGTATGGGTGGTTCTATGACCGGTTTGCGGCGACTTACGTGCTGGATGCGATTCATGGAAATGGCGTGAATCAGCAGAATTACGTGGTGAAGAATCCAACCTTCACGACGGATGCGCCGACTCCTGCGGAGCTGGCGAGCAGCAGCACAGCGGCGCCGACGATTTACGATGTGGCGTCGAATATGACGGCTTCGGTGAACATGCAGGCGGCCGTGGGTGTGGATCACTCGTTTGGGAAATATGTGACGATGTCGGCTACGTATATCAATTCGCGGGGCGTGCATCAGTATCTGAGCGACAACATTAATGCGTATGAGGCGGCGACGTATGATCCGGGGACGGGGACGGGGACGCGGCCGAATGGGATCAATGAAAATATCTATCAGTTTCAGTCGGGGGGCGTTTATAACCAGAACCAGTTGATGCTGAACTACACGGTGCGGGCGAAGAAAGTGTCGCTGTTCGGGTTCTATGTGCTGAGCTCGGCGAAGGCGGATACGTCCGGGCCGACGTACTTTCCTTCAGACCAGACGAATCCCGGTGCGGACTATGGGCGCGCGGCCTTTGATGTGAGCAGCCGGTTTTTACTGGGAGGGAATTACCAGGGGCCGTTTGGGATTTCGTTTAGCCCATTTTGGGTGGCGGATTCGGGGACGCCGTTCAACATTACGATTGGGCAGGACTTGAATGGGGACAACCAATTCAACGATCGTCCAGCATACGCAACGCCGACGAGCACGGACACGATGGACACGGCGTATGGGAATTTTGATTTGAATCCGGGTGCGACCGAGAAGCGGATTCCGTATGACCTGGGGACGGGGCCGGCGCAGTTCAGCATGAATCTGCGAGTGAGTAAGTCATTTGGGATTGGACCGCGGGTGGCGGGCGGCGTGGGCGGATCGCAGGGGGGACCCGGTGGTCCGGGTGGACCGGGAGGCGGCGGACGCGGGCCGGGTGGTGGAGCGGGTGGGCCGGGAGGCGGGCTGGGGCCGGGAGGTTTGAGTGGGAATAACGGGCCGCCGCGGCTGGATCAAACGGTGCCACGACGTTTCTCGGTGACGTTTTCAGCGATGGCGCACAACGTGTTCAACCATGTGAATCTGGCGGCGCCGGTTGGGGTGCTTGAGTCTCCGCTGTTCGGGAAGTCGACGGCGCTGGCAGGTGGTTTCTTCAACTCGGCGGCGGCGAATCGGAGTATTGATCTGCAGGCTAGCTTTAATTTTTGAGGCGGGCTGGGGGAGTTTACCCATGTCCCAGAAGCGGGACATGGGGCGCCCAGGTTTGAATTGGGCGCGGGCTGAACTTATCGGCAAAGTGGTTTTGATGTGGTTCGATAGGCGGCGGATGCAAATGTTTGGCGGGTGGGGGCAGGAGTCTCAGGGAGGGTTTTGTGCGTCTCATTACTGAACGCACTACACTGCGAACTATAACCCCCTGAGGCGTGGCCCATGTGGATAGTACGGCTAGCTCTTCGCCGCCCTTACACCTTCGTTGTCTTGTCGATGCTGATTGCCCTGCTGGGCATTGGGTCGGCGATTGAGACGCCCAAGGATATTTTCCCGAACATCAATATTCCGGTGATCACGATTGTGTGGACGTATGCCGGTCTGACGCCGGAGGAGATGGAAGGGCGCGTGGTGACTGTGTGCGAGCGCGCGTTGACGACCACGGTCAACGACATGGAGCACACGGAGAGCGAGAGCTACCAGGGCATCGCGGTGGTGAAGGTGTACTTCCAGCCGCAGGTGCAGGTGGCGCAGGCGCTGGCGCAGGTGACGTCGATTGTGCAGACGATTTTGCGGGTGTTGCCGCAGGGGACGTATCCGCCGTTTGTGATTAAGTACGACGCCTCGTCGGTGCCGATCGTCGAGCTGGCGCTGAGCGGGCAGGGGCTGAGCGAGGCCGATCTGTATGACGATGGGCTGCAGTTTATTCGGCCGCGCCTGGCGAACGTAAAGGGGGCGAGCGTTCCGCTGCCGTGGGGCGGCAAGGTAAAGCAGGTGATGGTGGATACGGATCCAAACCTGCTGTATGCGCGGCATTTGTCGGCGAGCGACGTATCTACGGCGATCTCGCAGCAGAACGTAATTCTTCCGGCGGGCACGGAGCGGATGGGCGATCGCGAGTACGTGATGAAGACGAACTCGAGTCCGGACGAGCTGTCGGCGCTGAATGATCTGCCGATCCGCGCGGCGAACGGGGCGGTGGTGTACGTGAAGGACGTGTCGCAGGTGCACATGGGCTACGCCGTGCAGACCAATATTGTGCGTGAGAACGGCAAGCGGTCGGCGCTGCTGATGGTGCTGAAGAACGGTGATACATCGACGCTGGATATTGTGTCGCAAACCAAGTCGATGATTCCGCAGCTGAGGGCGGGGCTGGGGAATTTGACGATTACACCGCTATTTGATCAGTCGATTTTTGTACGGTCGTCGATTAACGAAGTGGTGCGCGAGGCGTGCATTGCGGCGGCGCTTACGGGGTTGATGATCCTGTTGTTTTTGGGGTCGTGGCGGTCGACGCTGATTGTTTGTATTTCGATTCCGTTGTCGATTGCTACGTCGCTGATTATCTTGAGCGCGCTGGGCGAGACCATTAATGTCATGACGCTGGGCGGGCTGGCACTGGCGGTGGGCATCCTGGTGGACGATGCGACGGTGGAGATTGAGAATACGCATCGGAACATGGCGGAGAAGCGGCCGTTAACGCAGGCAATTTTGCATTCTGCGCAACAGGTGGCGGCTCCGGCGTTTGTGTCGACGTTGTCGATCTGCATTGTGTTTGTGCCGGTGGTGCTGCTGACGGGTGCGGCGAAGTTTTTGTTTACGCCGCTGGCCGAAGCCGTGGCTTTCGCGATGATGGCGAGTTATTTTCTATCGCGCACGCTGGTGCCGACGATGATGCATTTTCTGCTGGGGAAAGAAATTGCGCTGTACCAGGATCCGGGCGAGAGCGAGCGCGAGGAGCAGCGCAGCATTGTGTGGCGGATTCATTCAAAGTTTGATCGCCAGTTTGAGAAGATGCAGCACCGCTATAAAGATTTGTTGGACTGGTGCCTGGAGCATGCGGCGATCACGCTGGGATTGTTTGTGCTGCTGCTGATCGTTAGCCTGCCGTTGACGTTCTTTATAGGCAAGGACTTCTTTCCGTATGTGGATTCGGGGCAGATGAAGCTGCATGTGAATCCTCCGCCGGGGCTGAGGCTGGAAGATTCGGAGCAGTTCTTTGCGGCGGTGGAGAAGGAGATCCGGACGCAGATTCCGGCAGAGCGAATTGAGCTGATTCTGGATAATATCGGGCTGCCGAACAGCGGTATTAACCTGGCGTTCTCCGGCACGTCGACGATATCCAACTCCGATGGAGATATTCAGATTGCATTGAAGCCGGGCAAGAAAGATACGCAGATGTATACGCGAATTTTGCGCGATGATCTGCAGCGGAAGTTTCCGAATGCGACGTTCTTCTTTACGCCGGCGAACATGACGAACCAGATTCTTGACTTTGGTTTGCCGGCGCCGATTGATCTGCAGGTAATTGGGCACGATCCGGCGAACTACGAGTTGGCCACGAAGCTCGCGAAGCAGATTGCGGGGATTCCGGGAGCGGTGGATGTGCACTTGCACCAGCAGGTGAACTATCCGACGATGCAGATTAATGCAGACCGGACGAAGGCGCGGCAGGTGGGGCTGACGCAGACGGACGTGGCTAGCTCGACGCTGATCTCGCTGACGGGGTCGGGGCAGACGACGCCGAACTACTGGTTGAATCCGAAGACGCAGGTGAACTACCAGATTGTGACGCAGACTCCGAATTATCGGATCGACAGTTTGCAGACGCTGGCGCGGACGCCGATTACGTCGCCGAACGGGAACACGACGCAGCTGCTGGGGAACGTGGCGGACTTTCGACGGGACCTGTCGCCGATCATTGCGGACCATTACAACATTCAGCCGGTGTATGACATCTATGCCGATGTAGATCAGAGAGACTTGGGTGGAGTGGCGAGCGAGATCCAGAAGATCATGGACCAGACGAAGAAGGGTCTGCCGAAGACGACGCAGCTCACGCTGCGGGGCGAGGTGCAGACGATGAACGAG
>Ga0302233_10002347_pt1 | contig 11952 bp, 14 predicted proteins | sample II_Palsa_N3_1_FD_193516 | JGI IMG/M metagenome (GOLD analysis project Ga0302233, IMG submission 193516) | Peat permafrost microbial communities from Stordalen Mire near Abisko, Sweden - II_Palsa_N3_1 | ecosystem: Environmental > Terrestrial > Soil > Palsa > Peat permafrost | place: Sweden...
GGGGTGGGGGTGGGGGCGGTGGCGGTGGCGGTGGCGACAAGCCGTCCAAAGGCACTGGCTCGACTGCACCAACCAAGAAGCGTCGTATTTAGTTTTTTTTTTTTTGGCAATAAACCATGGTGCCAGTTGATGAGAAATCAAGTCAATGTGTAAAGCGAAAAGTCTTGTAAACAGTGAGGAGATCAAGTCAAACCTGCCAAAAAAAAAAACCACAGTTGCAACATGCTGACATCATCCTCACGTAACTCGTTCGTTGTGCTGGTACTCGTGGCAGCGCTCGTGCTGGTGCTGTCGGGGTGGCTTGCCACGACGCCGTCGGGTGCGCAGACGTCCAAGGACCTGTGGCTTCGGCTGGGGATCTCGGACGGCGAGGGTGGCGGCGGCAGAGGCGGCAAGCATCACGGGAACGGGCACGCTGAAGTGATGCTTGTCCCGTACGACGATAGCGACGAGGAGGACTCGGAGGACGCCGAGCCTGACTCGCCCATGCAGGTGCCGCACCACCACGCGAACGGCGGCGGCGGCGACGACGACGGCAAGGGCGCCGGCAAGGGCAGCGTGATCAGCAAGCACGAGGAGGAGAACGCAAAGCTGGCCAGCGCCGAGCCCGCAAAGTACCTCGTGCGCAAGCTGGAACGCAACATGGCCTTGACGGCCTCGGGCAGCAAGGCGTTCAAAGAGTACTTTGCCGTGCAGAAGATGCACCGCGACGCGCTGGTGCACAGCGCCCAGCCCGACACGTCTGGCGCGCGGTTCATCATGTACCGCTGCGACAACAACATGGGCTGCGGCGGCCTGGGCGACCGCCTCAACGGGATCGTCACGAGCTTTTACCTGGCGCTGCTGACCGACCGCGCCTTCCTCATCCGCTGGACGCGCGGCTGCCCGTGGACCCACTTTGTGCGCCCGGCCTACTTTGACTGGCGCGTGCCCGAGGAGAAGGTGGACAAGCTGTCGCTCAAAGAGTTCTTTGCTATGGACCATTTCAGGGACGTGCAGCAGTTCTTCTCGAGCGAGGACGTCATCACCGGCCTGCGCGACTTTAGCCTCGTCACGATCAACAGCAACATGCCCTGGGCAGACATCTTCCTCGACAACCCCTACTTCAAGGCAAACGTGGAAAAGTACCGCCTCAAGGAGCTCAACGACCGCGGGCTCCTCCAGGCCTTTGCGTTGCGCGCCATCATGCGCCCGACGTCGCTCATCGAGGGCGTGCTCGAGCACCTCGCCGTCGCCATGATGGACCAGGGACACGAGCTCCACAAGCTGCACTTTATCGGCCTCCAGATCAGGACGGGCGGTGACGGCGACTGGTGGGACCCCGGACGTGTGCCGCGCGAAAAGGTGCCCACGTTTTTCGACGCCGCGCTGGATATCGCCCACCCGGCCGACGGAGGCAGCAACAACACCCTCGCCATCCCCAGGTCGCAGACTCTGGGCCCGCTCAAGCCGGTCATCTTCATCTCCACCGACTCCAACAAGGCCATCACCGAGCTCACCGCGTACGGCAAGGACAAAAAGGTCGACGTCGTCACCCTCGAGGGCCTCGCCGGGCCGATCACCCACATTGACCGTTCCGGCAACGTCGGGACGATCGAGCGCAACCTGCGCACGTGGGCCGATTGGTTCATGCTCATGGCAACAGACAACCTCGTCATCTCGCGCAGCGGCTTTGGCGAGAACGCAGCCGCGCTCACGTGCTTGCCGTCCATCTTTTTCGGCTTCCCTTTTGACTATACCGTCGCGACCGCCCATCGCATGCAACAAGGATTCTGCACAGACTACAGCGACATGCGGGTACGTACATTGGAGAGAAGGATAACTCTAACAAGAACAAATTTTATTTAGGAGCGGGCGCTGTCAAAATTATATTAAAAAGGGCACAAGGCCCTAGGTGTCAGAATACTTTTTCCATCAACCTCCGTTTCAAGAAGAATGTACAGATAAAATTTTTTTTTTTTACGTTGCAGGGTCCTATCCCGTGAGTATGCCTAAAACTTGAGGAAAATGCGGATGCGCCGCCAAAAGACGGCCACGCCGACCAGAACGATCAGGGCGATGAAGGAGACAAGGGCAACCCTCCAGACACTTTGCCACGACTCTGCTGTCGAGGGGACGTAGTACTTGGCATAGACGTTCTCCTCGCACGAGTTGTCTGGCCGGGCGACGTGGCCGTGGATCGGGGAGAACAGTTTGCTGCGCAGTTGGCTGGGGTCGCCGTCGATGGGCGGGACGACGCGGCCGCGGCTGTTGAACGCGTTCTCTGCGTCGATGTCGGCGTGGGCCTGCATACACATGAGGCAGTAGGTCGAGCGGCGGTTCTTGAGCTCTCGGGTTCGATTGAGAAAGAGCGGAGAGAGCTCGAGGTCGGGCGTGGTCTTGTACCGGGTGAGCTCGGCATAGGCCGTGTCGTTTCCGTCGAGGTAGCGGATGTGCCGAGCCAGGTCCTCGGGCGAGTCGTACTCGTCCAGGAAAAGGGCCGAGTCTGGGAAGGGCAGATAGGGCGCGTACATCTCCCGCGGCCCGTTGACGATGGGCACGATGCCGGCCGAGAATGTGTTGAAGAGCTTTTCAGAGACATAGTCCAGGCAGTTGCTGTTTTCGACGGCGAGGTAAAACTTGTAGTGCCTCATTAGCTCGATGATCCCCGGCTTCCGCTTGTTTCTGTCGTCGAGCGGCGGCTTGGACGGGTCGAGGTCGGCCTCGTGCTGAGGCCAGTCGCGGTTGCGTAGGCAGTTGCCGTACGAGTGCACGCTGACCGAGCCCATGAGCCGCTGGATGTAGGCGTGCCGCTTGTTGTTGGCCTCGCAGTTGCTCGCGACCCACACGACGGGCGCGTCCACGACCCTCCTGTCGATCGGCACGTACGGAGGACTGCGCACGTCCCTCTCCTGCGACAGGTACTCGTAGGTCATGGGGAAGTCCGAGTCGTGCCGGTACGAGGCGACATAGTCAAACAGGCGCACGCGATCGGGGTGCTCGACCGGCCACACGTCGTTCACGGGCGTCTCCATCGTCACCAGCGTCCACGGCTGGATCCCGTTGACGTCCCGCGGCGGCAGCTCGTCCCACTTGATGTCGCGCGCGTGGAACAGGACCATCTTGGCATGCGGCAGGTACTTGCGGTCCACCACCATCGTGCACCGCTGCGGACACGACGGCGGCGCGATCGGCCCGCCGTTCTGCCATGTGTGTGTCTGGCCAAAGATGGGCGTCCACGCGAGCAGCACGACGGAATCGTTGCCGTGGGCCTCGCTCAGCAGCACGTGGTCGTGCTCGTTCAGAGGCGCAAGGGATGCCACGGGGACGTGCTTGACGGCATCGCCGTGGCCGCTGCCCTGGTTGGCGTGCAGGAGCAGCACGACTGGCGTGGCGATGGCCGCACCGAGCAGCAGCAGCAGCACATGGCGCAGCCACGGAACCATCGTCGCCTTTGCAAAAAAATAATTTCAGTAGCTTTTTTTTGATCGACGGAAAAGGGCTGCTCTGTTCGCTGGCTTTCATACAGAACTAGGGTAAAAAGAGAATGTTTTCTTTTATTTTAGTGGGATCCAGTCGCAGCAGCGAGGTGCTCCTGGAGATTAGCCTGGATGTGGGCAGTGAGCTTGGACACAAACTGGACCATGTTGAAACGAGCGCAGAAATCGGCAGCGAGCTTGGCGGGGTCGTCATTGCGGTAGACCTAAAGAAAATAAATTTCAATTATTCTTTCCTTGAGGATGCAAACGCACGGTGATCATCTCGACTCGGCCGCTGGGCGTGTCAATCTCCATCGCAAAGAGCGGTCGGTCGATCGTAAACTTGGCGGCCTTGGGCACATCGGCAAGGTTGACTGGCGCAGGAGCAGGAGCGGCGGGGGCGACTGCGGCGGCTCGTTCCTGACGGGGAATGACAGGCTTGCGGCGGCTCTGCAGGAGGTCGTCCGTCGAAGGGTTGTCCGACTTGAGGGCCACCGGAGGCTTTGCGGCAGCAGCGGGGGCGGCGGCGGCGGCGGCGGCAGCAGCAGCAGCAGCAACCACTGGCTTGGTGGCAGGAGCCTTGGGGTTGTCCGATTTCAGTCCCAGGGAGGACGGGTTGAAAGGCTTGGAGGCAGCCGCAGACGCCGCCGCAACAACGGCCGCAGCCGGGCTGGGCGACGACGACGACGATCCACCGGCGCGTGTAGGCGGGTCGGGGCGGCGGCCACCAAACGACGACGACCTCTGTCCAGCAGCTCCGCCTGCTGACGACGACGCGGGCTTGGAGCCAGCCGGCTTGACCTCGGTGGGCTTCCTGGGCTCGGACGGTTTCTTGTCGGTCTTGGGCTCGGCAGGCTTTCGCTCGGTCTTGGGCTTGTCGTCCTTGGGCTTGTTCTCGCCTCCAGCAGCACCATCAGGAGCAGCAACACCACCATTTTCCGCGGCAGCAGCAGTCCCTGCCCTCTTCTTGCGTGCCTGCATGATGTAGAACCACTGGCGGCGGGTGAACTTCTTCTTCTTGGGCTGCTCACCACCAGTGGCAGTGGCAGGGGCGGCTGCAGCCTCGCCCTCCTTCTTCTCGACCTTTTGGGGCGCTCCAGCCTCGCCGCCCTTTTCCTCTGATGTCTTTTCCTCTGTCTTTACAGCCTGAGCGGTTGCAGACGCCACGGCCTCGGCCACCGCGGACGCTGACGACGACACGGATGTTGCGGCGGGGCGGCTCGTGTGCTTACCGGCCGCGCCTCCACGTCGGGAGCTGCCGCTCAAGCCGCTGCCGCTGCTGCCCCCACTTGCCGAGTCGCGGCCACGGCTACCTGGTAAGCGAACGTTGGGCTGGTTCTTGGCCTGCTGGTCGGCGGCCTTGGGCAGCGACAGTCCTCCTGTTGCTGCTGTTGCTGTTGTTGTCGCCGCTGTCGACGCCTCGCCAGACGACTCGGAGCCACCGTCGAGGCTGATGGGGATGATCGCCACAACGCTGTCCGCCTCGGATCCCGCCGTGATCTTGACGTTGGCAAAGCTGCCCACGAGGCTGCTGCCTGCCTGCTGCTCAGGGGCGTCCTCCACGGCGGCGGCGGCGGCGGCGGCGGCGTCGTCAGCCAACTTGCCCACTGCACCCACGGCCACTTCGCCAGCCAGTGGGGATCCACGGCCTCGACCCGCCGACAACGACGACGACGCTGACGAGGACGGCGACACCGGCGACACCGGCGACGAAAGGGACGCGGCGGCGGGCGAACCAGGCGCCGACACGGGACCTCCTCGTCCAGTCGGGGTTTTTGGCGCGCTCATGGGCTTCACACTTGTGAGAAATATGGTGTACTGTCATCATTTTTCGCTTCACACTGTTTGACCGACCCGACAGACACACAGTTTCGCCGACGACTCCCTTCTTTCTTTCTGCCGCTCGGACAGTGCCGCACTTTCACGCTGTCGCGCACTAGTTTTTGCTGTCGCCCTTTTTCCCCCCCCCACCCTCTCTGATTTATCCTGCCGTTTTGCAGACTGCCACCAGCAAATGTCGTTGCCGAAGGAATTTATGGTCATGCGCGTTATGGACGAGGTCAAGGGCCAACTGCGCCCGCTTGACGACGAGGGAGCCACTGTGTGCATCAGTGAGGATAAGAAGAAGGCCATGCTCAACAGACTGCAGCAGCTGGCCGAGGACGCGTCCGTGCCGTTCAAGTTTGCACACGACGGGTAAATAACCCGTGGTGACTTTGTCTCTCCAGCGTGTTTGACAAGTCCCGCGTCTAGTTTCATCATCAACGCCACCGAGGTGCTCAAGTGGATACGACGCAATCCTGCCGGTCGCAGCGTGACCGTGTGGAAGCCAGACCACCCGCTGCAGAGCTTTGACGGCGGACCAGAGGAGCAGGCCGACGAGTTCCTCGTACGTTCGTGGGAACGACTATTAAAGCCTTTTAACCCGCATTGAACGCACAGCTTTTCTTCAAGCCTGAGGCCGATGTGTGGGTTGTCCAATACACCAAGTACGTTTGTCTCGAGGTGCCTGTTTTTGCCGTTTACTGACAAGGGGTCCTTGTATTGCAGATTCAGCCACATCTCGCTCGGGTTACAATCAGACGAGGACGTCGCGGGATTCCTGTCCAAGTGCAAGGTGCGCTCGCCGATCCAGCAGTTTGACGACAACGACGAGGATGAGGAGCAGTTTGACCTGCAAGACGTCTACAACATGCAGATCCATGCTTGAGTCCCCCACTTCCCCCCCCAACAAAAAAACTATGCAGAAAAACATGATTTTATGAGTTCCCCTCTATATCCTCCCGCCCAGTCACAATCCTTTGTGTACAATATAACCTTGTGGGGGTTTGTTTAGTTAGTGGTTGGGTTTCAAATAGACCTATGGCATATTTTTTTTTTATTATAAAATCGATCGTATGAAAAACTGGGGGAACGAGTACACATTTTATTGCATCTTCTTGCAGGCATCACCAACGACAGCGAGGCGCTGGAAGACCTCGATCGTGCCTTGGATAAAGGAGACCTTGTGGCAAGGGACATTGTACTTTTTGCAGAGCGACTCGACAAGGGGCTGGACCTTGTGGAAATTGTGGCGGGGAAGCAGAGGGAAGAGGTGGTGGTGGATCTGGAAGCAAAGGCCGCCAGTGAACCATGAGTTGAAAGGGGTGGGGTCGACATCGCGGCCAGTGACAATCTGATTTTTTTTTTTTTTTTTTGTGTGTGTGTGTATGTCAGTATTTAACCAAACAAGAATCCTGCACGGGTACCTGGAGAGTGTAAAAGTCCATCTTCTTGGCCTCCTCGTCGTCGAGGATGACCATTCCATTGTGGTTGAGCGCAAAGACAGAGGCGAGCAGGATGCCGCAGAAGGTCTGTGCAGCGGTGAAATAAACGAGGCCGTTGACGATCGACTGGGTCGAGAACATGATCACAAACAGGGAGAACCAGTGGAGGAAAAGCGTAACGGCCTCCTGCGTGCGCATGTTGAACTTTTGGTGATCGCGGACCCAGTAGATCGACTGAATTTTTTCATGACATGTCAACACGGAACTCCTTTCGTTTTTGTTTACCTGGAGGGCCCACGAGAGGCGGGCCAAGGAAAGGAGCGGGGTGAAGAAGAACTGCTGGTGGTCAATGACAAACTTGGGCATGCCCTTGCGAGCGGCGGGATCGGTGAAGCCCTCGAGTGCGTGCTCGGACCAGGCGAGGAATGGCATGGTGTCAATATCGGGGTCCTGGCCGTGGACGTTGGGAACGGCGTGGTGCTGGTTGTGCTTCTTCTTCCACCAGTCGACCGAGAAGCCCTGGAAGATGTTGCCGATGAGGAGACCAGCCCAGTTGTTGTACTTGCGGTTCTCAAACACCTGGTGGTGCAAAAAGTCGTGTGCGAGCCAGCCGCACTGCTGCCAGAAGAGGGCGAGAAGGAACCCACCGAGGATGGCTGTTTTCATAACTAAGATACGCACACACAAAAAAAAAAAAAAAAAAGAAAGGTGCCGTACCAGTCGGGAGCGTGTTGTACGACGCAACAAAGATGCTCAACGACAAGATCGCAATGTTGGAGGCGACCTTGAAGGCATAGTAGAGCTTGCTGCTCTTAAAGTAGCCGAGCTCCTTAAAGGTCTGACGGAGGCGACGGATCTCACCCACAAACTCTGCGTGTTTTTTTTTTTTAACGAGCTGTCAGACCAAGAAACGATCGATCCGGTCTCTACCAGTGTGCTTGTTGCGGTCCTCGGTCACGAGCTCGCCAACGGTGTACTTGCCCAGGAGGGTGTACGCCTGGCTCGAGTGGAAGGCTCCAAAGACGTCTGCACCGTGGTGGGTGTGAGCAACCATGAAATGCATTGAAAAAACGTACCAGTGGCATCCTCGCCGGCATAGGTCATGATGATGGCCTCGCCACCGGGGTGCTCCTTGGCAAACTCGGTCACGTCCAGCACCTTGTCCTTGACAATGATGTAACGGTCGTTGACCTTGTTGTGCAGGGCAACCTCCTTGAGGGTGAACTGGCGCCCTTTTTTTTAATAGTTGTTGTTGCTGGCAGTTTAGCAACCTCGCACGTGTGTGTGTGTGCACTCTGCGTTACCTGACTTGGGCATGATCTCGCCGTCGAGGGCGTTGGTCTCGGTGACAACGTTGGGAGCCATGTGGTTTGGGTTCCTGTTGTTTATTGGAGGGGGGGGGTATTTTGGTTTAGCGGACGGAAAAAGGGGACCAGGGGGGAGCGATCGAGAGAGGGAGAGGGAGCAAGAGCACCACAGTCTCGCAAGGACGGGTAAACCAACTTTTGGTGGGTGCACGCGTGAAATTTGCGAGACAGCGATATTATGATTTTTATCGCAGCAAAAACTTCCCTCGCTGGGCGCTGCAACCAAACCTGCAGCGTTTCCTGCATATTCCAGCACAGGAGGACACGCACGTGTCGAAAACCAAAGCCCGTCAGCTCACAGGAAAAAAAGAAGCAGCATAAGCGTGGGGTTGTGAGTTGGCGCGAATCTATTCGCTCGGTGGTAAATTGACCAATCACATATTCGAGTCAAATGTCCGCCGAGGAACTGTCCGAGTACGAGCGGCTGCGGCTGGAAAACATCGAGAAGAACAAGGCGATGCTGGCGATGCTTGGGCTGGAGCCCGACGCGGCGCCTGCGGCCATCGATGCCATCCCGTATTGATATTTCGTCTATGAAAAAAGAAAAGAAAAAAGCACTCACGCCGCTTTGACGGTTGCGCAGGACCCCCCCAAAGAGGACGTACAAGACGTACAAGCGACGGCAGGCGACGGTCACGCGCCGCTCAGAGCGACTGGAAAAGCAGACATCGACCGACTACCTGATCCGGAAAAAATCGCGGTACTTTCGGGAGCACGGGATACCGCCTCGAAAGGTCAGCCAGGCCGTGCACCGGCCCTTGCACGTCGAGGTGCTGGACGAGATTCACGTCGAGGAGGAGGAGGAGGACGACGACGAGGACGATGATGGAGCGGCCGAAGAGGCCGCCGAGGCGGACGATGCCGACGACGACCGTAATGCATACATCAACAAGAAGAGTGCTGGTGGTAGCAGCAGCCGCGGCGCCAACGCCAATGTCGGCAGCAGCTCCACCAGGGTCCTCAATGCCGACATCCAGCTGATGGACGCCAACTACCTGGGCCAGGCCATCAGCACCAACAGCGGCCAGATCAAGGCCGCCGTGATCCGGGCCGCCGTCGAGGGAGGCAACCTAGAGCCCAAGTTCAACAAGTACAGCGGCATCATCGAGTGGGCCAACTGCATCTTCCTCATGGTCAACATCCATGGCGACGCGACCGACATCAACCTGTTTAGCGACGGCGGACGGCACATGTCGTGGCTGGCCCAGCAGACGCAGCAGGAGTCGGCGCCCGTGCTCCAGAAGATGATCCACAATGAGTGCCCCGTCCTCCTCTTTTGCCGTCCCATCGACAGCTACTACCTCTACCTCGGCAAGGTCAAGTATGTCTCGCACAAGCCCAGCACTCGCCCAATCCAGTTTGTCCTCGAGTTGCTCGACCAGGACGCTCTTGTCAGCGGATCGCACGGTGGCATGTTTAAAAAGATGTTTTCCATTGCTTGATAGAATTTTTTTTTTTTCCCCCTTCCTCTTTGGCTGCTGTAATATGTAGAAAAAAAAAATTTTTTTTTTTACAGGTTTTTTTTTTTTCAAGCAAGAAACTCCTGACGATCAAATTTGTCGCAGTCATAGTACTCGACTTTAACCTGCCGCTTGGCAAAGTACCGCCCGTTGAGGCTCGTGAGGGCCTTGGTGGCCCCCTCGGTCGTCGCAAACTTGACAAAGATGCGCACGGCCTCTTCAGCGGGGACGCCCACCTCGCCGACCTCGTAAACACGACACTGCTCGACCGGGCCGTGCACGCTACACTCTTCCATCGTCTCACTCTCGAGCGAGTCGTCTACCTCACCAGGACCCACCATATTCCGCAGCAAAATCACCCGCGACTCTAGCGGTACTTGCCTTCCCAGTCCTTTCCATTTTATATTTAGTTTTACATCTTTTGGAGATAAATAAATAACAAAAGTACCTTGCCCCTCCTTCCAGCCCATCTTGGACATGATGCGCTGTCCTATGGATCCACCGCCGCCGCCACCACCACCACCGCCAGCATAAGTGACTGGATCGGGCGTTGGTTCCGAGTACCGTGCTCGCGCCAAGAACGCCTCCTCGCCATTTGCCGCCTGATGCTGTTGCGACAATCTCCCCCGGGCCAAGAAGGCCTCATCGCCAGAAGCAGCCAGTGTTGTCAAGCGGGCGCGCGCGAGGAACGCATCCTCTCCCGATTGCGGCGGCGTGGCTACAGGCTCGGATGCCGACGAATACATTGATGGTGGCGGAGCAAACTTGCGCATTTCTGACGTGCCATTACTAAGACGATGCAAACGCGATAATAGATACCTTGTTCTCGCCGCCTGTCCATCTCCTCGTCCTCCATCTCACGCTGCCTCTCCAGCTCCATCTGCTCTCGCCGCTTCTGCTTTGCCACGCGTGCCTCCAGCATCTTCTCATAGTCGTTGGGGTCGGCAGGATCGTACTCGTCCAGGAATTTTGGGAAATCCACAATGAAGATCGGCAGACCAAGCATGGTCGACGATGCACCACCGAGAATATCCTCCACGCTCTGCACGATCGTGGTCGTGGCCGTGGTCGCCGCCGTGTTGGCCATCGCCGGTGGTCGTGCGATCGACGACGCGGCCGCCGAAGGAGGCGGCGGCCGCACAGGTGCTCGTCTAACGGGCGGTGCCATCAACTTTGGTTTAGGCGGTGTGCTCGCGGCCGCTGCCGGCGTTGCTGCCGGAACAGCAGTGATTGGCTTGGTGGCTGGTGCGGAGGCAGCCGCCGCGGGGGCGCTCTTCTTGTTGGCAGCCGCCGCAGACCCAGCGGCGCTCGTCAGCGACGACGCCGCGATGGCCGTGTCGGGCAAGTCGTCATAAAGACCCATCCGATGGGGCACACAGTTGTGAAAAACATGGCGGCTCTGGCTAGGGACCTCATCGCCCAGCTCATGGGCGCGCCCGTGGCCGAGACCAAAAGCTACCGCGACGACGACGTACGACGCTTGTGTGGAGGGGCTGTTACTGGGTGCTGAAAGTCGGTATGAAAAACAACAGGTGTGCAAGCTGGCGCTCGTGCGCTTCTGTCCCAACAACTTTTTCGTCAACACAAAGTCTGATTTGGGTATGTTCTTTTGCAACCCGTTGACCCGCTAACGCGCCCCTTGCTTCCAGGACCATGCGACAAGCTGCACGACGAGGGCCTGCAGAAAAAGTACCAGGAGAGCAAGGACAAGGGACGGCTGGGCTACGAGGAGGAATTCGTGGCGACGTCGTCGCGGATCATCAACCAGTTGGAAATAAAGTGCGCTGCCTCTTTTTTTTTTTTTTTGCCAAATCACGCTGACACTCGTACCGCTAGGATTCGACAGGGATACGAAAAGCTCGCCAGACAACAGCTCGAAAACAAGGTTCCAAACACTGCGAAAATTGAGTTTGAACAGAAGTTGGCGCGTCTGGACACACGCATCAGTGAAACACTCGAGAGCGTCGAGAAGGCGGGCGAGGAAGGGCAGGTGGACGAGGCCAAGAAACTCAACCAGCAGCTGGAGGCCCTGCAGGCGGAAAAGGAAGCTCTGCGGATCGTAACTCACTCAAAGAAAGAAAAGTAAACTCAACTCGACGCAAAAAAAAAAAAAAGTTTGGCGAAACAAACCCGCTCCTGCGCGAGCGCGGCAAGGAAATCTGCGAGGACTGCGGCGGACTCATGAACATTAACGACGTACAGCAGCGAGTGGAGGCGCACGTCGAAGGCAAGCAGCACGTCGGCTACAAGCGCATCCGTGAAGCCCTTGCGCAAGTCAAGGTACGACCCAGATGGGAAAAAAAAAAAAGAATTGGTTTCTATAAAAAAAAAATTTTTTTTTTCATCTGGCAGGAGGAGTTGGCTAAGCGCGACGAGTTGGATAAGGATCTGTACCGCGAGC
>Ga0302233_10002348_pt1 | contig 11952 bp, 21 predicted proteins | sample II_Palsa_N3_1_FD_193516 | JGI IMG/M metagenome (GOLD analysis project Ga0302233, IMG submission 193516) | Peat permafrost microbial communities from Stordalen Mire near Abisko, Sweden - II_Palsa_N3_1 | ecosystem: Environmental > Terrestrial > Soil > Palsa > Peat permafrost | place: Sweden...
GCCCACAACGCCTTGGTCCGTCGCCTCGATCTGTCTCCTGCATTTCCGGACGTCACGCCTGAAGACAGCGGGCCGTTGGCGGATTGGGCGCAGTCATTCCCCCATGTGACTTATCTTGTGAAACGCCGTTGGCACAAACCCTCGGGCTTCCGCGGCCACTCCCAAGCCTGGCGCGAGGGCCGCGTGACCAAAGGCGCAAACGGCAACTGGGTCGTCCATGACCCCGTGCGAAAACTCACGACTCGGAAAACCTGACGCAACGCGTCGAGTGCTCCCCGGCGCTCTACCCCCGCTCGCCCACCTCGCGCGCGGCCGGGTCATCGTTCAAACCATCAGCCAACGCCTGCAACTCCGACTCGATCAAGGCGGCCCGATCAGCGTGGGCCCAGGTCACGTGATCGGCCGGCACGCTGAAATAATCATCCGCAGCGCGTCGTAGGCGACTGAGCAGTGCGCCGATGCGGCCGACACTCGCATGGAAGGCCGTGACAGCAAGCCCCGGCCGCGAAGCGGACGGCGGGGCCGGTTGCGCGGGTGTGGCGACACCCACGGCATGACCCGCCTCGTAAGCAGCCCGCAACGCGCTTTCGATCGCCCAGACCGGCACGGAATGGAAATCCAATCCGTCGCTGTTACGCGTTTCGAGGTCGGTCAGGTGGAAGTGAAACCGTGCGAGCGAGCGCACGGCGGCATCACGTCGGGTCATGTCCATCGGTCAATCTTCCCTGGGCTCGAGGATGGTGGCGACTGGCTGGCCGTCGTCTCCACCATCAATGATGATTTTCAGTTCGACGCGTTCCGGCTCGATCGAAGAGCCGTGACGCGGCACACGATAGACGATCATCTGGCACCGGCCGGAGTCAAGGTCCGGGTGCGCCCGGCACCGGGCCATGTGCTGGCGCGCCGCCACCATCGACATCCACAGGACATCCCAGAGCCGCCCACTCTCGTCTTGCGGGCACCGCTTGCGCGCGGTGTCCAGTTCACCCCATGCAACGCAATCGGCCCAGACCGCCGAGCTCAACGCGACCGGAATCTTCCAGCCTGCCTCGCGTGCCATATCGCCGGCATCGAACAGCACGCCATCGGCGATCGCCTCCGCTCGTGAATACGAAACAATGATTGGCGCGCCGCCGAAAAGTCCATGCTTGGTGTCGTTGCTCATCAGAGTGTCTCCCACGCGCCGCGCGCGTTCTTGAATTGAATGGAGGTGCAGCCGGCGTTCGGCGTGCCGAAATCGTCGAGCGGTCCGAACATGCTTTCGTCATCGGGGCCCAGGTAAACGCCTTCGTAATAAAGCTCGCCGTCGTCATCCCGCATGCGGAAGGCTTGACCCTGGTTCGTGATGTCCTCGACCGTGGCCTGGGAGCCGCGCGGCCCCCGGATGCCTTTGCTCCTGCCGCCGTCGATGTGGTCGGTGGTGATGATCCAGTGGTAAATGCTCATCGTCGGATCCCCCTCACAGCCACTGCTGAGTCAAGGCGTTCGGATCGTTGTGCAGCGCACACGCGAGCTGATAAACAAGGTCGAAACCCATGTCCATCCCGCAGCCGTTCAACACCACGCCCTCACGCTTCCCGCAGCGAAGACCCAGCAGTCGGCCGACATGGAAGCTCGGGAAGATGGGCCGGTCATCACCTGGGAGCCACACCACGACTGAGACTTCCCGTTGCATGCCTGACTTCGACACGGAGCGCAGCACGGTGAAAACACGGGAGCCCTTCGGCATCCAGTCACGCAAACGGATGAGAGATTCGGATTGTTCTGATGTGTGTGTGCGGGTGCGGATGTGTGCCATGGTCGTTTCCTCTTATCTCGTGGTTGCTGGCCTTTCCAGGAAAGGCAGCAGGCGTTCGCCTGCTGCTGATGGCAGCCGCCGTTGCCCGCAGGAAGACGCGGTCAAGGTGGGCGAGCAACGCGAGCAGAGAGGGGCTGGCGCGGGATGGAGCGCAGCGACTGACTCGGGCCCCGAACGGCCCTTGACCGAGGTAGTCGACCGGAGGGCAGCTCGTGACCTGTGTGCTTTGAATGCTCCACGGCTTTGCGGCGCGACAGCCCACGCGTGTCGGCGCCGTGGTGGCAGGCAGCACGTGACGTGCCCTAACCGCCCGAAGTGGGTGTCAGCGGCGTGTGCCGGCGGTGGTCAACGCAGCGCGTTGTCCATGGGCGGTGCACCCGCTGTCCCCACGGTGCGTGAAGCGTGAAGCGCGTCGGGCGTCAGTTAAAGTGGGGCCATCGTCCCCACCCATTGCTCGATCAGATGACTCTTGACCCTCCGATGGACCCGAAGCTCACCGTCGATCTGACTCATATCTACGAGCAAGTCATGTGGCTGGCGCACCAGCCCAATGTGACTGCAAGCATGGCGAGGGCTTGGTATACGCACGTGTGCGCCGGGCGGGTGAAGCTGAGGCTCCGGTCTTTCACCGGCTCCGTGTCAGCGGCCGCCGCTGCTGACCCAACACAAACGCTCCGGCTCGAGCACTACCTGCGCATTCAAACCCGCCTCACAAAATTCGTCGAAGACCACGTCAAGTTTCATGGGGTGGCTCCTTGATGGAAGGGTTGTCAGACGAAAATTGCGCCCTCGACTGCACGCTGGTCTTTGCTAACTGTAGAACTCGATACTTTTAGCTTTCGAGCGATGGCTTGGACAGAATTTCCCTCCCGCAGCAATCGGACGACTGCTTGGCGCCGTGCCTGAACCTTCGGCGACGAACTCTTGGCGTGACGATTGTTTCGATTGAGATTGCTTTTAAGCCCTATCTCGGTTGCGGCTGTTTTCACCCAAGTCTCTGACTTGTGCAGCATCTTGGCTATCTCCGATCGCTCGTAGCCGGCATTGATTGCTTCTCGCAACTTCTGCCACATGATGTTGCGCGCCCGAAGGGTGCGTATTGCCTTTGAATCTGATAGTCCGTGCATCAGCTGTCTGAACAAATTGTCAGTGGGACGAAGACCAATTCCTGAGGCCATGATGCCGAGGTGGATCTCACAATTTCCCTGTTTCAGACTTTCAAGTGCTCTCAGAAGGTAAGCACGCACAGGTGCCGCCTTTACGTCAAAATCCAATTGTCTAGCCACCACCTCTCTCGACAAAGCCACCAGGTGTTTCTCAGTCGCGTCGACCCAGGCTTGAAGTCGTTCCGTCGTGCTGAAAGGACGCGAGCACTTAGGCATACGCAACATGTCCTTTCTCAGACGGCTCAATGCCCCTTCGGTAACTGAAGCCGCTGCCTTTCGGAGTGCATCTGGAATAGCGAGCAGAACTGGGGCCCTAGATGGTTTCCCGTTCACGCCGCCACCTGCTCAATCGCATCGAGCGCCCGCGGCGCTTTGTCAGTGAAGTGACCCCCGAACGACCCAGCCTCGTCTTCCCACCACCCTGCCCGAGTCCACTCGGCCAGCAACGCGTCCATGCGGACCGTGGGCATGCCGATCTTGGCGGCGACGACCAGGACCGTCGCGGCGCCGCACCAGCTCTCCGTCGGGACGGAAGCGTGGCGGAGTTGTGTGTAGAGGGTGGGTTCGTCAAAGGTCATGGGCGTGCTCCGGGGATGCGGGTGATTGCTTAGACGGCCCCGACGCGCATGACGCGCACGGTGTCGGTGTTCTTGTCGATGATTCGGTAGCTCAATCGAATGTGTCGGCCGCGGGCCCACGTCGAGAGTCGGGCGGCGACGTGCGAGGCGTGGCTGCGAGTTCCCGTGCTGTCGTCATCAGCGGAAAGCGTGCGGATCGTGAAGCTGTCACCATCGCTCAGTTCGAGCACACGCTCTTGCTCGGGCGTGAGCTTCGTCTTCTTGCGTGAGGGCAATGCCACCCCGCGCTCAATCGGTCCGAGTTCGACACACGAGAGCGATTCGAGATCGCCCTTGGTCGAAAATGCGAACGTGGGTTCGTCAATGCTCGCGTCCATCACGCGGCCGCCTGCGATGGCGCGACCGCGGCGCCCAACTGGGCTTCGATCGCTTCAAGTCTTGCCACCAGCGCCGATTTCTCGGTCGCCAAGGCCGCCGTGTCCACCGGCTGCTCTTCCGGAACGATCCGAGTGAGCCAACGCTGATCGGGGTCGGTCTCCCCTTCCTTCAAAATGCTCATCGCGGTGGCGCGCGGGAAATCACGGATCAAGACAGTGGCGCCTAAGCGCGTGCGCGTCGTCCAGTTTGCGCGAGATCCACTTGACGAGAAGCTGCCTTTCAAGAGCACCACGCCATCGCACAACGTCGCGCCGCTGTCCCGGCCGTATGCGCGGGCGACCGAACGGCTTGACCGTAGGTCTCGAAACACAGGTCGCGCACGCGCTGCTGATCGCGTTCGTCAAAAATCCACGCGCGCTGTTCGCCATTCCAACGACCGCCCATGCGCTTGGCTTGAGTAACGAAATCTTCGTTGAATGGCACTTTGACGGTGGTCGTTCCGGTCGAGATGTTGATTGATATGGGCTGGGTGTTCATTTGTGATTCTCCTGATTTGGATGATTAAGAGTGTTTCGCAGCTCTTATAAACAACGTAACCAAATCTTTCATTTCGTCAAGGCGATTTATGCGATTATTTTCACTTTTTCGATTTGCTGTTATTGTGCAAATAATTCACCGCGCGAAACACGCAGCTCAATAAAGTCTTATCGGCTCATTTAATTGCAAACAACCATTATTCAGATAATTGGCTCCTAGCGCGGCTTTGCCGCGCTGCGCATGCGCTCTTCATGGCCGTTTGGCGCCTATGCTTTGTGCATTCACGCGCGACAGCACGCATTCAGTCACTGGCAACAGGCTCCTTGATTTCCTGGGAAAGCCAGTGAACCTCTACCCGGGGAGGGACATCGTTGTCCCATTTGAGGCGGTTTGCGAACGCGCGCAAGCACTGATCCGCAGAAGCAGCTCTGTCAGCCTTCCAGTGGGAGGGGTTGGGAACGTAGTTTGTTCCAAGTGGACAAATCCCCAATTCGCCCTCGAATCCGAATTTTTCAGAAAGGGAGCGATCAAACTCGCCCATGATTCCATAATAAAGTTCAGAACCCTTTTCGATGAGCTCTTTATATTTTGCGGCTGCCTTTCCCCCCAGATAGGCCTTTATTTCCTCTTCGCCTCTGCAAAAACCGGGTGAAATCGAAATAGACAGTCCTGCTTCTCCATTTTCGAGCTGTTCAACAAAGATGGTTTTAGGACGCAATAATCCTGGGTGCGGATTTGGTCTCTCAGCGAAAACGAACGAACGGGGGGATATTTCAGTGCTCATAGAGTTTCTCCTAAGTGGTGGGTTATTCAGAGGTCTGTTGATAGCGTCTCTATAACTATTACCCTAGGCCGGCAAATAAAAAGCGCAAGACCTTTTTTGCAATTATTTTGATTTAGTTGATTTGTTGTCATTCAACAAATAATTCGTCACCTAAAACCGTAGTTAATGCATTCAGTGCGATTTATTTAATAGCAATCATCCAATAATCATCAGTCGCCACCTGGCGCGGCAATGCCGCGCCGTGGTTTCCTTTTCAGCCTTTCCGTTCAAACGCTCTTGCTTCTGCCTGACCATCAGGCCGGTGCAACGCTTCCTCCTAGTAGCAAATTGCACCGGCCCTCCGACCCGTCCTCCGCGCGAACAGACCGATGCCGGCCCCGTGTGGGGCCGGTTCGGTGTGCGCGCGATCAGCCCTGCGCTTGGTCCTTCGGCTCGAAGACCCGCAGCACGATCACTCCATCCAGCGGCAGCGCGCTGAGCACGATGCGGAAGCCCTTGCCATCCGAATTCGGAAACGCAACTCCCAGCTTTTGCCAGTCATGTTTGATCTCGCCGCTCTGCTTGTCCGTGTATTCGCGGACGGTGAACGCGTCGAAACGATCAGCAGCTTTGGTGGCGGGCTTGGTGTTGGTGTTCTTGCTCATGGTCTGCTCCAGTTGGGATGCGCGGATTGCGCGAGCCCAGGGCCGCGTGCCGATCAAGTCACTGCAGCACCGGATTGAAGAACGTGAGTGATGAATGGAGGGCGGAACATCGTGGAGCACCCCGAAGTGGGTTGCGCAGGGACGCGGCGCGCAACTGTCGCTCGAATTCAGCAACCGCCCCAACTCTGGAGTGCCTGAGCCTGCTTCGACCGCCCGCCCCTGCCGATCACACAGACGCACCGTGCCGCTCACCGACATGGGTGAGGTCAGACTGGAAATAGGGGTGGTGTTTCCGAACGGCTCAGGGCCGGTTCGTGCTGCTGCCGTTGATCAGATGGAGTGGCCTTCGTGCTGCACGTTCGAGCCGTGCGCAGGCCAGATGTCCGCATGTGCGGATCCCACCATCGGGAGACGGCATCGTGAGCGGAGATGTGGGCAGTGGGTAGAGGCAAGCGGAGCGCGCAGGCCGCTTCGTTTGCGGCCGAAGGCGTCAAGGAGCCTGGCCCGTCAGGGGCGCAACGAAGTGCGAGTCGCGGAGCGACCCGGCACATGGCCCGAAGGGGACGCGATCAGGCCTATTTCTTGGACTTTGGCGGAATTGGTTTCGAGGTTGATGCAGCCTTTTTCTTGGCTTCCGTCGCCGCGCGTTGTTTCTTGATTCTGCCAGTCGGTGAGACTTTCAATCCATCGAGAACCCGCTGATTCAAAGCCTGCAATCGCTCGGCCTCAGTCTTTTCTTCGGCCTTCTTTTCAGCAATTTTTTTACGTATGTCGCTCAAACGATTCTGGATCGCGCCCCTCAACTTCAAGATCCTTTCATCGCTACCTGTAAGTTTTTCCAGTTGACCTTCCAAATAACCTTCGTTGCTGATACCCAAAAGCGCTTCAACGATCTCATCCAAATTATCTACGCCTGCCAGATAATCCTGCACCAGCCCGTTGAAATCATCAGCGTCCATCTTCTTCCTCCCATAGTGCGGCGCGAGCATAACGAAGTAGTCGTAGCGTCCGCACGAAACACGGTGAAGCGCCGACTTCCAGCCCTTTCTTTGCCTGTCAGTGAGAGCACTGATGTTTGTCAGTCAGCCAGCCACCCCGCCAGGAGGTCGTCGCCATTCGCGAGAGCTTTCTTTCGTGCGCGGCGTCGATCGTAGACAGTAACGCCTGCGGCCAGCACCGCGCGCAAGCAGTCGTGGTGTTGATCAACGAGTTCGGCAGGCCGAGCCCCCGAATCTCTCTGCCACTCCGCAAGGCGGTTCAAGGCAAAGCCTCGCGCCTGTTTACTTGTGCCTTCGCGTAACAAACGCTCGGTCCACTCTAATACGCCGAGAGAGACAACATGTTCGATCAGGTTATTGCGCCCGAAGTCGCCCAAATCTGCGTCGATCAGAGCATCAACGACCTTCCACTGACGATTTAACAACGCTTGGTGGGTCGCTATCCATTTGATGTAGTCAGACTGGTCCTGGTCCACGATCAGGCGCTTAACGGCTGCCAAATCGCCCCGCCGCGCGGCGTCATTCAAGACCTCGTTGCCGTTGTAATTCGAGGTGTCTCGCTGGACGATCATGGAATAGTTCCTTCCTGTTTGTTTTTCCATCCTACCGCCAGTCACCCGTGAAACGTCAAGCAAACAAGTCCTTTCCACTTCTACCTGGGCTACTTGGTGGCTTATCGAGGCGCCACAAAGTAGCCCAGGTAGAGCCGGCGCCACTTGCTTTGCTCGGCTCACATCAGACCACGCGCCGCCATGCTCACGCATTCGCCTGCGCCGACGACCAGATGATCGAGAACTCTCACGCCTACAAGCGACAGCGCGCTGATTAGTTCTTTGGTGATCGCACGATCTGCGGCGCTGGGTTCGGGCACTCCGCTCGGGTGATTGTGGGCCAGGATGGCCGCGCTTGCGTTGCAGGCCAAGGCTGCCCGCACGACTTCTCGTGGATGGACGCTGGCGCCGTCGACCGTGCCGTTGAAGAGCTTTTGGATCTCCAGAATTCTGTGTCGATTGTCAAGCCACAGGACGTGGAACTGCTCCGATTGAAGCGCGCCCAATCGACACCTCAGGAACGTTTCGGAGTCTCTGGGATTTCCGATGCTCCCCAGCCGTTCCAGCTTCGAGCGGAGGATGGTTTCGGCCGCTTCGAGCACTTCGCTCTCAGTGGCGCCCTGGCAGGTGTAGGTCCCCAGTAGATCTTTCACGACGCCCATGTTTGCTCTCCCTCGGCACTGGATTGCGCCGTAGGGCATCGGGTCGCGGAGCGGGAAAAGCCCTGCAGCACCGGAGCGACGAACGCCAGTGAGGAACGCAGGGCGAAACGAAGTGAAGCACCCCTTGGGGTTGCGCAGGGCGCCCGCGCAGCAAACCTTGCCCACATCAGCGCATCCATGTCTGTGCCGAGGTTGACGTGGGGATGTGAGTGCATCGGCAACCTGCCCTGCTGGGCCAATGGAAACTCAGCGTTTGGACGGCCGAACACTTGCACGCTTGGTGAGGCGTTTCTCGGGCATGGACACCCCGGCGCCCGGGGTGACGATGAGGCGCTCGTGGCGTTGGATGAGACTGCCGAGCTGCCAGTCGGCGAGTGCAACCAAGGCGGTGCCTGGATGGCGTGCGTGGATTTTCAGGGCATCGATGAGCGGTCCAGGGATCGAGACCGCGCTGTGGGGGACGTCAGCGTCAAATGAACTGCAGGTGACATCTGGCTGACCGTCGACCGCGGGCAGCGCAACATGCACGAAGCGGCCACCGCCGCGTTCGGCGATCCACTGGCTGCTCAAACGGTGGTGATCGTCGATGAGTTGAAGCAAACCGCGCTGAGCCAGCGCGACCACTGCGGTTGTGCGACAACCGGGTGCGTCCTTGAGCATGCGTGCACGGAACGCTTCAGGCATCCGCAGCTCAATGCGTCTCGCCGCGCCGCGCAGGCGCGTGGCCATCACCACACGTGGGGCACGTGTGGACAGAACCGCGTCGAAATGAAAGCACTCCCGAAGGTCCGAATGGGGATCCTGTTTCTTCACTGTGCGGTCCTTGCCTTGGCTTGTTCGCGTCGGCACCGACGTGCCGCGGTCTCGGCGCGGCGCCGCTCCTCCATCGCTGTGGCGACGCGCTCCTGGCCAACTCGCTCTTCGGCGGCTTCACGCAACATCCGATCTCGCAGACAGGTGGGTGTGTGACCGCCTGTGTAAGTTGAGGCGAACAGCCCGTTGGCATCACGCGCCACCGGGTTTGCTCCCTTGGCCAGCAACAATTCGGCCATCGCGGAACAGGTTTGGAAGACCTGGTGGTTGTCGTGGTTCACCCCGGCGACGTTGGCAACCAAGTGAAGCAACGTCTTGCCTTTCAAGGGCGCGCGTTCGAGCACGTCGTTGATTCTGGACGTGTCAGTTTCGAGTTCGCGCCGAAACGCGTCGAGATCGCCGCGGGAAATCGCCAAGAGCAAGGCGACCTGAGGCGGCTTGCCTGAACGCGGCACGATCGCAGGGAGCGGCGTGGTGTCGATGGGATGAGGCAGTAAAGCATGGCTGGCACTCCAGGGGTTCTCCTTTCTGGATATGTAGCGCATCGAGTCAACGTAGGCGTCGAGGTGGGCGGCGGTTCGAATGTTCATGGGGTTTCTCCGAGGTTCACGCCGCGACCGCGGCAAGGTGTTGGTCGTGAGCGAGCTGCTGTTCCCAGCGCATCGTGGCTTCCATCGCCAACATTTCGTGGTGGAGCAAAAAGCCCATCGTGCGGCCGGTGCTGGCGGCATCGAGATAGAAGCTGCTGAAGGTCAATCTGTGGCTGAGGTGTCGCCCTTGGATCTCGCTCGCGCGGATCACCACGCCGTTCTGGATGTGGCCGACTTGAACGAAGTGAAACGCTGCGTCAGGGTGGCCGAGATCTAGTTCGGTGCCATTGGCGTCGGTGATGTGCGTGTGGATGTTCATGGGTGGGCTCCGGGGATGCGGTGGGTCAGTGCTTAGCGATCGGCAGCCCATCCGGGCTGATGCGCCAGGTCAGGCGGCGCGTTTCGATGGGTGTGGAGAAGTAGTCGAAAAACGCAGCCTTAAATTCCAGGATTCGGATCTTGGTTTCGGTCAACAGCTCGACTGGATACATCGCGCGCACATAGCTTGAAAAGTAGGGCCACGGTTCCTGGCTGACCGGGATCACGTCACCGTTGTGCAAGCGGCTGCCGCGGCTGGCGGTGAGGATGTCGAGCGGTTTGACTTGTGCGTTCATGGCGGTTGCCTCGGTTTCCAGTAGACGGTTTAAATCCCGTCTTTCTGATTCCAAGCTAGGCCGAACCGAACCTTTGTCAAGGCCACAAAAGCATGTTTTTGCTTGAGTTTGCGTAGGCTTTAACTGACTGCATGGCAATCGGTCAGGACATGCAAACCAGCTGTTTGCTTTGTTGGTTTATCACCCACAAACAAAGGCCGGGCAATGCCCGGCCGATGCTCTTGGCTACGCCAAATTCAGTCGCTCACCATGGTTTCGCAACGCTGTATGCGCTGTCGTTCTGCGGGCACCCCACCGGGTATGGGGTTTGCCCGCGGGCGTGGTCGAAGCAAAGGGGCTGCAATCCTGACGTGCCCCCGTTGCGGGGTCCGTCGTAAGCAGTGAAGACGATGCCGTGACCGTTCCCTGGCTGCGCGGTCTGTGCATTCGTGCACGCCGCAGCAACGGTTTGCGTGGTCACCACTTCTCCACCGACGGCGATGGTCGCCCAATCGCTGGATTTGAATTCGCGTTGCACCAGGGCGATGCAGGCAGCGCTGGGGACATCCGTGTAGATGGCTTGCCAAGAGTCGTTCGGCTGCGTCGTGGTGGCCGGTTGCAGCGCGAACGGCCCCCACGGACTGTTGGTCGGTTCAGATCCCGGTGCATACCATCCTTCCTGGATGGAATTACCAGTGGTGACACCGGCGTAATCCACATCGCCACGGAACGTGCTGGCGATCGTGCTGGACAGCGTGTCGAGTCGTGAGGCCTCTTGAGACACATCGGACGATTGATCGGCGGGTGCCGCCATCGCCCAGACACTGGCACTGAGCAATGCGATCAACACCATCGACAAAACAGCATCGAGCATTCCGGTGCCGGTTTGAAATTGGCGATTGAGACGTGAGTGGCGCATGTCAGTTCCGCGGATGGCTTCTGATTCCAGTGAACCAGTTTTCCGCGCGTCCGCAAGTCGACCCTGTGATTCGGGTGCGCAACCTGGCGCGGCGTGAGCCGCGCAGCTATTTATTGCCCTACTCGTCTAACCGCGCCCCGCAGGGCGCGGGCGCGAATGTGGCTTCGCCACATTCGCTTGGACCAGGGGAAAGCAAAACCATGGGACGGGCGGCATTGCCGCCCGGCGGATCCGTCCCGAACAGTTCGATGCGCACCCTCGCGTGGCGAATGCCACGCGCCTGTTTTTGCCCTGCACGTATAACCGCGCCCGTTGGGCGCGTATGCCACGGAAGAGAGAAACAACACCAGGACGGGCGGCATAGCCGCCCAGGAAACCCGCTCTGGCTTTTGCTCTTGCCCTTACCCTCTCAAAGAAAAGCGCACGCGCCCCGCCAGGGGCGCTCTGTTCTTTTTCTACCTTCTGCTTTAAAGCTCTTAAGATCTACCTCTGCTCCTTCTGCAAACCCCGGAAACCTAGCTGCACCAAGGGTTTTCAGCCTTCGGCGTAGCACGAGATCCCATTCGCCGTAGCACGAGATCCCACTCCACCCAATAGCGCGAGATCCCACTCGAATAGCACGAGATCCCATTCTTCGTAGCACGACGTCCCACGACCCGTAGCACGAGATCCCACTCAGTAGCACGAAGTCCCATAGGCCCCGTTTCGCGCGCTGACTTGACAATGTTTCAGCTTGAGCAAAGGTATGTAAGGAGGCGTTGCGCCTTCGTCATCGAAGGCCGCTGGACATGCAAACGGAAGAAGACCGCCTCGCGCACACACCCATCGGTTTCCTTCGTTCGTCTCTCTTTGCCGCTGCTGAGCGAACGGTAGTCCCCATGCTGCGCAACCAACCGCTTGAAACGGCGATCAACTGCCACATCACTGCGAGCTATTCCGGC
>Ga0302233_10002354_pt1 | contig 11924 bp, 18 predicted proteins | sample II_Palsa_N3_1_FD_193516 | JGI IMG/M metagenome (GOLD analysis project Ga0302233, IMG submission 193516) | Peat permafrost microbial communities from Stordalen Mire near Abisko, Sweden - II_Palsa_N3_1 | ecosystem: Environmental > Terrestrial > Soil > Palsa > Peat permafrost | place: Sweden...
TCTCTCTCTCTCTTTGGTTTCACTCTGTCATTTTGGCCCTCTTTTGTCTATGTCTCCCCGGCGTGTATTGCAGCAGTTTAACAGCTCCCCAAACGCAGCGATAGAGGTTGGAGAAAGGGGAAGGGGCGCGTTACCGGCATCGTAGGAACTGCTTTTTTGAAAGAGACCGGACGCCATCATTTTCACTCCCTCCAGGTATGGGTGACACATCGCCGCGTGCGTGGAAGCGATTGCGAGTCGGCGCGGGCCCGGTGGAGGCGCTCGTGGCCTGGGCGACGGCGGATGGAGCTGCAGCATCGCAGCAAAAGATGGTCATTGCTGTCATGCCCGATGGTGCGCTGGAACCAAACCGGAAAATATTAACTATAAATGAAGGCAGGAGATGTGTCAAGGCTGCACAGGACCTGGAGGCCGGGACCGAGTTTGCGACGCTGCCACGCAAGTTTGTGATAACGGGCCAGATGGCAAGGGAATCGTTGGTGGGCCAAGCGATCGCATCGCTCGAGAAGGGCCTCGTCGAGAAAGGTATTGCGTGATTTCGAGGAGATGTGTCACAAAAAAGACATCTGATGCAGGACTGGCGACTGAGCCGCTCCCTGCCCAGCTGTACCTGTGGATGTTTATGGTCGGTGAGAAAGCACTCGGAGACGCATCGACCTTTGCTGCCTATATCAACTGCCTGCCCTCGTAAGAAACAAAAATGTCTCACTTTTTTTTTTTGGTTGAGGCTCCCGTATTAGCACTTTTGACGATCCCATGTGGTTCACGACGGACGAGCTAGATCTGCTGGTCGGAACCAACCTTGCCCTGGCACACAAGCAAGAACGCGATCGACTGCAGCGATTGTATGACACGATCTTCCCCGCCATCTACGAGGCCCACGCAAGCAACGCGACCCTATTCCCCAAGGAGTTTTTCACATTTCAGAACCTCTGCTGGGCTCGATCGGTCTATGTTTCACGTGGCTTTCGTGGTACGCTTTTTTGCCAACTTAAATAATAAACATGTTTATAAACAAATAGCCGATGTTGGCACAAAAAACCCCAGCAAGGACGAGAGCGGATGCATGCTGCCTGTATGATTTATTTGTCAATGCATACCTTGTTTCAAATGATTATGTCCGAGTAGTACCTCGATATGCTCAACCACGGATACGGGACAGCGATCACATGGGTGACATACGATGACCACATTGCCTTCCGCACAGAGTCGCGGATCGCCAAGGGACAGGAGCTGTTTAACAATTACGGACCCAAGGGGAATGAAGGTATCTCTGTGCTGCTTCCTAAGGAGACCAATTCTTTTTTTTTTTTCAGAGCTTTTGCATGGGTACGGATTTGTTCTCGAAAACAACCCGACCGACTCGGTTGCGATCAAGATCGGCATTGCCACCTCAGACAACAGCCTATCCGAGGTGCAGCGCAACCTGCTGCAGCATACGCACAAGCAGCTCAGTGGCCGCTCTTATGACGATCAATTTCTCTTTGCGGTAACAGAAAAACAAGACGCGAATTTTATAAAATTGTTTTTTTTTCTTTCAAATTGAAGGGCAGCTTGTCTGTTTGGCTGCTGGGCGTGCTGCGAGTGTGCTTGGCGACGTCAGAGCGAGACTTGCAAATACTTCGGGAGCGACGGCCAACTGACGAACCCATCGCCGTTGAACAGGGTGCCAACGGCATGCTTCTGAACGTTGGCGGGTTCGGGTCCAAGGGCGAGGTCGAGTGGATGCCGTTCATCAGCCACGAGAACGAAGTCGCGGTAGCCGACAATCTCGTCCGGTTGATCCAGGGGCGGCAAGAGCGTTACAAGGCTATCCACATGCGCGAGTTTAAGGACGCAGGTATTCAAAGTTTTGTTTTGGCTTTTTAATTTTTTTTTCCTTTTTTTCTTACGTATAGTCAAGCGACTCGATGGGTCCAGCAACGGCCGTCTAGCAATGGTCACGGCGTTGAGGGAAGGCCATATGCGCGTGTATGAGGGATCGCTGAAGGCCGCACAGACGTTTCGATGGGCCGTTTTGGGTCGCGCATTTGCAGCGTCACCACCGCTCGGGCAGATTAAAGGACAGCCGACGAACGTGTACACCGTCGAGTCTCTCCAGCAGCTGGTCGACTGCACGCCAACTGCTGAACGTCCCTATTGGCACATCAAGCGAGATGTTGCCGCTGGTGAGCGCCTGCTTTGGATCCCCGATGAGGCGACCATCTCGGTCGACGACTCGCGTCTGGGCCACGTCAAGGCAGCCATAGAGACGCTTGTGCAAGAAGGCGATGGGCGAATGCAACTCGAGGCATTCTTCACAATACTTTTTTCGTTATTTTAATTTAAGGCAATTTCCTTGTGTAGATCCTCCTCTTGAGAGAGCTTTCGACCGGCGCTCAGGGCGCCTTTGCCGATTTCTTTAATGCGCTGCCACCCAAGATGGAGGAGTTGATGCTGGAGCACGAGGACACAAGGGTCGACCCTGAAACGTCGACGAGCGCAGAAATCGAAATGGCCGAACGTGTGCAAGATCTGCATTCGCTGCTGGTTGATGTTGTTCCGCAGCTCGTGGTCATGAAGCGGCGCGTCTTTCCCCTCAACATGGAGAGCTGGAGCAAGATGTTGCTGGTGAAATCTCTCTTCCCTTTCCTGATCATATCTAATACTCTTGTGACGACAGGCCTCGACGATCGTCCAGCTCTTCGCCGTGGCCGATAAGGACGTCACATGCGTCCCCTGCCTCGTGCCGCACTTTCGCCACCATCCGTACGCCCCCTTCGAGGCCCGCTGGGAGAGGCATCTTGCCACCAACGACCCAGACGAGGACGAGGACGTCGACGTGGACGACGAGCACGTGGAAGAGCAAGAGCACGTCGGCTTGGGCATCTACGCGACCTCTGCCTTGCCCGCAAACACGGAGATTGTGCTGGATCGCAGCCACGTCCTCCAATCCGAACGTATTTCTCTTGCCGATGCAGCGGTTCTCTTTGGTCAATGAAAAAAAAAAAAAGAACACCCGTGAGAACCAAAAACAGCGTTTTTTCACGTTCGTTTTTTTCTTTTCACCGGCGTTTCAAGTCGCGTTTCAGCCAGATAGCCAGTATGAGCCGCCGGCCCCGCGCTCTCTCGGACGTGTCCCGTCCGTCGTGGTCCTCAGGCGGCGACATGGCGGACCTGTACGAGGCCCCTGACACTGGCGCTGCCACAGCAACGACCACGGCAACGACCACAGCCTCAACAACACGGACGGACAAGCACCTTCCCCTGCTTCGGCTGTTCCAGCAGCAGCCTCACCACGCGTCCTCGGAGCCGTCGACGCAAACGGCAAACACGCCCGCGACGCCCTCGTCGAGCGGCGTCCCTGACTCGCCCCGTGTGCGTGGGCACGACCGCCGCCGTTCCGACGGTCTTATGCTCAATGGCAAGCTGGACCTGCCCTCCTCGAGCCCCCCACTCGTGCCACTCGTCACAGCGACAACAGCAGGTGCTGGTGGTGGCCAGAAGCAGAGCCCACGGACGTCGGTCACGGCAGAGCAGATGGCCGCCGTCACTGGTCTCAACCCGAAATATCTGCACGTGCGAGAGAACTCGACGGTGCACATGTCGCCCTCGCTCAACATGTCGTCGTCCTCGTCGGCAGAGCCGATCGGACGCGGCTCGTTCGGTAGCGACAAGGACAGCATCGACAGCACCGACAACGCCAAGGACAAGCCACCACGTCGCAAGCACAGCGTCCGCATGAGGACAATCGCCTTGGCTGTACGCTGTCTCATGGCCCTCCTGCCCAAGACGTACAAGGAGGCCCAGGTCATCTACGAAAACAGCCCCGATGTAAATAAATTAAATTACTACTGTGGTTTGTTTATTTTTAAAACAAATCAAAAATAATGTTTTTTACAGGGCGAGGGCAAGCCTCGCGTGCGAGCGGCCACGATCGATGGGATTGTTGCGACGCTGACGCCACTCGACTCTGTGGACCAAGAGTACCTGCAGGACATGCTGGCGACCTTGCGCTATTTCACCACGCCACGCGAACTCATCGACAAGTTGGTGGTGCGGTTCCACTGGCGGCCCGAGAGCGACCCAAACACCGACATTGTGCAGCTGCGCGTCATCAACCTGCTCAAGCGGTGGCTCAAGGAGCACGTGGATGACAGCGACGTGGACAGCACCTCTGCAATCACGCGCCTGACCACGTTTATCCAGAACGACGTCGCCAAGGCACCAGACGAGGCCATCGCCCGCTGGGCAGAGCAGCTTACGCGGATGGCCTACGAGTGGCAGTCGTTGGGAACGGCACTCAAGCGGAGCAACTCGGTCCGCGGGTCCCCGGTCAAGACGTCGCCCAACTTTGGAAACAACCTGGTCGATTTCACAAACACCAACCCCGTCGGTATAAACTTACTTGCTTATCGTCTGCTCTTATTTGTCATATTCGGCAGACATCTTCCGACAGCTCACCCTGATGGAGGCCGAAATGTTCAAGGCGATCACGCCGCGCGATCTGTTCTACAAAACGGCCGACAAGCACCACGAGAGCGTGATCATCCGGGACCTGATCGACCATTTCAACAAGATCTCGTTCTGGGTCGCCAAGGAGATCTGCTTCTGCGCCAGCCTCAAGCAGCGCGTCATCATTCTCAAGCGGTTCGTGTACATTGCCTTTATGTGCCTCGAGTGGAAGAACTTCAACACGTGCCTCGAGATCGTCGGTGGGCTGATGATGTCAAGTGTGCAACGGCTCAAAAAGACGTGGAAGGTAGGAAAAACTGCAACCGCCCCATTTTTTAAACGAATTTCGTTTGTAGAACCTGCCTTCTAAATACGTCACGATGTGGACCCAGTTACAAGCAGTCACGTCGCCAAGGCAAAACTATCTCGCGTACCGAAACTATGTCAAGAAACTAGAGCCCCCGATTCTTCCTTACGTTGGTACCAACGCATAATGAAATTATAAACGTTTTTACCTAACGTTTATTCAATCAAAAGGCGTGTACTTGAGCGACCTTACCGTCATCCAAGAAAAGTACCCGACAAGGATGGCCGGTGGCCTGATCAACGTCAACAAACTGCGCATGGTCGCAAACGTCATCACGGCCTTCCAAAATTACCAGGCGTCCTGCTCCTTCCCCTTTATGGACAACATCATTATGCGTCAGTACCTCGAGGTGGACGCCCGCATCGTCACCGAGGAGATCCTCTACTCGGTACGGAATAAAATTCATTTATTTTTATTAAAAAAAAAATTTTTTTTTTTCTTTTTCCTTTAAAAGGCATCGAGGGTGGCTGAACCGCCCGTCGAAGCACCCGATTCCTCCTCGTCGTCTTCTGCGTCAAGTAATTCTAATAGCACCAGCAGTCCAAGGAAACCGTTCACGATCGAGACCGTTGGGCGATCGTGGCGAGGCACCATCACGCCCACCGCGATCAAGTTTGGTGTAAATAGTAGCAGCAGCTCTGCCGAATCCAGCTTTATTACCCCTCGATGATCTTTTTCTTGTACTGAACGGCCCAATGAACAATAAAATTAAATATTTTGATACAGTTTGATTCCGTCGGACCGCTGCGCTCGTTTAACGATGAAAGCCGTCGGGCCGTACCTGATGGGCAACGTGCTGGGCGAGGGGTCGTACTCCAAGGTGCGCGATGGCGTGTGTCCCTCCTCGCAACGGTAGCAAGCCACCCACGTCAAGAAAATCAGGCCATCTATTAATAGGCCCCCCCCCCCTTTCCTGTGCAGACGTGTTGCCGTCAAGATTGTCAAGCAGCAGCGGCTCAAGCGCATCCCTTTTGGCGAGGAGCATGTCAAGCGCGAGATCGCGCTGCTGCGTTGTCTGCGGCATCGCAACGTGGTCGAGCTGTACGACGTGCTGGATAACCCAGACAAGCAAAAGCTGTACATGGTCCTCGAGTTTTGCCACAGTACACTGGAGGCGATGCTCAAGGGGCACCGAGGGCCCAATCGCTTCTTCCCACCGCACCAAGCACAGTTCTACTTTGTCCAGCTGCTGGATGGCCTCGAATACCTCTTTGCCCAGGGCGTTGTGCACAGGTTTTTCCTTAAACGTACATGCATGTATTTCAACTCTTTTTGTTGTTGTTGTTTTAGGGACATCAAGCCCAGCAACCTGCTGGTCAACCAGGACCTCGTGCTCAAGATATCCGATTTTGGCGTGGCAGAGACCCTTTCGCCCGGTGCGATCGATGACGTGTACCGATCCAGTGCGGGGTCCCCGGCGATTCAGCCGCCAGAGGTTGCGGCGGGGGCAGAGTTCTTTTATGCGCGCAAGGTGGACATTTGGGGGGCGGGCGTGACACTGTACAACCTGCTGACGGGGACGTATCCCTTTGACGGTGATTTTGGTTTCAAGAAAAAAAAAATTTTTTTTTTTCTTAAATTATTTCGTAGGGGAGAACGTGTTCCACCTGTTTGAAAACATCGCCAAGGCCGAGTTCACCATCCCTACCTCGGTGCCCAGGGAGGCAGCCGACCTAATACGGGCCATGCTACGAAAGGACCCGCTCCAACGTGCGGCCATGCCAGAGATAAGAGCGCATGAGTGGGTTCGCTCGCGCCTGCCACGCGATGCAGCAGCCGAAATCCCGCTAGTGCTGGTCCCACTGATGGATCTTCATGCTGGGCCAGCGCATCAGCAGCACCAACACCAGATCCTCGATCGTGTCTTTGACGATGACGACGACGACATTGTCCCGCCTGCAAACATGGGCCCCTATGGCAGCATTTTTCAGCTTCTTCAGAATAACTAAACAAGGATAAAGACAAATAGATCTACACACACACACACACACACTCTCATGATACATCCACTCATTTTTTTTAGTGCACAAGTAAGTAAAGTTTACGATGATCAGGCGAAACAATTGAGGAGGTAGGGGACGACACGCTCCTCCTTCTCGTCCACCACAACGAAGGCCGACGAGTCAATGTGCGCAGCGATTCGAGAGGGCGTGCCAAGCGGATCGAGCTTGTGCAGCTGCATAAACATTAAAGTAAATCAATTAAAGATAAACGAGAGGTACCTTTTTGAACGTGCGCACGAGGTCCGTCGACAGTTGGAGGAGCTCGGGGAGGTTGTTGGCGCGGAGCTCATTGAGCTTGTCGGCATTACATGCTTCGGCCAGGCCCTGATCGGTGGGTTGGAGGCCGCCGTGAAGGCGATGGTAGCGCGAGAAATAGTGCGTGATGATGTAGCTTCGTGCTGCGGCCGTCTTCTCCTCGGGGCTGGTGGGGCGCTGGGACGCGGGGAGCCACGACGTTTCCGGGTCGGTGAGCAGAAGGGAGACGATGCACTCTGTCAAGAGCGCCTGGAACGCGTACCGCCCGCCCGATGTGTGCTTAAAGTCGACTGGGAGCTCGACACGGGAAACGCCCTGGAGTCGGCTGTGGTGCGCGTACAGGCTGCCAAAATTGGTGTGCAGTTTCACGTAGACGGCTGGGGTGCTGCTGACCACGACAGTGTATTGGTGCCAGTGCACAGGGATGTACAAAAGGCTACCCGCTGTGAGAACGACGTGAACAGCGCCTTTCCGCATGAGGTCGGTCACGATGGCCCGGTCCTCTTTGTTGGCCGCGGCCGAGTTGAGGTTCAGCTGTGAGTAGCCGTACGACAAGTGCGTGAACGGGTAGAAAAACAGGTCCTCGTGCACGCTGGGTGGGAGCAACGTCACATGCAGAGCACCAGAGGCAACGTAGAGGTAGTGCTCGTTGGGGTCGCAGTGCAGCTGGACCGTCAGATTGGCGCTGGCCATGTGCACAACGACGTTGATGTCTTCTGGGATCATATCGCGCATGCCGTCGCCCATTAGTACTGAAAGGAAGGAAGCGTATAAGAACAAACCAAAACTACTTGTTTTCAACGCACTGGAGGTGTTGAGAATGCGCGCTCGGAACGAGGCGGGGACGATATCCATAGTGTCATCCGAGTAGAAAAAGCTCTTGTGCGTCATGTTGAGCCGCATCTGCGCCAGCTCCTGTGGGCTCTGCTTTAGGCTCCAGGCTCCCTCGTACGTCCCATTGGGCTTGTCATCGGTCCACACGAGCGCCTGTGCCCTCTTGCGGGCCACGACATCGCCGACTGTTCTCCACGTCATCTTTGTCTGCTGCCCCTGTTGCTGTTGCGCCATCGGCCACACACGGTGCAGCGGCGAGTTGACCAGCACGGCCGGCCTGTCCCGCGACAGCCCTTTGAACGTCTCATTGTGCCGCATGTCCACCTCGTCCACTCGCCCGGGCAGTGGCCAGTACACGTCCAGCCGCGCATAGTAGTCGATCGAGCCCTCTCCAACCCCGATCGGCGGCGGTGGGACGGGGCGGAACACGTACCAAACGGCCACCACGGCCGCCAAAGCCGCCAACAAAAGACTCGTGCGCCCTGTGGTCATCACTTTTGTAAATATGGTGTATTTCTTTCTTTCCGTTTATAGGTGCCACACACCAAGTCTGAGCAATGAGATAAATAGGGAAGTAACATAAAAAATGGCTTCCAATTTGAAAACGCGGGTTTATTAGACTTGTGGCGCCCCACCATCTGCCCTCGATGTTGTGTAATGCTTTGTAGCTCTCTGTAACACTTGCTCAGTCGAATTTTAGGTGGTTGGGGTCAATAATAATGTACTTACATTAACAAACATCAGAACAAACATCATGAGGTCACTCGAATTGTCAGTCGGCGAGCATGGCTTCATCGAAACGGACACCAGTGAGCTCTTGCAAGGTTGTGCCGAAGACCCTTCGATGGCTTTTGTACGTTTTGTGTGCAGCAGCGATACATCCTTCTTTACATCCTTCGTGATAGGCCCTGCTGTAGTCGCGACAGAGCCGAGCAAAGCGACGGATAAGAACGAGTGGTACAGAATCCAGCGCCTTCGGAATCGTGTCACGGAGGTGGTGGATCGAGTACCCACAGTGCTTTCTGGCATACTTCTTCATCCTGTTCCAAACGAGCTCAATCGGATTCAACTCACAATGATACTTTGGTATCCACTTGACAACGTGGCCGCCCGGGTGCTTTGCTACTGTCGTCTCCACGATGGGAACCACGTTCTCTGCAGCAAAGTCCGCTTGACGTTGCAGGATGTCCTGGAGGTCCTTCTTTTTGTATGTACCCAGTTTGCTTTCGTCCAATAACCCCCTCTCCTTGCATACAGTAAGTAGTCCTTTCTTCCCAATCGCCTGAGTGACGGTTAACCCGTTTGCGTCCACAAAGGTAGTGTCGTGCATCATTGGTTGCGTCTTGGTATTGTCTGTTAAGCTCATTTTGTCCACAGAGAGCGCATCCTCGGGTTGTTTGCGATGGTTTCCGCTGTGGTCGAGCATGAACACAAGTTGACAGTTAGGGAACATGTACTCGCCAATTTCGATGTTCTCGAGGAGCGATTTTTTAAAAGAGTCGTTTGTCCAATACCCGTCTTGGTTTTTGCCGATTTCCAAATACGTAACACCGGACTGCTTCATCGTTCCCAATGGATTGTCCTTTTTATACCCAGCATACTCTGCATCCGTCAGGCGCAAGAACCCCTTCTCTTCAGTAATAAAGCCTGATACCATGATTTTCTGACCTTCTGATTTTTTTGCGTGTCCCGCACCAGACATCGTTTCGTCCCCCCAAAAGGAATTCTCAGAATCGTTGACAGCGAATGTAGACTCGTCTTGCCAAACCAGAACGATCGGTCGATTGACAGAAGGATGTACGTAACCGCCCATGGGGATGTTGTCGCGTGCAGCCATGTCCTCGACGTCGTCCGTGCTGGTTTTCCCTTTTTTGTCCAGGTATCTGTGAGTTCTGGGCAGAATGTTTTCCACTAAATCTTTCACAAATGCAATGCGGGCGCTCACGACATCTTCCCGATCATGCCCGTCGACGAAAATGCCCTTACGGTATCGCTTCTGACGGAATCCAAGCCTGTGCAACCACCTGCGACCAGTTTCTTCCGATACTGTGGAGCGGCCTGTCTTGCCATCGTCAGCGATGAAATCGGGTATCATGACCGTATTGAGCCATTGTACAAAGGAACTCAATCTCAGATTCGGTTTGCCGGTTTGGATGGCGTTCCCTCTGATGAACGCACGGACGATGGCACAAAATTGCGGATCGGTAATCGGAGTTGCGCGTTTTGAATGCTTACCACGTTTTGAAACAGCCAGCTTTCCATCCGTGTCTGTGTACTCCTTGACCCATCGTCGTACCGACGAGACACCAGCCCCAGTGAGCTCTGCCGCTCGTGCGTACGCAGTCATTTTTATTTCCCTCCGCTCATTGCTGGTTGCAGAAGTAGTCGCCTCCAGTGCCTTCACGTGCTGGTGATATGCAGCCACCACTAAATATTTCCTCGCTTCGTGTTGTCCGGCCAGAAAAGACGAAAAACTATGGACCGCTTTCGTTCCGATGTCGTCCTCCGCCGCGTTGTCACCTGCCTCACAGTCCGAGTCCGAGTCCACCTCAGCATCTTCATCGCTGTCGTCGTCGCCATCCGTGAGCTCGGCTTCCTGCTCGGCTTCGTCGTCGGCACCGTGACGGTGGGACCGGGCCTGCCCGCTGGCCTGCTCGTTCTCCTGCTCGTTCTCGATACTCGGCAACCGGAAAGCAATGAAGGGGGTGGACGAATTTCGCAGATTTGACATGCGCTTCTGCTTCACAAGTGTGCTTTTGCGTGGTGTCCCCTTTGTCACCCCTCTCGTCCGTTCACTCGATGGCCTATGGTACCAGACGGTTACAGACAAACCGTTACAGACAGACTTATGTTAATACGTGTTTGTAAGCAACGAGTTGGTGTTTGTAATATCTCGAAACGGAGTACGGGCAGCAGACGGGGTCGCTGGCAGCCTGCTCGGACTGGCACCGACGTTGCGCATGGAAGGCGTCGATGTTTGCATTTCATCAAAAGCAAATTTGACCAATCGATCATGAACACGACAAACTGAAGAATTCCAGCCAATTTGTTAAAATTGGTTTCTCCCCACCATGGCTAGATACGAAAATTCGGCTCGACAGAACCTCAAATTATATAATATACTACCGTTATATGGGGGCAAGAAAGTGCGAACTGCCACGGTTCAGCCAAACAATTGCCAACTAACCCGACCCTGCGAACGTCTGCAGAGACAGCTCGAAGACAATCAAAGACGAATCTGCAAGTTTGGCTCGACAGAAACAACGATCCAGTGGTAGTGCATCACCAACAAGGCCTTACACCGACGGGGGATACGCCCAACCATCCCGCTATTTCGATTACTATGTGGTAAGTTATACCCAACGAAATCATGGCAGTGGCACTAATTTTTCGTCATTAAAGCAGACTACAAAACCTGAATTCATCTGACTATGTTACAGGGAGCACAACCGTATATTATACGCCTTTACTGACTGCATACATACTGAGAAATAAATCCAACTAAACAGGACCCCCATTTCTCATTGCTCGCTTTAAAAAAGTGTGGCACCCGTAGTAGTTATAAAGCTTGAATCTTCAATAATTTTAGAAAAATGGAGGGCGAGTTTTCGACTTTTTTTGCGATAATACCCCCAGTTCCTCCTATTACATCTAAAATTCTTACATAGATTTTTGCGACCTGCACAGTTCGCGTTAGCTATTCCGAAACAAAAAGTGCGTCGTTTTCGCTGTAGGTCCTATTGTATGGTGGAACGCTTTGTCGAGGTGATGCCTGCCCTTCGGCTTCTGCAGTAGCCCAAGCGAAAGCGGCCGCGGCCCTCGAGTCGGCTCTCCGCGACGCCGCTCCCGATGCCGTTGCAGTGGCTCCCGACAACGGCCGTGGTACCCCGGCCCACCTTTTCGATCGCCTCCTCGCTCATCGTCTCGGCAGCACGTCAGTGAACGAGTACTACGCCACCTTCCTGCTGCTGTGCCGCCTGGCCGACCCCGAGATGAAGGCTGCGACGCAGGTCTCGCACTTTTTGAGCGGC
>Ga0302233_10002359_pt1 | contig 11903 bp, 14 predicted proteins | sample II_Palsa_N3_1_FD_193516 | JGI IMG/M metagenome (GOLD analysis project Ga0302233, IMG submission 193516) | Peat permafrost microbial communities from Stordalen Mire near Abisko, Sweden - II_Palsa_N3_1 | ecosystem: Environmental > Terrestrial > Soil > Palsa > Peat permafrost | place: Sweden...
GGGGGATGTTACGTTTCCTGTGGTGGAGCGTTATGTCGATGAGATTGTGACCGTCGATGAGGATGAGATTGCTTCGGCGATTCTTGTCTTGTTGGAGCGCGAAAAGACACTGGCAGAGGGTGCGGGAGCTGCGGCACTGGCAGCGTTATTGCAGAAGAAGACCTCGTTGAACGGAGCGCATACCGCAGTGATGGTGTGCGGCGGAAATATCGATGTGACGCTGCTGAGCAGGATCATTGAGCGTGGTTTGGTGCAGGATGGCAGAATGATCCGGTTGCGGATCCATCTGTTGGATAAGCCGGGGGCATTGGCTGAGCTGACGCTGTTGATTGCGAAGTACCGCGCTAATATCGTCGATACGCTTTACAACCGTGCGTACTACGGTGTGAATCTTGGGGATACGACGATCGATATTACGCTGGAGACGCGGGGGCGGGAGCAGGTGGAGGAGTTGTTGGCTGCGATGACAGCGGGTGGATATAAGTACAGCCGGGTGGTTTAAAAGGACTGCTAGGGCCGCAGAGATCAGGCTTTTTCGTAGTGGAAGTGCAACTCCTGCTCGCTGGCTACGGGCTGGCCGTCTTTGGTGGCAGGATGGAAGGTCCACTGCTGGACCGTTGCTATTACGTTCTCGTCGATGCCGTGGCCCAGGCCGCTTGTCATCTTGATGTCTGCAATCTTGCCGGTGGTGTCGATAACGATATCGAGGATGACATCGCCTTTGGTGCCGCGGGGGAGCGCGGAGAGGTCAGGCTTCGGTGTCGGAAAGTAGCTGACTAGAGCGATATTGATGTTGCCTGAGCCGAGGGAGTCCGCACCTGCGGTCGAGTCGGGCTGGGTGGAGGCCGGAGAACTGGTGTTTGGGGAGGATGCTGCTTCCTTTGGTTTCTGCGTGGGTGGAGTTGGTAGAGGAGCTTTCGATTCTGCTTGTTTGGGCTGCGTTTTGGGGTTTGCCACTGACGTTTGTAACGGAGCTTTGCCCGGGGAGTAGGTCAGCAGAAGATTGGCGCCATGAGGACTGCCTGGAAGACGGATAGGAGCGACCCAGGAGGCACTCTGGTGGACGAAGAGCGCGACGAGGAAGAGATGCAGGAGGGATGAGGCTATCGCGTAAACCGGCGTGCGGTGCGGGGCTGCGACGGGTTTGCCGATGGTTTCCACGTTCAATCTCCTCCTTTCCCTGCGATGTGATTCCTGTTAGACGCGGGTGAAGGTGGTCTGTTGTTTTTCTTCGTGACGCTCGGCAGCCAGGATGATGAGGCGGTCGATTAATTGTTTATAGGGTACGCCTGTGGCCTCCCATAGTTTGGGGTACATGCTGATGCTGGTGAAGCCGGGCATCGTATTGATTTCGTTGAGGTAGATGCGGGCGCTCGAGTGTCTCCCTTTTTTGTTTTTGGCCGCTGGCTCCATCAGGAAGTCGACGCGGGCGAGGCCGGCGCAGTCGCATGCTCGGAAGGCGGCGATGGCCATCTCGCGGATCTGCTTTGATTCGGATTTAGAGAGCTTCGCTGGGATGATGGGGATGGAGGCGTCGGAGTGGTACTTGGCGTTGTAGTCGTAGAACTCTGCGCCAGGGACGATCTCGCCGACGACAGAGGCCTCGGGGGAGTCGTTGCCGAGGACGGCTACTTCGAATTCGCGGGGCTTGACGCCGGGGCCGCCTACTCCCTGTTCGATGATGAGTTTGCGGTCGTAGCTGGCGGCGAGGTCCATCGCGGGAGCGAGTTCGTTGCGGTCGTGAACTTTGCTGATGCCTACGGAAGAGCCTAGATTCGCGGGTTTTACGAAGACCGGGTAGTCGAGCTTCTTTTCGATGCGCTTAATGCAGCGCTTCGCATCGGACTTCCACTCGCTGCGGAGGAGGTTGACGTGTGGCGTTTGAGGCAGGCCAGCAGCGGCGAAGAGCTGCTTCATGGCGGACTTGTCCATGCCTGTTGCGGAGCCGAGGACGCCGGAGCCGACGTAGGCGATGTCGGCTAGCTCAAAGAGGCCTTGGATGGTGCCGTCTTCGCCGAAGGTGCCGTGGAGGACGGGGAAGATGACGTCGAGGGATTGGGCGAGGGAGCCGTTTTGCTGCGCAAGATCTGCGCTGGCGCGGAGTTCGATGGATTTTGTGGTGGCGCGTTTCTTCTGAATTGACGCGGGTTTTGTGTCACCAGCGAGCAGGTGTTGCGCGTCGCCGGAGGTGAGCCACTTGCCTTGCTTGGTGATTCCTATGGGAATTACGTCGTATTTTGTCTTGTCGATGGAGTTGAGGATGGAGGCGGCGGAGAGGAGAGAGACTTCGTGCTCGCCGGAGCGACCGCCGAAGAGGATGCCGATGCGGAGTTTCCTGGGGGAGGGCTTAGGGGTCTGCTTTTTGGTCTGTTTCTTCTGTTTCGTTGTCTTCGTTGTCATGGATAGGTACAAGTCTCTCCTAAATTGGAGCGGTTCTGCGGGAAAAAAAATGCTGGGTATCGAAGTGGTCTTTTTGCAGGGGGTTTTGAGGATTTTAGTGTTTTTGGTGGTGATTTTTTGTGGTGACAACGTGGTGTCTTGTGTGGCTGATGTGGTGTTTTAGCAGTCACTTTTTGGCAGTCAAAAAATACGCCACCGTTTTGTAAAATTTCTGTGGATAACGCTTAGTTGGTTATGTGGCTCGGCTTTTTCTGCATCTTTCCTTCTATGCCTGACCGTAAGCGCAAACCCGAACGAACGACTCCGCACAAGGACAAGATCTGCAAGACCTGCGGACGGACGTTTGAGTGGCGAAAGAAGTGGGAGCGAGATTGGGATGTGATCAAGTACTGCAGCGACGAGTGCAGAGGGCATAAGCCGGGCGAGTTGGATGCTGAGCTTGAGGCAGCGATTCTAGAGCTGCTTGCAGAGCGGGGTCGCGACAAGACAATTTGTCCTTCGGAGGCGGCTAAGGCGGTGGGTGGAGTGGAAAGCCGCCGGGACTGGGAGGGGCTGATGGAGCCTGCGCGAGCTGCGGCGCGGCGTCTGGTGGCAACGGGAAAGATTGTAGTGACGCAGCATGGCGACGTCGTTGATGCTTCCACTGCAAAGGGAGCGATTCGTTTACGACTGCATTGAAATTTCTGGCCTTTGCCAGCTGGAAAGGTGCATCTCCTGCCTTCACTTCCCCGCTGGAATGCTTCTAAATGAGGATGACAACCGCGAAGAAGGCAGCAACCCGGAATACGTCCTCAAAACCTTCTAGTAGAAGCGCGACCACGAAGCGGAGCACCTCGACGCGAACTCGCGGGGCGGCTCCTAGTTCCAGCCAGACGGCTCACAAGACGGGAAGGAAGACTGCGAGGGGGCAGGCCTGGACAGATGAGCGCTCTGCGAATAAGAGTTCGACCGGACATGGCAGGGCGAAGAAGCAGCCAGCGAAGCAGGATTCGCGTTGCTGGCCAGGGTATGAGCCGGTTCCGGGTACTAGTCGTGGGGAGAAAGGAAGTTGTAAGCCGAAGGCTCGTCAGACGGCGGCGGAGAAGAAGTCGGACGCGATGGCGGCGGCGGCGAATAAGCTACGGAGGGGCTGAGCTAAATAGCGAAAAGGCTAAGCGAGAGTTTTATACTTCGAGGATGGATGCCGAACGGATTCGCGCTTACCTGCTGACTTTGCCGCATGTGGTGGATACGGTGCAGTGGAGCGGCACGCTTGTCTTCTGGGTGGGGGATAAGGCGATTGGGGGCAAGATGTTTGCGATGGTGCGGCTGGAGCAGGACGAGAGCCTGGAACGAGATGAGAAGAGACGGGTAATCTCGTACTCTGCGGGGCCGGAGCGCTACCACGAACTGTTGGAGAAGGAGGGAATCTTTCCTGCTCCCTACGCGGCTCGGATCTTCTATGTTGCGGTTCGGAGTTGGGACGTCTTTCGTAAGACGGAGTGGGAGCAGGAGTTGAGCGCTGCCCATGCGCTAACGTTTGCGAAGCTGCCGGAGAAGGTTCGCGCTGCGCTTGCTTTGCCTGCGGCGCAGCAGAAGAGGTTGATTGCTGAGCGGAGGAAGTTGCTGGCTGCGAAGGCTGCTAAAGGTCGGTGAGCGGGTCATTCCTATCGGCCGCTGGTTGACTTGCCTCGTCCCTACACATCGCCCCATTTTCTGGCGTCTCTGATCATTACAAGCGCGTTTATGGGTATCGATGAAACGCTGCCTAGAATGGTACGCCGGTCCGGAAAGCGGCGGCTCTGGCGGTTCAATTCCCCCCTTTGACCTGGGTAGTAGAATGCGGCTCCAAGGAGCCATTATGACCAGATTTTTGAAGATAATGTTTTTCTGCGCTTGCACTCTGTGTTCAATCACGCGTGGCGTGGCCGACAGCGTTACTTCGATGCATATCGCATTCTGGAGCACAAATGTTTACTCAGCCACAGTGATCCTCGACAACGGGGTTTATAAGATGTGGTATGGCGGGTGGGAGAGCCCAGGCCAATGGAATGACGCAATTTATTACCGGACCTCAGCTGACGGTGTCAACTGGTCAAATCCCCAGACAGTAGTGGTGCCTGGCAAAGTGCTCACCGGAGCGGTGGATGCCAATGACCCGACTGTCACCAAGCACTACAATGCCATCAGTAAACAATATCAGTACACAATGTTTTATACGCTGTGTGTAGCCCCTTGTAACGGCGATCCCAGTAACAATCAAACTTGGTCTGCAGTTTCAAGCGACGGCGTTTTCTGGCAGTACCATAAGCGACTCATGACCACACACGGGGCTTCAGAACCATCAGCAATCATCGCAGGACCTCAGCAAGATGGAACCTTTTGGCAGGTCTACTATATGGACGTGGCCGGCACTAACAAGCAGGTGTCTATGGCCAATGTCAGTGGAGATAGGACGGTGTTGCAACAACGAGCTGTCTATACAACTAACCAGACACTTGCCAATCCGGAGGTTAGACAAATCGGAGGACAGTGGGTTCTGTTTACCAATGTTTACACACCACAAGGTCGGGCAGATATTTACAATATTCAATCAAATTCAAATCTTTCATGGGCTGGCGAGCTACAGCCGGTGGTAGTCAATAGCGGACCCGCCATCTGTGCGACCTTTGCACCTGGAGTGTTGCCCATTACTGGCAACACCTACGCAATGTATTTCGGGAATACTCATACAAACCCGTCCACCTCAGCTTGTTCATCCTCGCAGTCAACGAGCATGCAAGCTTGGACCTTGCAACTATCGAACGCCTCGGTTCCAGGATCGAAACATTGATTTACCTCTTTTGCCGCCTGTGTGCTTTCGGCTTGGACCTCATATTCTCCGAAGCTTTTTATTGGCTCAACACTGTCGGGCTATTCGCTCGTCGGCTTATTCCTCGTGCAGCCCTCGCCCTTTCATGGCACAGATTTCCGACATCCGATTGATGACGGAGCGAGAGACGAGTATTCAGCCTGATTAGTAACGGGAAGTCGCATTCACGCACTGGTCGCGACTAGAGTGTTGGTCGAGGGCAAAGTTGCTCTTTGGTGAAAAACGGGTCGAGGAAGTGACCTATGCTCGGAGGCCTCCTGGGGTGAAGATGCCTTCGAAGGCTGGCCAGTAGGCCCAGATGAGGAAGATCTCGAGGAGCGCGCAGACGAGGCCAGGTCCAATTCCTGCGCCTCCGGTCAGGGTCAGGTGGAACAGCAGGACATTGACGAGGATGGGGCCGAGGATCACGAGCGCGACTGGGACGTAGCGGCCGATGAGCAGAAGGATGCCGGCGACGGTGTAGAGGATGCCGTGGAAGGTGAGCCAGCCGTGGGTGTACATGATGGTGGCGAAGGCGCCAGCGTCGCCGGGCATGGGTTGCATGGGGATGAAATGGAAGAAGTTGTTGAGCCCAAACACGAGAAAGACGAGTCCAAGCAGGATGCGGGCGATTAGCACAGCGATTTTCATGAGCAACGAACTCCTTTGAAGGGATCTGGTAGAGAATTCTCTGTGTGTGCTTCAATTGCGTCAAGAAGATTGATGGGATAAGTCGAATCTATGTTGAATAACGGTAGCCCTGGTGTCACGATGTCGCTGGCTGGGAAGGTCGCCTTAGTTACGGGTGGGTCGCGTGGGATCGGAGCGGCTGTGGTTCGGATGTTTCGGCAGGCGGGGGCGAAGGTGGTGTTCAACTACCGCTCGGCTGCGGGGGAGGCGGAGAAGATTGTCGCTGAGTGCGGGGGGGCGGAGGTTTGCCGTGCGGTACGGCAGGAGCTTTCGACTCCCGAGGACGGTGAGGCACTGGTGGGCGCTGCAGTGGCGGCGTTTGGACGGGTTGATTGCGCGATTCTGAATCATGGGGTGTGGCCTGCGCATGATGCGCCGATCTCGGAGATGACGAGTGGGCAGTGGCGCTCGACCATGGGGACTAATCTGGATAGCGTGTTTGGCGTGGTGCGGGCTGCGGTGGCGCAGATGAAGGCTCAGCCGCTTGTGAGCGGTGGATCAACGAAGGGGCATATTGTTTTGATTAGTTCGACTGCGGGACAGCGGGGAGAGGCTTTCCATGCGGACTATGCGGCGACCAAGGGCGCGCTGATCAGCATGACGAAGAGCCTTTCGACGGAGCTGATCGGTGAGGGGATTTACTGCAACTGCGTTGCGCCGGGCTGGGTGGCGACAGATGCTACGGTTGGTGTGCTGAGTGATCCTGAGGTTTCGAAGAGGCTGCTTTCGCTGATTCCGCTGGGGCGTCCGGCGCATGTGGATGAGATTGCGGCGCCTGTACTTTTTCTGTGTACTCCTTTTGCTGGGTTTATCTCGGGCGAGATTTTTAATGTGAATGGTGGGGCGGTGCTGGTCGGATGATTGCAGTTTGTAGACAGACAAAAACGAACAACGACGAAATACAGGGCTCCTTCCCCTTCGGCCAGCTCAGGATCAGGATGATGACAAAAGGTTATGAAGATTCTTAGACAGATTTTGAATTTTGGCGTTGTGCTCATCCTCGGCTTCGCGTCGAGTCGGCCGATGTGGTCGCAGGCGAGTGAGATTCCCAGTGCCGGACAGGTAATTCCTAATGGCGAGACGCCGGAGCAACATGGGCGCAAGCTGCTGAATGAGATGCTGGAGGCGTTGGGGGGAGACGCGTGGCTGCATCGGCACAATATGCGCGAGCTTGGGCATATTGGACGGTTCTTCCATGGGACGCCTACGGGAATCGTAATCGACTTTACTTCGACAAGGCAGTTCGCCACTGCTGATCGGTTCGAGGCGCTGCGGATTGGATTTATTACGGACAAGAGCATTCTTTTTCCGGGAAAGAAGATTGACGTGGTGCAGATTTGGACGGCGGGCAAAGGGTATGAGGTGACCTACAAGGGGCGGGCGGAGCTGCCGAAGGAGCAGGTGGATGACTTTTACCGTCGCCAAAATCACTCGCTTGAGGCGGTGGAGAATACGTGGCTGAAGGCTCCGGGTGTTGAGGTGGTTTATGAAGGAACGACCATGGTGGAGCGCCGGCTCGCGGAGAAGGTGTCGGTGCTGAGCGACAACAATGATGCGGTAACGATCGAGCTGGATGCTACGTCGCACCTTCCGCTGCGGAGGACGTTTCAGTGGAGGAATGAGACGTTCAAGGACTTTGACGAGGACGCCGAAGAGTATGCGGACTACCACACGATTCAGGGGCTGCCGACGGCGCTCTCGATCACTCGGTATCATAATGGCGACATGGCGAGTCAGACGTTTTTGCTGAAGGTGGAGTATGACGTGGATGCTCCTCCGGATATGTTCAATCCGGATGTGTTGCTGAAGAAGAAGCAGTAGCGGGCCAGGTAGAGTCTCTGCAAGCAAAGGAGCGACACGATATGAAACGGAAGTTCGCGAATATTCTTGAGACGATTGGAAACACTCCTGTTGTGCGGATCAATAAGCTTGCGCCTGAGGGTGTGAATCTGTACGTGAAGGTTGAGGCGTTCAATCCGCTGGGGTCGGTGAAGGACAGGTTGGCGCTGGGCGTGATTGAAGACGCTGAGCGCACGGGTAAGTTGAAGCCGGGACAGACGGTGATTGAAGCCACGAGCGGGAATACTGGCATTGGGCTGGCGATGGTTTGTGCGCAGAAGGGGTATCCGTTGGTGGTGGTGATGGCGGAGACGTTCAGCATTGAGCGGAGAAAGCTGATGCGGTTTCTGGGTGCGAAGGTGGTGCTGACGCCTGCGGCGGAACGAGCGGTGGGGATGATCAAGAAGACCAATGATCTGGCGGAGAAGCACGGATGGTTTTGGACTCGGCAGTTTGAGAATGAGGCGAATGCGAATATGCACTCGCAAACGACGGCGCAGGAGATTCTGAATGATTTTGAGGGCGACCGGCTGGACTATTGGGTGACGGGTTTTGGTACGGGAGGGACGCTGAAGGGCGTGGCGAGGGTACTGGCGGAGAAACGGCCGGAGACGAAGATTGTGGTTTGCGAGCCGAGCGTGGCGCCGATGATCTCTAGCGGGGAGGCGCAGCCGAGGAATGCGGATGGAACTCCGTCGGCGGGGCATCCGGCGTGGACACCGCATCCGCAGCAGGGGTGGAGCCCGGATTTTATCTCGAGCCTGACGCAGGATGTGATTGATTCGCACCAGATCACCCAGGTGCTGAAGATTGAGAACGCGGACGCGATGCGATGCAGCCGGGAGTTGGCGCTGAAGGAGGGGATCTTCGTTGGAATTACTTCGGGGGCAACCTTTGCTGGAGCGCTGAAGGTGTGTGCGGAGGCTCCGAAGGGGTCGACTGTGCTGTGTATGCTGCCGGATACGGGAGAACGGTATCTGAGCACGCCGCTGTTTGCGGATATCGCGGTGGATATGACGCCGGAGGAGCTGGAGATTGCGCGATCTACTCCGGGGGCGCAGCTTCAGACTGCTGGCTGAAGGCCCGCTGCGCGCGGGGCGGTCACTTCGTGACGGGTATACCCCTTCGGTGGGCGCTCCCGTTGGTCGCGAGGAGATATTTTGTGTCGACCATCGGGACGCTTGGGCGAAGCCCGTATAAAAGTCACGAAGTGACCGCCGCCCGCGCAGGGCGTTTATACTCATCCTTGCCATGAGCGACACTACGACGGATCAGATTGCCGATGAACAAGTAACGGCACGCACCACGATGGACATTCTCGAGATTATGTCCCTGCTGCCGCACCGCTACCCTTTTTTGCTGATCGACCGCGTGGTCGAGATGGAGCGTAAGCAGCGCATTGTTGCGATCAAGAACGTGACGATCAACGAGCCGCACTTTCAGGGGCACTTTCCGGATTACCCAATCATGCCCGGGGTTTTGATGGTCGAGGCGATCGCGCAAACGGGTGGGGCGTTGCTGCTCACCGAGATCCCGGATCGCGACCAGAAGCTGATGGTGTTTACGGGAATTGAGAATGCGCGGTTTCGCCGGCCGGTGGTGCCGGGAGATCAGCTTCGCATCGAGGTGACGGTTCTGCAGTGGAGAAGCCGCGCGGTGAAGATGCTGGGGAATATTACCGTGGACGGGAAGCTGGTCTGCGACGCTACGGTGATGTGCCAGGTGGTGCCGCGAGTGACTAAGAAAGCTGCACCCGAGGCTCCTGCGGAATGAGCGTTCATCCCACAGCCATCGTTGCGCCGGGGGCGAAGATTCCCGCGAGCTGCACGGTTGGCCCTTACTGCACGGTTGGGCCTAACGTCGTTCTCGGCGACGACAGCGAGCTGGTTTCGCATGTTGTCCTCGATGGGCACCTTACGATGGGGCGCGGGAACCGCATCTTCTCGTTTGCATGCATCGGAATCTCGCCGCAGGATTTGAAGTATGCCGGCGAGCCTACGCGGGTTGAGATCGGTGACGACAATACGATTCGTGAGTATGTGACGATCTCGCGTGGAACCCAGGGCGGCGGCGGGACGACGAGAGTTGGGAACGAATGCCTGATCATGGCCTATACGCACATTGGGCATGACTCGCAGATTGGCAACGGATGCATTCTTGCCAACTCCGCTACGCTCGCCGGGCATGTGACCGTGGAAGACTACGCGGTGGTGGGTGCGCTGTGTCCGGTGCACCAGTTCTGCCGGATCGGCAAGTACGCTTATATCGGCGGCGGGACGACGATCACGCAGAATGTGCTTCCCTACTCGCTGACCTCGATCGAGCGAAACAACCATGCTTATGGGTTGAACAAAGTTGGTTTGGAGCGGAAGGGTTTTACTCCACAACAACTGAAGGAGTTGCGCACGGCTTATCGCACGCTGCTGGCTTCAAAGCTCAATATAACCGATGCACTGGCGGCTATTCGCGAGACGATTGCCTCCGGCGAAGCGGGCGAACACGTCGTTTACCTTGCCGACTTTATTGCTAACAGTGAGCGCGGCATTATCAAGTAAAAATTTGCCAGGTTCTTAACAAGCAGTATCAGACAGGAGCTTCTTTCTTTATGATCGCCTCCGTTCCAAGCCGTCTTCTCTTTGCCGCTTCTCTTCTTGCCGCTGCCTTCTCTTCTTCTGCGAGCGCAAATGCTCAGACGGCTGCGCCGACGCGGGTGGCGATCGTTGGGCTCGTGCATGGGCATGTGCAGGGCTTTCTGCATAATCTCTCCTCGCATCCTGAGATTGCCCTGGTAGGCATCTCTGAGCCAGACTCTGAGCTGCGTCAGAAGTACATCGCAAGGACGCACCTGCCTAGCAGCATCTTCTTTGCAACCGAGGCGGAGATGCTGAAGGCTACAAAGCCGCAGGCCATCCTTGTCTACACGTCGATTGCGGGGCATCGGGCCGCTATCGAAGAGGCAGCACCACTGCACATCGCGGTGATGGTGGAGAAGCCGCTGGCCACTACGGTGGAAGATGCGCTGGCAATTCAGGCGCTCTCTGATAAGTACAACGTTCCTGTTCTGACCAACTACGAGACGACCTGGTACAACTCGAACACTGCTGCGGTGAAGATGCTCGAGCAAGGCAAGATTGGCGATCTGCGGAAGCTGGTCGTTCACGACGGACACGAGGGGCCGAAAGAGATCGGCGTCGGTCCGGAGTTTTTGGGCTGGCTGACCGATCCGAAGCAGAACGGTGCGGGTGCGCTCTTCGACTTTGGCTGCTATGGAGTGGATCTTGCGACGTGGATTTTGCATGGGGAACTTCCAACCACTGTGACTGCGGTTACGTTGCAGATTAAGCCGAAGATCTATCCCAACGTGGATGACGACAGCACGGTGGTACTGACTTATCCTCACTCGCAGGCGATTCTTCAGGGCTCGTGGAACTGGCCGTTTGCGCGAAAGGATATGGAGATCTACGGCGCGACGGGTTATGTGGACACGGTGTACGAGGATGCAGCGCCGGGTGCGAAGCTTCGGGCTAGGCTGACTGGCGAGAAGGCTGAGCACGTTGAGACCGCGCCTCCGCTTCAGGCACCGCAAGATGATTCGCTGAACTACCTTACTGCTGTTCTGGCTGGGACGGTGAAGCCGGTGCACGATCTGAACTCGCTCGATACAAACGTTACGGTTGTCCGGATTCTCGATGCAGCTCGACGTTCTGCTCAGACCGGCAAGACCATCTACCTCGCTCGTGAAGTTGCAGAAGGAAAGTAAAGCTGCCTCGATCTCAATGACGCTATCGGAAGAATCAGCACGACTGGGACTTATCGCGGGGAACGGGCGGTTTCCGTTTCTTCTGCTGGATGCTGCGCGTGCCCACGGGCTGCAGGTTGTGGTCGCGGCGATCAAAGAGGAGACCGATCCAGAGATGGATGCTCGCGCCGCAGCTGACCCTGGGGTTCGTGTGCATTGGATGTCGCTTGGTGAACTGTCGCGGCTGATTGATACCTTTCGTGCGGAGGGCGTGACCAGGGCTGTGATGGCTGGTCAGGTTAAGCACAAGCAGATCTTTTCCAGCATTCGGCCGGATTGGCGTCTTGCGAAGCTGCTGCTGAACCTGCGCACGCGCAATACCGACATGCTGCTTGGGGCTGTGGC
>Ga0302233_10002360_pt1 | contig 11901 bp, 7 predicted proteins | sample II_Palsa_N3_1_FD_193516 | JGI IMG/M metagenome (GOLD analysis project Ga0302233, IMG submission 193516) | Peat permafrost microbial communities from Stordalen Mire near Abisko, Sweden - II_Palsa_N3_1 | ecosystem: Environmental > Terrestrial > Soil > Palsa > Peat permafrost | place: Sweden...
TACATGATGCGCTTCGCCGAACGCTGCCCGTTCTCCTGGTCGGCACTCGACATCAAGACCCTGGCCTTTGCCATCACCGGCATGCCTTATCGCAAATGCATCAAACCGCGCTTTCCCAAGCATTGGTTCGACGAGCATCCGCACACCCATGTGGCGCTCGACGATGCGATCGAGCAAGGCGCACTGTTCTGCAATATGCTCGCCGAGCTGCGCGCCACTCAGGCAGAGGCGGCAGCCCAAGATGCGGCCAAGCCCGATTCAAGCCTGAACGCTTAAACAATTCGCCCGGCGCATCAAACGCCGGCGTGCCTCGCCCGTCCTTGCCTAAAGCGGCGCAGCTCACCGGCCGCTCGGACAGCCCGAGCGGCCGGTGTCGTCAACGTGCCGTGACGACCGGAATGCCCTTCAAGGAACGGCCCATGGGAATCGCCTCGGCCAGCGCCGCGGCCACCGCGGCCGAGGTCGCAACCTCAATACCCAGCTGTTTACACAGGGTTTGCTCGCGATGCTTGATCGCGACCAGATTCGCCAGCTTGACATGTCCATAACCCCGGATACGGGTGTGCAGCCCGGCCAGTTCGACGGCGGCCGTCAAGTTCTCGGCATTGAGGCGAGTCAACAAGCGCGTCATGGTTGTCGCGTAATCGGCCGGCAAAGCATGCTCCATCTTGCGCTCGGCCGAACGGCCAAAGACATCGAACATCGTGCCCCGCAGGAAACGGCCTCGCGCCAGCACGCTCAGCGCCGGCCAGAGCCAGGGGCCGAAGGTCATCTTGCGCGGCTGCTGGCCGTTTTTGCCGCGCGCCAAACCTGGCGGCGCCATATGGAATTTGATGCGGAAATCACGCCCGGCCTCGCCTTCGAATTGCTTCTCGACAGCAGTGCGAAACGCCCCATTGGTATATAAACGCGCCACCTCATACTCATCCTTAACCGCCAGCAGGCGATAAAAGGTTTGCGCCACAGCAGCCGTCAAGGGCCCGTCCGCTCCGCTGACACGGATCTCGGCTTGTTTCGCAGCCTCGACCAGGGCTCGATAACGTGCGACATAAGCCGCACCACGCGCGCCGCCATAAGCCAGCAGGCGGCTGGAACGGTCGGCCAGCACCGCCTCAAGATCCATTTCCAACGCATCCGAAGCGGCTGCGGGCACATGCAACAAAGCTTCGAGCGCGTCGGTGTCGACTGCCGCCAGCCGTCCTATGCTGAACGCGACGCGATTCATCGGCACCGCCACATTATTCAATTCAATCGCCCGCATCAGTGCTGCCAATGAAACCGGAATCAGACCCAATTGCCAAGCATAGCCCAGCATCAGAATGTTGGCGCCCATGGTATCGCCCAAAAAGCGTGTGGCCAGCGCCTGCGCATCGCACGCCGCGAGGTGCTCGGAACCGGATGCCGCGCGCATTTTTTCAAGCAAGGCGTCGACATGCAAATTGGCGTCCGGATTCTGCACGAACGAGGCATTCGGAATGGCATGCGTGTTGACCACCACGCGAGTGCGTCCGCGCCGTACCGTTTGCAAGGCATCGGCGCTGGCGCCGACCACCATATCGCAAGCCAGCAAAACATCGGCTTGCTGGGTATCGATGCGCACTTGATTCAATAAGTCCGGGCTCATCGCAAACCGCACAAAGGACAGCACGGCTCCGCCTTTCTGGGCAAAGCCCATAAAGTCGAGCACCGACGCGCTTTTGCCTTCGAGATGGGCGGCCATGCTGATCAGCGCGCCGACCGTCACCACGCCGGTCCCGCCGACCCCGGTGACGAGAATATCGTAGGGTGCCTGACCCAGCCGAGGAGTCGGCTGAACCAAGGCATCCACGCACGCGGCAAGCGCTGCCGGGTCGAAAATTGCGCCGGACGGCTTTTTCAACTTGGCGCCTTCCACCGTCACAAAGCTCGGGCAGAACCCGTTCACGCACGAGAAATCTTTATTGCATGACGATTGATCGATACGACGCTTGCGGCCCAAGGCAGTTTCAAGCGGCTCCACCGCCAGGCAATTCGATTGCACGCCGCAATCGCCGCAGCCTTCGCACACTTCGGCATTGATAAACAAGCGGCGATCCGGGTCGGGAAATTCGCCTTTTTTGCGCCGGCGGCGTTTTTCAGCGGCACACGTCTGATCGTAGATCATTGCGGTAACACCGCTTATTTCACGTAATTCACGCTGTATCGCGTCAAGTTCGTCACGATGATGGAAAGTTGTTTGCGGCGGAAATTGGCCATGGAAGCCATCGAATTTCTCGGGTTCGTCGCTCACCACAGCCAAACGCGTCACCCCCTCTGCCTCAACTTGCCGCGCGATCTGCGGCACCGAAATACTGCCGTCGACAGGCTGGCCGCCCGTCATCGCCACGGCGTCGTTATACAAGATTTTGTAGGTGATATTGGCGCGCGCCGCGACCGCCTGCCGGATCGCCAGAATACCCGAGTGAAAATACGTACCGTCACCGAGGTTCTGGAAGATATGCGGTGTTTTTGTAAACATGCCGTGCGCCGCCCAGTCGACGCCCTCGCCGCCCATCTGAATCAGGCCGGTAGTCTCGGCGCTATTTTCGCGCGTCATCCACGAGGCCATAAAGTGACAGCCGATGCCTGCATGGGCGATGGAGCCTTCCGGCACCCTGGTCGAGGTGTTGTGCGGGCACCCCGGACAGAAATAGGGCAAGCGTTTTACGCCGTCCGCCGCATTCGACAAAATCGATGGTGCAACCAGATCCAGCACGCGCTCGCGTCGATCCAGATCGGGTTTATGCTGTGCCAGCCAATTCGCGAAGACCGGCAAGATGCGCGCCGGACGCAATTCACCCAGCGACGACAGCAGGGCCGCACCTTCGGCATCGCTCTTGCCGATCACGGTCGGACGCGTACCGCTACTGCGGTTATACAAATATTCCTTGATTTGATGCTCGACGATCGGGCCTTTCTCTTCGACCACCAAGACCTCGGACAAGCCCGCAACAAATGCATCGATGCGCGACATTTCCAGCGGGAACGACAAGCCGACTTTATAAATACGTACACCGGCCTGCTCCAGGTCCGCGACGCTCAAGTCGAGCCGCCGCAAAGCCTCCATCAGGTCCAAATGCGCTTTGCCGCAGGTCACAATGCCGACATTGGCGTGCGGGCTTGGGGCAATCCAACGGTCGATACTTTGCGTGCGCGCAAAGTGGCGCACGGCATCGAGCTTGGCCGCCATACGCGCTTCGATTTCAAGGCTGGGCAAATCGGGCCAGCGATTATGCAAACCGCCCGCGCGACTCACATAACCCTCCATGGCCTTCGCCACATCCCAGTCCAATTTCAGGGTATCGAGATTCACCGTGGCGCCCGATTCGACCGTTTCCGAGATAGCTTTAAAACCAACCCAGGCACCGGAGAAACGCGACAGAGCCCAGCCGTACAGGCCGAATTCCAGCATATCGGCGAGATTGGCGGGATTGACGATCGGCATCTGCCAGGCCATAAAGGCATGGTCGCTCTGATGCGGCATCGACGACGAGACGCAGCCATGATCGTCGCCCGCGACAGCCAGCACGCCGCCATGCGGCGATGAGCCAAACGCGTTGCCATGTTTCAGGGCATCGCCCGCACGATCGACCCCGGGTCCCTTGCCGTACCACATTGCAAAGACACCATCGACGGTACGCTCCGGGTCGGCTTCGACGCGTTGCGAGCCCAGGACCGCGGTGCCACCCAACTCCTCGTTAATCGCCGGCAAAAAGCGAATCTGCTGCGCTTCGAGCAGTTTTTTAGCTTTCCACAACTGTTGATCGACCATGCCCAACGGCGAACCGCGATAGCCGCTGATAAACCCCGCGGTATTCAGGCCTCGCCGCACATCGAGTGCGCGCTGCATCAGAGGCAGGCGTACCAAAGCCTGGGTGCCCGTCAGGAAAATCTGACCATGCGTGGCGACCAGATTGTCGGTCAACTGATAGGGAGCCAGCGCCGGTGCTTCGGGCGCTGTCTGAGTTGCGGTTTCTCGATCCTGCATACCTGATCTCCTGAGGGCTGATTGCTTGATGGTTTTATCGAGCTATTTTCAACCTCGGGAGGAGAAATATTTCTCCGGATTCTATACGTTCCGATTCTCATAAAGTTTTTTAAACTCAAAACACATTTAATTTGAGTAAAATATACCGATCAATCTGTTTTGCCCGCTGTTCTGATATCTCAGAACCAATACGCTTTGCCGCCAAAATTCCTTATTTGGGCAACAAGCCTGACGCGATACAACATAAAAAGGAGGCATTGTTACGCCAAAACACGAATTGGCATTGATTTCATCTCTTGACGCATCTAACATAAATCAAGCTCATCACCCTGTGGAGGCACCGCTTGAGTCTCGATGCGTTTTCACAAAAGATCCTGCGGCTTTTGCAGCTTGATGCCCGTCGATCGGTGCAAGAAATTTCCGATCAGGTAGGCCTGTCGAGCACGCCTTGCTGGCGGCGGATCAAAGATATGGAGCAGTCCGGCATTATTCAGCGCTACACCGCCTTGCTGGATCGGGAGAAACTGGGCCTGCATGTGTGTGCGCTCGCGCATATTCATCTGGCGCGCCATACGGAAGGTGGCGTTGAGCAGTTCGAACGGGAGATTGCGCTGTGCCCGGAAGTCACCGAGTGCTACAGCACGACCGGGGAGGCTGATTACATTCTGAAAATTGTCGCCCCCGATATCAAGGCATACGACGCCTTTTTACACGAGCGCATCTTCAAAATCCCCGCGGTATCGCAAGTGCGTACCAGCGTGGTATTACGCGAAATCAAATTCGATACCCAATTGCCGCTCTGAAGCGACGTCGTGGCTATGTCTGCCAGCGGTCGCGCTTCATGCGCCGGCGTCGGACAGGGGTCCGTCAGCGTCGACATCCAACGCCGCAAACAGGCGAATTTGACGTACGCCCAAATTGCGCTGCAAGGCCTTGAGATCGGGTAACTGATTCGCTATCGGCGGATTCGGCAGCGTAATGTCCAGATCGATACCACGCCGCAAATAATGAATATTGATGGACTGCAGCGCGATGCCACGCGCATCAAACACCAATTTGAGCGCATGCGTCAGTGCTTCCCGAGTCGGTAGGCCGGGAGCCGGCTTACCCAATACATCGTTTTCCGGGTCGACGTGGATCAGCGCGTCGAGCACACTCTTATTTTCCAATACCTTAAGGCGCGCGCTTTCGGCAATATAGTGACCCTCCGACACGCTAATCAGCGGGTCAACCAGAATATGGGCATCGACCAAAGCCAGATCGCCCATTTTTCGGGTACGCAATTCATGCACGTCCCGCACTCCCGGCGCCGCCATCAGCAAGGCGCGAATATCGTCGCTATCGGCCTCATCGAGCGCCCGATCGGTCAGATCTTGTAATGCGTCCCAGGCAAAGATCCATCCCATGCGTCCGACCATAAACCCGACTAAGGCGGCGGCAATCGGGTCCAGCACGCGTAAACCACAAAGACTGCCCACAATCCCGATCGCCACCACCAACGACGAAGCGGCATCCGAACGCGCATGCCAGGCATTAGCCACCAGCATCGCCGAACGCACGCGCTGGGCTTCGCGCAACATATAGCGAAATAACAGCTCTTTCGAAACCAGCACAATACCGGCAATGACAAAAGCGCTCATATGTACCGGCTGCACATTATCAAAATCGGTGAGCCGCATACCGGCGCGCAACAACATGCCCGCGCCGACGGTCATTAATAATGTGCCCAGCAGCAACGACGCCACCGTTTCGTAGCGGCTATGGCCGTAATTGTGATCGTCGTCCGGTTCGGCACTGCCATGCCGATTTGCTGCCAAAACGATAAAATCCGAAACCAAATCCGCCAGCGAGTGCACACCATCGGCCACCAGAGCTTGGGAGTGAGCAAATAAACCGATGACGATCTGAAACCCCATTAGGACCGTATTCAGGGCAACACTGATCCAAGTCGTTTTCTTGGCGACAGATTGTTTATCGCTCAATGGCAGGGGGGGAAGTCGAGATAGATCCGTCATAAAAGCTCCGCGGGTGGCATAAGGATGCGTCTTGATAGATGCCAGCGCGAGAATTGTAGACGCAATAAGACTACCGAGGAGAATCCCCTTACGCGTCACTTTTAAACGGAATGCTTCAGATAAGACGACGTATTCGCATTCAGCGGATCCAGGATGGAGGTCGCTGCCGGCAATACATACAGAGAAAAAAAACAGACACGCGCTAAACACAAACCGGGTCCGAGCGGACTGGAAACGATACACGACAAGCCATCGCTTAACAACGTGAGGAGTTTCGCTGGCTCGCGAAACTCCTCACGTGGGAATTACTTTTGAATCAGAAATTCGTCGCGATTCTTACCGGCAATCCATTTCGGCGGCTTACCGCGGCCCGACCAGGTGCTACCGGAAAGCACGTCACGGTATTTCGGCGCTACGCCAACACGTGGGCGCCCTTTTCCAGCCTTCGGACCACGAGCCAAGCCCAGATCTGAGGCAGTGATACCGTAGTCGTGCATTTTTTGCTTGATCTCGGCAATGACAGCCGTGAACTCTTTTTCCTTAGCCTCTTCAATCTGCTTTTCGAGGAGTACGCGTTGCTGCAAAAGGTCTTTATAAAGTGTCATGTTATTCCCTCATTCATTTCGTATCACAAAAATTTGGTCTCTTTTTACGTCGAGACTCAAGACGTAAAGCATGCAAAGCGCGCCGCCTACTCTGTGCAGAGCGAAGCATAGCATTAATTTCAATATGCCGCGCAATCCATTCATCTCAATATATACCAAACTATCTCAAATGGTAAATGAGAAGATTCGGAACTTACACCAAAGCGGTAATAATTTGTAATTGTGAAAACCATAAAGGGGCCTGATTACACCACTCGGCACCCCCCTAGAAACCCCCACTCCACATGGGTTTCCGAGTATCACGACGCTTACCAAGCTTACCCCTAAAGACGTGATTCCCGCGCAAATCAACTAGCCGTTCGATTAAATTAATTAATATCCAAATTGACACCTTTAACTAAACAAACACTTAATTGGCGATACAGATCTGTATCATTACAAAGATAAAATTCCACTAACAATACCGACCTGTATCTTTCAACGCGACAATAATCCCTTCTTGCATCAATCACAAAAATTGTGATTGATGTTTAACATTTATCAGACTCAACAACTATCCAAACGTTCTGCAATTCAGCGAGATAGCCTTCTTAAATCATCGTTATCGCCCAGTGGAAAACTGCACAAAAACCGCATCGCGATGCATACAGTCTCGCCAACAATTAATCCGCAGGACGCGCTTAACATTCGTCTGCGCCCAGATGAATCGTCCCAGTCAGATAAGTGACCTAGAGGCCATAGAAATGCATCGTTCCGATACCGCTGCGGTTTGAAAGCCTATGCGTGGGAGCGAATTAAATGCTCAAGCTAAATCCAAGGTCGTTGCCGAGCCGCGGACGAATGGTATTACGTATACGATATCTTTGTATACAAAGCACAACCTGACATCTGCACGAAATCGGGCTAACGCACACTGCGCCGCTGAGCCGCACGTTTATTCCTCGTCGCCAGTCGCTCCAGCCAGAAGATTGATTTGCCACGGTAGAAAGACTCAAAATGCAAAACGTCACCGTCAACTGAACTTGACACGAATCTCAATCGCATCGGACTACGGTTGGAAACAACACCGACGACATTAGTTCCGCATAACTAAGTAAATTCACGTATTGCTTCAATCCGGAATGCAGTCCACAGATCCATTCAGCGGCGTTTCAGATGTATGCCAGTAAGCTCCGACACACCCTACCCGACGATTCTGTTTTGGCAAATAAGCGACACTATCGATGACTTGAAGCATCGCCCGGGCATGGGACCGCCGCCATCCCGCAACAAACATAAACAATTAGATATCCATATCATTTACGATTTTGAGCACCGATACCGTTCTGTCCGAAGAAAACAGCGGAAGCGGCAATTAACGAAGTTGACGTCCCGTTCCATCAATTGTTTGATGAATGAATTGCCGCACTTGGGCGCGACACAAGGAATAAGGGCAAATCGTAACCATTGCTATGACGAGGGGAAGTGCTACCGCATAAGGCTCGCAGGAAATGCTCTTGGAACAACAGTCAAAGGGGCGCTCATGCCAAACGAATTTGCGAAACACGACACCAGGTATCAACTAGGTCATTTCGCGTGTTACCTGGAGAAATAAACGGCAATCCACAGCATAGGTACAGATATGGATTTGCAAGCCGATCTCGGCGCAGCGGGAGTGCGGACAGGGAAGGGTCCGAATCGAAGTGCCTAGGCCTGTGTCCGGACACAGGCAAAGCCGCCGTCCTATGGGGCTCAAGCGCTCAGCATCGGCGCTGCCGCGTCGCCCGGTTCATGTGCGACGAATTCGTGCCGATAACGCCGCCCGCAGGGTACCGCCCTGCAGCCGCGCTGGCGGCAACCAGACGCCGTGCGGCCCGATGCCATTATGCGCGGCGCCATGGCCGCTCCACATGCACGAAGGAGGGTTCAGCGGCGCATGTCATCGCCGCACATAAAAAAACGGCATGCGACCCGAGGTCGCATGCCGTCGACTACCTAAACCGTAAAGACGGTATTACATCTTCACGACATCGAGCAGTTTTTGCTTACCAGCAACGTAGTTGTACAGCGAAATCACGCCGTGCTTCAAGTCGCCATGTGCATCGAATTGCGTTTCGCCGATCACACCCTTGTAATCCGTCGCCGGCATCGCGGCCAGAATCTTCGCCGGGTCAGTCGAGTTGGAACGCTTCATAGCGTCGACGATGATGTACACAGCGTCATACGTGAACGGAGCGTAGATCTGGATAGGTTGATGGAAACGCGCTTGATAGCGCTTTTCAAACGCAGGACCGTCAGCCATTTTCTCGAGCGGCATACCGGCGATCGAGCAAACGATATTGTCGGTAGCGTCACCAGCCAAGTCAGCCAGCTTGTCGGTACAGACACCGTCGCCAGCCAAAATCTTGGTTTTGATATCCAGCTGTTTAGCCTGTTTCGCAAACGGGCCACCGGTTGCATCCATACCACCGTACATGATGACGTCCGGCTGCTCACCCTTGATCTTGGTCAGAATTGCGCGGAAGTCGACAGCCTTGTCGTTGGTCGCATCGCGCGACACAACGGTCATGCCGTTAGCCTTGGCTTGCTTGGCAAATTCGTCGGCCAAACCTTGACCATAAGCCGTCGCGTCATCAACGATCGCAACTTTCTTGGCTTTCAGGTTGCCGGATGCGTAGTTAGCCAATGCCGGACCTTGTTGTGCATCGGTAGCCACCACGCGATACGTGGTCTTGAAGCCTTGCAAGGTATAAACCGGATTGGTAGCCGAAGGCGAAATTTGCACGATGCCTGCGTCGCTATAAATCTTCGATGCCGGAATCGAGGTACCCGAGTTCAAGTGACCAACCACGGCCACGACTTTGTCATCGACCAATTTTTGAGCCACTTGAGTTGCTTGGCGTGGGTCAGCCGCGTCATCCTGAGCATCCAGCTCAAGCGTGACTTTCTGGCCGCCGATCGTCAGGCCTTTTGCATTGATTTCCTCAACTGCCAGGCGCGCGCCGTTTTCGTTATCTTTACCGAGGTGAGCAATACCGCCCGTCAGCGGAGCGACGTGACCAATTTTAACCACTACGTCAGCCGAAGCTTGCGATGCGAAGCCAGCAGACAGCATTGCGGCAGCCGCGATCGGCAGAAGTTTGTGAAGCTTGTTATTCATGTAACTCTCCAGTTCGGTTCCAAAGTTCGTGCGCGAAGTTTTTTTTGGGTCACTCCCCGGCAAACCTAACCATCGAAATGGATTTTGACTTGGCTTGCCGGATGTACCGTTTTCACCGTTAGATGTCTACGTGCCGCCGTTTGGGCTATAAGCCGCAAACACCTGCGCGCAGTGTACGGCGTCAAATTAAGTTCTGGTGAGGAAAATTGAAATTTCTCTTCTTCCCTACCTAATTTGATAGCGGAAGAATGGAGGTTGCAGCAGAAACACGTCAATCAGGGTTTCCGAGTGCTTTCCTTGGCCTCGTTTCCCAGATGTGGCAAGCAAACACGGGGAATTAGTGGCACACTCAAGGCTAGGATTAACCCTGAACAGGAGACTTGTGTGACTGCAAATTCACGTTGGATAGACATCGATACCGTTGATGGAAAATTACAGGGTTACCTGTCATTGCCGCCGACAGGCAAAGGCCCCGGCATCATCCTGTTCCAGGAAATTTTCGGCGTAAATTCCCATATCCGAGGTGTTGCCGATTTATACGCAAAAGCCGGTTACGTGGTCTTGGCACCCGATGTTTTCTGGCGCTCGCAAGCACGTGTCGAACTCGGTTATGTCGAGCCCGATATGGGCCGTGCGGTGGGACTAATGCAACAGGTTGATATTTCAAAAACGCTGGCCGACGTTGCCGCCACCGCGCAAGTACTGCGCGCCCTGCCTGAAGTGACAGGCAAGATAAGCACGATCGGTTATTGCTTCGGCGGTCAATTGGCGTATCTGTCGGCAGCGCAAGGCTTGGTTGACGGCGCCGTCGCGTATTACGGCGGCGGGATTCAAAATAAGCTGGATCAAGCCGCCAAAATCTCAGTGCCGATCCTGTTTCACTATGGCGAGAAAGATAGCCATATTCCGCTGGAAGCGGTCGAGCAGGTCAAGGCCAGCTTTGCCGGACGCAGCAATGCTGAATTCCATGTGTACCCAGGCGCCGAACATGGCTTCAACTGCTGGGACCGAGGCAGCTATCAACAAAAAGCCTCAGCCTTGGCGCTTGGCCGGACCTTGCAATTCCTCGTCAACACCGTGTCGTAAACCAACTCGCACGGCCCGGTCTCACCGGTGCCGTGCATCCTGCTTCAGAGCTTGGCGAGCGCATATTCCGCCAACGCCAATGCCGCGGTCAAACCCGGTGACTCGATACCAAAGAAATTCAGCAAGCCCGGCACGCCATGTTCGCGCTCGCCCTGCACCATAAAATCGGCAGCCGCTTGCCCTGGCCCGACCAGTTTGGGACGGATACCGCTATAGGCCGGCTGCAAGGCGCCGTCAGGCAGAGCAGGCCAATAAGAACGGATGGAAGCATAGAAACCATCGGCACGGCGGGGGTCCACGTCATAGGCAATGGTATCGACCCATTCGACGTCAGGCCCGAATTTGGCTTGTCCCCCGAGGTCGAGAGTCAGATGTACGCCGAGCCCGGCCTCGTCCGGCATCGGATAGATCAAATGCTGAAACGGCGAACGCCCGGACAAGCTAAAATAATTCCCACGTGCCAGATAGAGCGACGGCACCCGACGCGCCATGGCCTGCGCCGATATGCCGCGCATCTCGCGAGCCAGAGCGTTGGCTTGCAAACCAGCACAATTCACCATGCGGGCGGCACTTAAGGTATATCCACCCGCGGCCTCTCCATCATCACTGCCTCCCACCGTAACCAGGAAGCGCCCGTCGGCGCCGATCTCAAGCGCTTCGACCGGTGCGCGAAATGCGCAGACAGCCCCAGCCGCTTCCGCATCCCCCTGCAAAGCCAACATCAACTGATGGCTATCGACGATGCCGGTGCTGGGCGAGTGCAGCGCGGCCACGCAACTCAGTGCGGGTTCGATGACGCGAGCTTCGGCAGCGCTCAATCTAAGCAAATCATGCACTCCGTTGGCTTGCGCGCAGGCTTGTAGCGCATCGAGCTTGGGCAACTGCTCCGGGGCGGTCGCGACCAACAATTTGCCGCAGCGCCGATAAGGCACGCCATGCTCTTCACAATAGGCATACAGCAAGGTGCGACCACGCACGCATAGCTCGGCCTTCAGCGAACCTGCGGGGTAATACAAGCCCGCATGTATCACCTCACTATTGCGTGAGCTA
>Ga0302233_10002363_pt1 | contig 11896 bp, 5 predicted proteins | sample II_Palsa_N3_1_FD_193516 | JGI IMG/M metagenome (GOLD analysis project Ga0302233, IMG submission 193516) | Peat permafrost microbial communities from Stordalen Mire near Abisko, Sweden - II_Palsa_N3_1 | ecosystem: Environmental > Terrestrial > Soil > Palsa > Peat permafrost | place: Sweden...
CAAGTCGGTGGTCTATCTGAGCTTTTGGGTGCAGAGCCCGCGTTCTCTCGATAATCTGCTGATCGAGCCGAATGTTCCGAAGCTGGATCTCGCGCTCGAGAGCAAGGATGAGGTCGAGTTGTTTCTCAATGGAAAGAGCGTTTTTGCCGGACCAGCGGGAGGCGGGAACGCGACTGCATCTGGACTGCCTTTACAGCAGGGGTGGAATCACTTTTTGGTGAAACTGGCTCACGCGAACGGCGACGATAACTTCTCCGCAAAGCTTATCTCCAGCGACACGACCTTTCTCGATGCTCTCCATTCGGCGTTGCAGAAGCCTTGATAGCAGGCGATGGCCCTTTCCGGATTCCTGTGTTTGCAGTTTGAAAATTGTTGGTCGGCGGGTTCGTTGTATGAAAGAGCTCACTTGGCAGCGGTGCTTGCTTTGGCTGGGGTGCGCGTGGGCTGCAACCTATGCACACCGCATGGAGGTCTTCACCAGCAAATCCCAAGATGGAACGGGCCTGGGCACATCTGAGGCCTGGTGAATTTCTTTCGCAGGGCGGCCGGATGGCGGCAGCACGGACGCAGTTTGAGCTGGCTGCGCAGTCCCTTGACGCAGGAGTTCGGCAGGTGGCGTTCGCTGCTTTGCGCCGGTGATGCTACGCTGTCGTTCTTCAACTTAGCCGCGGGATGGAAATCATTGAGCGGACATTTCTTGACATCAAGGAATCACAGCCTGTATTGTTTCTTGGCAGCGCTACCATATGATTTTCCCGTTGGACCTAAATCAACTGTCGGACAGCTCTATACGGCGCAAGGTACTTATGAGAATCAGTTGCATAGTTGCTTATGGCTTGATTGCGATTGCGCTGGCACCGGCGATTGCAGAGCAGAAGGCAACGAACCTGACGGATGCGATTGCGAGGGCTTCCGCCACAAGCTGGACAGGAACCTGGGCAACCGCAGACATGCATGACAACTCGGGGAAGACCTTCACGGACCAGGCACTGCGGCAAATCGTGCGCATCAGCGTTGGCGGCAAGAGCGTCCGTTTAAAGATATCGAATCGTTTCGGCACGCAGCCACTCAGAGTTGAGGATGTCCACCTCGCTCTGCGGAAATCGGGTTCTACGATCATCGAATCGTCCGACCGGCAGCTCCTGTTTGAAGGGAAGGCAGCACTTAATATTCCTGCCGGGGCGAGCGTACTCAGTGATCGGGTTGCTTTCGATGCGCCTGCGCTGGCTGAACTTGCGATCAGTATGTATCTTCCCGGCACGAGCGGTGCCGCGACCTTCCATGCATCCGCACATGAGACCAGCTATGTCGAGACAGGTGATGCAAACAGTGCTGCTCAGATGAAGGACGGGAAGACTTCAAAGAGCATCTACTTTTTGACTGGAGTCGACATTGAGGGACGGTCGCTCCGCGGCTCCGTCGTCACTTTGGGGGGATCGATTACCGAAGGGTATAACGCGGCGGACGATTCCGACCGTCGCTGGCCTGATCAACTGGCTCGCCGTCTTGTCAGCCAGGACGATTCGATTGGGGTTCTCGATTTGGGCATCAGCGGAAACAGGCTCCTGGTCAATGGGGCGGGCGAGAGTGCGGAGAATCGTTTCGAGAGAGATGTTCTCGATCAACCAAATGTCCGCTGGGTCATCTTCTCCGACGACCCAATCAATGATCTTGGTTCGCGACCCTCGCCGTCTGGAGAAGCGCTCATCGCAGGATTGCAACGATTGATTGCACGAGCACACGAACGGAATATTCGATTTATCTGTTCGACGCTGACTCCATTCGAAGGTGCAAAATACTGGACGCCTGCGGAGGAAACGGAGAGGCAGAAGGTCAACAGCTTCATTCGTGGCGATGGCAGCGGTTGCGATGGGATTGTCGATCAGGACACCGCTACACATGATCCGGCCCATCCGACACGGTATCTCGCGGCCTATGACAGTGGGGACCACCTTCATCCCAATGACGCGGGACATAAGGCGATTGCGGATGCCATTGATCTGAAGATATTCATGGCGGCTCCATAATGGAGTGCTTCCATCAAGAAGTTGCACCAGCGAGGAAACTGTGAAGAAGAGTGATCAAGGCGGCTTGAGCGTCGCGAAAGGAATGCGATCAAGATTGTTCTCCATGATGGTGGGGGTGCTCGGCGGATCACTGATGAGCGCAGCCGCGCAACAACCGGCCACTCCGGCTTTGCCCATCTACAGGCAGTCACAGGCACCGATCGAGGCGCGGCTTGACGATCTGCTGCGCCGCATGACTCTGGCCGAGAAGGTTCGCCAACTCGATCTTTATGCCGGGGCAAAGGACCTGGTGGATGCTCATAGCGACGATACACATGCCGCCCCGACTGCTGCATTCATTCCGGCCAATGCGCTTGCGCTTTTCGGTACGCTCGGCGTGGGCGGCATCCATGATCTCTATCCGACACCGGCGCAGTCCAACGCTATTCAGCAGTGGGTTATGGCCCACAACCGGCTTGGCATCCCAGTACTTTTTGTGGAAGAAGCGCTCCATGGCTATAACACCGGAACCGTCTTTCCGGCGCCGATAGGCCTGTCTGCCACGTGGGATGTCACGCTTGCCCGGGAGACGGCTGCGAGTATCGCTTCCGAGGCTCGTGCGCAGGGAGTCGATATGATCCTGGCGCCGGTCCTCGATTTGGCGCGTGAGCCAAGGTGGGGCCGTGTCGAAGAAGACTTTGGGGAAGATCCGTATCTTACCGGTCAAATGGGACTGGCTTATGTTCGCGGAGCGCAGGGCAGTAGTCTGCAGAGTGACAAGAGTGTCGTCGCTGAGCCCAAGCACTTTGCTGGGCACGGTTCGCCGGAAGGGGGGACCAATACATCGCCTGTCCACATGGGAGAACGGGAGCTGCGCAGTGTCATGTTGAAGTCGTTTGAGCCGGCTTTTCGCGAGGGTCATGCCATGGCTACCATGGCGGCCTATCACGAAATAGACGGTATCCCGGTGACGGCCGATCCATTTCTCCTGAAAAAGGTGCTTCGGGACGAGTGGGGCTTTCAGGGATTTGTCTTGTCGGATCTGGGAGCGATCGAGCGCTTGTACAAGGTGCACCATGTGGCCGCAACCCCGAAGGATGCCGTCTGCTTAGCGATTCATTCGGGCGTGGATATGCAGTTCTACGATTTTGGACATGACGTCTTTCAGCAGGCCTTAATCGATTGCAGCCACGAGGGCACGCTTCCCGCTGCCGACCTGGACCGGGCTGTCCGAAGTGTATTGCGTGTCAAGTTTATGCTCGGACTATTCGATCGGCCTCTGGTTGATCCGAAACTGAGCGATCGGACTTATCGGTCGCAGCAGCATCTTGCGGTCTCTCTTCGGTCAGCACGTGAGTCGATGACCTTGCTCAGGAACGATCAGGGGATTTTACCCCTCTCTAAGTCCACGTCCAAAATTGCCGTCATCGGTCCCAATGGCAATGTGGCTCGCTACGGCGACTACGAAAAGGAAGAGAACGGGTTGCATCTCAGTTTGCGCGATGGCCTCAGCAAAGAGGTGCCGCAGGCGCGGATCGATTTCGATGACGGCGAGAACATTGGTTCCGCAGTGAACAAGGCTCGGGGAGCCGATGTTGTGATTCTTGGCCTGGGCGAACGCCAGGGGATATCCGGCGAGGGATTCGATCGCACCAATCTGGACCTGCCCGGCAATCAGGAGCAACTTCTGGAGGCCGTCGTCGCCACCGGTAAGCCTGTAGTTCTGGTGCTCGAGAATGGCCGGGCTCTCACTCTGCCGTGGGCCGAAAAACATGTGCCGGCTATCCTCGAGGCTTGGTACCCGGGCGAATTTGGAGGACAGGCCATCGCTGAGACACTCTTCGGCGACAACAATCCAGCGGGCCGGCTCAGCGTGAGTTTTCCGCGCAACATAGGGCAACTGCCCGACTTCTACAATGCCGATCCATCGCGGAAGCGGAAGTACGTGGACGACGACGGAGAAGCTCTCTTCCCATTCGGCTTCGGCCTCAGCTATACCATCTTCCGCTATACGCACCTTCTGACCCAGACTCCTCAGAATTCTTCGCAGGACCCCATCCGCGTGAGCGTTGAGGTTACCAACACCGGCGAGCGCGAAGGCGATGAAGTGGCCCAGCTCTATCTACGTCAGGACACGTCGAGCGTCGAGACCCCGGAGCGTTCGCTAAAGGGCTTTGCGCGCATTCATCTGAAGCCTCATGAAGTCAGGACTGTTAGCTTCGACGTGCCGCAGTCCGAACTTGCCATCTGGAACGCGGAGGGCAAGTGGGTCGTTGAGCCAGGCACGTTCACCGTTTGGGCTGGCGGCGACTCCCGGGCGGAGCTTACAACCCATTTCACCCTGAAGCCATAAGAGACGAGAACCGACACACGATGAGACAACCTTCCCTTCTTTCCACCATTCTTCTGCTCGCTTCAGTCCATGGACTGGCCGCTCAGCAGAGATCGCCTGTCGATTCTGTTGCGCCGAACATCGGCAGCATCGGACAACTGCTCTCCGCAACGTTGCCCTTCGTCCAGGTTCCGTATGGCATGGCTCGGCTCGTGCCGGTGACCACGCCGGGGATTCAGGATCGCTATCTGGCGGACAAGATCTATGGCTTTTCATCGGGTGCCGGAATGTTCATGGTCTCAACAGGTGAGGTGAGACCTGAGGCAGCTGCCTTTGCTTCTGACTTCGACCATGACTTTGAGACGGCTGCGCCGTATTATTACACCGTCGATCTGCAGACCTGGTCGTCCAGAGCGGAGTATACGGCGACTCAGCATGCCGGCTTTTACCGGTTCACGTTACCTGCTTCGTCCAGCGCTCATATCAGCGTTTCGCTCGGCAATGGCGGCGAACTAACGGTTGTCGGACCAAATGCGTTGCAGGGAAGTCAGCGCATCACCGGAACGGTGGCGACTGCGATCGACCTTTCGAAAGAGACGCGGCTGTACTTCTATGCGGAGTTCTCGCGGCCTTTCAGCAGCTACCAGACATGGCAAGACCATACGCTTGAGCATCAACCCAGCGTCGGTGGCGATGACGTTGGCTTTGTGTCGACGCAATTAACGCACGCCGGCGAACAGATCGAGGTGCGTGTTGGCCTTTCCTATATCAGTGCCGACCAGGCAAAGCGCAACCTGCTTCTCGATGCTGACGGCAAGAGCTTCGACGCCGTCAAAGCGGCGACGCGCTCTCAATGGGACAAGGCGCTCGGCCAGATCGAGACGACGGGCGGAACGGAACGCCAGCGAACCATTTTTTACACGGCTCTCTGGCGGTCCCTCTGCCGGATGACGGATATCGCGGAGGACGGCCGCTACTACTCCGGATACGATCATGCGGTGCACAGTACCGAAGGACACGACTTTTATGTCGACGACGGTCTGTGGGACACCTATCGCTCCATGCATCCGCTTCAGCTTCTGTTGGATGGACACAGGCAGGAGGACATGGTTCGATCCTATCTGCGCATGTATCAGCAAAGTGGCTGGATTCCGTCCTTCCCGTCCGCTGCCGGAGAGCAGGCTGTGATGATCGGACATCATGCCGATCAACTGATCCTCGACACGTACAACAAAGGCTACCGCGACTTCGACCTGCCACTCGCATACGAGGCTATGCGCAAGAGCGCAACCGAAGCAACGCTTTTGCCCTGGAAGCGCGGCGGTCTGACCGGTCTCGACCGGGTCTACTTCAACAAAGGATTCTTCCCGGCGCTTGCGTGGGGCGAAAAAGAAACCGTTTCGCAAGTCACAGGAGAACGCCGTCAAGCTGTCTCCGTGACACTGGAGGCCGCTTACGACGACTGGACCGTCGCCGAAGTGGCGAAGGCGCTCGGCAAGCAACAGGATGCGGACTACTTCGCAAAGCTCGCGCACAACTATCAGAATGTCTGGAATCCGGCTACGAAGTTTATGTCGCCGAAGAGTGCCGATGGGCGTTGGGTCGAACACTTCGATCCTAAGCTAGGTGGCGGGCAGGGCGGCCGGGATTACACCACTGAGGTGGACTCGTGGCTCTATACCTTCAGCGTGCAGCACGATCCCGAAGGTCTGATTCAGCTCATGGGCGGCCGGGATGCCTTCAACTCTCGTTTGGACCAGCTCTTTGTGGAGCAATATGGCACCTCAAAGTTTCATTTTCTTGGTCAATTCCCGGATGCGACCGGTCTCGTGGGACTCTACTCGCAGGGAAATGAGCCGAGCTTCCACATCCCGTACCTCTACGACTTCTCCGGTCAGCCATGGAAAGCACAAAAGCGTATCCGGCAACTGCTGGACGTTTGGTATGGAGACGGCCCACTCGGGATCCCCGGCGACGATGATGGTGGAGAGACCTCTTCGTGGTATGTCCTGAGCGCTCTCGGTTTCTATCCGGAGTGTCCCGGAAGCCCGGTGTATGAGATCGGTAGCCCAATTTTTGCGACCAGTAGCATTGCGATGGGCAATGGCAAGGTTTTTATCGTGATCGCCAACCACGTCTCTGCGCAAAACAAGTACATCCAATCCGCCACGCTCAATGGCAAACCCTGGAACAAGCCGTGGTTTGCGCACGCCGATATCGCTGCCGGCGGCGAACTCATATTGGAGATGGGAAGCCAACCGAACGTGAAGTGGGGTAGCCGTACAGAGGATGCTCCGCCTTCGATGACCTCCATACAACCCTAACCTCTCATTTTTTCTGCCTGCTGCTACCTGATACAAGGAGTCTCCAAATGAAGCCTGAAAAGACCGCCCCGGACATGTCCGCAGTTCCGCTCTCCCGTAGAGACTTTCTTGCTGCATCGATAGCTTCGATTGCACTGGCTGCTCTCGACAAGTATGCATTGGCCGACACTAACCCTGGAGACATGCGAACGATCTCTGACGCCTCCTTTGACCATGCAGCGCAGCGTGCGGCGGAACTCGTAAAGGGGATGACTCTCGAAGAAGTGACTCAACAAATGGTGCATCATGCGCCCGCACTTCCCAAGCTGGCGCTCGCGCACTATAACTATTGGTCGGAGGCCCTTCATGGCGTCAATGTGGATGGACCTATCACATCGTTTCCTCAGCCCATTGCCCTGGGATGCACATGGAATCCGGACCTCATTCATCAGGTCTATACCGCTGTATCCGACGAGGCTCGTGCCTATCACAATAAGATCGGGTATGGCCTGACCTACTTCTCTCCAGCGACTGTCAATATGGGGTTGCGTGATCCACGCTGGGGACGCTGTGAGGAAAACTTCAGCGAGGACCCGTTGCTGGTTCAGACGCTCGCTGTGCAAACGATGCGTGCCATGCAGGGCGAACACCCCAAGTATCTCAAAACGGTTGCCTGCGCCAAGCATTTTATTTGCAACGAGACCGATACTGATCGCGACTACGCAGATGCCGCACCGGACCGTCGCAGCTTCTGGGAATACTACACGCGCGGCTTCGAGGCGAGCGTGATCGAGGGACGAGCGTTTAGCGTAATGGCCTCGTACAACTCGATGTGGGGAGTCCCTTGTGTCGCCGACCCGATGCTGCTGACTGAGATACTGCGCAAGCGCTGGGGCTTCAAAGGCTATGTTGTTTCCGATTGCGACGCGGTGGCCGATATCTATCGCACCCACCATTATGTGCAAACGGGTCCGGAGGCTGCGGCGGTGGCAATCAGAGCCGGCTCGGATCTGAACTGCGGGGATACCTACTCGCATCATCTGCTGCAGGCTTGTCAAGACAAGTTGGTGACAGAAGATGCGGTTCGAACGGCACTGACGCGTGTGTTGACCGGGAGGTTTCTGCTTGGAGAGTTCGATCCGCCGGCTGAAGTGCCCTGGAGTGGCCTGTCTCCCGAGATTCTCGAAGGACAGCAGCACCGGGATCTGGCAAGGGAGACGGCTCGCCAAACGCTGGTCCTGCTGAAGAATGAGAAACACTCGCTCCCTCTGGATAAGCGCACGTTGAAGAAGGTGGCGATCATAGGGCCGATGGCCGGGTCGTGCCATTTAGGTGGATACAGCGGCCGGTCCACACAGTTGGTGTCGCCCTACATGGGAGTGTCGGCGGCATTGGGTTGTGTGCCTTATGGCGATACCGTGCCCGCTGGAGAGTACGTGAGCACCTCGAACTTTCGCGGCCCTATCGTGGACTTCGCGGATGATGGCGCTCAACGGCTGACCACGATTCGAAATAATGATTGGGCTCAATACGCAGCTCTGGATTTCTCCGGGAGGACCTCCATTGAATTCAAATTCGCGAGTAGTGCGGACGGAGACATCGAGATTCACTTCGACAAGCTCGGAGGAGATCCCATCATGACAGTTCATGCTCCGACCACGGGAGGAATGGACGTATGGAAGACAGTTAACGCTCCGCTCTCGGGCGTCACCGGAAGACATGTCCTGTTCCTCAAGTTCAAGTCCCGGGGTGCGGAGCACTTCTTCAACCTTCAGTCGTTTCAGCTTCTTCCGGGGAGACCGGCAGCGGCCTCCGCAACGGAGATCGTCTATGCTCCCGGATGCACCATCATGGGGCCTCGCAACCCAGCGCTTTTGGAGAATGCGATGAAAGCCGCCAAGGAATCAGAAGTCGCCCTTGTATTCGTCGGCGACAATCGGCTGCTCTCAGACGAGGGCCGGGATCGGGATTATCTACATCTCCCAGACGTTCAACATGAACTGATTAAGGCTGTCGTTGCGGCGAATCCCCGTACGCTCCTTGTCGTCAACTCCTGTTGTCCTGTGGCTCTGAACTGGGAAAAGGAGAATGTGCCGGCCATCCTGTGTGCGCTGGACGCCGGCCAGGAGCAGGGAAATGCGATTGCAGACGCGCTTTTCGGAGACCACAATCCGGGTGGAAAGTTATGCTCGACCTGGTTTCGCGACGTTGACCAACTGCCGAACTTCCATGACTACGACATCAAACATGGCAGAACGTACATGTATTTCCGTGGTGATCCGCTTTACCCGTTTGGATACGGATTGAGCTACACGACATTCGACTACCAAAAGATCCGCATCGAGGGCGACCGTCTTCAGTCGGGCAAGTCGATTGAGATTTCGGCGGACATCTTCAATACCGGTTCATTGGCGGGGGTCGAAATCGTGCAACTCTATGTGCGGGTTGGCGGTACGCAACAGCGGCCCATTAAGCAGTTGGCAGGATTCCAGCGTGTCAACCTGCAGCCGAAGGAGAAGCAAACGGTATCGTTTTCCCTTCCGCATGATCACATTGCACTGAGGTACTGGGACGATGCCAAGGGGCAATTTGTGTATGAGCCAGGAGTTGTGCAGCTTATGATCGGCTCATCAAGTGCGGATATTCGTCTGCGCAGCCATATCGATCTGGTTTAGCCAACTTGCAACCGGACTGAGCCGACTTCCCCGGCGTTAGGCTTCCGCTTGCTATGCTAGGATTCGGTATCCAAAGCATGGGAGCGGCATCTGAATTCGGTAGCGCATTGACCACCTGGGATATCGCAGAGGTGGCTCGCACGCCCGAGGGGAAGGCGCTGCTGAAGCGATATTTGAACGAGATCGTAGAAGGTCCGGCGTTTAAGGGAAGCGCTCGCAGTGCGCAGTTTCTCGAGTATGTCGTCCGGCAATCTTCGGCTGGGAAAATGGCAGATCTGAAGGAGCGCACGATCGGGGTCGAATTTTTCGGGCGTCCGCCCGCCTACGACACTGGGGAAGATGCGATTGTTCGGGTAACAGCCAGCGACGTGCGCAAACGCCTCGTGCAGCACTATAGCGGCGCCGGAACTGCGTCGGAGTTCCGTATCAGTCTCCCTGCAGGCGGATATGTCCCCGAGCTGATCCGCATTCCGAGGGTGGATGCGGATGACCGGACCCATCCTTCCTCACCTTCTGAGAGCCCGATAGTGATTCCCGAGCCGCGGCCTGCTCCAATGGCCGCCTCTGGGCACGGACGACCATTTGGCTGGAAGTATTGGCTATTGCCCATTCTTGGAATCGTGGCGTTGACAGTGGGCATCGCGCTCTCGATCATGAATCGCTCCAGAAACGCCGTCAGTGCGGAGAAGAGCGGTAAGAGTTCGAGTGCGGCTCCTTGGACAACACTCTTCGACGGTTCTCATCGCGTCCTGATAGTTGCCAGCGATCCGAACATAGAAGAGATACAAAGGATTTCGCATAGCAGTTTGTCGCTCTCCGATTATGCGAACCAATCTTATTTGCCTCCCGGAACGAGTGACCTCTCTCCTGCTCAAATCACGTTTATGAAAGATATCCTCCGCGGGGACAAGATATCAGCCTTCGACGGCAGCATCATTGCGAATCTAGCGTCGCTGATGTCGCCAGGTCAAAATCGCCTTTCAGTGAAAGCGGCGCGAGACTTCCGCGTCGAGGAGATTCAGACAGATGAGAATCTCGTCTTTCTCGGTAGCCCTCGATCCAATCCCTGGACGTCTATGTTCGATCCGGTCCTTGACTTCCAGTTTACGTTTAATGCTCAGAGCCAGCGCGAATTTGTCCGTAATGTTCATCCGGCAAAAGGTGAGAGCGGCGAATATATCCCTACCGCGGGTGGTTTCGACACCGGCGAATCATTCGCCATCATCAGCGTTTTTCACAATCCTGGCTACGGAGGCCGGGTATTGATTCTTGCGGGCGCCAGCGGGGAAGGGACGGAGGCTGCAGGCAAAATCGTGGCAGACCCCACCCGATGGACAGAGGTACTCCAGTCTTGTCATCTTGCGCAGGATGCATCGCACCGGTCGCTGCAGCTTCTTCTGCACGTTGAAACGGTGGCTGGCTCCCCCAGTACGGTAAACACGGTTGCTTGCCATCTATTGGCTTCAGGAACGTAGACCGTTCGGTCGATGTGATATGGCATAACGAACCGGATTCAGGGAACAATATGGTTGCGTTGCCATAGTGGTCATTGTTGTAGTACTCTCTCAGCGAAGGACAGTGGTGGTAGTCCGCGCACATGAATTATTTCGAGTTTGGGGGTTGTTTCTTCAGGCTATGCTCACACGCTTGATGCTGGAATTGGCTTTTGCCGCGACGCCGAGATCGCCGCTTCGGCTCCGTTTCGAATTGGACAGAGATTGTTTAGGCAAGAGTACAAGACGAATTTCTCAGAGGATGTTTCCGTGAACTTGATATTTAAGGTTGCAGCGATAGCTGTTCTTGCAGGCTGGTTTTTCGGTGGCGCCAGACGATTGCATGCTCAAAGTTCAGAGACGGCTCGGTTTCGAGGCACATTACTTGTCGGATATCAGGGGTGGTTTCGATGCCCTGGGGACGGTTCTCCACGAGATGCCTGGAGCCATTGGTCCACAGGGATTCCTTCGCCAGAGACGGTCTCCATCGATCTGTATCCCGATGTCAGCGAATTGAGCGGCCACTCGCTTTGCCCATTGCCAGGCATGACGATCGATGGCAAACAGGCTTACGTCTTCTCGTCCTTTGCGAAAGAGACAGTGGAAAAGCATTTCGAGTGGATGAAGGTGTACGGGATCGACGGGGTATTGTTGCAACGGTTTGTCGGAGAGATCAAACCATCGAGATCCGAGGGAGATGTGGTCCTCAGGAACGTGATGGCCAGTGCGCAGGACCATGATCGTGTCTTCGCCGTGGAATATGACCTGAGCGGTAGCCATCCGGACACGGTTCTTCAACAACTTCAGTCGGATTGGGAATACCTGACCCAAACTGTTGGGATCACGGCCAGCCCCTCATATCTGACGATGGATGGCCGTCCGGTTGTTTCGATCTGGGGTCTTGGTTTCGCGGGTGAGGGCAATCATGTTGTCGATCCAGCATTGGCGTCCGCGATCATTCATTGGTTTCACGATGTAGCGCATGTGAAAGTAATAGGCGGCACCCCGGCTGGATGGGGCACGTTGAATGGAGACAGTGTAACCAACAAGGAATGGGCAGCGGTGTATGCGCAACTCGATATCGTCC
>Ga0302233_10002365_pt1 | contig 11892 bp, 16 predicted proteins | sample II_Palsa_N3_1_FD_193516 | JGI IMG/M metagenome (GOLD analysis project Ga0302233, IMG submission 193516) | Peat permafrost microbial communities from Stordalen Mire near Abisko, Sweden - II_Palsa_N3_1 | ecosystem: Environmental > Terrestrial > Soil > Palsa > Peat permafrost | place: Sweden...
CCCGCGTGCCTTCTTGTGCTGGACGTGCGGTCGTTCTTCCTCTTCAACCGCTCGCACCTGCGCGACTCGATCAACGTCTGTGTCGCGGACCCGCTCGTGCGGCGCCAGGGCTTCTCGCTCAAGGTCATCGAGGGCTTCATTCCGTCCGTCCACAAGGGCCGCTTCAGGGAGCGCGTCGGCTGCAACATTGTCCTTTACGACGACCTGCTCCAGGGCCACCACTCGATCGTCCTTGTCAAGATCGCCCAAAAGCTCTGTGACGAGGGCATCGTCGAGCACGTCTACATCTACAAACGTACGCGTCAACAAGGAAATAAAGTTATTTCATGATTCACCCTTTTTTTTTTTCATCTGGGCAGACGCATACCAAGCATTTGCTGCATCGCACCCCGATTGGACCGTCAACGATCAATACGTGCGCTCTGCACCGGCAAAACGATCGCGGACGTCGACACCGACCCTCGGCACTGGGGCCGTGCCTGCCCCCTCCAGCTCGTTCTTCTTCCCGCTTCCTCAGCAGGCGTCCGCGTCCACCCAGTCGCCCATCCAAGTAAGGATGCCCTCGGTGCACAGCGACAGCGACGCGTGCAAGATCAACCTGGTCCAGGTGCTCGACTGGCTCTACATTGGTGACGATGAGGTGGCCGCCGACGAGGACACCCTCGAGCGCACCAACATCCACTATATCCTCAACGCCGCGCGCGAGTGCTCCAACCACTTCCAGCACAAGCACGAGTTCCAGTACCTGCGGATGGACCTGGCCGACAACCCGGACCAGCAGTGCCTGCTGTCGCTCTTTGAGGAGGCGTGCAATTTCATCGACCGGGGCCACGCCGCGCGCTCGTCTGTGCTCGTCCACTGCCGGGCTGGGAGGTCACGCAGCGCCACCGTCGTCATCGCATATCTGATGAAGCGCATGCACTGGTCACTGGACTATGCCTACGATTTCCTGCGCAAGCGGAGACCAAACATCTGCCCAAATCTCGGGTTCATGGGTCTCTTGCTCAAGCTCATCCCGACCTGTGGCAGTTTCAACAACAACTGCCTATCACCATCCTTGTTTGTGGCCTCGTCCGCATCGGCCCCACTCGTCTCGTCATCATCAACGTGCGCCCTCCCAGCTTTGCTCCATTCGCCCTCACTCGGCAGCGGATTTCTCTTCAAATCCGCCCGCTCGTCGCCAGCAACCACACCGATCGCGACCTCGTGAGCAGTGTACATTATTTAATTAATAATTTTTTTTTTTTTATGAGTTTGTATTTATAAAAACTTTGTCAGACTCAGAGTCGCAATCGAGAAGAAAGTTTTTTTTCTATGTTTTTGGGCACATTTAACAAACAGTCTTTTTTTTTTTTTGATTTTTTCGTCCCCTCCCCCCTCCCCCCAGGTCCCCTCGCATCAGTCATCGTTGAAGAGCCACGACTTGTTGGCCTTGCGCTTCTTGTCCTTGCGGTCGGCCTTCATCTTGTCCATCTCCTCGCGGGTGAGCTTCATCTGCGGCTTGGGCTTTGGGGGTCCCTTTTGCGCCTCCCACTTGTTCAGGTCAAAGTACTCGTTCAGTTGGCGGCTCGTGCGCACGGCCTCGTTCGCGTCCACGCCCATGTTGGCCTGCATGCGGTTGCTCCGCTTGTTGAACGTTGCCCGCACAAAGTACTCGGCAAACTGCTCGTTGGGCTGCTGCACCGTGCGGATCGTCACCTCGTCGCGCAGCTTGGGCACCTGTGTGTGGAGGAGGGGCTGGTCCATGTTGACGACAGAGGTGCCGGGCGCACCGTCGACGCCGGGCACAAAGATAACCTCTTGCTCGGCTTGCTTGCCCTCGCCGTCACCGTCTGTGTTGTCCTCCTGCGGGTGCAGGTAGCTGCCATAGTACCCGCTGTTGGCGTCATAGTCGACGGCGCCGGGCAGGACGGGGACCGTGGCCGACGCGGACGACGACGACGAGGCCGACGCGCTCGAGCTCGCCGCCGAACTCATGGCCCAGTACACAGCCGAGGACGCGGCGCTCGCGGCCGCCGTCGAGGCCTCGGCCGCCTTCTCGGGGTTGTTGTCGGGGTTGTAGGTCTGGTAGTACTGCACATAGTACTGCTGGTACCACTGGTTCATGAGCGCAGAGTACGTGTCGGGCAACGCGGTTGTCGCCACTGCCGCCGCTGCTGCCGCTGTCGTTGCGGACGCTGCTGCGGTCCCTTCTACTGGTGCTGCTGTTGCGTCTGCTGCTGCTGCTGCTGCTGCTGCTGCAGCCCCTGTGCCCTCTGTCTTGCGCTTCTTGGTGGTCTTTTTCTTCTTGCTGCTGTCGCCTCCTTCAACGGCTGGCTCGTCGCCTGCACCTGCTGGGGCCGCCGCCACCACCGCCGCCGCCGCCGCCGCTGTCGCCGCCGCCTGCGCCTCCTTCTCGGCCTCCTCCTTTGCCTCTGCCGCCTTTGCCGCAATGTCGGCCGGAAGCTCGGGCAGATTGCCCTGCTTGAGCGAGTCGGGCTTTGTCCATGTCACCAGCCCCGTGTTGCCGTCCCAAAAGTAAAAGGCGAACTTGACCGGGTCCCAGCACGCCTTGAGTTGCTCGCCCACGTCCACGGCAAACGCGTTGGTCCAGTCGTACTCGACCGGCCCCTGCGCGCCCTCGTCCTCGTCGTCGTGCAGCTGCGGCTGCTGCTCAACGTCCGCGTCGTCGTAGCCACTGACTAGGGACGACATCCGCCTATTTTCGAAAAAGGGAAAGATGCTCCGGTTGACGGCTGCGTTCGCCTCGCGAGTGCTGCGTGCGGAGGCGGCCTCCTCTGCCGGCTTGGTTGCCGCCGCTGGCAAGCAGGTCACAGTGCCCTCGGCACCCATGGGAGTGTCGGTCGACGTTATTGTCCCCAAGGAGTCGGAGGTGCGTGTGCAAAAAACTAGGGCGAGTAAAATCATTGAGAGTGGTGGGGTAACAGACGTCCCTGTTCAAGACCCCCCTCGGACATATCAGCGGTCAACCCCCCAATCAGGCCGAGCGCCACGTGCACATTTATCAGCCCACGAAGAACGCCATGCAGTCGGGCACATACCAGACGCGCTACTGGTAAAATACATGTGCGTGTGTGCTGCGCCATGGCTCATTATTTCAATGCAGGAAGATCGCCTTTGACACCGAGGGACGCTGGGAGAACCCGACCATGGGCTGGGCCTCCTCGTACGTCGCTCTGCCCTGTTTTTTTTTTTTTTGTCTAACACGTTCTCGCTGTAGCGCTGACCCGCTCCAGGCCATCGACCTCACTCTCCGCTTCAAGTCAAAAGAAGCCGCTGTTGCCTTTGCCACCAACAACGGTAACGCGTTGTAAACGGCAAAGCACTCACGCGCCTGCACACAATAGGTTGGAACTACACCGTCACTGAGCCCCAGCGCCGCAACGTCGCCATCAAGAGGATGTACGCCGACAACTTTAAGCACATCCCCGGCACCATCCGCTTCATCAAGACCAAGTAAGGCGCTGCACTTCACGTCTTTGTTTTGTTTCCTTACGGTAGTTAGTGATGCATCCACGATTTGGGAGGATATGAAAAAAAAAAAAAAAAAGAACAACCTTCTACAAGAAACGAGTTGGCGCGTTCACTCCTTGATTTGGATCTCGTGTGTGTACTTGAAAGAGCGACCACCCTTGCCCGACTGGTAGCTCTTGAGGAACTCGTCGAGGGAGGGCTCCTCAAAGCCGCCGACAAAGGGACGGAACACGTTTCGGCTAGGAGAGATGGCGAGGACGGAGGGGAACTAAGAAGTTGGGGAGGGGGCAAATTAGAAACAGGTCGGATTTTTTGGGGGGATTTACCATATCCGAAACACCAAACGATTCGCGAAGCGCTTGCTGCTTAATGGCGTCGACCCACAAAAAGTTGATGGCCTGCTTGGAATCGTACGCCTTCTTCTTGAGGTTGCTGAGGACCTATGTTGAGGAAAAGAAAAGGAAAAAAATCAGGTCAAAACAAAGCTTTGCAATGACTACCTTGAGGTTTTCATTGTGGGCAGTGACGGTCTCTTCAAACTCGGGATCGACGTAGGCAAAGGTAATCACACAGGTGCCGCTCTTGCTGGTGCAGTGCTTTTCAAAATCGGCCTGGGTCTTGACCTGGGGAACGACGGGATCGACTGGGGCGATGATTAAAAAAAAAAAAAGAGTCAAAAAATGTTTTTCTTCTTGAAACACGTACAAGGCTCTGCCTTCTTGGCACTGCCAGAGGAACCCGACGATGATGACTTCTTGGGTGGTGCAGGAAGGGCGTAGGTATCGAGGTAGGCGATCAGGTCGTCGCTCTTGAGGGCCTGGACATAAATAATCGTTAAATACCTTACCATTTATTTTAAGTACGAGCATACGCCAGTGTAGACGATGGGCTCACTGCCCTCCTCTTTGGGGATGACGACGATGGTGGGGAACTTGTCGACGTTGTACTTTGAGACGATGGCGGCATCGGTCGCCTGGACCTCACCCAACAGCAGACGATCCTTGAACTCTGCCGAGAGAGCCTTGAAGAGTGGCGTGGTCGAGGTCTTGGACGTGAAGAGGATGACGTGCGCAAGCTTGCCGGCCTGGTTTATTACGTTAGCCATCCAAACTAGAAAGCGAGTTCAACCTCGGCGAGGAAGGCCTCGAGGGTCAAGGATTGCTTGCTCTCCTTGGTAGAGATCTTCTTCACAAACGAGGTCAGCTGAGAGGTGGCAAACTCGACGATGGCACGGGCCGTGCGCTCGCCCTGGTAGTCTGTTTGCTTTGAATGAGTGCTTGATCAGCGTGAGTGTCGGTACCGGTGGGCTTCTTCTCCTTCTTGTTGGGGGCCGGCTGGCTGGGGAAGACCTTGATGGTGGGGAAACCCTGGATACCGTACTGTCCGCAGAGCGGCTTGTTCTGTTCCGCGTCGCAGTCGACCGCACCGAGCTTGACAAGTCCCTTGAGGTTTGTTGCGGCCTTCTCGTAATCAGGCTTGAGACGCTGGCAGTGTCCACACCACGGGGCTGTGTATTTTTTGTTGTCAGTGAGCGTGCTCTGTCTCGTTGCATTTTTCATACCGTAGAACTCAACGATCCAGAGGTGCGCACTGTCAAGGACCTCGTCCTTGAAGTTGTCTGGTGTCTGAGTAGGATTGAGGCCAGCGTCAGCCACGCAAAAAAAAAAAAAATATTAAGAAACACCAAAGGAAAACGTACCAGGGTGACAACAGCGCTGTTCTTCTCGTAGAAGGCAGCGGCGGGGCTCGCGAGGACGACAGCAAGCGCAAGGGCAAGGGCAGCTGCACACGCGGCTTTCATCTCAGGCTGTGCTTTTTTCGGTTGGGTCACGAAACTTGCTGTCGCTTTTTGATTGGTGCAACGTGTGAGCGGGACACCAAAAACCAAAACAAGACAGTGGCGATGGGCCACACTGTTTCCTCCCGCTTGGCCCGGTGCAAACGATGCTGTTTGTCTCGCTGAGGTACTTGGCAGCCGCTGTCGCCGATGCGATCAAGCGACACGGAGACGGCCGCAAGCAAAATCAAGAGGAACAGCAGCGGCGGCGATGGCATCGAGCCATTGTGGTCTTGTGGCATTTGTGGGCGATGGTGACTGTCGTGGCCTCGCTCGCGACCCTGATCGTTGGTGTGCCCTCATCCTCTTTCTCGCTGTCATTCCTCTAACAATATTTTTTTTGTTGGCAGCCTTGGTCAACTTGCAAGAGCTCTCAGAGTCCGTCCTACCAGTGCTCATGACCGAGTACCCGATGTGGTGCGACAACCATGCTCTGTGCATTGACCCGTTCTACAACATGGTCTGGCAGATGGGCATGGGCAGTGTCACCAGCGCGTACGTTCGCACCCTCTTTTTTGCATTCATCTTTTCAGTGTGCAATAATATTTCGCTGCAGCCTGCTCAGCGTGATCATCATCGCACGCATGCTGCGGTGCCCGTGCTTTGGAAGCACCTATGCGATGCAGTTTTCTTCCATCTCACCCAGATCGTCGTTCAGTCACGCGTACTCGTCCCTCCTCCTCGAGAATCATCAGCACGATGAGGAGAAACTGACCACAAAAATGCCCGACCCAACTCCGCTGCCGACAAAGAGAAGATGGAAGGAGCCGATCCTGGACTGCTACCTCCTGCTCCACCAGGCATCGCTGGTCCTCGGCCAGGCAGGGATCCTCGGGCTGTACTCGTGTGGTCTTAACCTCATCGCCTGTGCTTTTCGGCTTGTTTTGATTGTTTTTTTTGCAAATTAGCGTGATTGTTGTAGCCCGGTCAGTTTGCCTCCACTTTGATGTCCGACACATGGACAAACTTCCCCGAAAAAAACAAAAAACAAAAAAAACTCACACTTTCAGTCAAATGAATCGGTGCGGTTACGTCCTCCTCGTCGCCCTGCTCGGCGCGATGTCTGTGCACGCGCAGTACGAGGCAGCGCTGCGCGAACTCGGAGAAGACGCGACGATGCATTCAGACGACGGGGGCACGTCATGGTTCGCGTCGTTGCAGCGAACATTCATCCCAAAGGTAAACACTGGACGGGGATCTGGACGTGTTCCTAAGATCGCCGCGTCGTTAGGCTGTGCCATCCGATGTCAAGTTCATCAAGTGTGCGTTCTGCAAGGAAATGGTCAAGGAGGTAGTCGCGAGGGCGGCAGAGGTGCGCCAAAAGACCAAGCCCCTGCGAGCCGACGAGGACGACTATGGCGCTGCCCTCGAGGACATCTGCGAACTTGGAAGTACGTGCATTTGCCCACTGTTTTCGCTACTTACCGGGCTTTGCTTCCGTGCAGTCATAGGCAAAGCGTCGTGGCTGCGAAAACTGGACATTGTGGACGAGGAGGACGGCACGCTTGGATTGAAGCGCTACGACGTCGAGGGAACATGCCGCAACAACTGCCACACGTGTGCGCTCACCTGCAAGAGGCACTTTAACGAGTACGATATCGAGCTCGCATCGCTCTTGTACGAGGGTGCCTCAGCCGCCAAGATCGAGAAGGCACTGTGCCACAGACTAACTGGCGGTACGTACATTTTTTTCTTTTCTTTTTTCATAAAGAGGCAACCCCCCCAAAAAATTATTGCAGCCTGCAAGGAACCGATCCCAAAGCCACCACCATCGCGCACCAAGGACGAAGCCTTCAAGCCTGTGGAGGAGTACGAAATCCAGATGGAGCAGGTACGTTTTTTTTTTTTTTTGGGCTATTGCTATTACTTATTTTATTTTTTTCCCGAAACAGCACATGAAGTATCTCGATTTCGCAGGCAAGAACGAGCGGCAGCGCACCGTGCCACCAACGACCAATACCGGGCCCACCGAAAAAAAAGGTCCGCAAATGACCCCGCAGACAGAGAACCCGCTCGTCAACGCGCTCATCCAGGACAAGGTGGAACGTTTCCAAAATCAGCCCAATGGCGAGCCGCACGAGCAAGCTCACGACGAGCTCTAGCCGGGCCCTCACAATTAAAGGCAAATAAAAATAAACATGTTGTTTTTGGAGAGGTGCGAGAGGCCTGTGTGCAGCTGCCGCAAGTGCCATCGATTTTTGTATTTTTATTTCTGAATCACGAAAATTAGTCGCGAAATTTAGAAAAAAAAAAACCGTTACACTCTGGGCGTGTGATATGGCAGAGGTGTGGCGTCGGTCTGTGCGGGAAACGGCCGAGTGCGCCCGTCGTCTCGTTGACGAGAGAAAGGTACAGCGCACCAGGGAACGCGCACTGCGTCAAAGTAAACACTGCTCCACACGAAAACAGGTGGACGAGGCAACGGCAAAACTGGGGGAGCTGCACGCCCTGTTGTGCAACAACAGCAACAAGGAGAACAAGACGACTGTGGGCAAGACGACGGCGCTGCTGGTCCCGCTGGGCGTGTCCAACAGCCAGAACGCACGCTTCGTGGCCGAGGTCGTGCTCAACATGTACCTGTGCACGATCAAGCTGTGGAACGCCAACACGGCCGAGGTGGACGCTGCTGCCCAGGTGACCTTCCGTTACAAACCGACACACGAAGCCAATGCTAACACGCACACACTAGAACATTGCCGCACTGTTTGCCACGGAGGCGCTCAAGGGATCGGTCGTGCACTGGCTCACACTGCTGCACAGTGTGGACGCGACCAAGGCTGTGTCCCAGGCGGAGCTCTTTGCAGGCTACATTGGGCGCACGCTCTTCAACAGCACACGTACGCCCTCCCCAATATCGAGAAAGACGGACTGCTAAACGTACTGGCACCCTTTCGTAGGAGTGCAGCAGGGCGCAATGCCGTCGGCCTTGGGGCCGCCCCTAGAATCGCTGGTGCGGTTCCTCCTTCATCTGGCAAAGGAGGGCAAGGACCAGGAGGGGCTGTTGCGAACCGTGGCACTGTGCCGGCAGCAGCAGCTCGCACTGGCGCTGGATGCAGTGGGCGATGCAACGGTCTCTGCGCTGCAGCAAGCGCAAGCCAGTCTGGTGGCGTGGCGGCAGGCCCGTGGAGGCGACAAGGCGCTGGCAACGTCAATGTTGCTCGTGTTTACAGCAGTCAGGTCCATGTTGAGGAAGGTCGGCAACCTCGGCGCACGGCTGGCCGCACTCGGCGCATCACTAAGAGCGGCCCTGATCGAGTATGCTGTGGCAATGTACACTGTCGTCGACGAGGATCCTGCCAGCACAACGGCCGAGTCCACCTCAAGTACGCCATGCCCCGCAATGAAAACTGACTCAAACACACACACACACACACACAAAACAGTGCTCGTTGACGCTCAGTTTGAGTGCTTTAGCATTGTCGTCAAACTGCAAACGTTTGCCTCCTCCTCACCACCCTCAAGCAGCGTCTCTGTCGTGGTAGTGTTGATTATGGTCGTCCTAGTATGCAATGCCGACTCTTTTTAATTAGGCCAAACTCGCCAACTTTCTGGGCGGACCGAAACCTGTCACAAAGGAAATTGTTCAACTAGCTGGAAGGTATGTTTTCAAAGGGGCTGTTGTTTTTAATTGAAATTTACTTTCTAGCGCAATGACCAACCTGTGCATCCAGCTGTTGAGAGGGGCACAGTTTTCGGACGCTCTTGAGATTGTGGATCTGGCGATGAAGCTCCCACTGGACAATCCGGCAACAAGTCTTACGTTGAGCATGGTTTGGCTCGATTGTCGTGAAAAGACAGACCAAATAAACGTACGCCCAACACTTTTTAGTTGAGAAGAAATAAAACTCTTTTTTCCTTGTCCAGATTCAGGTCCTGCAAAAGTTTGCCTCAGTGTTGAGCGGTGCGCCCCACCAGCTTTCTGCTCAGGTCGCCCAGGCTTTCCGCAAACTGGGTGTTCATGTGTGCAAACTGGCCGGAACCTCTGATCCCACCCCGTTGGCCGCAAAACTCTTTGTCAGCACAGCAGAAACCAGCTCTTTGCTCCGGTTCGATGCCATTGCAAAGAAACTCTCTAAATTTTGGATTTCAGGTTGTTGGCTGAGATCGCAAACCTGCAGCCCAAACATTCAAAGGAGGTCATTGCAAGCGCTGTCAAGATGTACTCGGCCGTTGTTGACCCGACAGTGGCTCTGCCGTTTGTTTCTGCACTGGTCGTGGCACGATCGAGGACCATGACCGTTTTGGCATCGCGTCTGCTGAACCACGGAGACAACGATCAGGCAATCGTCAACGCTTGGGCCCACGTCGAAGCCGCTAAAATCGACGCCGTCCTGGAAAGGGCCGTTATTGACGACGTCACCCTGTGCATCGCAGCTTACGCAGACCTGCTCGGATGTGCCCAGAAGCACATGCTCCAGGCGCAATTTCTCCAGTGCGCCCTCCGCCTCCTTCAAAAGCTGAACGCCAGTCCAGGTAGTGGTATATTTATGTATTCACTTGTTGATACTGCGCAACTGTTGTACTTAGACGACGTTGGCATCCTTCGATCCAAGCTGGATGCGGACGCGCCTGTGCTTAACGTTGCCCCTGATGCCTCTGTCCTTGCAAAGCACTATGTCACCGACAAGGCCGTCCACATTTTGAAGCTGCGCACGCAGATCAATGCCGAGTTTTCCAACGGCCACTACCACGCCGCGCTGACCCTGATCCAGGAAAGCCTGGGGCTTGTGAACGGGATGTTTTCGTCGCCAGACGTCCGATCCCTGTCCAACTCGAGTGGATGGCACATTTTCCAGGTATTTGAAAATGCCACCAAGTAGTATGTTCGTAATTTGCGAGTATTCAACAGCTCGCCGTGGACACACTCAAGCTGGCAGCAGAGATCTACTATGTCTTTGGCGACGCCTACACGAGCGGATCGTACCTACAGCTTGGACTGGAAGTGGCACAGCGCGTCGATGCCCCCGCAATGCTTTTTGACTTTGCGGTTCGTTTGCGGCACATCCACAAGATCACGGGCAGCGCCGAGATCAAGGCCGTGACGGAGGCGTTGGCCAACTGGCGCGAGTCCTCCTCGTCCTCGGACGTTCGAAGTGTCGCCCAGCTGGCGCTGATCGAGGGCGACAACGCGCTCAGCATGGCTGCAACTCTGGTGGGACCCCCCGCTAACGAGCAGTTTGAAAAGGCACTCGAGGCATTTTCCTTTGGCCTGAGCACCCTCACTTTGTCGAGCAACGAGGGAGGCGGTCTCTTTTTTCAGCTCTCTACCAAGCAAGGTATATAAACTCGAGGGCTCTTTTTTTTTTAAAAAAAAAAAAATTTAATTGTATATTCCAATCACTAGCACTGGCTCAAACCTACCTTGGAAATGGCGACGCGCTGAGCAAGTTTGCGTCACCGGCGGCACAGCAACAGCTGCAGACCAATCCGGAGGGGCATTTGGCTGTGCTAGAGGCCCGGATGCTTCGATTGGACGCGGGCGGCCTCAGTGCGAGTGCGCGGGAGAAAGAGGTCGTGGAGATCGCATCGACTGTGTGGTCTGTCTGGTCGACCTCGCAGGCCGCACTCTCGTTCAAGGCGGTGCGCAAGATCGGCTGGATGTTTACGATCCTTTTGGGCTTGCTGCAAGACGGACCGAATGCTGGGGCCAAGCGCAGGAGTGAGAAGACCAAGCTCGCCACCGCCAAGCTACTGGCCGCATCCCAGGGTAAACAGATCATTTAAATCGTGCACTAACGATCTCGATTAGGTCTTTCCTTTGGCGTGACCCTCCGTCGGCAGATGAGCACGCTAATGCAGTCACGAGACGATGGCGACGAGGTCGATAACAGACTCACGTCCCTGTACGAGCACGATCTTCCTGCGGCCGTTGCCTTGCCGTGGAAGTCAAGTTCGCGGACGGTGAACGAAGATGACTGTGGCGCTCTCCTTCTATCCGAGCAAGTCTCTGAGCTTCTCCCTGTTGGATGGCGCGCCGTCGTCGTCCGTCTCGCACCGTCGCAGCATGAGATGATGTTTACCATCCTGAAAAAAGGGGTTGCCCCACAGATGCATCAAAAGAGCACCGACTCGATTGTCTCGTTCCTCGACACGTTCAAAACTATCCTGGTATTTTTTTTTTTTATTTTTTTTAATTATTTTAATTTATTTTCTCTAGTTGGAGTCTGATGAAACAATCCGACAGAGCCCAACGATCAAGAATTCTACCGAGAAGAACGGATGGTGGGCAAAGCGGAAAAAGCTGGACAAACGACTCGAAGACCTCCTGGCCTCGATAGACGAAGAGTGGCTCGACGACGTTCGCGTACATCGGAATCCGCATGCTTTTTATTTATTAATCCCTATTTATTATTATTATTATTATTATTTCAACCAGGATGAAATCGTCTCGCCAAATGTTGATGCTGTCGCCGAGCCTGCCGTCGCCGCCAAGACGTCGTCGTCCAGGAAAAAGTAAGGGGGGGAAAAAACGAATGAAAAATATTTAAACTATTTCTTTTGCCAGGACTGCCGCAGCCAGCAAACAACCGGTAGCTGCAGTCGAAGCACCCGCAATCAAATCGCACGTCATCCTCGTGCTC
>Ga0302233_10002366_pt1 | contig 11891 bp, 22 predicted proteins | sample II_Palsa_N3_1_FD_193516 | JGI IMG/M metagenome (GOLD analysis project Ga0302233, IMG submission 193516) | Peat permafrost microbial communities from Stordalen Mire near Abisko, Sweden - II_Palsa_N3_1 | ecosystem: Environmental > Terrestrial > Soil > Palsa > Peat permafrost | place: Sweden...
TACTATATGACGGCACACGGCACACGGCACACGGCTCACGGTTCACGGCTCATGGCTCATGGCACACGGCTCATAAAGGGGCTGAATGTACGTACTACGTAAAAATTGTACGTATTACGTAAACTATCAGTAAAATAAAGGGCACCACTTTGCCCTACTTTTGTCTCAACTTTCTGTCATAGTCAAACGTAGTGTCGTAGTCATAGGACTACTACTCTTGTAAAATGTCTTTTCTTTAATATATGTACACACAACACATACAGAAAAATGCGTTTCTTTTCCTGCCTCCTATTATTTCCACACTTTGACAGAACCATCTCGCGATCCGCTGATAATCATGTTGCCCTCGGTGATTTCAAGCACAGTGATGCAGTCCTTGTGGCCAGTGAACGGCAGCTTGTGGCGCCTAGGAAAAATAAAAATAAAAAACAAAAAATAACTTGTCAGTCTAATTATTGTTTATTGAACGCACTTGAAGGCGGTCTGGCCGACACTGCTGCTCGTGGCAGACGATGTGGACAGGGATGCCGCAGCCGCCGCAGCCGCATTGCTCGACTTGGACATCTGGGCGGTGGCGGCTTGGGCAGCAGCAGCAGCGGCCGTCTTTTCGTCGACAGGGGCCGGCTTGGTCTCGACCCAAAACTTGATGCCGTGGTGCTCCTCTGCACGGAAGATCGACTTGGGCGTGTTTGGATCCGACCCAGACATGGTGAACGACTTGGACGCGTCCTGCAGATCCCAGAACTGGATCTTGCGGTCGGTGCCGGCCGTGATAATGAACGCCTGAGGGTCCGCAGCGGCAGATGTGGCGGCGTGGGCCATCGGAGCCAGGATCGCACGAATCGACGACTCGGTCCGGGGGATAGCGTGCGCAGGGACCACCAGTTCAGGCGATTGCACATTCTAACGCCAAAAATAAATAAGAGAATATAAAAATGAGTTGCGCGTACGATGGTCGTATCTGGCCACCACGTGCGCGCTTCGCGTTCGTTCACACCGATCACTTGCACAAACTGCGTCAACTCGACGTTCCACACGATGACCTCTGCCGATTTGGCCGTGGCGACGACGACCCATGTTGCAAACCTCTGCAACGTTGTTATCTTTAAAATTTGAAGGGAAAAAAAGTATGCACAAACCGGATGGATCGACAGCTGGTTGACCTTGGCGCCCGTGGGGACGGACCACGTCTTGACACAGAGCTGGAAACGCAAGTCAAAGCAAGAGAGGACACCGCGGGTAGTGCCCGCGATCAACCAGAAGCGACGGCGGTCCAGGACGACAGCCGAGATGGCACCGTGGCGAACGGGGTGGGTGAGCGACCACATCAGCTCGCCAGTGATCAGGTCCACTGCAACGATCTTGCCCGCACTCGTCGCGTACACCAACACCGACTTTTCCCCCTGCTGGTAATGCTCCATCCAAACGGCATGGCCCTCGCGCACCTTGAGTTTGCGGATGTACTTGGTCGATGCATTGTTCTGGACCACTTCGATTCTAGGAGCAAGAAGAAGAAAATGAATACATAAAAGAGAGAGACTTCTTTTTTTTTTTCTTTCTTTTTTTGGTTGTACCGGCACAGATGGATGAAGCCCTCCTGCGTGGAGACGAGGTAGGTCAACGAGTTTTCGAGGAAAATCACCGAGACAATGCTCGAAAAGATCTGCACCGACTTGGACTTGTTGGACTGGTGCTTGTCAAACTTTTGAATGTCCCAAAGCTTGACATTGTCGTGCGATGCGGTCAAGAAAAAGTTTCCGTCAGGAGACGCGCGGATGCAAATGATCGGGTCATAGTGCTCGTGCAGGTTGGCCACGAGGACGCCCTCAGGGCGCCAGGACGCTTGGCTGGCGGGCTGGCCACTGGAAAAGTTGGACTTGGAGCCAATGCGACGGTGCGTGGTGAGCCTGCGGTTGAGGTGCTGCGAGACCAACCAGGCCTCCTCGATCGGCGTGGCCGGGTCGGAAAACGTCAGCGGCAATGTGGCAACGGGGGCCGACTCGGCGGCCGACGAGGCGGTGGTGAGGGCAGCCGCAGCAAGTGCCGTTGGGTTGGTGATGGTTGTAGCAAGCGGAGGCAGACCGGAGGACGCGATCCCGCCTGCGGCACCACCGCTGGACGGAGCTGAACCTGGTGTCACTACTCCCGTCGAGTTGGGAGTGGTGAAGACGGCTGTACCGCCATTGGACGGGAGGAGTCGCACGGAAGAGATGCCCCCAGCCTGGAGGGTGGGGTGCTGCTGCTGCTGATGAAGGGCTGCGAGGGTCTCCGCAGCAATCGACTGCGCGCCGCTCGTGGCTCGACGCGCGAGGGAGGCTGCCGAGGGGAAGTTGCTTTGCAAGGGCGTGCTGGAGCCCGACGAAAGTGGCCCCCCATCGCCGATCTGGGGCGACGGCAAGGTGGACGCGTTGTGCGACCCCCGCCTGACCTGAGGCGACACGATGCCTCGCCGGATGGGCACACCCATGAGACGCAGAGAGACAAAGCCCTTTTGGTCATCGACAGTTGACGATGCCTGCGTAATAAAGCTCGCGGACGCATCGCGCATGAACGTGGGCAGACCCGAGGAGGCCACCGAGCCCACCGACGAAATCACCGACGACGAGGACGACGCGACCACTTGGTGCTGCTGTTGCTGCTGCGAAGCGGGCAGAGTGGGCCCAGGACCCTGGTACATGGCTGCCCTCAGGCCTCCTCGTTTCCTGAAGATGAGATCCTGCATCAGCAGCAGCTTGGTCTCCTCATCTGGGTTGAGCGCGAGGTTGCGCACGCTGCGGCGGAACTCGTCGTCCGCAATGGAGCCACTGTCCCCGGGTGCCGAGATCGGTGAGCCCACCGTCAATTCGTCCTGCAAAAAAAATATTTTTTTTGAACAAGGAAAATAGTTTTAATAAATGATAAAAACACACCTGTTGTTGCGCGGAAAGATCACTCACGGCGGGCTGTCGCTGTCGCTGGGCGATGCGTCCTGCAAAGACTCGCGCCTGGTCGAGCATTGGGCGCGTGAGCGGTGGTTTGAGTGCCTTGAGCAGGGAGACCTCGTTGATAGCCACGATCGGCTGTGAAAGGAGCGGGCGAACGAGTGGCAGCAGCAAGCTGAACGAATCCGCCGGCGAAAACAGGCTTGCGACGGTGGAGATGAATGCAATCGCGCCAAATCGGATGCCCGCACCCGGGTGGCACAACAGAGGGACGATTTTGCCCGCGAGACTCCGCAGCGTGCCCTTTGGGAACAACCCCTGCGACGCCAGCCCGGTGAGAGATGACAGAACCTTTGGGGAGGGGGGGATTTAGGTCAACTCACTCACTATTCTCTTACTGTTTTACCTTTGCAACGATGAATTCATCCAGGTCGCCCAGGGATTCGACCATGAGGGGCATGATAAACTCTTGGAGCGACTTTCCTCCGACGTAGGGACCCACGCCAACGGTTGACTCAAAAAAGGATGCACTATGAAAAAACATTACAATTTAGGATTTCCGTCTCAAGATAGCCATACGCACCGAAGTTGCCAGTCCGGGTTGTTGAGGTTGGTGATGAGGTGCTGGAGGAGCTCGTCGGCACGTTGGGGCCCAAAGAAAGTGCAGAGAGTGCCAACGTCGGCGAAAATGGCACGGTTGACGCTGGGCTCGCGGTCGACGACGAGGTTGACGATTTCGCCCTGCATGAGCTCGCGCAGCTGATCGAGGACATTGTCAAAGGACTCGTTCGGCTGGACAACGGATGGAACAACAGCAACGGCGTCGGAGGAGGGTTCGTTGGCGGCGGAGGGCTCGTCCAACTCGTCGTCGTTTCGGAGGGCAAAGGTCTTCTCGAGGAAACGCTGCGATGTGACCGCGAGGGACGCGACGCACGACGCGTACATGGTCCGAACGAGAGGCTCGCGGTCTTCCGAGAGCTTGGACAGGAACTGTATCAGGTACAGCTTGAAGAAATCGGCGTCTGCTTGCGGGATTTCCTTGACCGCCGACAACAGCTGGGTAAGCGTGCGCAGGGCCTCGGCGCGCACGAGTGCCACCCGGTCCTGCAGCATCGTGCACAAATACGGCACAATACGTTCCAGCTTGTGCTCGTCCGAGAGGTAGGTGCCTAGGGGGTGAGCGAGCGTTTGAGCAGTTGCTGCTAAAAAAAAAAAAAAAATAGTGCTTTTACCGAAAACAAAGAGCATCTCGAGAACTTTCAACTTTGACGATGGGCGAGCAAGCGCACGCAGCGAGGAGCAAATCAAAGACACAAACATCAGGGCGCCCTCGTCGGATTTGCTTGCGAGTGTGTCTGACGGCATCTTGAAAGCGTAGCCCGGGATGTTTAGGTTGATATCGAGCGACATTTTATTTGGCTACGCGGCACAGCACATTAGGGAAAAAAAGGGATTCGCGCCTTGCTGTATCATACCGGGTGTTGCTTGATGACGAGTTTGCTGGGCACCGAGAGGGCAGAGGGCTGCGATGTGAGGGCAGGAACAGACGACTCGACTTGGACCATGCCGATGGACACGGCAATGACGGCAAAGTTCTGGTGCATTTTCTCGATGCGCTGCTCCGAGTCAAGCGTCGGATCGGTGAGCGACAGTGTGAAAAAGTGCAAAAACTGCGAAAAGTAGGAAGGAAAGACGGTCCCTCGGTACCTAATAAAAATTTAATGAACTTGCACTGTTGTTTGGGTAAAAAGGTACTTGTCCAGGTAGGACTGTGCAGGAAGGCGTTTTGCGGGGTCCAGCGAAATCATTTCAAGGATCATGTTGCGGACTTGGACGTCCTCAATCCTGCAAAAAAAAAAAAGGTGGGTGTTTGCAATGCGCAAAGAGTAAAAAGGCGTACTGCTGAAGGAGCAGTTTGGGGTCATATTCGCCAGTTCGGAAGCCGAGAAGCTGCGACAAGTTGAAAAGCTGCTGGCCCTCGAGGAAGAGCTCTGCGATGACACAGCCGAGCGAGAACACGTCCATCGCCGGAGTGAGTTTCTGTAGGAAGACAAAAAATCGTTATTGCTCTCTCACGAGAATCCACAAGCGCGTACGGCGTTCTTAAACGAGTCCTGGTCAGAGACGTCGTGCCTGCGGAAGCGCTCAGGCGCGATGTAGCAGGTCCGCCTGCCTGTCGTGTCAAAGAAGAAGGAAAAGTCGGCAGGATAGTCCTCGATGAGCATGACGGGCTTGTAGGCCGACGACAAGTCGGTCAGGTACACCCAGTTCCACGTTGTCACGAGCACGTTCTGCGCCTTGATGTCCCCGTGGATGACGCTTGCGGCGTGGCACTCTGCGACGGCGTTGAGCAGCTGGTACGTGATCCACTTCTTCTCGATCGTGTTGAGGAACGGCCGTGTGGAGATGCGGTCATACAGCGACGCGTAAATGTCCTGTCGCACAATGATCGCGGCCTTGTCGTTCTCCTCCAGCCGCTGCGGCGGCAGCACGTTGTTGCAGTTTACGAGCTTTTTCCTTATGTCCTGTATGCGGGAAAGAGGAGCGAGGTTAACGACATGCCCGAGAGTAGCAGACGGCGTACGTTGAGGCTGTTGCGCTGCAGCTCGACCGAGAACGTCGGGTCCGGCTTGATAAACAGCTTGATGATCAGCCGTCCCTCTGGGTGGTCGGCACGCAGTGTCTTGAACTGCCTGTTGTCGTGTGTGGTCGTGTGTTGTCGTGACCATCAAGGGATTGGGGCGATTGACCATTTAAGCAAACCGTAATCCTCCCTTCGTGCCCTTTGTGCTTACCGCGTGTTGCCAACCGACTCGTAGTGCTTGAGCTCGTTGCCGAGCAGCTCGGCGACGTGCTGCTCGGGCGCGGCCACCATCGGGACGCTCACGGCGCCGGAGACCAAGTTGCCCATTGTGCTGGGAAACAAACTGATGACGTCGTAAATTACGTAACGGTCCATGTCTGCCAAGGCGAGGGTGTTTGTGCCCGCGAGCGCGCCTGTGACGGGCTTTGCGTGCCTGTCGTACCAGGTGCTGCGGCGCCAGGGTGGCGGGATGTCGTCTGCGGCGACTGCTGCCGCGATCACGAGCGTGAACGAGTTCCTGACCACGCAGGCCATGGCCGACGATGATGTATGCGGTTTTTTTTAGCACGCACAAAGCTAACGAGCCACCACCGCACCAGTTTATCATGTCGGTCCGCTGCACAGACCTGCCCGCCAACGACGTCGTTGACCTACAGTCATTCATTGACCAACGCATGCGCAAGGGCGCGGTGTACGTGGGGTCGGGGCAGATCGCACACATCAACAACAACTCGTGCTACTACTGCCTCCTGCGCAAGGACAGGGCGGCCGCAGACCAGCCGCTGTATCGGCAAGAGTACATTGTGTGCTTTGTGAGCGAGCTCAGCGATGACTTTGACCTGTTCAAGCCCGAGCTGGACGCGTTCTGTCTCAACGATGTGATGTCGCTGCTGTTTGGGGGCAGCAACAGCGCGAGCAACAGCGCGGGCAACAGCGCGAGCAACAGCGCAAGCAACATCGCGAGCAACATCGCGAGCAACATCGCAAGCAACATCGCGAGCAACAGCGCGAGCAACATCGCAAGCAACAGCGCGAGCAACAGCGCGAGCAACATCGCAAGCAACAGCGCGAGCAACATCGCAAGCAACATCGCAAGCAACATCGCAAGCAACATCGCAAGCAACAGCGCAAGCAACATCGCAAGCAACAGCGCAAGCAGTGCCAGTGCCAGCTCGCTGTTGCTGCTCGCAGGCGGAGACGGCGGCAGCAACCCTACACCGAGCCAGCACCAGCACGACGAACTCGTGGACCTGTTGTCGCAGTGGAGGAGCACATGCGTACGGTCTTTTTTCTTCTTCTTCTTCTTCTTTGGTTGGTTTATTTAAGAGGGGCTGTACGTAGCTGGACTACTTGCCCCGTTGCATCGATAGTATGGGAGACGCGCTGCCACATCTACTGTCGGCTGCCATCCAAGGACGTTCCGTGTCCTTTGAGACGACCCCCGAGGTTGCCGCCGATGCGGGCAAGCTGTGCAATGCCGCGTCGATCCTCTCGCTGATGCAGACGAGCGACACCAGCAACAAGGAGCGTGAGACCATGGTTGTGTACAGGCACGTCTTGCGCGACCAGGAGGATGCCCTCTTGCCCATTGCTGCCCCGCAAGACCAGCTTGCGTCCGAGTTGGACGAGACGGAAGAGCTCCTGAACACATGGCGGCAACCCCTGCGTCTCAAACAGCTGGACTCGGGCAAATATCAGCTTTCCGGTAATCCCTGGGCATTTCGTTTGCGCGTAAATCGTAAACTAAATAAAATCGTAGAAAACCTGCCATCCGAATTTTGCAATGACTGGGCTAGAAACCTGCGGGAAAAGAGCAAATCGTCGCCGCTGCTCCTGCGACATGTCCTGGAGGACTTTAAAAACATCGTACGTTGTCCTTTGGTTTTTCCTTCTGATTTTTATTGTCTAGGCAATCCAAGATTTGACGGAAGTCCGTCGGATGGTGAGAAGGGCGGAACTGGATCATTACGCGCTGTTCAACTGCTATCAGCACCTGCAGACCCACAAGACCTGCAACGTCTTGATTTCTCTCATGCTGCGTGAAACGATCCTACTTCTTCCAAACGCCGAGAGCCGCCAGGTCCTTTTTACAATCAAGGATGCACTGCGGAGGGGAGTCACCAAGTGGCCCGCCTTGAATCGCGTTACCATTCGATAGTTGACGATGTGTACAATATCCTTTATCATGGCCCGCCCTGAATTCCGTTACCATTCGATGTACATATCCTATTTACAGTTTACAGAGTTCCTTCCTTCAAATAGAGATCGCAGCCCAGGCTCGGCCCCAGATGTCGCCTGATTCGCACACGCCTTGAAAGTCTAGGCTGCCTGGATTCTCCAGGGCGTACTGGCGCACGTACAATAGCTCGAGCATGGGCTGGCCCGTAAAGAGTGAAAGCCACATGAGGACGTTGCCCCAGCGTGCACTTGGGATCACGCGCGACAGTAGGATCAGAGGGACCTGCACGAGCATCGCCAGGGCAAAGTAGACCTCAAGCGACTTGAACCCCAGTGTGAACAGGTACTCGTGCAGCACCGCCGAAACCAGGAACGTCATGAGCGTGGCACGAACCTTGCTTCGTCCATACTAATCAAGAATTTTCAGCGTAAGAAAAAACCACCCCGTATTTTCTAAATATTACTTTGAGGCCCTCTAGAAACACGTGACGATGGAGCCATTCGTGCGTGAGCAGGTTCCACTTGCGCCAAAACTCATCGAGTGTAGCGGAATTCCACCCTTTGGGCAATGTGACGTAAAATAAATAAAAAACCTATAATGGAGAGCTTACAGTCGTCGTAAAACATGCGGTCGGCGTAGCAGGTGATCTCTGACAAGAAATTGAGCCAGCAATGGAACATGGCGTAGAAGCTGGTCAGCCATCTGTCCCCCGCGTTCATAAATAAAGAAATTAAACAAGAGAAAGAAAAACGGCGTACATGACGATCGAGGGAACGCTGAGATGGAGGACCTCGTAGGTGGATTTGGCGAGGAGCTTCCACGACTGGCTGAGTTGCTTGCTGACGGACCAGTACTCGGTGGTTAGGGCGCTTTGTGCACGGATGTAGTTGAGCTGGTCCACGTAGACGTTGACGTCGTCATGCAGAGCGGGCAGGATAAACTGCATCGACAGGACGTAGACACAGAGCATGCAGAGAACGAATGCGACGAGCTCCTTGATCGCGTAACCCATACGAATTGTCGAACGTTTGGGATAGGCCGGCTCATACACGAGCGAGGGGATGCACAGAAAGTAAACAAAATCTATTTAGAAAGTCAGTGCTGTTTTAAACAAAAAGAGCCATTACCGCTGAATGTGACATTGTTGGGAAATGCCTCGAGGCGGCCGAGGTCGACGGCGTCCTCCGCGATCGAGTTGCCGTCGTGGTACATGGAGCTGTTTCGCCTGAGCATGCGCTTGAGGCTCTCCGCTTGCATTCTGCGGTAATCGAACTATCATGAAAACACTTTTTTTTTTTGGCATATGGAGAGTACTTGGAAAACTTTTCGCGGATGAGACTGTTGAGGATGGTATTGGTGACAACATACGAGTGCAGCTTGAGGTGGATGACGAGGACAAACAACGTCATGCCTGAAAAAGTAACGATAAATACAAAAACATGTACAAAAACATGCTTACCCATCGAGGCAAGTGGGCTCAGGTTGCTCACAAAGGCGGCGCGGATGTTGAGGGTTATAATAACTACCTGGACGACGACGTAAGTCGCCATGAGAGACGTGTATGCGATGTATTCTGCAAAAGCCGTTGGTCTTTCCACCCCAACGTTAAAAGTAGGTCCTCCTACCTTTGATGTATAACGACACGGCCACAAAGACGATGATGGCGATAGCACACATGTAGGTGTAAATAATGAAGGCCACGGAGACGTCGGGGAGGATGCACAGGAGCGGCCCAAAGTCGACAAGGATTCCCCGCGCGTAGTAGTTGTTTAGCACGAGTTGGAGTGTAGACGAAAACTATCAGAAAATGCGATTAGATAGCTTGTTGCAGAGCAGGGCCGCTACCAGGATGATTCCCGCCAGATTGCCCAGCCCGTGGAACGTTGACCTGGGCAGCTTGGTCACGTTGTTGAGCAGCGAGTCCCGGTCTGTTGACACGTGCGGGCTGACATAGTGCTTCCGGTGCGACTTGGAACTCCTACCACAGTCAAATGCATCAGATTGTTCTCGGTGGACCGTTGCCTTACCCTTGCACGCCATTCATGATAGAGTCGTCGTTGGCGTTGACATCTTCCGCATGGCCGCCAGCGTGACCGTCTTCGTAGGGCGAGTCGTCGTCCTCCGCGTTGTCCAACGACTCGGAGCCCACGAAAAACGTCTTGGTCTTCTTGCTCTGCATCATCATCAGCTCTCGCTCGTGCGCCTGCCGCCGAAGCTGCTGCCGTTTAAGGGACGACGCATAGTTGCCCATTGTGCGCGTCACCAGCCAAAGAAAGGGTGACTGGTGTCCACGTTTGTAAAATATTGCCCCCAGAGTCTGTGGGATGCATTGGTGGCGTCGTGCGCTCATGGCGCTGGCGCATGGTGCAAAGCCAAAGTTTGGCCCTTTTGCAAATAGGCGTGGCCTTAAGACTGCACCCCATGCTTTGTAGCGTCCGTCAAAGGAGAGGACGTGCTGTATACCAAGCCACCCTCTTTTTTTTTTGTACCTATTTCTGTAGGGTGGGATCTTTTTTTTTTCCCTCCATCCCGTCCTTGCCTTTCCTACTTTTTTTCGCCTCCCGTCTCCAACTGACTAACCACGGCACTGAGGCAGCAGCAGTAGAAGCAACAAGATGTCTCGCTTCTGGGGAGCTGGATCGGACTCGGACTCGGACTCGGACGACGATTCCTCGCGCGACAGCGACGAGTCGCAGGAGGAGACCGAAGAGTCGGGCTCAGAGTCGGGCTCAGAGTCGGGTTCCGAGTCGGGCAGCGAGGAGGGCGAGGGCAAGTCCGCCAAGAAGGTGTCCATCTTTGATCGCGAGGACTCGGACGAGGAGGAGGACGACCAGGAGCGGCGTGTCGTCAAGAGTCAGAACAGTAAGCGCTTTGACGCGGTCACGAGCATCACCAAGGGCGTGAAGAACGGCGTCAAGGGCAACGACTGGGGAACAGTCCTGAAGGGTACCGTGCGCTGTCTGTCTGTCGCACCCACTTGTGCTAACTTTTTTACCCCCCTTTTTTCCTTCCTGGATGGCAGAGTTTGAAAAGGTGGTCAAGCTCAAGGTCGTGTCCATCAATGACCTCGCGTCCCGCAACATCATCAAGCTCTATGCGGACCTCGAGACGAGCCTCGACACGGCCTGGAACGACAAGGACGTCCGTGCCAAGCTCGATGTCATGAACCAGAAGGCCCTCACCTCCCTCAAGCAGCGTCTGCGCAGGCAGAAGGTCGAGATTGCCAAGGAGCTCGAGATTTTCCTCTCTGTACGACGGAGAAATCCATTGTTATGCTTACGAAATGCACTCCTCGTGTAGGCCCCATGGGACACCGAAGACGAGTACGTCGAGAACGAGTCGGACGACGAGGGCGAGGACGGCGACAACTTCCAGAAGGCCGGCAGCAAGAAGAAGGGGAAGAAGGGTATCTTATTTTTCTTCTTCTTCTTCTTCTTCTTCTGTTTTAATTTACTGAAATTCTTCTTCTTCTTCAGACGACATTACCGACGGCAAGACTCTCAAGCCGGAAAACGTCGAGGAGATCCTCAAGGACATTATCAGCGCTCGTGGACGCAAGAACACGGACCGCAAGAAGCACACCGACATCCTGCGCAAGCTGGTGGAGATTGCCGAGACCGCGTTCCTCAAGGTCCGCTGCACTATCGCGCTGGTCTCTGTCCAACTCGACCAAAACATCTCGATGGTCAACGCCATGAACACGGAGCTCTGGCGCAGGTAAAAAAAAAAAAGAAGAAAAAAAAAAGAAGAAAGGGTTTTGTGTTGACCACTCTTTTTCGCGCAGCATCCAAGTGGACGTCCAAAAGCTGTTTGTGCTCCTGAACGAGAACCAGACGATTGTCGTGAGCGAGGACCAGTCGGACGAGCTCTCGGACGACGAGGATGAGAACGCGTTCCCCGTGCCCACCAACGAGAATGACGACGAGGACGGCGAGACCACGACCAAGATCAAGGCGCTCACTCCCAAGCCCATCGCCGCCTCCAAGAAGAAGCACAAGGCGTCGGCCAAGAAGGCGACTGACAACCCCAACCTCCAGTACATTTCCTCGTCGCTCGTCTCGATCATCGAGCGACTGGACGACGAGTTCAACAAGTCGCTCCAGCAGACGGATCCCCACTCGACCGAGTACATTGAGCGCCTTCGCGATGAAAAGTAATAAATAAATAGAAAAAAAGTAATGAGACCTTTTGTCTCATACTGCCCCCC
>Ga0302233_10002368_pt1 | contig 11890 bp, 7 predicted proteins | sample II_Palsa_N3_1_FD_193516 | JGI IMG/M metagenome (GOLD analysis project Ga0302233, IMG submission 193516) | Peat permafrost microbial communities from Stordalen Mire near Abisko, Sweden - II_Palsa_N3_1 | ecosystem: Environmental > Terrestrial > Soil > Palsa > Peat permafrost | place: Sweden...
GCGAACTGATTCTGAAGGTGAGCGACAAAGGCAGGCGCTCTCTGTATGGCATCAGCAGTTTCCCGGTTACGCTCCATAAGAAAAGGGGCTCCGCATTCTTGCAGTGGGCAGGAGAGATCGAGGTATTCATCCTGCGAGCCGTTTTCACTGTTCCAGAGAGGCTTGTTCGTGTCGGTGGCGTTCTGGGTGGAGTACTCGACCTGGGGGACCCAATGCAGGCGGGAAAGCTCTGCTCGTCACCGACTCAGAAGTTATGCTCAATTACGTTGTTATGGTTGATCCGGATAGCCGGCGTCCAGTGACAGGCCAGGCTTGGCAACTTGATCGCCATTCCTGCGAAGCTTCGGAAGCACCCGTCTTATCGACAATCATCTGGCTTGCTGACATGAAGAATTGTCATACTATCGGAATAGTAGAGTTTTCTCACGTCGCCTGTGGAGATTAAGCAGGCGCAAGAACACGGAGCAACCTATGAATCGCCGCGACCTGCTGAAGACGGGTGCATCGCTTGCCCTCGGCCCGATACTATTCCCTCATCAAGAACTTGCTCAAGCGTTGCCGCTGCCCGGCGCAGGAGCCGACGGATGGCTTTCTCTGTTGAATGGCCGCGATCTGACCGGCTGGTACTCGATGCTGCAGCAGTCGGGTAAGGGCGTCGCCGAGGCCAAGAAGATGGTGACGATGGAGGAGGAGATGCTACACATCATGGGGAATGAGGTTACGGGAGAGGCTTTCGAGCCCGGCTACCTGGCAACGAACCGGGAGTTTGAAAACGTTCGCATCCGTGTGGAGTACAAGTGGGGCATGAAGCAGTTTTTCCCGCGCAGTATCTCCAAACGGGATAACGGTCTGCTGTATGGTCTGGTGGGCACGGATAAGGTATGGCCTACCTGTGTGGAGTGCCAGATTGAGGAAGGCGATGTGGGCGATTTCTTTCTGGTCAGCGGAATTCGTGGCATTCAAGGAGGGCATGGTGCTGGCTTCTTTGGTGATGGTGTAAGTCTGGAGCACGGATGGTCGAGGCCGGGCGATGCTCCTTCAGGCGCAAGGAATCAGCCCCCAACCGAGCCGGTGGCCGGCAGGATGATCAAGGACGGCAACTTTGAAAACCTGAACGACTGGAATGTAGTGGAGGTAATCTGGCAGGGTGATCGGGCGGCCCACATCGTGAATGGGAGGACGGTCAACACGATCTCGAAACTGCAGCAGCCGGACCCGGAGAACCCAGACAAGTTCATTCCGTTGACGCGTGGGAAGATCGCGATCGAGATCGAGTTTGCCGAGATCTGGTTCCGTAGGATCGAGGTCAAGTCGTTGGTTTGAACGGGTGGACATGCATTGAAAGAAGGCCGGCAATTAGCCGGCCTTCTTCAATTCAGACGAGGAGCGGAAAAGCTAAGCCATCGCGGTTTTGGAGGACTGCAGGGGAGGGAAAGATACTGTTACAAGGCTCTTTGCTCGGACGAAGCTCATCGCTAGTGTGAGCACGTCGGTCGTAATAGAGCATCTAAACCAAACCCCGGAGATCGTCCGCTAGTGCGTCTGGGAGCTCTCGAGAGAGCATAGGAGAAAAATCGATGAGGCACGGTATCGTATAACAACAACTGCACCCTGAAAGCGAGACGTCCCGAACATGCCTGATCGCAGAGCTTTCCTCCAGTCCGCTGTAAAGACCGCCACCGTTGCTGCTGTCGCGACCCACCTGCACAAGCTCACCGCGCAGTCTTCACCAACGGCCGCGCCGCGTTCGCCAAACGACATCATCCAACTCGCGCTCATCGGCGCAGGCATTCAGGGCCAGGGCGACACACACACGGCGCTTCAGGTTCCTGGCGTCAAACTGGTCGCTGTCGCCGACTGTTACGATGGTCGCCTCACCCATGCAAAGGAGATGTGGGGTTCCGATCTTTTTACCTCCCGGGACTACCGCGAGATCCTAATGCGCAAGGACGTCGATGCCGTACTCATTGCCACGCCCGACCACTGGCACAAGCAGGCCGCCGTCGACGCAATGCGCGCCGGCAAAGACGTCTACCTCGAAAAGCCGATGATCCACCTATACCCCGATGGACCAGAGATCATAGCCGCCGCCCGATCCACTGGCCGCATCCTCCAGGTTGGCAGCCAGCGCGTTAGCTCTGTCGTGTACGCCAAGGCAAAAGAGCTGCTGGCCTCCGGCGCCATTGGGAAGCTTAATATGGTCACAGCCCGCTGGGATCGCAACTCCTCCGTCGGGGCATGGAACTACTCCATTCCGCTCGATGCGTCTACTGAGACCTGCGACTGGCCGCGCTTCCTCGGCTCAGCGCCGAAGATCCCTTTCTCTGCCGAACGCTTCTTCCAGTGGCGCAAATGGAATGACTATGGGTCCGGCGTTGCCGGCGACTTATTCGTGCATCTCTTCAGCGGTACCCACTTCATTACCGGCTCGAATGGTCCCATCCGCGCAATGGCGACTGGCGGCCTGCGCTTCTGGAATGACGGTCGTGATGCTAATGACGTTGTGCTCGCGCTCTTCGATTATCCTGAGGGATTCAATCTCAGTCTCCATGTCAACTTCGTCGACGGCGGCGAGGAAAGTGAAGGATTCCTCTTCACCGGGTCGGAGGGCCTCATGGAGATCGCTGGCAACACCGTGACCGTTACCCGCACCCCGCTCGCGACCGAACCTGGCTACACCGTCTCCACCTTTGCCGATGCCATGCAGCGGCAGAACATTGAGCAATATCGTAAGAAATATCCCATTAATCATCCCAGTGGGCCGCCATCACAGGAAGTTGAGAAGTTCGTTGCCCCCAACGGCTACTCCGACAGCTACGACCACTTCCACAACTTCTTCAATTCCATCCGTAGTCGGCAGCCTGTGGTTGAAGATGCGACCTTCGGCTTCCGAGCCGCTGGAGCGGCTCTACTCAGTAACGTAAGTGTCGCGCGGGGCAACGTCGTTCACTGGAACCCCGAAACGATGAAGCTCGCCTAACGCATCCAGCCACGGAGCTCACAATGAAGATCCAATTAGACGGCCTTTCGCTGCTGCTCGTTTTACCCCTCTTGATCTCCAGTCAAGCGCGCGCCCAGGATCCGGCCCATGCCACCGAATTCCGCATGCAGCGCCCTGGTAACGGTCCAGGCGGTGAATCTCGGATCGCCTTTCTCGCCCATCGTCTCGGTACCGACCACGTCGAAGGCATCTCTACGCTGGACTTGAACGGCGATGGCTTCCCCGACTTGCTCAGCGGTGCCTACTGGTATGAGAACCCAGGCGCTCTGGGGGGAGAGTGGAAACAGCATCAGTTCCGCACAGTTGGCATTCATAGCGAGTTCGTTAATGACTGTGGAGAGTGGATCGTCGACGTCGACCACGATGGCTTGTCCGATCTCGTCACCACAGGCTGGATCTCGAACGGTCTTTGGTGGTATCGCAATCCCGGCCCCAGGGCCACCGCCGCAGGCACCCTGTGGCAGGGGCAAAAGATTGCTGACAGCTATGACACCGAGGGCGGGGCCTTCGCCGACATCAACGGCGATGGCAAGCCTGACCTCGCTCTCGCTCACTACAATCGCTCAGGTGTTATCTGGGTCGACTTCAGCGCAGACAAACCGCGGGTCCACCATTTAGGCGGTCGCGAGCAGGATGGCCACGGCATAGGAATCGCCGACATCAACGGTGACGGCAAGGCAGACGTCCTGACAACCCATGGTTGGTTCGAGCAAATTAACGCAAATAATGACGAGTGGCTATGGCACGGGGACTGGGACCTCGGCGATGCCGGCTTTCCTATCCTCGGCTACGATGTTAACCACGACGGCAAAATAGATCTCATCTATGGTCAGGGCCATGGCTACGGTGTTTACTGGCTTGAACAAGGTGGCACCCCGGCCCATCGCAAATGGATACGTCACACCATCGACGAATCCTTTTCGCAGTCGCACGCCCTAGCCTTGATCGATATCGACGGCGACGGCATCCCCGAACTGATCACCGGCAAGCGCTACCGCGGCCATTCGGGCGGTGACCCCGGGTCTTACGATCCCGTCGTCGTCTACGCCTACAAGCTCCCGACCAAGTCGCAGTTCGCTGCCGCTGGAGTACACGCCGCCATGCATCATGCCCATACACAGGCTTTCACGGGGATGACGGCCAGTTCAGGAAGCATGCAGATCGGCGATGGCACAGCCGATCCCGTATTCACGCGCATCGTTCTTTCAGTGAACGGGACCGCCAGCGCGGGTACCCAGTTCGTTGCCGCCGACTTCGACCACGACGGCGACATCGATCTAGCCAGCGCCGGCAAGCTTGGTGTCCACGTGCTTGAGAATCTCCAGGTAAATAACGTGCCAAAATCTGTCCGCGAAGAGACGCAGCCCCTCAATCGTAAGTGGCCCTTCCCCGACGAAGGTAATGAGGTCGAACAGGAAGACGGCCCCAATCCCCAAAAGCAGTAATCCTCAGTATTGCATCTGCGATGAACATACAGAAGCTTCTTTGAACTTTGTCCTTCCCCATTTTCGTTGGAGATGCTGCTGGACGTGCAGCTCCTCGCAAAGAAAATAACTGCGTTGGCGAGCAGTGACGAAATCACTGCTCCCTGTGGCGTACCCAGTTCCTTCTTCCGAACACTGGCCGCCTTCGATACTTCCCGCCTTGAACCTTTGTCCTTGACAACATCTTCGCCTTATTGACGAATACATTGGGTAAACCTGTCTCTCGTTTAACGCTTTTCCCTTCCATTCGCGCCGCGAACCATACGTTCTTGAGGTGCTCCTCATACCTTCTCGAACATGAGACGACGGCGATGCAGGTCAGCCGGAGGGTTGCAAGACCGAAGCCGCTATGGGCTATTGCGGGAGCGGCTTTAGCTCGATGGTGCGTCCGGTTTGCGCCGACTGGCGTGCGGCGTCGAGGATTTGCATCACGACCATGTTGGTATCGAGGGCGGACAGGTCACCGGCCGCGTTGATCTGACCGTGAAGCACGCCGGCCAGATAGTCAAGTGAGTCCTGTCGACCGTTCGGCAACGGTGGCGCCGTTACTTGAGACTCGTTCTGCTGACCGTGATAGCGCACGCGCAGGTGGTCGGCGGCTACCGTGATGGCATAGCCATCTACCCCATAGACCTCCATATCCTTGCGTGCAAAGCTCCAGTTCCATGACGGCATAATGATGGCCTGGGCCCTTGGATAGCGAAGAATGATGGTCGCGTCATCATCGACGTGCGGATAAGTGCCCGGCTTGTCGGTCTGGGCGACGGCGGTCACGCTCAACGGAGCTTCTCCGCGCATCAGGACGGTCATCAGATCGGCACCGTAGCAGCCAAAGTCGAAGAGAGCGCCCGCACCGTTTTTGGCAGGATCCGTGAGCCATGAAAGCCATTCCGGACCCACGCCGATCTCCTTTGGCCCTTCGTGACCATCATGCACGACCACCTTGCGGATCTCGCCGAGTTTGCCCTCCTGCACCTCGTCGTAGACCTGTTGGTTGCTGGCATACCACGTGGTCTCGTAATTCACCAGTACCTGGACGTGGTGCTCTCGTGCCGCGGCGCGGATTGCGAGAGCATCGCTCAGACTGGTTGCGAGCGGCTTCTCCACCATCGAGGATATGCCGTGGCGGGCAGCGGTTTCGATAACCTTGCGGTGATCCTGAATTGTGGTGTAGACGAGGACCGCATCGGGGTGCTGCTGCACGAGCATGCGGTCCGTATCGGTGTAAAAGATTTTGGAGTCCAAGTGAAAGCGAGCGGCGTACCGCTGAGCCAGAGCGGTATCCGGCTCGACGATAGCGACCAGATCAAAGTTATTGTTCTGGGGAAGGTTACGAAGGAACCCCTGCACATGCCCATGGACTAGACCAACGATGGCGACGCGAAGAGGCGCGTCTGCGGCATGAAGTTGGGTCGGAGCAATAGCCATGGCGCAAAGGGCTGCTGCGAAACGGAGGTGTAAGCTAAGCTTCTTCGACATCAAATTCCTCTCAGTGAGCGGTACGCTGTGGGTAACAGCATGCGGGTTGGGGGTCGCTGTGCCATCAATTCATGAACCGACCTTGAGCGTCAGAATCTCATGTGGATGGATAGAGACATTTGCTGTTCAATCAGAGAGCGACAAATCATTGCGATGAAATGATCGCGATGCGTCCCCAATTATGAATGCTTGAGGAACCGAAGAAGACGACCCGCTTTTTCCCAGCTCGTGGAGGTTCGAGCGTGGCGTTATCCTCCTGATACCGGGAAAAATCCGCCCAGACGGAGACTACTTTCTTTGGATTCGGGACTTCGCAATTAGAGGCAGTTGTTGCAGACGGAACACCCGTCTGTGCGCTGGCAAATGGACTCGCGGCAACAACCAAAATCACAGTCAATGCTTTCTTCGTTAGGAAGTGCTTCCCATAGACCATAACGTACCGTCCGTTGCCGATGTTGACTCACGCAGCGAGATCATATACTTTTCGAGGCACGGTGGACAACGTTGTCACTAAGGAAATACTCGATTGGAGTCGATCTGGGCGGAACGAACCTGCGCGTGGCCGCGTATGACGGGGGCTGCGACTTTCTCGACACGATCGTTCTCCCGACTCGGCTCAATGCGGGCCGAGATCAAGTTGTTCACGATATGTGTGGAGCGATCAGAGCTTTAAAATCGCGGGACTTCGGGGGCCGTGTGCTTCAGGGAATTGAGGCGGAGACGCCGGGGCCGCACAAACTGCCCGCAGGCATCCTGCGCAATCTGCCCAATTTCCCTGGATGGGACGGCTTCAACCTGAGGTCCGCTATAGCGACAGGGCTTGGCTGCGACATTGTGCTCGAGAACGACGCTAATCTCGCAGCCTTTGCCGAACAGCGGCTCGGTGCCGGCAGCAGCTTTGGCGTGGCCGATCTCTGCGTTATCACGCTAAGCAAAGGGGGTGGCAACGGTTTGGTGCTGAACGGCAAGGTCTGGGATGGGGTGAACGGCATGACGGGGGGAAGCAGGCCACATGGTCGTTAAGGACGACGAGCATTGCAATCACCAGCACAACTGGCACCGGCCTCACGCCAGCTTCAACCAACTACCTCCTATCCGCAGAGCACGCCTCGATGACAACAACCTCTTGATGCACCACATCTAGCGAGCACCCATGCCGGTGATGAGGAAGCGTGGGAGTTGATTTTAGCGGGCGCAGATCCCTTTTATTCGTTCAGGTAGTCCATTCGCAACGAACTCAGGAGCGCGTGGAGGCAATCGACCGAACGCCACAACGGTCACTTGACAGGCGTAATTTGGTTTGGATAGACTCGAGTGCTGAACATTGACAACGTTGTCAAGCGGGTCCGTCTTTTAGGACGGCAAAAGTGAAGGGCAAAGATTGCGAGATGGCTGATGGATTATGTGAGCCAAGAATTACTCCTGGCGGGACAGGGAAGTTCCAACGAGATCAAGTGTCAACATCCCCGGGTGCTTCCATGGAAAGGCATCTGTGAGACGTGTGGAACTTCTGCTTTGGCGAAACAGCGTAGCGTTGTGTTCCATGCATCTGTACACGCTGTTTAGTGGAGTCGTTCGCTCAAGGTTATGGGCGATTCCGTTTCACAATCATTTAGTTGGCGGACTTGAGGAATAGATGATTCAAATTCGTAGTTTTAGGTCGATGCTCTGGGTTGTTCTCGCACTATCTGCGCTTGGACCGCTGCTTGACGCTCAGCAGGCCTCGATACCAACGGAAGTTGAGAACGAACAGGTTCTCGGAATCAACAAGGAGCCGTATCACGCTACGCTTATGCCGTACAAGGATCGTAGCGAGGCTCTGGTGGCGAACCGACGGGCTTCCACCTGGGCTCGAAGCTTGAATGGTGAGTGGAAGTTCCACTGGGTTCCCCGGCCGGAGGAGCGTCCGGTCGATTTCTACAGGCCGGGTTTCGATGTGAGCGCGTGGAAGGAGATCCCGGTTCCGTCGAACATGGAGGTACAGGGTTACGGGACGCCGATATATACGAATTTCACCTACCCGTTCAAGAAGGACTGGCCCCGTGTGACCAGCGAGCCGCCCAAGGAGTATACCGCGTACCTCGAACGCGATCCGGTTGGCAGCTATCGGCGCGAGTTCGAGGTTCCTTCGGGCTGGACTGGTCGACGCATCTTTATCACCTTCGATGGTGTTGACGCTGGTTTTTTCGTGTGGGTTAACGGAAAGAAGGTCGGATATAGCGTGAACAGCCGCAATCCGGCGGAGTTCGACCTCACCTCCTACGTGATTCCCGGGCAGAAGAATTTGCTTGCGGTTGAGGTCTACCGGTACACGGCCGGCAGCTACATGGAAGATCAGGATATGTGGCGGCTGAGTGGCATCTTCCGCAACGTAACGCTGTGGAGCGCACCGCAGGTCCATGTGCGGGATTTCGCCTTGACGACGGATCTCGACTCGACCTACCGCGACGGCGTTCTCAGGGTCACCGCCAAAATCAAGAACTACTCGGCCGCGGGTCAACCGGGGCGCCGCCTGCAGGTTGAGCTGGTGACGCGCGACGGAGCGACCAGCGTCGGACAAACATTGGTTGACGTACCCAAGCTCGCTCCCGGTGAGGAGCGTGTGGTATCGGCGTCGTTGCCAGTGTCAAACCCTGCGAAGTGGACGGCGGAGACCCCGAATCTTTACACTACGGTCCTCTCCCTTACCGGTGACGCAGGATCCGCGGAGGTTCTGTCCGCCCGAACCGGGTTCCGCAAGATCGAGATCAAGAATGCCGTCTTCATGATCAACGGCGTGCCCGTGAAGCTGAAGGGTGCGAACCGCCATGAGAACTGGCCTGACACCGGTCATTACGTGTCGGAAGATCGGATGGTCCGCGACCTGGAATTACTGAAGCAGGTAAATGCAAATCATGTGCGAACGTCGCACTATACGGACGACCCGCGCTGGTATGAGCTGGCCGATGAATATGGCATCTACCTGGTGGCGGAGGCGAATGTCGAGTGTCATGGATACATGCATGTGCTCGATCGGGAACCGAGGTACGAGAAGAGCATAGTCGACCGCAACGTTGCCAACGTGGAAAACATGAAGAATCACCCCTCTGTTGTGGTGTGGTCGCTTGGCAACGAGTGCGGCGGTGGCAGCAGCTTCAAAACGGCGCTGGCGGCGATCAAGGCGATTGATTCCACCCGGCCGACGCACTATGAGCCGTTCGGCGGGGGGCCGAATCTGCCTACCGACATTGAAAGCCATATGTATACGAGCCCGACGGAACTGCAAGCCGCCGGAGAGGATCCCAAACGGACCAAGCCGTTCTATCTCTGCGAATATGCCCACGCAATGAACAACTCGATGGGCTCGGTCGGAGACTACAATGATCTCTTCGACAAATATCCGACCTTGATGGGCGGAGCGATCTGGGAGTGGGAGGATCAGGGGCTCTGGAACGGTCGCGATCCCAACCATCAGTACATGGCCTATGGCGGAGGGTTTGGTGATTTTCCGAACGATAAGTATTTCATCCATAAAGGCGTGGTCTTTTCCGACCGCTCGCCCAAGCCTCACTATCCCGAACTAAAGCGGGCGTACCAATGGGTAAGCTTTACTCCGGTCGATGTCGAACATGGAAAGATCGGCATCCGCAACCGGTACGCGTTCACCAATCTAAACAAGTTCGTGCCGCATTGGACCGTCAGCGAGGACGGGGTGGCGATCGATCAAGGCACCCTCGCGCCGATCGACCTGGCACCGGGCGCGAGCAAAGAGGTGACGTTGCCGGTCCAAGTCGCATCTCGCAAAGCGGGACGTGAGTATTTTCTCCAACTCTCCTTTGCGCTGGCAAAACCGGAGATATGGGCCAAGGCCGGCTACGAAGTCGCCACACAGCAATTTGAGCTGCCCGCCGCGTCGACGGCCAGGATCATGGTTGCGCGGTCGGTGGGGGCGCTGAGTCTGAGTCAGGACGATCAATCGATCACGGTGGCGGGGGATCGATTCAGTGTAGTTTTCGACAAGCGCCAGGGTACGATCTCGCAAATTACGCGCGGCGGCATGGCGACGTTGGTCGAAGGGGGAGGGCCCAGACTTTACCTGTGGCGGGCGCCTCATCGCAACGACGATCAATGGGCCTCGAAGGCGTGGGACAGGTACGGAGTGAATGCCATGCAGACGACGGTGAAAGAGATCAAGGCGACTCAGCTGAGCGATTCATCCGTCCTTGTCGAGGCGACGCTTCTGGAACAGGGGCATCAAGGATGGTCCGCAACCTTTACCGCCGCTTACACGATCATGGGCGATGGTTCGATTGCCGTAAAGAATAACTTTGTGCCCGCCGGAGAGAGGATCCCCCTGGCTCGAATCGGCGTTCGCATGTTGCTGAACAAGGGCCTCGACCGCTTCACCTTTCTTGGGCGGGGCCCGATGGAGAACTACTCGGACCGCGACCGCGGATCGGACGTGGGCCTGTATTCAAGCTCTGTGCAGGAGCAGCTGACACCCTATCCCAAGCCGATGGAAGCGGGCAACCACGAGGACGTCCGCTGGGCCGCCCTGGGAGGCGCCGGTCTGCCGACCGTGATGGCCGTGAGCGACGGCAAGCTGATGCAGGTTTCCGCACTGCCCCTGATGGATGAACAGCTCGAGGCTCCGGCTCATTCCGAGGATCTGCCGCCCAGCACTTCGACGGTGCTCACGCTCGATACGAGAACGTTGGGTGTGGGCTCGAATAGCTGCGGGCCGAAGCCTTTGCCGCAGTATATGGTCTGGTCCGATCCGACTGAGTTTTCCTACGTGCTGCGATTCCTGGCCGCCGGGGAACAGAATCTCTCCGATGTGGCCAGAATTCCTGTCACCGGAGAGTCCAGCCCCACTCTCAAGAGCGAGAAATAAGTGCCTCGCGATACTCCCACGGAAGGTGAACTGGTGCGTTATCCATTCACGAATGATCCTTGGTCAAGACGGCAGTTTGTTCGGGTTGGTGGGTCGGTTGCCGCCACCGGACTGGTCACCGGATGGCCGAGGCTGTCTTTGGCCTCGGCGGCATCTACCAAGCCTGGGGCATATCTGAACCCGGTCATCGCGGGCGATCATCCCGATGCGGGCGCCATCCGCGTCGGCAGAGACTATTACCTCGTTCATACAACCGACCACTACACGCCCGGCCTCTTGATCTGGCATTCGACCGATCTGGTGCACTGGGAGGTAGCCGGAGCGGCGCTCGATCAATACTATGGAGCGGTCTGGGCCCCATTTCTCTGCGAGTATAAGGGGTTGTTTTACATCTACTACCCATGCAACGGTGAGATATTCGTCGTAACCGCAAGCGCTCCTCTGGGGCCATGGAGCAAGCCGGTCTCGCTGGGACTGCATGGAATCGACCCGACTCACGGAGCCACTCCCGAAGGCCGCCGCGTTCTGTATCTGGCGGGCGGTTCCATGGCGGAGCTCTCAGCCGATGGGCTGTCCGTTACGGAGAAGCCGCGCAAAGTGCTCGAAACCTGGCCGATACCTGAGGATTGGCAGGTAGAATGTGACTGCCTGGAAGCACCCAAGCTGCTCTTTCACAATGGCTACTACTACTTGAACGTTGCCGAGGGTGGGACTTCGGGCCCACCCACAAGCCACATGGTGCTCTCCGCTCGCAGCCGTAACATCGATGGTCCATGGGAGTGGTCGCCTAATAATCCCATTGTTCATACGAACAGCAAGGCGGAAAAATGGTGGTCCAAGGGCCATGGCCGCCTGGTCGATGGGGACGATGGTTCATGGTGGATGACGCTTCATTCCTACGAGAACGGCTTGCAAACTCTTGGAAGACAGATCCTGCTGCTGCCAGTTATCTGGACAGCGGACGGCTGGTTCAAGGTGCCCGATGGCATCACCGGAGGAGAGCCGATCCCGAAAGCCGAGCTTCACCCCCGGCCTGCAGCCGCGACGGTCATC